>Ga0075012_10001074_pt1 | contig 28535 bp, 23 predicted proteins | sample All_14_2_FD_71474 | JGI IMG/M metagenome (GOLD analysis project Ga0075012, IMG submission 71474) | Freshwater microbial communities in response to fracking from Pennsylvania, USA - Allegheny Zone_MetaG_DW_15 | ecosystem: Environmental > Aquatic > Deep subsurface > Groundwater > Drilled...
GAGGAGGGTGAGCGCGGCGGTGGTGAGAAGGTGGAGGCGAGGGTGCATGGCGGGAGAGGGGTGAGGGTGGTGTGTGCCGCAGAGCCGGAGAGTGGGAAGAGGCGGAGGCGAGGGCGGCTGTGGCGGAAGATTACGCAAGGGCAGCGGATGTTCTTCGCTGGTGCTGTGCGGTATCTTTGCCTGAAAGCGGTGCCTATGCGAGACGTGGCGTATTTTCAGACGCTGCTTGAAGACGGGGTGTGTGGCAGGGGTGAATTGGCCAGAAACATTTCGGATGAATCGCGTGGGAAGCTGGCAGATGCATGGTTCATGTCGCAAATCACGCGTGTGCACTACTATTCCAAGGACGACCGGCTTATCAGCGGCAGTGCCCTGATCGAATGCATGGAGATGAGCGGTGCGATGAATACCCTTCACTGCGCGCGGACCTCCTGTGCACAAAGCACTTGGGAAGCGTTCAAGCTGGGGGTGGACCCGGTTCCCAAGTGGGAGCGACTTGGTGGCGCCCTTTCGCCGGCCGAAGCCGCGGCGCACGTGGAGAAGGAGTTTGAGCTAAACGTCGACCTGGGAGCGCCCCCCATGGCGATGAAAGTGCATGCGGCAGTCTTGAATGAGATGGATCCTGCGATCTACGAGCAGCATTGCCCAGGCAACATGGGCATTACAGTCGGATGGCATGACATCTACGAGAATGTGGAAAACGACGAAGGCACGTTCTTTGCCCGAGCTGCTTTTTCCGTGCACTTCTGGGGACATGCCATACCTCCGGACATCCAGAGGTACCGGGAGCATTTTTACAATCTCCCGATCATGGCTTCTGTGCAGCAAGAACTGGAGCGAGTCCTGGGACCGCTGAGATCGTGCATCACTTTGGAGGCATAGGCGCCCTGGGCCGTTCGTTGCGGGCAGGAGTGCCCGCAACACTTCGGAAGGAGCATCACATGCGGCAGATGAGGAGCTCGCGCTCGTAGATGAGCTCTTTGGGGAGGTGGCTCTTGAGATCGATGAAGAGTTCTTCGTGGGAGAGGATCTCGGCGCGCCAGGCGTCGCGGTCGAAGTATTGGAGCTCTTCGAATTTTTCTTTGGGGAAGTCGAGTCCTTTCCAGTCGATGTCTTCGTATTTCGGCACCCAGCCGATGGGGGTTTCCTTGGATTTGCCGTGGCCGTTGGCGCGATCGACGATCCATTTGAGGACGCGCATGTTTTCGCTGAAGCCGGGCCAGAGGAACTTGCCATTGGCGTCCTTGCGGAACCAGTTGACGTGGAAGATGCGCGGAGATTCGCTGAGGGAGCGCTGCATGCTGATCCAGTGGCGGAAGTAGTCGCCCATGTTGTAGCCGCAGAAGGGGAGCATGGCCATGGGATCGCGGCGGACTTTGCCGATGGTGCCGGCGGCGGCGGCGGTCATTTCACTGCCCATGGTGGCGCCGGCGTAAACGCCGCCGCTCCAATTGAAGGCCTGATAGACGAGGGGCATGGTGGTGGCACGACGACCGCCGAAGATGATGGCGCTGATGGGGACGCCTTCGGGCTTCTCCCAGTCGGGGTCGATGGTGGGGCACTGGGAGGCGGGGCGGTGAAGCGTGAGTTTGGGTGCGCGGCCTTGGTGCCTTTTTCCTTGGCGATGTCGGGGGTCCAGAGATTGCCCTGCCAGTCGGTGCACTGGGCGGGAGGGGTGTCGGTCATGCCTTCCCACCAGACGCCGCCATCGGGCGTGAGCGCGACATTGGTGAAGATGGTGTTTTTGCGCAGCGAAGCCATGGCATTGGGGTTGGTCTTGTCGCTAGTGCCGGGAGCGACACCGAAGAAGCCGGCCTCTGGATTGATGGCGTGGAGGCGGCCATCAGCGCCGGGTTTGATCCAGGCGATGTCGTCGCCGACGGTCCAGATTTTCCAGCCTTTTTGCGCAAAGTGCGGCGGCGGAATGAGCATGGCGAAATTGGTTTTGCCGCAGGCGCTGGGGAAAGCGGCGGCGACGTAGGTTTTTTTGCCTTTGGGGTCTTCGACGCCGAGGATGAGCATGTGCTCGGCCATCCAGCCTTCATCGCGTGCCATGGCGGAGGCGATGCGGAGGGCGAAGCATTTTTTGCCGAGGAGGGCATTGCCGCCGTAGCCGGAGCCGTAGCTCCAGATTTCGCGGGTTTCGGGGAAGTGGACGATGTACTTCTCCTTGTTGCAGGGCCAGGGGACGTCCTTCTGGCCTTTCTTGAGGGGCATGCCGACAGTGTGCATGCAGGGGACGACGCGCTTCTTGGAGGTGTCGATTTTCTCGAACACCTTTTTGCCGATGCGAGCCATGATGCGCATGTTGACCACGACATAAGGCGAGTCGGTGAGCTGAACGCCGATCTGCGACATGGGGGAATCCACGGGACCCATGCTGTAAGCGAGGACGTACATGGTGCGACCGCGCATGCAGCCATTGAAGAGCTTGCGCAGTTTTTCCTTCATTTCGAAGGGGTTCATCCAGTTGTTGGTGGGGCCGGCACCGTCTTTGGAATTGCTGCAGATGAAGGTGCGCTCCTCGACGCGTGCGACGTCGCTGGGGTCTGACTTGGCGTAGAAGCAGCCGGGCCATTTTTTTTGATTGAGCCGGGTCATGGTGCCGGATTCGACCATTTCATTGCAGAGGCTGTCGTATTCGGCTTTGGAGCCGTCCACCCAGTAAATGCGGTCGGGTTTGCAGAGAGCGGCCATCTTTCCGACCCAACGCTGAAGGTGAATGTTTTTGCTGAGGGGTTTTGAGGAGGGGATCGGGGTCATGGCGAGGGGTTTGTGGACACCTGCAAGATGCCGAAAGCATGCCAAGTGTCACGGTGCTTCATACTACCATTTTTGGCAAAGAGGCAGAGGCATTCAGCACAGGACCGATGAGCGTCTGCGCTGCAGCAAGACGGCAATGACACCTGCCAGAAAGAGTCCCATGCGAAGAGGCTCAGGAGCGAGTGCCATGATGGTGATGACGCCTGTGGCAGTGAACCGCGAGGTGTCCCATGCCCAGGAGGCGTCGAAGCCGGTGGTGTTGAGATTGAGCAGAGTGATGCTCAAGCCGGAGACTGCGGACCAGTCGAGCAGATCGAAGGAATCATTCAGCATGGGGGTATAGCCTGCCGCAAAGGCCACATTCAGGCTGCCGGGTGACATTGATGAAAAGTCCATTGTTCCGGTGCCAGAGGCGGTGAAGACAATCCTGTCGTTCACCTGGTTTGAACTGAGCTCCAAGAGGATGGAGCTGCCTTTCTGGAAGGTCACGTCGCCATCGGCCACAGAGAAGGTGAGGGTGCCGACGCTATAATTGATGAGTGGGAGGCCGGGGGCGACATTGCCGCCGATGAGGATGCTGCTGGAGCCGGTGGGAGCGATAACGCCCGTGCCGCCCAAAGTGGTGCCGAAGGAGGTGACCAAGGAACCGGAACCCGTGGCGGAGCCGGTGCTGTTGGCAATGAGCAGCGAGCCGGCGGTGACAAAGGTGCCGCCGGTATAGGTGTTGGCATTTGAAAGGGTGGTGGTGCCGGAGCCAGCCTGAGTCAGAGAGCCGGTGCCGCTGATTTGATTGGCCAAGGCATAGGCGGTGGTGCGGTTTATGAGCAGGGAGGCGTAGTCGATGACAGCGCCGGAGCCGAGACCGCCCGTGGTGCCGCCTGATGAAGCGCCGATCTGGAGAATGCCTGCGGAAATGGTGGTGGTGCCGGAGTAGGAGGTGTTGTTGTCTTCAAGGGTGACGGTGCCGGAGCCGGTCTTGGTGAGGTTTTTTGAGCCCGAGATGGCGCCGGTGAGACGCAGGGCGAATGAATCGGCCGACTCGCTGTGGAGCACGAGGTCGTCATTGAGGGTGATGCTGCCGCTGAAGCGGGAATTGAAACTGGCGCCGCTGGTGTAGCCGAGGGTGAGTACACCGCCGCTGCCGGCGACCACCGTGATGTCATTGGCAAAGGCGTAGCCGCCGAGGTAGCTGATGAGCGAGGCATCTCCGCCGCCGATGGTGCCGAGAAGAACCGCGCCAGAAGAATCTCCGAGCGAACCGCTGACGCCGACACGCAGAATGCCGCTGGAGATGGTGATGCCGCCTGAAAACGTGCTGGAGGCGTTCAGGGTGAGGGTGCCCTGCCCTGTTTTTGTGAGAGCGCCGGTCTGACCGGTGAGATCTGCGACGATGCCGGAAATGGAGAGGCCGCCTGCGCCGGACACGCGTATGGTGCCGCCAGCGGAACCGATGGCGAAGCCGCGGTTTGCGCCGGAGCTGAAATCTGAATCGGATGCGTACTCCAGAGTGCCGCCATTGAGGATAACCTGATCGGCGACATAGAGCGATGGAAGAGGACCGAGGGCGGTGCCTTTGGTGAGTTTGAGGGTGCCTGAATTGATGGTGACGCCGCCAGTGAAAGCATTTGGGGCGTCCATGGCCACGGTGCCGAGGCCTTCCTTTGAGATGCGAAAAGCGCCGCTGAGAGCCACGGCAGGACCGAACTCCAAGGTAGAACCGGCCGAGGTGGTGAATGTGACGTCCGCGCCAAGGAGGACCGAGAGGGTGCCATTGGCCCCGGCAAAGAGGACCGAGGTGGTGGTGTTTAGCAGGGTGATGCCTTTGTGCAAAGTGAGCGTACGTGAGGTGGAACCGGTGCTGTTGGTGTCGATCTGAAGGATGGCTGGGAGCTTTGAATTGATGTTGTCGAAGGTCAGAAGGCCAAACACGCGAGTGCCGCTGACAGTCATGTTGACCAAGGTGCCGGCGCCATTTCGATCATTGAAGACGACATCTGAATTTGCCGCATTGGGAGGGACCGAGCCGCCGGACCAATTGGAGCCGAGGCTCCAGAAACCGCTGTCGCCAGTGGAGCCCCCATTCCAGTAGGTGGTGGTCTGGGATCGAGCGTGCCGAGCGGCCAATACGAGACTGGCAACAAGCAGAGCGCGAAGTGTTGCTGTGATCAGACTGCTCATGTCTCAAACCAAGCCAGACCACCCCGCAAGGCCGCCGTGGCAAGGGCGGGGAAAACGGGCGATGAAATGGTGAGGATGGCGACTGCCATGGAAACGATGTGCTGAAGCGAACGATGGAGACTGCGTGTGCCGATCCTTTTCACGAACCGAGGAGGATGCCTGCGGGCGCGATGAAGTGGAGCAGGGCACGTGCAAAGTGCCGACGGCTTTTTCGAAGCACGCCTGGTGCGCCGAGCCCGCCTGAAGGATCAATCTGCGGGAGGAGAAGATTTTCCACCCGCCGACCAAAAAACGGCGCGGGGGATGAAATTTTCGAGTCCGGGGGTGTTCTCGGGGTGAGGGCTGGAGATGAACACGCGGCCTTTGCCAAAGGGTGCCGTGACCTGGGCAGGCGAGCCGACCTGAATGCCTGCCGGTGAGCCGTGTTCCGCGACCTCTGTTTTGAAGATGGTCAAAACGTCATAGGGAGGGATGTCTGTGCGAGTGGCGGGTTTGAGGATGGGACCATTGTGATAGCGGACTTTGAAGGGGGCTTTGACATCGCCGAGCCATGTCTGACCGGCCGGGGTGGGCTCGCAATCGAGCATCGCCTGACCACGCTGCCATTTGTTGGAAACGGTGCCTGCATTGAGGATGCCGAGGCCCCAGCTGAAATTTGAACATGCGAGGTAAGCGCCGCCGCAGATGCCGACATAACCGCCGCCGCTTTTCACGAATTCGCGCACTTTTTTCTGTCCGGCTTCGCCGATGCCTTTTGACTGGCCGGAGCCTGAGCCACCGGGAAATACCAGCACGTCATAGGCGCTGATATCGAGGGCGGCGACCTGCGCACCGCCGAGCACCTCCACCGTGACCTGAGGGAAGGGCTTGAGCACGCTGGTGACATTGTCCACACCGCCCTGCGGGGAGCCGGGGCCCTGGTAGATGCCGACGCGGAGCTTTCGCGTCGTGGACGGAGGAGGGATGATGGTCTTCATCCCGTTCGCATCCGGTGGAATGACAAACGGGGCTGTCTTGGATTTTCCCCGGTCCTGCGCAGAGAGTGGAAGAAGCCAGCCAAGCAGCAGGAATAGAAAGAGCAGCGGACGGATGGGATTCATGACAGGATGCGATTTACTTCAGGGCAGCCTCTATGGACTTGGCCACCTGACCGCCCATGAGCTCGTAGCCTTTGGCGTTGTAGTGGACGTCCTGGGGATTAGCGATGCCCGCGAGCTGTGGAGCGAGGAAGGAATAAAGATCGTCGATGGCGATGCCGTGCTTTTTCATGACGCGCAGGGCGATCTCGTTTTTCTCGGCTATTTGGGTGACGAGTTCGGGGCCGTCCTTGGTATCCGGTGGGACCGGGGTGGTGGTGGCGAAGATGATTTTGGCACCGGTTTTTTGCATGCGGGCGATGAGGGTTTCGAGGCGCTGCTCGTAGTCTGCGGCGGGGGTTTTGCGGTCGTGGATGCCGAAGTTGAAGTGGATGACGTCCCATTTGCCGTCGCCGAGCCAGATATCGATTTTTTTGACGCCGTTGGCGGTGGGGCCGCAGTTTTCCGGGGCGCGGTGCACGTTGGCCTTGCCGGCGAGGGCCTTGCGGACATCGAGGGTGTAGCCGCGGGAGATAGAGTCGCCGATGAGGAGGACGCGGGGGAGTTTGGGGTCGTCCTGCACGAAGTCCCAGGCATTGGAGCGTCCGGCGATCTTGTCTTTTTTGTGAAGCGGGAGGTAGAAGCCGTTGCCGAGGTTTTGTTCGAGCACGGTTTCCCAGGCTTGTTGGTCGGGCGGGAGGGTGGCTTTGAGGGCCTGGTATTTTTCGTCAACGGCCTTGTCTTCGGCGGCTTTTTTGGCGGCGGCTTCGGCGGCGTTGGTGGGCTCGTTTTGGGATTTGACCTGGGCGTGGGAAAGGGTGGCGAAGGCGAGGAAGAGGAGGGTGTATTTCATGCGGGAATATAATGGGCGGGGGCAGGTGCGAGAGCGTTGTCGGTTTGCGGTGAAGGTGCGGCGGGGCTTGTTGCAGACGCTTCTGGTTAACTTGGGATGTGAAGAAGGTTTGGGTTTGCTTTCCGGTCGCATGTCAGTTTACCCAGGGAAGCACTCGCCAAGGCTCGGCATCCCTGGGCTATATTCCGCAGCTCCGTTGGAGCTGAAGAAAATTGAGGACGAGGCAGAGAGTGTGGGCGCAACAGCGGTGAGAGGTTGCTGCTTGTGAACGTCCTGTGACCGGCGTGAGCATAACCGGCCTGCGGAAAGCGGCAGCCTCGATGCAGGCCTGCGCCTTGCATCTGCGCGACCGCACTCCAAATAAGGGGGCTCATTTCTTTGGCAGGTTTTCGGCGATCACTGAAGCGACTTTTTCGGCGAGGTAGTGGTAGCCTTCGGGTGTGTAGTGGACGTTGGCGGGGAGTTGCACGTCTTTGAGCTTGGCGGCGGCGTGGGCGCAGAGATCATCGGTGGGGATGCCGGCGGCGGTCATGACGCGGGCGGCGGCTTCGTTGTATTTCTTTTCGTCGCCTTCGATGCGGCCATCGGAACCAGCGGGAACTGGGGTGGTGTTGCACCAGATGAGTTTGGCGCCGGTGGCCTGCATGATTTTGACGAGTTCGGCGAGATTCTTTTCGTACTCGGCCAGCGGGACCTGGAGGTGGGAGCCGGGGGCTTTGGGGTCGGCGCGCTTGGAGGGGTCTTCGGCGATGTATTTGAGATCGTGGAGGCCCCAGTTGAAGTGGATGACGTCCCATTTGGAGTCGCCGAGCCAGGCTTTGATGTTTTTGAGGCCGTTGGTGGTGGGACCGCCGTTGGTGGGGATGCGGTGGACGTTGGCCTTGCCTTTGAGCATTTCGCGGACGTCGAGGGTGTAGCCCATGGAGATGGAGTCGCCGATGAGGAGGACGCGTGGGAGACCGGCGACGTCTTCGACTTTGGCGAGTGAGGGGTGAGGGGCGCGTTTTTTGGGCGCTTGCCTGGGGGCGTCTGCGGCGATGGCCGTGGTGGCGAGGAGAGCGAGGAGCAGGAGCGATTTCATGTGGCGGATTTAAACGGAGGGCGGCCGCCGGAATATCAATGCGATAAAAAAGATGCTGGCAAGCTGGCTTCCACGACGTTTGATGGCGACTTACAACCGAACCACCACCATGCGCACTCTGTTTGCCCTTTTCGCCCTCGCTTCCTTTGCCACTGCCGCCGAGCCGGTCTTTCTGACGCTGGCTGATTTCACGGACACAAAGGACGCTGCGCCTTCAGGCGGCTGGACGACGGAAGGTGACAATGTGATTCACCTCGTGGGCAAAGGCGGAGGAAACCTGATTTCGAAAAACGAGTACTCGAACTTTGAGCTGGAGTGGGAGTGGAAGGTGAACCCGAAGGGCAACAATGGGATCAAGTACTGGGTGACGAAGATCGGGGGCAAGGAATGGCTGGGCATTGAGTACCAGATGATCGACGACAGCGGGCATCCGGACGGGCTCAAGGGGGGATCTCACACGACGGCTTCGATTTATGACATCAAGGAGCCGGTGGAAGGGAAGCTGGTGAAACCGGCGGGTGAATGGAACACGAGCAAGATCGTGGTGCAGGACGGGAAGATCCAGCACTGGCTGAATGGTGCGCTGGCCTGTGAGGCGGACACGACGACGCCGGAGTGGAAGGAGCGCGTGGCGAAGAGCAAGTTTAAGAGCAAGGAGGGCTTTGCGCCGGGCAAGGGGAAGATCATGCTGACGGAGCATGGGGATGAGACGTGGTTCCGGAACATCAAGCTGACGGCGAAGTAAGGGCCGGAAAGAGCGGAGCAGCGGGCGGGGACGATGCCTTTCCAGAACCGCACATGGAATGTGCGGACCACTCCACGCTGGGCTGGCTGTGATCTCCGCGAGAGAATGTCCCCTACAGCCAGATACCGTTATTCGAAATCGTGGTGCGGTTGCGGCACGCTGGCAGACGGGCGGGTGAAGCGGAGCGGGGAGTGATTGCGGCGTGCTGCGGGTTCGGAGACCCGCGCTCCAAGGGGTGCTCCGCCTGCGGTTAGGTTTCTTCGGCGCGTTCGATTTCCCAGCCGGAGTCGCTGGCGGTGGGGAGTTCGGCGAGGTCTTTTTCGAAGAGCTGGGTGAGGGCGATGCGGCGCTCGCGGACGATGCTGGCGTAGGCGTCTTCGTCTTCATGGACGGGGACGAGGAGATGGACGGTTTCTTCGTCGTAGCGCTTCCAGCGGCGGGCGGCGCGCTCGGTGGCGTAGGCGGGTTTTCCAAGAGCGCGGAGGGCGCGGACGGCGAGCTCCTGAGCGCTGCCCATCTGCTCGTGAACGGTGTCTTCGGCGGCGAGGCCGAGATTCATGAGCTCGAAGCGCTGATCGTAGTCATGGGCGCGGGCAAGGATGCGGAGTTTGGGGAATTTTTCACGCACCTCGGTGACGAGCTGGGCGACCTTGGCCTGATCTGCGAGGGCGATGATGAGCATGCAGGCCTGATCGATGCCTGCGGCGTGAAGGAGATCGAGGCGGGTGGCATCGCCGTAGAAGACTTTGAAGCCGAATTTGCGCAGCATGTCCACGTGGTCGGGATCGCTTTCCAGGACGGTGACCTTGACGCCCTGGGACATCATGAAGCGGCCGACGAAATTGCCGAAGCGGCCGAAGCCGGCGAGGATGACGGGAGCGTGCTCGTCGATGCGGTCGGGGGCGCGCTGCTCGCGGCTGACGGCGGTGTAGCGGGGAGCGAGAACGCGCTCGTAGAGGATGAAGAGCAGCGGAGTGACGGCCATGGACAGGGCGACCACGGCCACGAGGAGGCGGGAGGTGTCCGCATCGAGGATGTCCTGCTGGATGGCCATGGAGAGCAGGGCGAAGGCGAACTCACCGCCCTGAGCGAGGGCGAGCGAGAGGAGCCAGCGATGACTGCCGCGAATTTTGAGGAGGGTGGCGATGAGGTAGATGACCAAGGCCTTCAGCGTGATCAAAGCGATGACGAGAGATGCGACCAGAAGGGGCTTGCCGGCGATCACGGTGAAATCGAGCGAGGCACCGACGGCGAGGAAGAAGAGGCCGAGGAGGAGTCCTTTGAAGGGCTCGAGGTTGCTTTCCAGTTCGTGACGATAATGGCTGCCAGCGAGGACGACGCCTGCGACAAAGGCGCCGAGCGCGGGTGAGAGGCCGACCTGGGTCATGAGCAGGGCGACACCGACGATGAGGAGGAGAGCTGCGGCGGTGAGGAGCTCGCGGAGGCCGGTTTTGGCCAGGATGGCAAAGCCGCGTGGCACGAAGAACTGGCCGGCGATGACGATGGCGACCACGGCGCCCAAGGTGACGAGGGGTTGGGCCCAATGAGGAAGCTCATGGAGCCAGCCGTCATGCACGACTTTGACACCGCTGGCCGCGAGCAAGGGAAACACGGCGAGCATCGGGATGACGGAGATGTCCTGGAAGAGCAGGACGGCGAATGAATCTGCGCCGCCATCTGTGCGCATGAGGGCTTTTTCCTGAAGCGTCTGGATGACGATGGCGGTGGAAGAGAGGGCGAGAATCATGCCGGTGGCGAGGGCGGGCCGCGTCTCCAAACCGCAGGCCATGGCGATGCCCATGACCGAGAGGGTGGTGAGGGAGACCTGCAACCCGCCGAGGCCGAAGATGGGGCCGCGCATGCGCCAGAGGCGTGCGGGTTCGAGTTCAAGGCCGATCATGAAGAGCATGATGACGACGCCGAATTCGGCGAAGTGCATGGCTTCCTCCCCCTGAGAGCCGCCGACCCAGCCGAGGGCGAAGGGGCCGATCAAGGCGCCGCCGATGAGATAGCCGAGAACGCTGCCGAGACCGAGGCGATGCGCCACGGGCACTAGGAGCACAGCGGCACCGAGATAGATGAAGGCGGAGAGGAAAAAATGCGGGGCGTGCATGGATTACGCAGGGATGAGATCGTTGATCTTGTGCGCCGAAGAGGCCTCATCGAGCGAGAGGGTTTCATCGCGCAGGGCTGTGAGCAGGCGGGCGTAGCGCTGAGCCAGAGGCTGGATGACGGCGGTGTCTGACAGTTGATTGGCGTTGTAAATGATGTGCGGAGCCAGGTAGCGCATGCCGCAGAGCGAGGCGGTCTGATCAAACGGGGCGAGGAGCTGGCGGATGGTGAAGCGATTGCGCCCCTGAGAGCAGTAAACTTCTTCGGAGCCGCCGGCGCTGAGGGCCTGCAGCATGAGTTTGCCCTGGAGAGCGGTGCCCCCTTCCCCGTAGGCCCAGCCGTGGATGAGAACGAGGTCGAGGTATTCCTTCACCAGCGAGGGGGCGCTGTACCAGTAGAAGGGATGCTGGAGAACGATGATGTCGTGCTGACTGAGGAGCTTCTGCTCCTCCGCGACATCGATGACGAAATCGGGGTAGAGTTCGTAGAGATCGCGGAAGGTGACGCCTGCGACTTCACGCGCAGCGGCTGCCAGTCTGCGATTGATGCGCGACTTGTGCGGTGCGGGATGAGCGTAGAGAACGAGGACGGAGGGCATGGTGAATGAGCGGCAGAATGGTCGCTCAGGCGGGCACGGCAATTGTTTTTGGCACTTTACGGGGCTGGCATCGCTAAGGGAGGCGAGTGCCTGAGGAGGAGGGCGGGAAGGTGAGAGTGGCCTGCCGTGTTTTCGATGATTCGAGGGATTGATCTGCTGGTGAGAGCGCTGATCGACAGGCAAGAGTGCCTATCGTACTGGGCGGCAATTGTTTTCAGGGAGCGCTGAGCATGATGCTGAGTTTATCTTCCACGCGGCCTTTGAATTTCCACACCGTCGATGCGGAGGGCGTCGTCGATTTCGAGGAGGAGCCTGGTGCCGTCTGCGGCGAGGAGGTGGAGTTCGACGTCGTGAAAGTCGCAGGAACGTTCTATTTTACCGCAGAGAGGCAGAGGGAGCAGAGAATCCATCGAGGTGCGACCAACCGAACACTCTCACGCCTGTCTTATCGGAAATGAGTTTTGTGAATCACTGAGGAGGCTGACGCAGACAAGGGGATTGAGGGCCTGCGTGGATTTCTGGTGTTAAGACTGCCCAGAAGCCGCACACGGAGAGTGCGGACCACTCCACGGGTGTTTTTGCGCAGGCCCGTGGTCACTTTGCACGGGCGAGCCAGACGCCGAGGACGGCGACGGCCATGCCGATGAGGGAGAGGCCGGTGAGGGTCTCGCCAAAGATGGCCCAGGCCATGAGGGCAGTGACGGCGGGGACGGTGTAGAAAAGGCTGGCGACGTTGACGGCGGTGCCGCTGCGGATGAGGTGATTGAGGAGGCTGATGGCGCCGATGGAGAGAACGAGGGCGACCCAGAGGACGGCGAAGACGAACTGGCCGCTCCACTGCACCTGCATGGTCTCGGTAGTGAAAGCGAGTATGGCGGTGACGAGGAGGCTGGCGGCGTATTGAACGACGGTGCTGGTGCGGAGGTCAAAGGCGGGGCAGTTTCGTTTTTGCCACAGGGTGCCGACGGTGATGCCGATGAGGGCGGCGATGGCGGGCACTGTCATGACGAAGGTGAGGCCGCTGCCGGTTTTGTGTGCGACCACGAGTGCGGTGCCGATGAAGCCGAGGGCCAGACCGCCCCACTGACGCGGCAGGACGCGCTCGCCAAGAGCGATGCCTGCAAAGGCGGCGGTGAAGAGAGGCTGGAGGGAGACGATCAAACTCAGGATGCCCGCGGGGAGGCCGAGGCGGAGGGACCAGACGCAACCACTGAGGTAGAGGGCGTGGATCATGAGGCCGGCGAAGGCGACGTGGGCGAGCTGCGCCTTCCCTTTGGGCCAGGGCGCGCGGGTGAGGAGGGCGATGGGGACGAGGATGGCAAGGACGATGCAGTAGCGGAGCGCGAGGAAGGTGAAGGGCTCGGCGTAGGGGATGCCGAGCTTTGAGCCGATGAAGCCGCTGCTCCAGAGGAGGACGAAGAGCCATGGGATGATGGCGGTCCAGCGGGAGGTGCGAGGTGAAATGCTCATTCGAAAAATGGGGAGTGGCGACTTCTGAGGACTCTTCAAGGGTGCTTTTATACACTGCGTGAGCGGCCTGCCGCCATGGGAGTTCAGCGGTTCACCCGGGCGCGCTTGTCTGCTGGGTCCAGGAGGCCATTGAGGCGTCTCACCACCGTTTCTCTTGCGAGATGACGCAAAAAAACAGTCGGGACATGCATGAGAAAATTTTGCCACTTAAAGGCAGATCGATCTCGGTGCGCGGCGAGAATAAAATCTCTCAGTGCCCGGGCAGACTCTTCATGAAATGCCCATAAGGTTTCATTTTTGTAATCGATTTGGTAATAGGCGTCCTTTGGCCATTTCAAGGTGTGCACGGCACGGAAGTGGCAAAAGCCACAATGGATCGAACCGAGATCAAGACCATTGTTGGCACGAAGATATTCAGAGTGTGCCCAATCCTCCGCCATATAGTCTGGTGGAAGCTCTCGAATGGAACCAACTGTGCGTCCATGCAGACCCGCATGGAAAATGGCAGCGTGCCATTTGTGACCACAACGATCCTTCATGAGACGATACTCAAACTGATCACTCTTCTGAAAAAACGGAACATCCTTTTTCTCTCGAATCCGGACAATCTCACTGAATTCGAAATATGCCTTTTTACCGCAATGCGGGCACCGCACATCCAGGATGTGCGGCATACCGTTCCACTCGTAAGGCGCCGTCATATTTTCAGGCTTGGGCAACGCGCAATGGGCTCATTTGTTGCGGTCTCGCTCAGGAAGAGTCATTCATCAAGCTGTTGAATTCTAGCCAGGTGGCGACCTCCTTCGAAAGCGGTGATGAGGAATACATCGACAATCTGCAGCGCTGTTTCCAGAGTCATCATGCGCTCGCCGAGGGAGAGGACGTTGGCGTCGTTGTGCAGGCGGGTGAGGCGTGCGGATTCGAGATTCCAGCAGAGGCCGCAGCGGATGCCACGGACGCGATTGGCGGCGATGGCTTCGCCATTGCCGGAGCCGCCGAGGACGATGCCGCGCTCGAAGGTGCCAGCGGCAACGGCTTTGGCCACAGGGGTGATGAAGCGGGGGTAATCGACGGGGGATTCGGAGTGGGTGCCGAAGTCTTCGACTTCATGACCGGCATCGAGCAGGTGTTTTAAGATGGCCTGCTTGTAGAGGTAGCCGGCGTGATCTGAGCCGATGGCGATTTTCATGGTAGGGGAAGGATGCGCCGATCGCGGAGGCGCACAAGTGGTGATGAGGCCGGGTGAAACACCAGAGCGTGAGAGACGTCCAGCATCCTCTCCCGCGCGACGGAGCGTTTGGGGGATATGGCTTTTGAATGTCACACGCCGGCAGTGTGAGGTAATCGGCCTGCGGAAAGCGGTAGCTGCGCTCGTGCCTCGCTCCGCGACCGCACTCCAAACAAGGCGATCACGAAGCGATTCTGGGGATTTGTGGAAACAGCTTTTTGTCAGCCTATGATGCCATCCTCAATTGAACCGATCGCGGATGACGACTTCGTCATAGTCGAGCTGGCCGGGCTTGGGCCAGGCGGGCTGGGTGCCTTTGCCGACGGCGATCATGAAGGAGATGACGTGGTCTTCGGGGAGATTGATGATCTTGGCGACGGCGTCGAAGTCGAAGCCGTCCATGGGGCAGGAGTCGTAGCCCATGGCCTTGGCGGCGAGCATGATGGTCATGCCGGCGAGGCCGCAGGAGCGCATGCACTCATCGCGCTGGACCTGATCGCGGCCCGAATAGTACTGGCCGATGGCGGGGACGAGGAAGTCCTGGACGGGCTGCGGCGCATTCTTCCAGTAACGCGCGGGGTCTTTCTTCCATGAGTCTTTGTCTGCACAGAGGACGATGAGGAGCGAGGCGTCTGTCATCTGAGCCTGATCCCAGCCGGCGGCGCGGATCTGTTTCCGCACTTCAGGGTCGAGCACGGTGAGGAAACGCCAGTTTTGGATGTTGAAGGCGGTGGGGGCTTGCATCGCAGCTTCGAGGAGCTGGCGGATCTCTGCATCGGTCATGCGATGGGTGGGATCGTAATGCTTGATGCCGCGGCGGGTTTGGATGGCTTCGAGGGTGTTCATGGGAGGGGAGGTTGACGGTTGTTTACTGTTGTTGACGGTGGTTTTCGGAAGGGTCGGGTGAGATTCAAGAAAGGGGGCAGACGTTTAGAGGGATGAGAGTGGATGCGGTTTGTTTTGGGGCAGGGAGAAAATTTTGACGTGAATGTTGCGAACAGCCGCGAATGATCGCGAAGGGAGATGGATGTGGGAGGATAGCAGGTCACCAGAGTTGCGAAGCATGAGGGGCAGTGCACGTGGGTTCTGGAGGATGGGAGGGCGCTGATCGACAGACAAGAGTGTCTGTCGTACTTTCATTATGGGCGTTTGGCGTGGAGCTTGATGTGGAGGTGGACGTGGTCGTTGACGACGTGTTTGCCGAGGAAGGCGAAGAGTCTGCCGGAGCCGTAGTGGCTGCCGAACTGGGTGCGGTCCAGCTCAAACTGTGCCTGACCGGTGAGGTGATCTGCGTCTGCGGCGGCGATGACGGCGGGAAAGCTGAGGGGACGGGTGACGCCGCGCAGGGTGATGTCTCCGCGAAGAGTGTAGTTTGGTGTGCCGGGGGTGCAGGATGGGAGAGGCTCGGCGTGAGTGCAGATGAACTCGGCGGTGGGAAAGCGGTCCACGGCGAAGAAGTCGTCATCACGCAGATGGCGGATGAGCATGGCGTTGAAGACGGTGTCCACGAGATCGTCGCAGGCGATGCTGTTCATGTCCAAAGTGAAGCGGGCGGACTGGAGAGAGCCGTTTTGCACTTCGATGTGGCCGCCGGAGAGCCTGAGGGTGCCGTGGTGGTGATTGAAAAGGTTGCGGCCGGTCCAGCGCACGAGGCTGGTTTCGGTGTCGAGTGTGTAGAGGCCGTGGGGAGTGGAAGAGCCAGGGGTGGCGTGGGAGCCTTCGAGGGGCAGGTTGTTGCGCTGCCATTCAGCGATGCCGCCAGTGAAGGCAGAGACGTTTGTGTAGCCGGCTTTGGTCAGCTTTTCGGCGGCGGTGGTGGCATCGAGTGAATCGCCGCCCGCGCCGTAAACGATGATGGATGAGGTCTTGTCGGGGATGAGTTCGGCAACTTTGGAAACGAAGATGGTTTCATAGACGCAGGCATTGATGGCGCCGGGGAGATGAGCGCACTCGAAGTGCTCTTCTGGCAGGACGTGAATGAGGGTGGCGGAGTCTTTCTGCGCCTGGAGTTCGGAGAGGGAGATGGTTTTCATGATTGTGGAGGAGCTTCGGCGAGGAGGGCGTCGAGATCGAGAGGTTCGGTGGTCATGGAGAGCTCGCCTTTGGAGTTGCGGGGCCAGAGGGAGGGATCGCGATCGAGGTAGAGTTCGAGGCCGTTGCCGTCGGGGTCCTGGAGATAGAGGGCTTCGCTGACGCCGTGGTCGGAAGCGCCGTCGAGAGGGACGTTGTTTTGGATGAGGCGGCACAGGGCGTCTGCGAGAGAGGCTCGATCAGGGTAGAGAATGGCGACGTGAAACAAGCCGGTGGTGCCGCGAGGCGGGGCTTTGCCGCCGCGGCTTTCCCAGGTGTTCAGGCCGATGTGATGATGGTAGCCCCCAGCGGAGACGAAGGCGGCCTGGGTGCCGTAGCGCTGGGTGAGCTGGAAGCCGAGGACGCCGCAGTAGAAGGCGAGAGAGCGCTCCAGGTCGGACACTTTGAGGTGGACGTGGCCGATGCGGACGGCGGGATGGATGGGGGGAGGCATCGGAGTTTACAGTGGTTTACGGTTGTTTTCGGAGGGGGGAAGCTGGCGCAGGAAGGGGCGAGAGGAGGACTTTGGAGGGAGTGGGTGGGGCGGAGGGCCAGAACCGCACTCGGAGAGTGCGGACCACGCCGCGAGGGGTGGCGCGGGAGGAATGGGAGCAAGCGGGCCGGATTCGGGGTGAATCCGGCCCGCGTGGGGGATGAGTTATTTGGCGGCGAAGAGGGTGCGGAGGTAGTCTTTGCGGCCGGAGAGGGCGACGAGGGAGAGGACGCCGAGGATGACGGGCATCTCGTAGCCGCCTTTGACGAGGAAGAAGTGGTAGAGGGCAATGTTTACTACCACGGGGCCAAGGAGGGTGAGGGCGAGATTGGTAAAGCGGCCGCTGAGGAGGAGGAGACCGCCGGTGACTTCAAGGACCTTCACCACGGTGAGGTACCCGCTGCCATAGATGGCGAGCATGAAGTTGGCGGCAGGACCTTCGGGTGGGGGAGGAATCGGGATGAAGTGGAGCCACATATTGGCACCGAAGACGGTGAAGATGAGGCCGAGGAGGAGGCGGGCGATGGTGGGGATGTGTTTCATATGGGAGGGAGTTGACGGTGGTTTACTGTTGTTGACGATGGTTGACGGTTGTCTTCAGAGGAGATCGAAGAGGAGGGCTTCGGCGTTTTGGGTGGCGGTGATGGTGAGGGTGCCGGTGTCGTCGGTGCTGACGGCGTCGCCAGGATTCAAGGTGGTGCCGTTGACGGTGAGGGTGCCTTTGATGAGCTGGAGCCATGCGCCGCGACCGACGGTGACTTCGTGGGTGGTGGATTTGCCGGCTTCGAGACGGACGCGGTAGATGTCGGCGTCTTGATGAATGGTGGCGGAGCCTTCGCGACCGTCGGAGGAGATGACGAGGACCTTCTCGGCGGTTTCATGCTCGGGTTTGGGGTGCCATTCGGTGTAGCTGGGTTTCAGGCCGGTCTGACGGGGACGAATCCAGATTTGCAGGAGGCTTCCGGGTTCCGTCTGGGAGGGATTGAACTCGCTATGGGTGACGCCGCTGCCGGCGCTCATGAGCTGGATCTGGCCAGGGAGGAGGGTGCGGCCGTTGCCCATGCTGTCCTTGTGCGCGAGTGCGCCGTAGAGGATGTAGCTGAAGATTTCCATGTCGCGATGCGGATGGGTGGGGAAACCTGCGCCGCCGGCGATGACGTCCTGATTGATGACACGAAGGCTGCGGAAGCCCATGTGAGCGGGATCGTAGTAATCGGCGAAGCTGAAGGTGTGGTAGCTGTCGAGCCAGCCGTGGTTGGCATGGCCGCGTTCATTGGAGAGGCGAAGTTTGAGTTTCATAACGACGGTGATTTCGCGCAGAGGCGGTCATTCCTCCAATGCCACTTGCTTCACAAGTTCATGCCTTTTGGTAATGATATAAATTCATCCCATGCAGGGGTGATCACTCCCGCCAGGGAGATCCGGACTCGTAGGCCAGTCTCTCGTTCAGGCATTGCTGCATCAGGGATGTGTTTCCCTGAGTGCGGGCCACGGCCGTGACCTGCTGCACGATCTGGATGGCTTTGTCATACTGTCCGGTTTCAGCATAGGCGGCGGCCAGGGTATGCATGAGGTGGGGCCTGCTGCCGCCGGGGAGCTGCAATGCGAGTTCCACCAGAGACAAAGCTTTGGCGCCATCGCGCACGGAGTCCTGGCGGCTGGTGGCGAGCAACCAAGCGAGATTGTTGAGAGCGAGGAGGTGCTGGGGATTTTTTTCCAAGACCTTGCGGTAGCAGCCTGCGGCGAGATCCACCTGGCCGAGCTTTGCACATGCCATGCCCTGGCCGGCCATGGCATCGAGATTTCCCGGATCCACTGCGAGTGCTTTCTGATAGCTTTCGAGGGCCTTGGAAGTCTCGCCTGACTGAAGCAGGGCATTGCCGAGGCCGCAGAGATTCACGGCGTCAGGGTCAATGCCCACGGCTGTTTGATAATGAGAGATGGACTGAGGAAGATCTCCCTTGCACAGAGATACGAAGCCGAGTCCGCTATGCGCCTGAGCCATCTGGGGCTCGACGGCCAGGGCCTTTTGCAAATGATCCGCGGCCTCATCCAACCTGCCCTGTCGGAGGAGGTTGATGCCCACCGCCAGATTGGCCCTGCTGAGACGGGGGTTGATCTTCAAAGCATGCGCATAAGCGGCAGCGGCCTCCGGCTCGCGGCCGGCATCCACCAGGGCATTGGCCAAACCACTGTAAGAGGCGTAGTCGTCCGGATTGCATTCGACGGCACGGGACCAGAGGCTGACGCTGTCATGCCAGTGCCGGACCTGGCTTCTCGCGGTGATCGTGAAGGCCAGCAGCGCCAGCACCGCGGATGTGCCGAGGATGATTTTGCGATGGCGATTTTTTTCAGCCCAGTGTGCCGCGGGCCAGGCGACCATCATGACAAGACCCGTCATGGCCAGATAGGTGTAGCGATCCGCGTGAGCCTGATCTCCCGCCTGAGTGAACAGGCCGATCACGGGTGCGAGCATGCCCAGGTACCAGAACCAGCCGACGGCCAGGCACTTGTTGTGGCGCCAGCGCCAGACGAGAGCCGTGATGAGAAGCAGAACGGTCAGCGCGAGGGCGATCTGGCTGAAGCCCAGGCTGATCCTGGCAGTGGGGTCGAGATGGCTGATGCCAGGATGGGGATAAAAACAGGCGAGCGACGCCGGCCACAGGGTCTGCCTGATGTAAGTGACGTATGACAGGATGGCATTGCCGATCTGGTAGAACCAGGGGAGTTTGACCCACAGGACATTGTGTTTGACGCCCGGGCTGCCCAGGGTCAGAACGGCCACGAAGGCGGACATGGCAAAGAGCGGGATTTTTTCGAGGCACAGGCGTTTCCACGGGACGGACCGCCAGCGGTTCAGCGGCCAGACATCCATCAGCAACAACACGCAGGGCAGAGTGACGAGCATGGGCTTGCTCATCATCGAAAGCGCTGACAATAAAAGGACGATCAGGAAGCTTCTCCAGCGAAAAGGACGGGAGGCGTAGTGATGATAGGCTCCGAGCGCCAGCACGAAGAACAAGCCGCTCAGCACATCCTTCCGTTCGGCCACCCAGGCAACGGATTCGACATGGAGAGGATGCACGGCAAACAGAGCCGCGATGAAGGCGGAGCTCCATAGCGCCGCGGTCATCCTGTGCATCACCAGGAACAAAGCGATGGCCGTCAAGGCATGCAGGGCGACGCTCATGAGATGATGTGACCCGGCATTCAGGCCGAAGAGGCTGACATCGAGCATGTGGGACACCCAGCTCACGGGCCGCCAGTAATCCGCGTCTTCGGCCGCGCTGCCGATGCCGGCGGTCAGCGACCACCGCACGTTTTCCCAGGTCAGGCCGCGCAGCACATGCTTGTTTTTGTAAACGAAGACGTCGTCATCGAAATTGACGAAGGCGAAGCCGTGCGTCTGCCAGTAGATGGCAAGCACGAGCAACAGGAGAAGCGCGCAGATCATCCACTGAACCCATGGCGGGCGGAGACCGGCGGAGGAGGACCACAGGTTCCTGCTTTCGTGCTGGTCTTTGTGGTTGGTCTTGCGTGCGCGCATGGTTCTAAATCGGGGCTGACATTTGCCGGGTCAGAACGGCTCTGCCAGTACATCCATGCTGCCACGCCGAGGAATACTCGCGAGGGCCTTTTCATCAAAGGGCCTGCCCGAGGGCAGCGTGGTCATGCGGTAACCGGGGCCGAGGACAGCGATGTAATCTTTGAGGGTGAGGCGCTGCTCCTCCAGCAGGTAGGGGCACATTTCCAGAATGATCCGAGGGCGGCTGGTGGCGATGAGTTTTTGAGCGCCAGCGAGCACTTCGTATTCATGCCCGTCGGTGTCGATCTTGATGAGGTGCACCTTGGGGATCTGGTGGGCCACCACGTAGTTGTCCAAGCTTGTGAGGGTCGTTGTTGACGCCATTTTGAGGCCGAAATGCGTGTTGTGGACGTCGCCCGCCGGAGGGGCGTCCACACGCCAGCTGGCGTAGGCCTGGGCGTCTTGGATGACACCCGAGGAGCTGCCGACGAAACACGGGTTCACCACCACGCGTGCGGCGAGGGCGGGATTCAGCGACAGGTTACGCCGGAGCTTTTCCAGGGCATAATGGGTGGGCTCGAAGCAGTGGAACTGAGCGGAGGGATGTCGCCGGGCGAGGGGAAGAGTGATGGCGCCGATGTTTGCGCCCACATCAAAAACGACGGCGTCTGGCGGGCCAGGCGAGACTGAGACCACGTGATTTTGAAATCCGCCGAAGAGGAAAATGGCGAGGTCGATGCCTTCGCGCAAATCGAGCTGGAACCGAACGCCGGAGCGAGTCACGAGCTGGGTGTCGCTCAAGCGGGCGAGTTTCAGCAAGCGGTAGAGGACGCGTGCGAGCTTGATTTTGGACTCGGTGGAAAGCAAAAGAATGTGGCGGGTGAGGGTTCAGGCGAACTTGAGTTTTCTGGCTGCGAACCAAACCATGCGCAGCAGCAACCAGCCGTGCGACCAGCGGTGGATGTTCGTCGAGCCATAGGTGCGGTCACCGTAATGAATGGGGACATCCATGATGCGCAGGCCGAGCTTTTCCGAACCGAACAGGAGATCGAAATCGCCGAACGGATCGAAGTCACCAAAGTAGGCGCGGCCGGCCGCGAGACGCTCGTAGTTTTGCCGGAGCATGGCCTTGGTCCCGCAGAGGGTGTCCTTGACGGACTGGCCTAGCAGCCAGGAAAAAATGAGGCCGAAAGCCTTGTTGGCGCAGAGATTGAGAAACCGCATGGCCTCCTGCTGCATGGGATAGACGAGTCTGACGCCATTGGCGAACTCGGCCTTTCCTGAGGCGATGGCGGCGTAGAATTTGGGCAGTTCCTCCGGTTGCACGGTGAGGTCTGCATCGAGGATCATGACGATGTCTCCGGTGGCGGCAGCGAAGCCCGCGCGGACTGCGTCTCCCTTCCCTTTGCCAGACTGCTGGAGGCAGGTGATGCGCCTTTCAGGGAAAGCGTTCCGCACGCGCTGAATTTCATCCCAGGTGTGGTCGGTCGAATGGCCTTCTACGAAGATGATCTCGGTGCCTGCGCCCATCATGGGGGTGCGGGCCACAGCGGCCTCGATATTGCCGGCCTCATTGCGTGCAGGAATGATGACGGAGACGGACAATGGCTTGAGCGTGACCGGCGGCAGAGGCCGCGCGCTGGAAAAAATGGCCAGGCAGAAGGGCTGCAGCAGCGGCGCCAGCCAGCGATTGAGCAAGCCCTCCAGTCCGAGCGCACGAAACGGCCAAAGGATGCGGCTGGAACTTCCCACCTCCTCCCAGCCTGAGAGGGCGAGCAGATTGCGCACATCATCGTGAGAGAGCCAGTTGGTCTCCGGCTGGTGGGTACGCATGCCCGTGAGAACCGCGAGGGCAGAAAGGGGACGCCAAAGGTTGTTAAAGAAGTTCAGGACAAGCCGTGTGCGTTCATGACTCACGCGATGGAGTCTTTCAAAGATCGTCTGCACATCGGCGGCATGATTGATGGTTTCCGAAATGACGATGAAGTCGAACTGCTGGTCGAGTGACAGCGTCTCGCCAGCCTGCACATGGAACTCGGCTTCGGGCAGGCGTTCGCGTGCTTTTTGAATCTGGCGCTCGGACAAATCCACGCCGACACGCTTCCGCCCATGCAGCAGTGAGAGAAGCCTGCCATCGCCACAGCCGATTTCCAAGACCGTGGCGTCCGGCGGAATTTGGAGATTGTAGTAACGAGCCAGCATTTCGTGATATGACTGAGCCGCCCAGCCTCGCCGCAACGCGGGGGCGTCATAGAATTCAGCCAAGGACTGCAGCCGCTCAGCCACCCCAGGCGGAAGCGTGGCAAGTTCTGGCACAAGTGCCTCGGCTGGTTTCTGAAAAGTCATGGACCGACATCATGGCATCATCTTTTCAAAAGTGCATGATTTTCATCCGGCCGTGAATGAGCGAATACCGGACGCGGCCTTTTCCAGGCCATTGGCTATTGAAGTTTGCATGTTAGACTGGCACTCGTGGAATTCGCCTGAGCTTGTGAGTAGCAGGATTTGGGGGCGCTACCGGGAAGCGAGCGCAGCAGCAGCGGAGCGGCGAGCAGACGCTGCTGGAGGACGCGGTGGCGAAGGGGGCTCTGGGTTTGCTTCCCAGAGGGATGCGTGTTGTACCAGGGTAGCCTCGCTGAGGCTCGGCAACCCTTCGCTATGATGCGGAAGGCCGTTGGCCTTCAAGATGAAGAAGTCGGTCTATTATGCAGATCTCAATACTGTAGTGCAGACCCCGATGCTGTAGCGCAGACCTCAATACTGGCGGGCTTTGACGACTTTCACGAGGGGACGGTAGCCGTACTCGTTGAGGAGGGCGATGGCGCCGCGATCGGTGGAGTCGCGGGCGACGTCTGACCAAGAGTTGAGGGCGTTGTAGATGCTTTCCATGGCGGCTTCGAGGGATTCGGCGCGGGTGGCGGCATCGTGGGATTTGTAGAGGGACTCGATGGCGCTGATGTAGTGGAAGGTGAATTCGAGGCGCTTGGCATTGTAGAGGGTGAAGGTGCGGGAGCCTTCACGGGCGCGGGTGTTGGCGCGGTACATCTCGTTCATGGCAGTGGCGTAGAAGGTCTTGGCCTCGGTAAGCCATTCTGGGAGGGCTTTCTTGGAGTTGAGGTGGCGCAGGAGCATGTCGGGGGCGGGAATGCCGAGACTGGGGTCGTTTTTGGCGATGAGCTGCGAGGCTTTGTCGATGGCCTGGAAACCCAGCCACATGCGCTCGGAGACGCCTTCACCGCACATGGGCGTGACGAAATCGCTGAGGGTCTTTTCACTGGCGAAGCCGTTTTTGGGGAGGACGGATGCGGCCACGGGCTCCGCGGTGATGATTTCGAAACCGAGTTTAACGGCGTGTTCGCGAAAGCGCGCGGTGATGGCGGCGACATTTGGATTTTCGAAAACGGAGGCGCCGTGGAAGGCTTTGCGGCCGCCGGTGTCGCCATCGACGCGGATGGGGGTGAAGGGTGCGATTTTGGCGGGAATGGCGATGGTGGTGTATTTTAATTTTTGGAGACGCTGGAGGAGTTGTTCGAGTTCGTCCTGGGTCCAGGATTCCTGGCCCATGGCGTTGCCGGTGTAGCCATTCCAAACACGCGAGCCATGAGGGGGCTGGGCGGTGATGAGTTCGATGGTATCCGACGGAGTGGTCCCCTTCCCTGCGACTGCGAGCGCAGGTGCGGAGGTGGTGGCGGAGACGCAGAGGAGGCTTTCGCGAGTGCGGACGAAGAGGCGGCCATCGGCGATGGCGGGGGTGGCGATGATTTCCTCTCCCATGTCGTGCTTGGCGAGGACCTTGAGCTGGGGTGCGTCTTCGAGTTCGACGATGAAGCCGTTCTTGGCGGCGATGTAGATTTTGCCAGCGGCAGCGATGGGTGAGGCGAAGTAGTCGCCGAAGTTGCCGAGGCGGCTGCGGTCCCAAAGGGTTTTGCCGTCCTTGGCATCGTAGCAGCTCGACATGCCGCCGCTTTTGACGACGTAGATGCGGTTGTTGAAGAAGAGGGGTGATGAGAGGTTTGAGGGTGTCTTGGGATCGATGTTCCAGAGGACGTGGGTTTTGGTGACATCGCCCGTGCCACCGCCTTTGATGGCCTGGATGATGTTGCCACCGGCGGCCATGTTGTCGGGTGATTGGAAGGCGGTGTCGATTTCTTCGGGCCCGATGACTTTGTCGTGGTTTTTATCGGAGGCGTCGAAGCGTTCGTGGAACTCTTTGGGAGTTTCCTCGCGTGAGAGGATTTTGTCCTGGTTGGTGTCGAGCCATTCGAGCAGGGCGTGTTTCAAGGTGCGGGTGGAGTCGCCGTAGCTTTGAACAGCGACGTAGATGACGCCGTCATGCACGACGGGCGAGGTCATGATGGTGCGGAGGAGAGTGTTGCAGGTCCAGAGTTCCTGGCCGGTGGCGGGGTCGTAGCCTTTCAATTTGCCGCTGCCGGCGATGACGAGATCGGTGCGGCCATTGGCCTCGCAGAGCACGGGGAGCGCGTAGCCGGCGAGCATGTCTTTGCGCGGGGTCTTCCATTTTTCTTTGCCGGTTTTGGCATCGACGGCGAGGACGAAGGGGGCGAGATCGTCGTCCTGACAGAAGATGACGGTGTCTTTGTAAACGATGGGGGAGGAAGCGGCCCCCCAGTCCATGAGATAAGCGGGTCGTGTCATGGTGTGCCGCCAGACTTCTTTGCCGGTGGTGAAGTCGAAGGCGAGGAGGCCGATGGTGCTGAAATAGACGTAGACGCGCTCGCCATCGGTGGCGGGCGTGGAGGAGGCGTGGCTGTTTGGCGGCGTGATGCGAGGGAGGGTGCCGGTATCGAACTCGCTGCGCCAAAGTTGTTTGCCGGTGGTGACATCAAAGCTGAAGACGCCGAGCTTTTGGTCTCCGAGCATGGCGGTGGTGAAGACGTGGCCGTTCTTCACGATGGGGGAGCCGATGCCGTCGCCGATTTTGGCTTTCCAGGCGATGTTTTTTTCGGCGGAGAAGTCGTGAGGGAGGTTTGCGGAGGCGGAGATGCCGGTGCCGTTGGAGCCGCGAAACTGGGGCCAGTCTTCGGCGTGGAGGGTGGTAGAGAGGAACAGGGCAACGAGGAGGAGGCGATGCATGAAGGGCATTAGGTTAAAGGTGTTGGTCTTGGAGGAGCGGGGCGCACAGGAAGCGGCGGTGGTGCGGTGAAGACGCTGCTGGTACGCGCGGCGTGCGAAGAAGGCGCTGGGTTTGCTTTCCGATTTGTTGGGGCATTGACCCAGGACGGCCTCGCCGAGGCTCGGCGTGCCCTGGGCTGCGATAGGCCGCACCGTTGGTGCTGCGGAGGCGGCTGTGGAGGGGGCTCTTTCGTATGTCTAGGGTGTGCGTAAGCTGACCGGCCTGCGAAAGCGGTAGTTGCGTTCGTTCCTCACTTCGCAACCGCAGTCCAAATGGGGGCGGCTGCGGCTCGATTCGGAAAGGAGTTTTAGAAATCGCTGTGGGCCACACCTTTGGTGCTGAGGGGGCAGCTCCAGATCGAATGAAGCATCGCTTTAACCGAGTGCCTATCATGCGGTGCATAAAGCGTGTGAGATCGATCAGCCGAAGAGTTCGGTGAGGGGCTTGCCTTCATCGAGGAGGTTGTAGGCGCGGCCGAGCTTGTCTTTGGCTTCGAGGTCCTTGATGCCCATGGCGTAATAGACGGTCTTGGTGATGTCTTCGGGGCGGATGGGGCGGTCCTTGGGGAGTTCGGCGCGGGCGTCGGTTTCGCCGACGACCTGGCCGCCGCGAATACCAGCTCCTGCCATGAGGACGCTCATGCAGGAGGTCCAGTGATCACGGCCTGCACCGATGGTGCCGCCAGAGCGGCGGTCGCCGACCTTGGGCATGCGGCCCATTTCACTGGTGACCATGACGAGGGTTTCGTCGAGCAGGCCGCGTGAGGACAAATCTTCGAGGAAGGCGGAGAAGCAGCGGTCAAACTGCGGGAGGAGATTCTCACGCAGGCAGTTGAAGTTGTTGCCATGTGTATCCCAGCTGCCCGCGCTTTTGCATTTCTTTGCCAGGTTTTCATCGCCCATCCAAAAGACGGTGATGAAGGGCACCCCGGCCTCCACCATGCGGCGCGCCATGAGGAGGCTCATGCCGTTGATGTCCTGGCCATAGCGTTCGCGCAGCGCCAGCGGCTCGGATTCGATGTCGAATGCATTCGTGGTGCTGCTGGATGAGAGCAGGTCAAAGGCGCGCTCCTGCTGCTTCACGTAATTTTGCACCGCCATCTCCTGATCGAGCTCACGCCGTGCGCCGTTCAGCGCGGCGAGCAAGGCCTTGCGGTCCTGCATGCGCTGTGAGGTCACGCTGCCGGACATGGAGATGGTGGGTGCGGCAAACTTCAGCGGCGTGTCGAAACGACCGTTGAGGAAAAAGGGATCGTGCTCCATGCCGATGCGCCCGGCAAACTGACCAGGGCGCGTGAAGGGCAGCTTGCTGGGCTTGTGCGGGAGGGTGATGAGGGAGGGAAGCGATGGGTGCTGCGGACGCTTCATCGACACCACGCTGCCCATGTAGGGCCAGTCTTCGGGATAGGGGCGGCGGTCGTTGCCCTGCTGCTTGAAGGTGATGTCAGGCGCATGGCCGGTGAGGTTGTAATAGTAGCCGGCATGGTGGTCGCCAGTGGCAAGGCCGCCATCTGTGATCCCATGGATCATGGCGAACCGATGCGCCTGCCTGGCCAGCAGCGGCAGGTGCTCGCACAAAACGATGTCATCTCCGGTGGTGCGGATGGGCTTGAACTCACCTCGGTACTCCAGCAGGGCGTGCGGTTTCATGTCCCACATGTCGATGTGGGATGCGCCGCCGCAGAGAAAGAACAGCACGGTTGATTTCGCCGGCTTCGCCAAGGTGGGCGCGGCAACACCGGGACCGGTGGAAGCAAGCGCGCCGCCCCTGAAGCCGAGGGATGCGAGTCCCATCGTCGAGGCCGTAAGAAAGGCCCGGCGATCCATGGATGGACGAAACAGCGGTGGTGGCATGACGCCTGCCTTCTACGTACTTAAACAAGCAGCCTTGCTAATTCGCAGGCGATTTGCGCACAATGCCGGAGTGTGGTCTGATCCAGTGTGGAATTTCACCAGCTTCGTTACTTCATCGCCGCCGCCGAGGATTTGAGCATTTCGGGCGCGGCGAAGCGTCTGCATGTCACTCAGCCAGCGCTGAGCCGGCAGATCGCGGTGCTGGAGGCGGAGCTGGGGGTGCCCTTGTTTGATCGTATTCGGAAGCGTATTTACCTGACCGAGGCGGGTCGATTTTTTCTGCCTAAGGCGAGACAGATTGTGTGTGATGCGGAGACCGGGGCGCAGCAGCTGCGAGAGCAGTATGGCAAGGCGCGGCGGACGCTGCGGCTGGGATTTCTCGCACCGTTTTTGGATGATCTGGTGGTGCCTGCGGTGAGGGAATTCAGGCAGCGGCATCCGAAGGCGCAGGTGAGCTTGTTTGAGCTGCCGCCGCGTGCGCAACTGGACCGGCTGCGGAATCATGAGCTGGATGCGGCGATCCTGGGGAACATCTCGGAGAGTGATCGTACGTTCTTCAACACGCGGACGCTGTCGCGGCACAAGATGGCGGCGCTGCTGCCGGAGGATCATGCGCTGGCGAAGAAGAAGACGATCAAGCTGGCGGAGCTGAAGAATGAGCGGTGGGTGTCGCTGTCTGACACGTCTTTCCCGGGGCGACGGGAGTTTTTGCGCTCGATTTGTCAGCAGGCGGGGTTTGATCCGCAGATTGTGAGCGAGGTGGATTCGCTTTCGATGATGCTGGGAACAGTGACGACGCTGGGCGGGGTGGCGCTGATCCCCGGGCATGCGAGCAAGATGCCGCATGGGGGATGTGTGTTTGTGCCGCTGGCGGCGCCGGTGCCGACGACGGAGCTGCTGCTGGTGCTGCCGAAGCAGGAGGCGAGCAAGGAGCTGACGACGCTGACGAGTTTGATCGCGGAGCTGGCGGGGCAGATTGCGAAGGGGTAGGCGGTACAGGAGCGCTGGGGGAGGCTTTACCATTGCTGGCATCGCTACGCGATGCGCCTGCTTTGGTGGGGAATGTGCGCGTGATCGAGGGGTATCGCTTCGCTCAACCCATCGCTACAGGCTGGGATGGCTCCGCCATCTGGGAGGCGCTTCCTATGTTGAGAGTGTTGCGCGGATGCGAATGCGCTGGGCTCATCTCGCGGAGCGAGATGGCTACTTTTCGGTGGAGGCGCGGAACTGGGGGAGGTCGGCGAGGATGTTCTGGCTGCGCATGAGGGTTTCGCCAATGAGGAGGGAGTCGGCGCCGGCTTCGGCGAGGCGGAGGGCGTCGGCGGGGGTTTTGATGCCGCTTTCGGAGACGAGGA
>Ga0075012_10001075_pt1 | contig 28530 bp, 33 predicted proteins | sample All_14_2_FD_71474 | JGI IMG/M metagenome (GOLD analysis project Ga0075012, IMG submission 71474) | Freshwater microbial communities in response to fracking from Pennsylvania, USA - Allegheny Zone_MetaG_DW_15 | ecosystem: Environmental > Aquatic > Deep subsurface > Groundwater > Drilled...
GTAGATATTGAGTCAATGTCTACTGAGATAACGTCGACCGATCGGGTGGCCGTCTTCGCTGCGCTCGCCGACCCGGCACGGCTGGCCATCGTCGATCACCTACTCGGTGCCGACGCCTCGCCGTCCGAACTCCGGGCGATGCTGTCGGTGCCGTCGAACCTGCTGGCTCACCATCTCAACGTGCTGGAGCGCGCCGGCGTCGTCACCAGAACGCGTTCGGAGGCCGATGGTCGCCGCACCTACCTGAAGCTCAACCCCGCCGCGCTCGAATCTCTGATTCCGGTCGTGGGCCGCCACGCGCGCCGGGTGATCTTCGTGTGCACCCAGAATTCCGCTCGGAGCCAGTTGGCCGCAGCGATCTGGAACCGTCACAGCCCGGTGCCCGCCACCTCCGCGGGGACCAAACCAGCGGCGCGCGTGCACCCAGGCGCCGTCGACGCGGCGCGGCGGAACAATGTAGCGCTGCGCCCGACCAAGCCCCGGCATCTCGACGATGTGCTGCAGCCCACCGATCTGGTGATCGCCGTGTGCGACAACGCCCATGAAGAGTTGCCGCCCGAGCTCACCCGGATCCATTGGTCGGTCCGCGATCCCGCGCGGACCGCCCTGCCTGCCGCCTTCGACGACGCGGTGCACGAACTCACCGAACGTATCGGCCGTCTCACTCCCACCCTCCAACCCCTCTGATTCAGGAGAAGCACATGAGCGACAACATCACCGAGAGCCATCCGCACCTGCGTCGCGACCTGTCGATCGACCAACGATTGGCCCTCAAGACGGCGGCAACGCGGCTTCAGAAGGACTTTGAGAGCATGTTCGGCACCGAGACGATCGAGCTGTTCCTGCACACCTCCTACGAGCAGTTCGCCGGCCGGGCCAGCGTGCCCAACTTTCTGCCGCTGCTCGCCGAGCGTTTCGCCCGTCAACGCCTGCGCGCCCTGGCCAAGGTCGAGGGCAAGGCCAACGACGGAAAACCGACGGTACTGTTCCTGTGCACGCACAATGCCGGTCGCTCCCAGATGGCGCTGGGGTTCTTCACCCATCTCGCCGGCGATGCCGCGGTCGCATGGTCGGGCGGTTCGGAGCCCGGCGACGAAGTGAACCCCGCCGCGGTGGCCGCCATGGCCGAACGGGGTATCGACATCTCCGGCGAGTACCCCAAGCCGTGGACGGACGAGATCGTGCAGGCGGCCGACGCGATCATCACCATGGGGTGCGGCGATGCCTGTCCGATCTTCCCGGGACGCCGCTACGAGGAGTGGGTCCTCGAAGACCCGCACGGCCAGGGTGTCGACGCGGTACGACCCATCCGCGACGAGATCGAGCGGCGGGTCCGCCTCCTGCTCGCCGAACTCGACGTGCCCGTCCAGGTTTAGGTATGCCGTGGCCGGACCGATATCCACCACCTTCGCCGCCTGCCTCGAGTGGCTGCGGGCCGGCTACCCGACCGGGGCGCCGCGCACCGGCCATTCGGCGCTCCTGGCGCTGAACGGACCCATGTCTCTCAACCAAGGGCAAAAGCGCTGCGTCACAGCAGAACTCGAATCTGCTGCTGTCGAGGTCACTGCCATCTGGGTGGCGATCACCAAGGCCACGGGCCGGCTACCCACACCATCACAGACCAGCGAAGTCGTCGCACTGCTGCAACGGCGCAGCGATCACCGATAGCCGGGTAGCCCGCTCGAGGGCGGTTGCCCATCGATTCGATATACGTCAATATAGAAGAATGTCGAATTCACTCCAGCTGCTGTGCACCGAGGACGCCCTCGGCCGAGCACCTCTTGACGAGCGGGCATGCCTGCCGCTGGCGCAGATGTTCAAGGCCCTGGGCGACCCGGTCCGGTTGCGACTGTTGAGCCTGATCGCCAGCAGTGCCGGTGGTGAGGCATGCGTCTGCGATATCTCGGCAACGTTCGACCTGTCCCAACCGACCATCTCCCACCACCTGAAGGTGCTTCGCTCCGCCGGCATCCTGGGTAGCGAGCGACGCGGCTCGTGGGTCTACTACCGGGCCATCCCAGAAGCACTACACCAGCTTTCGAACATCCTGCAGATCGAGAGCGGACCCCCCACACCATCGGATGCCTGTGTCGAGGAGACTGCACGATGAGCACCCCCACCACCGCCGCCGACTCGGCGGTCGTCAAGAAGCTGTCCGCGCTGGATCGGATGCTGCCGGTGTGGATCGGCATCGCCATGGCCGTGGGCCTGCTCCTGGGCAGGCTCATACCCGGCCTCGGCGGTGCACTCGGCGCCGTGGAACTCGACGGCGTCTCGCTTCCGATCGCCATCGGCCTGTTGGTGATGATGTACCCGGTGCTGGCCAAGGTGCGCTACGACCGTCTGGACACGGTCACCGGCGACCGCAAACTGCTGCTGTCCTCGTTGGCGCTGAACTGGCTGTTTGGGCCCGCGTTGATGTTCACGCTGGCGTGGCTGATGCTCCCGGACCTGCCGGAGTACCGCACCGGGTTGATCATCGTCGGCCTCGCCCGCTGTATCGCCATGGTGATCATCTGGAACGACCTGGCGTGCGGTGACCGGGAGGCCGCCGCGGTGTTGGTGGCGATCAACTCGGTGTTCCAGGTCTTCATGTTCGCGGTCTTGGGATGGTTCTATCTGTCCGTACTGCCGGGTTGGCTCGGCCTGGAGCAGACCACCATCGACACGTCGGTGTGGCAGATCGCCAAGTCTGTGCTCACGTTCCTCGGCATCCCCCTGGTGGCCGGATTCCTCACCCGCCGGTACGGCGAGAAGGCCAAGGGCCGGGACTGGTATGAATCTCGCTTCCTCCCCAAGATCGGGCCGTGGGCGCTCTACGGCCTGCTGTTCACCATCGTCATTCTCTTTGCGCTACAGGGTGACCAGATCATCTCGCGGCCTTGGGATGTCGCGCGGATCGCGCTGCCGTTGCTGGCCTACTTCGCCATCATGTGGGGCGGCGGCTACCTGCTCGGAGCGCTGATCGGGCTGGGCTATGAGCGCACCACCACGCTGGCCTTCACCGCCGCCGGCAACAACTTCGAGCTGGCCATCGCGGTGGCGGTCGCCACCTACGGCGTGACCTCCGGGCAGGCGCTGGCCGGGGTCGTCGGCCCGCTCATCGAGGTCCCCGTGCTGGTTGCGCTGGTGTACGTATCGCTGGCGCTGCGTGGACGATTCACCCAACCAACCCCCGCCGTGACCGAGGAGACGAAGTGACCCGCAAGCCCGCCGTGTTGTTCGTCTGCGCCAAGAACGGCGGCAAATCGCAGATGGCCGCCGGGCTGATGCGCCACCTCGCCGGCGGCGAGGTGGACGTCTACTCCGCGGGCACCAAACCCGCAACGGCCATCAATGCGCTGTCCGCGGAGAGCTTGCGCGAGATCGGGATCGATATCACCGGCGAGTCACCGAAACTGGTTGATCCGCAGCGCGTCCGAGATGTCGACGTGGTGGTGATACTCGGCCGGGAAGCCGAGCTCGCGCCGGTGCCGGGTACCGAATTCCAAGTCTGGGACACCGACGAGCCCTCCGAACGCGGTATCGACGGCATCGAGCGCATGCGCTTGGTGCGTGACGATATCGCGACCCGGGTCAACCAACTGCTACCCCACCTGAAGGAGACCGTCCGATGAGCAAGGTCGAGGTGTTCGAGCCCGCTTTGTGTTGCGCGACCGGGGTCTGCGGGGAGGACGTGGATCAGCAGCTGGTGGTGTTCTCCGCCGACTTGGATTTCGTCGCCGGCCGTGGCGGCGACGTCGCCCGCTACAACCTGGCCAGCGAGCCGGGCGCCTTTGCCGGGAACGAGACCGTGCGGGCGTTTCTGCACGTCGCGGGATCCGCCGGACTGCCGTTGGTCCTTGTCGACGGTGTGACCGCGATGACCGGCCGCTATCCCGATCGCGAGCAGCTCTCCAAATGGGCCGGAGTCGACGTGGCCGCACCGAACTTGCTCGGCGACAGCTGCTGCGGCAGCGGCGCTTCCGATGCTTCCGGTTGTTGTTGAACTCGTGAAGTTCCTGACGGACCCCCCGCGATTCCTGTTCTTCACCGGAAAGGGCGGTGTCGGCAAGACCTCGATCGCATGTGCCGCGGCGATCCGGCTGGCCGCCCTCGGCAAGCGGGTGCTGCTGGTCAGCACCGACCCGGCATCCAATGTCGGCCAGGTCTTCGGCCTCACGATCGGCAACACCATCACCGACATCGCTGCGGTGGAGGGGCTGTCGGCGTTGGAGATCAACCCCGACCAGGCCGCCGAGGACTACCGCGAACGCATCATCGGTCCGGTCCGCGGCCTGTTGCCCGAACAGGAACTGCGCGCGATCACCGAGCAACTCTCCGGGTCCTGCACCACCGAGATCGCCTCGTTCAACGAATTCACCGAATTGCTCACCGATTCGGACGGCCCGATGAGGCAGTTCGACCACGTACTGTTCGACACCGCGCCGACCGGGCACACCATCCGGCTGTTGCAACTCCCCGGCTCGTGGACCGACTTCCTCGACGCAGGCAAGGGCGACGCGTCGTGCCTGGGTCCGCTGTCCGGACTGGAGAAGCAGCGGGCACTGTACGCGGGCGCGGTGGCGGCCCTGGCCGATCCGCAGCGCACCCGCCTGGTCCTGGTGGCCCGCGCGCAGCGGTCCACCCTGGCCGAGATCACCCGCACCCACCATGAACTCGCCGCGATCGGCCTCACCCACCAGTACGTCGTGATCAACGGAGTCCTGCCGGCCGCCGCGGCCACCGATGATCCGCTCGCCGAGGCGATCTATCGCCGCGAACAGCGCGCCATCGCCGATCTGTCCGACGAACTGCGTGCGCTCCCGATGGATCTGGTGGATCTCAAGGCCACGAACATCGTCGGGCTCGAGGCGCTCGCGTCATTGTTCAGCCGCGAGCCGGGCTCCCCCGATCCCGCCGAGGACGTCGCCCTGGATGTGGCGGACGCCCCGCTGTCCGCTCTGGTCGACGAACTGGCCAGTGGCGAGCACGGTTTGATCATGTGCATGGGCAAGGGCGGGGTCGGCAAGACCACCATCGCCGCCGCTATCGCGGTCGCCCTGGCCAACCGCGGACATCTGGTGCATCTGACCACCACCGACCCCGCCGGTCACCTCACCGACACGCTGCACGGCACCCTGGACAACCTGCACGTGTCGAGTATCGACCCCACCGAGGCCACCCGCGCCTACCGCGAACATGTGCTAGCCACCAAGGGTGCAGCGCTCGACGACCGCGGCCGGATGATGCTCGAAGAGGATCTCCAGTCGCCCTGCACCGAAGAAGTCGCTGTGTTCCAAGCCTTCTCGCGTGCCATCGGCGAATCGCGACACAAGTTCGTCGTCGTCGACACCGCTCCCACCGGGCACACCTTGTTACTGCTGGATGCCACCGGCTCCTACCACCGTGAGGTCGCCCGGCAGTTGGGCGACCGGCATTTCACCACCCCGTTGATGCGGCTACAGGACCCCGCACTCACCAAGGTCATCATCGTCACGCTCGCCGAGACCACTCCGGTGCTCGAAGCGGCCGGGTTGGCTCGCGAGCTCGAGCGCGCCGACATCCACCCCTGGGCCTGGGTGATCAACAATTCGCTGGCCGCCGCGCGCCCGACCTCCCCGGTGCTTCGCCGACGCGCGATCGCCGAGGTTCCCGAGATCAACACGGTGAGAGCCGATCAGGCCGGTCGGGTGGCGGTGGTGCCGCTACTGGCGACCGAGCCTGTCGGCATCCCCGCCCTGTCGGCGCTCACCGCGTCCAGGGTCGGCTAACAGCAGCCCGCACCCGCGGTGACCTCGTCATCGTCGGTGTCCGCCGCCACGCTGCCGCAACACACGCCGGCGTCGGGATCCCCGGGGTGCTGCGGGCTGGTGCCGAAGGTGTCCGAATCGGCGAGCACGGTGTAGACCTCCCAGCGCTCCCCGGCCGGTCCGGTGACCCAGACCTTGTCCTGGGTGGCGAAGCAACAAGTGGCGCCGATCTCCTCGTCGGTGAACAACCCGGCCGCGGTGAAGCGGGCGATCTCGGAGTGCACGGTGTCGCTGGATCCGACCTCGACGCCGAGATGGTTGATGGTGCCGCCCTGGCCGGGGTTCTCGAACAGGACGAGCTTCAGTGGCGGATCGGCGATCGCGAAGTTCGCGTAGCCCTCCTTGAGCTTGGCGGGTGCGGTGTTGAAGAGCGTGGCGTAGAACGCGACGGCCTCGTCGAGGTCGTCGACGTTGAGGGCGAGCTGAATGCGGGACATGATGAACCTCCATACCTGTGTGACATATATCGAATTAGCGCGCTGGGTTCAGCATGCCCACCTCTTCGACATATGTCAATGAATTGGCTAGGATTGCCCTCATGCCGAAGTCCTTGCCGCTGGTCGACATGTCCGCACCGGTGTGTTGCGCACCCGTGGCCGCGGGCCCGATGAGTGACGAGGCGGCGCTGGAGGTCGCGCTGCGCCTCAAGGCGCTCGCCGATCCCGCGCGGGTCAAGCTGATGTCATTGCTGTTCAGCAGTCCGACCGCGGAGGCCAACAGCAGCGATCTCGCCGACGCCGTCGGGCTCAGCGAATCGACGGTCAGCCATCACCTCAGCCAACTCCGCAAGGCGGGCCTGGTCACCTCCGAGCGACGCGGCATGAGCGTCTTTCACACGGTGCGCCGCGAGGCGGTGGCCGCGCTATGCGTGGTGCTCGACCCCGACTGCTGCACCTGAACCGCCCGCATACGCAATATCGGCACTGAAGACGTCAAACCCCAGCCGCCGATACGTCTTCACCGCGGCCGTGTTGTCACCCTCCACATACAGCGTGACGTCGGCCTCGGGGCCCAGTCGGTCGGCGAGATGATGCAGCCCACGCAACGTCAGTTCGGCACCCAGACCCCGGCCCTGCGCGGCGGGGTCCACCCCGACCACGTACACCTCGCCGAGGGTCGGACCGTGCACCTTCGTCCAGTGGAAGCCGAGCAGCCTGGACCCTTCGTAGGCCAGGAACAGACCGGCCGGGTCGAACCAGGATTCGCCGCGACGCTCGTCGAGATCGGCTTCGGTCCAGCCGCCCTGCTCGGGATGCCAGGAGAACGCCGCGTTGTTGACGCGGAGCAACTCGGCGTCGTCTGCCGGTCCGGCATAGCCGCGGATCTCATGTGCCGCCTGGTAACTCGGCAGATCGGCCAACGACCGGCGCATCTGGAGCAGCTCACGCACCGGGTGCAGGCCCAGCGTGGCGGCCAGCGCTCTGGCCGGCGCCAGGTCGCCGTGCGCCCAGATTCTGGTCTGCGGCCCGCCGGCGGCCAGCGCGGTGCGGACCAGCTCGGCGCCGAAGCCGCGGCGCCGGGCGTCCGGGTGCACCACCGCCTCGGCCATCTCGGGCGCCAGGTTCAGGTAGCCGACCACGGTGCGCCCGTCGCGGGCCAACAGGTGCCGCGTGTCATCGCGAACCAGCTCGCGCAGCACCTGATCACCCACCGGGGCAACCCCGTCCACGGTGGTGGCCGCGGCGATGATACCGGTGATCTGGGCCTGATCGTCGGCCGAGAGCCCGGTCCGCCACTCGATCACTGGCTGTGCAGCGGACCGAAAGAGCCTGCGGCCGAACCGAAATCAGATTCGCCAAGGTCTGTGTCGAGCTCGCCGTCGTAATCGTCGGTGTCTTCGAGTTCGTCGGCCGCCGGTGCCGGCGCACGCCCGCGCGCCGGCCGCACGGCCTTGTAACCGACGTTGCGGACGGTGCCGATCAGCGCTTCGTACTCGGGGCCGAGCTTGGCGCGCAACCGTCGCACGTGCACGTCGACGGTGCGGGTACCACCGAAGAAGTCGTACCCCCACACCTCCTGGAGCAGCTGAGCCCGGGTGAACACCCGGCCGGCGTGCTGGGCGAGGTACTTGAGGAGCTCGAACTCCTTGTAGGTCAGGTCCAGCGGGCGACCACGCAGCCGTGCGGTGTAGGTGCCCTCGTCGATGACGAGTTCACCGAGGGTCACCTTGCCCACGCTCTCCTGGTCGGCGACCCCGCCCCGGCGCCCGATCAGCAGCCGCAGCCGCGCATCGATCTCGGCGGGCCCGGTGCCGGGCAGCAGAATCTCGTCGAGACCCCATTCCACGTTGACGGCAACCAGCCCGCCCTCGTTCACCACGGCCACCACCGGGATCGAGGTCCCGGTGGTGCCCAGCAGGCGGCACAGGCCGCGCGCGGCGGCCAGGTCGGTGCGCGCGTCGACGATCGCCACGTCGGCCGTCCCGGCCTCGAGCAGGGACGACACCTCGGTGGGCGCCGTGCGGACATTGTGGGCCAGCAGGGACAGCGAAGGCAGCACGGTGTCCGGATGGGGGTCGACGGTCAGAAGTAAGAGTTCCAATATGTTCTCCCGCGTCCTGGATCGTCCCCGGGACATCGGTGTCGGAGGCAACTTCGGCGATTCATGACTGACACGTGGCCGTTACGACCGACGATCGCCTAACAATACCGTGCTACCTGCTGGTTAGCAGACCGGAACCGGTGGGTGTCCATCCACCGACCCGGTGAGTGCGACAGAATGTCCGGGTGCGCAAGCTGCTGACCGGTGTCCTCGCGACCCTCCTCGCGGTGGTTCTGGGCGGCGTGGGAACGGATTTCGGCGCGGCGATCTACGCCGAATACCGGCTGGCCCGCAGCGTTCGCACCGCCGCGCAGCTGCATTTCGATCCGTGGGCCAGCATCCTGGGGTTCCCCTTCATCACCCAGGCCCGCGCCCACCACTACCGCGAGGTCGAGATCCGGGCGGGCGGGGTCCAGCACCCGGTCACCGGCAAGGTGTCGTTGGAGGCGACGCTGCATTCGGTCGACCTGACGGACTCGACCTGGCTGATCGGGCCGGACGCCGCGCTGCCGGTCGGGATCGCCGAGAGCCGGATCATCATCGACTCCACGCACGTGGGCCGCTTCATGGGCATCAAGGACCTGCTGGTCGAGGCGCCCACCCGGGAAACCGAGGACGGCCTCAAGGGCGTCACCGAGTCGGGCATCTCCAGCGGCAAGGATCTGGTGTTCACCGGCACTCCGACGAATGCGGACTTCGCCGAGCGGGTGAGCGTGGCGGTGGATCTGACGGTCGCCGATCCGGACGGCAGCACGCTGGTCCTCACCGCGACCGGGGTACTGACCGGACCGGGCACCGCGGACGAACCGGTGCCCGAGAACAGGACCGCCGCGGTACTGAAGGCGTTCAGCACCCGCATCCCGGGCCAGCGTCTGCCCTTCGGCCTGACGCCGACCACCGCCGGTGCCCGCGGATCCGACATCATCGTCGAGGGCATCGCGAAGGGACTAACCGTGCGCCTGGACGAGTTCAGGCAGTCATGAGTACATCGTGGGCGCTCGTGATCGTGATCGTGATCGCGGTGCTCGGCATCGGGTACCTGGTCGGCAAGATGATGACGCTGCGCTCGGGGATGATCAAGGCCGCGGCGGCGGCCGCCGATATCGACACCAGTGGGCTGGGGCTGTCCGACACCGGCCCGACGGTCCTGCATTTCACCGCGACCTGGTGCGGCCCGTGCGCGGCGGTACGCCGGGTGGTCGATCAGGTGTGCGCGGAACTCCCGGCGGTGGCCCACGTCGAGATCGACATGGACGACAATCCCGAGGCGGCGCGCCGGCTTTCGGTGCTGTCACTGCCGACCACGATCATCTTCGACGCCGCCGGGCGGCCGCGATACCGGAGCACCGGCGTCCCGAAAGCCGCTGACCTGCGCTCGGCTCTCGAACCGCTATTGGCCTGATGGCGGTGCCTACGGGTATTGTGTGCGTCGTGACCGCCCGCCTTGAGCTGATGCTCACCAAACGCCGCGCAGTTGATCTGTGCCGCACCGCGGGTTGTTGCTGTTGTTGTAGCTGCTGACAGCTGCGCCCTCATCTTGGTGCGCCGCTTCGCCAGGCGCCTCCGTGGCCTGCCAGTCCAGCCCAGCCAAGCAACAGGAGCATTCACATGTCAGTCGATACCGGAGCGGGAACCCTGCCCGCCGGGCGCGTGCACGATCAGGTCGACGTGCGCGGGCCCCGCTTCGTCGCATGGATCACCACCGCGGTGCTCATCGTCACCCTGCTCACCGCGGCGGTCAGTGTGCCCGCGGCCGCCGTCATCCTGGGCCTGCAGACGGTCGTCTTCGCGGTCGGCACCGCCGCGGGACCGCGACGGCATCCCTACGGCCTGGCGTTCGCCGCGCTCGTCGCCCCGCGACTGGGCCCGGTGACCGAGCGCGAACCGGTGCCGCCGCTGCGGTTCGCGCAGCTGGTCGGCTTCCTGTTCGCAGCGGCCGGCACCGTCGGCTTCGCGCTGGGCGCCCCGGTCGTCGGTCTCGTCGCCACCGCCTTCGCATTGTTCGCCGCGTTTCTCAACGCCGCCTTCGGCATCTGCCTGGGCTGCCAGATCTACCCGCTCGTGGCGCGGTTCCGCCGCGTACCCGTCTGACCCCAGCTGTACAACGAAAGGAACTACTTCATGGCACGCTCCGACGTCCTGGTCTCCACCGACTGGGCCGAGAGCAATCTCGACGCGCCGAAAACGGTCTTCGTCGAGGTCGACGAGGACACCTCCGCCTACGAGGGCGGCCACATCCAGGGCGCGGTGCGCCTGGATTGGAAGACCGAGCTGCAGGACCAGGTCAAGCGTGACTTCGTCGACCAGCAGCAGTTCTCGAAACTGTTGTCCGACAAGGGCATCGCCAATGACGACACCGTGATCCTGTACGGCGGAAACAACAACTGGTTCGCCGCCTACGCCTACTGGTACTTCAAGCTGTACGGGCACGAGGACGTCAAGCTGCTCGACGGCGGACGCAAGAAGTGGGAACTCGACGGCCGCCCCCTGGTCACCGAGGTGCCCAACCGTCCCGCCACCTCGTACTCGGCCAAGGCGCCCAACAACGACATCCGCGCCTTCCGCGACGAGGTCATCGCCGCGATCGGCGAGAAGAACCTGGTCGACGTGCGCTCCCCCGACGAGTTCTCCGGCAAGATCCTGGCCCCGGCCCACCTGCCCCAGGAACAGAGCCAGCGCGCCGGCCACATCCCCACCGCGATCAGCGTGCCGTGGAGCAAGGCGGCCAACGAGGACGGCACCTTCAAGTCCGACGAGGATCTGGCCAAGCTGTACGCCGAGGCCGGCCTGGACGGCGCCAAAGAGACCATCGCCTACTGCCGCATCGGTGAGCGCTCGTCGCACACCTGGTTCGTGCTGCAGGAGCTGCTGGGTCACCAGAACGTCAAGAACTACGACGGCAGTTGGACGGAATACGGTTCCCTGGTGGGAGCCCCGATCGAGTTGGGAAGCTGATTATGTGCTCTGCACCGAAACAAGGACAGACGTTGCCCGCCGGCGTCGACCTGGAGAAGGAAACCGTCATCACCGGTCGTGTGGTGGACGGCTCCGGCCAGGCGGTCGGCGGCGCCTTCGTGCGCCTGCTGGACGGCTCTGACGAGTTCACCGCCGAGGTCGTCGCGTCGGCCACCGGTGACTTCCGGTTCTTCGCCGCCCCCGGCAACTGGACGCTGCGGGCCCTGTCCCCCGCCGGCAACGGCGATGCCACCATCGCCCCGACCGGCGCCGGCATCCACGAAATCGACGTCAAGGTCGCTTAGCCACTACCCAGGGTCACCGCGCACGGGCCTCGGCTCGAGCGCGGTGACCCTTGGCGGTTAGGATCATCCCCGTGGTGTTGTTCTTCGAATTTCTGCTCGTGGTGGCCGTCGTCGTCATCACCTGGTTCGCGCTCTACGCCGTCTATCGGCTCGTCACCGACGAGGGGTGAGCGCCGACAGCGACGCAGTCGTGCCCGGCTCGGGTGACCGGGCCGTCGCCTCTGCGGCTGAACGGGCCAAGGTCACCGCGGCCCGCAACATTCCGGTGTTCGACGACCTACCGTTACCCGCGGACACGGCGAACCTGCGCGCCGGGGCCGACCTCAACCCGGCGCTGTTGGCGTTGCTGCCGCTGGTCGGCGTGTGGCGCGGTGAGGGCGAGGGTCGCGATGCCGACGGCGACTACCGGTTCGGCCAACAGATCATCGTCTCCCACAATGGCGGCGACTTCCTGAACTGGGATTCCCGCTCGTGGCGGTTGACCGAGACAGGCGATTTCCTGTCCGCGGATCTGCGCGAGACCGGGTTCTGGCGCTTCGTCAACGACCCGGCCGATGTCGATGAGACGCAAGCCATCGAGCTGCTGCTCGCCCATTCGGCCGGTTTCGTCGAGCTTTTCTACGGCAGCCCGCTCAACCAGGCGTCCTGGGAACTGGCCACCGATGCCCTGGCCCGCAGCAAGTCCGGGATGCTGGTGGGCGGCGCCAAACGCCTCTACGGGATCATCGAGGGCGGCGACCTCGCCTATGTCGAGGAGCGGGTGGACGCCGACGGCGGCCTGGTCCCGCATCTGTCGGCGCGATTGGTCCGCTTCACCGGCTGACGTCCGCACGCATAGCCTGCACCAAGCTCGCTGCTATGTGATGCCCACCTTGCCTCCTTAACGTCGATCGCACCCGATCCGTAGAGGAGGAGAACAACATGATCCTGTCATCGCTGCGCGCCGCCGTTGTCGGGCTTGCCGGTGCGGCGCTGCTGACCGGTGTGGTGGCGTGCTCATCGGAGGCCGCCGCGGCACCTGATCACGCCGATTTCCAGCAGTGTCTTTCCGATAACGGCGTGCCCTCGCCGCCGGACGGCGGGCCGCGTGGCCCCGGCGGCCCCGAGGGCCATCCGGACGGGCCGCCCCCGGCACCGCCCACGGCGGGTGCCACACCACCGGCGCCGCCGGGAGTGGACCACGGTACCTGGGACGCCGCGATGCAGGCCTGCCGCTCGCTGGCTCCCGCACCGCCGAGCCGCTGACGGCCCCGGATATGGAGCAGCCCCCGAGCCGTTCGTCTTGGTTGGACCAACCAAGGGCTCGGGGGCCGGGTGGCTGCCTGGGATTCGCCAGCGCTCGCAGGACTGCACGATGAGCGCATGTGCGAACGGCCAAGAGCTCCGTCACACTCCTGGTGCTGCTAGCTAGCAGCCACCTCACTTGTCCGTATGTCACTCAATTTCTCGGACCACCTCCTCTCTTGTGTACGAGCGACCGTACTCCCGAAACCGTGACCCGACAACCGATTTAGTGCGAGACCGCCCGGTCCACCAGCCGGGCCAACTCGCCCGCGGCCGGCGCCGCAGGCAACGCCACCCCGTCGAGAGTGTGCACCCGAGCACTCAGCGTCACCGATGAAAGCAACCAAACCCCTTCGGCGGCAAAAAGATCCGCTACAGTGAGCGCACGGAAGTCGCTGCGTGGCGCGATCCGGAACAGCGCCTCGACGGTGGTGCCGGCCAGGATCGGTAGCGTCGGCGGCGGACTCAGCAGCGTTTCGCTCTGCGCGATCACCACCGAGGAGCGCGGCCCCTCCAGCACCCGGCCGGCGGCGTCGACAAAGATCGCGTCACCGGCGCCCCGGCGTGCCGCCTCCCGCAGCGCCGCCGCGTTGAGGGCATAGGACAGCGATTTGGCGCCCGCCACTGCGCCGCGCGGGCCGGGATCCAGTGTCACCACCGCCAGTCCGCCGTCCCGGGCGGTGCGGACCCGCGCCGGCACCTCGGACACCATCACGAACGAGGCGCCCCGCCCGCACACCAAGCGCAGCACGGCCTCGGCGGCACCGGACCAGTGGGCGGCCGCGACAGCCACCGCCGCCCGCCAGCGCGCGGGATCGGGGCGCGGCAGACCGGCGATGGCGGCCGAGCGGTCCAGCCGTGCCAGGTGGGCCTCCAGCAGACACGGACGCCGATCGCGCAACAAGGTGGTCTCGAAGACACCGTCACCGTGGGTGAGCATCGGGTCGGCCGCCCGCACCAGCGGTGTCTGCGGCCCGTGCACCACACCGTCGAGGTCCACCACCACATATGCGGATCGGGCCACCATGGGCCGAGCGTAACCGCCGTAAGGTGGCGGTATGGCCGCAGTCACCGCCCCCGAATCCGGACCGGACGCCGGCGCCGTCTGGCATTTCGGCGATCCGTTCGGCGAACAGCGCGCCGCCGGAAATGCCGCCGTGGTGATCGACCGATCGCATCGCGCCGTGCTGCGGCTCACCGGGCCCCAGCGGCGCAGCTGGCTGCACGCCATCTCCAGCCAGCACGTCAGCGACCTTTCCGATGGCGCCGTCGTGCAGAATCTGAGCCTGGACGGGCAGGGCCGTGTCGAAGATCACTGGATCCAGACCGAGCTCGACGGGGTCACCGTGCTGGACACCGAACCGTGGCGCGGCGAGCCGCTGTTGGGCTTCCTGCGCAAGATGATCTTCTGGGCCGACGTCACCGTGGACCCGGCCGACCTTGCGGTGCTCTCGCTGCTCGGCCCCGGGCTGTCCGAGCCCGCGGTGCTGACCGCGCTCGGGGTGCAGGCGCTGCCGGCGGCCTGGACCGCGGTCGCGCTGACCGGTGGCGCCTTCCTGCGTGGCACCCATCCCGGTGAGTACGACGTGCTGGTCCCGCGCGCGGACAAGGACACGTGGATCGACGCGCTGGTCGGCGCGGGCGTGACCCGGGCCGGCGTGTGGGCCTACGAAGCGCACCGGGTGGCCGCCGCACGCCCACGCCTGGGCGTCGACACCGATGAGCGCACCATTCCGCACGAGATCGGCTGGATCGGCGGGCCGGGCGTGGGCGCGGTGCACCTGGACAAGGGCTGCTACCGGGGCCAGGAGACCGTGGCCCGCGTGCACAACCTGGGTAAACCGCCGCGCATGCTGGTGCTGGTGCAGCTGGATGGGTCCGGCGAGCGGCCGGTGACCGGCGATCCACTGCTGGCCGGTGGGCGCGCGGTGGGCCGGTTGGGGTCCGTCGTCGACCACGTCGACGACGGGCCGATCGGATTGGCCCTGGTGAAGCGGGCGCTGCCGGCCGACACGCCACTGGTGACCGGCGGCGAGAACCCGGTGGCCGCGGCCATCGATGCGGACTCGGTGCCCGACACCGATGGCGTCGGCGCGGGCCGGTTGGCGGTCGAGCGGCTGCGCAGCGGAGGGCGCTAGAACGGCCGGAACCGCGGCAGCCATGGGCCTGCAGGCGGCCCGCCGCCGGGCACGGTAAAGTGTTGGCAGGACAATATAGACACACACAGATCGGAGCCGCCTGCACGTTGGGCCGCTCCGTTATTGCGCGAGGGGGTCCCAATGGGCCGCGGCCGGGCTAAGGCAAAGCAGACCAAGGTTGCTCGTGACCTTAAATACAACACGCCGGAGACTGATTTCGAGCGGCTTCAACGCGAGCTGTCCAACAGCAGCGGTGCCGACGACTTCACCAACGGCGACGGTCTCCCTGAGCGGTACGCCGACGAGGACGACTGGCGTCACTGATCCGGCGGTGCATGCACCGCGCGGTTGGTGATCAGAACCGCGGGTGCTGCCCGACGAGCTGAGCTCGTACCCCATCCTTGGTGCCCTTCTTGACGGTCCCGACCGTCCAGCAGGCAAGGTGGCGAGCGGTGAGAATCGCCAACGCGCGGTCGGTGTCCTCCGGCGCGACGATGGCCACCATGCCGACGCCCATGTTGAACGTCTTTTCCATTTCGGCGCGCTCGATGCGTCCACGCTGGGCGATCATGCCGAACACCGGTGCCGGGGTCCAGGTTCCGCGATCCAGTTCGGCCACCAAGCCGGGCGGGATGATGCGCTCCAGGTTGCCGGCGAATCCGCCACCGGTGATGTGGCAGAACGTGCGGACGTGGGTTTCGGCGGCCAGCGCCAGACAGTCCTTGGCGTAGATGTACGTCGGCTCCAGCAGTTCCTCGCCCAGGGTGCGTCCGAACTCCTCGACGTGCCCCGACAGGTCCATCCGGTCGATCTCCAGCAGTACCTTGCGTGCCAGCGAGTAACCGTTGGAGTGCAGCCCGGTGGAGGCCATCGCGATGATCACGTCGCCGGGCTTCACCCGCTCCGGGCCCAGCACGTCGTCGGCTTCGACGACGCCGATGCCGGTCGCGGAGATGTCGTAGTGGTCGGGCTCCATCAGCCCGGGATGCTCGGCGGTCTCGCCACCCAGCAGCGCGCAGCCGGCGAGCACGCATCCGTCGGCGATACCCGACACGATCGCGGCCACCCGCTCCGGCACGGTGCGCCCGACGGCGATGTAGTCCTGCAGGAAGAGCGGTTCAGCACCGCACACCACCAGGTCGTCGACGACCATGGCGACCAGGTCCAGCCCCACGGTGTCGTGCTTGTCCATCGCCTGCGCGATGGCCAGCTTGGTGCCGACGCCGTCGGTGGAGGACGCCAGCAGCGGCTCGCGGTAACCGTCGCGCAGCGCGAACAGTCCGGCGAACCCGCCGAGACCGCCGCGGACTTCGGGTCGGGTTGCCCTTTTGGCCAGGGGTTTGAACAGCTCGACGGCGCGATCGCCCGCCTCGATATCCACTCCGGCGGTTGCATACGAGATGCCATGTTCTTCGGCGCGGCCTTTACCCATGGTCACCGGCTCGCCAGTTCAAGCTCGCTCATCGCGCCCAAGGTTACCGGTCGCGCACCGCACACCGCAGGCCCGGTGACCTCATCGCATTCTGCCGAGCCGCCTGCGCGCACACCGGTAACTGTGACAGCGTGACCGGTCATGACAGCTTTTCGCGCATTGCCGCTGGCTGCCGCCGTGTGCGCGGCGGTGCTTCCCGGCCCGGCCGGGCCGGCATCGGCCACACCGAGCGTCGGAGTCGAGGCCAGGATCCTGTCGCAGTCCACCCTGGACGGGCAGGACTTCATCACCAAGGAGCTCACCATCGCACCGGGCGGCAGCACCGGCTGGCACTGGCACCCGGGACAGGTGTACGGCGTGATCCGGGCCGGGACCCTGACCCACTACGGCTCGGACTGCGCAGTGGACGGCATCTATCCCACCGGCGCGGCCATCACCGAGCAGAGCGGGCCCGGGTACGTGCACCTCGGCCGCAATCTCGGTCCCGACCCGCTGGTGATGTGGGTCGGCTATATCGATCCGGCCGGTTCCGCCCAGGCCACCCCGGTGTCCAACCCGGGTTGTCCGTTTGAGTGAGTCCCGACCGGGTATCCAGAACGCCGTCGGCCCCGAATACCTGCTGAGGCCGACATGAATCGGAGGACCCGTGCCGGAGACGAACCCACGCTGCCTGGTCACCGGCGCGACCGGCTATATCGGTGGGCACCTGGTACCGCTGCTGCTGGAGCATGGATATGCGGTCCGGGCGCTGGCCCGCACCCCGGCCAAACTCGACGACCGCCCGTGGCGAGACCGGATCGAGGTGGCCAAGGGCGATCTCGGTGACCTCGCCTCGTTGAACGCCGCCTTCGAGGGCGTCGACGTCATTTACTACCTGGTGCACTCGATGGGCACGTCCAAGGATTTCGTCGCCGAGGAGGAACGCTCGGCGCACAACGTGGTGGCCGCCGCCAAGCGGGCGGGCGTGCGCCGCATCGTGTACCTCAGCGGGCTGCACCCCGAGGGCGTCGACCTGTCACGCCACCTGGCCTCCCGCGCACTCGTCGGCCAGATCCTCATCGACTCGGGGATCGAGACGGTGGTGCTGCAGGCGGGCATCGTGATCGGGTCCGGCTCGGCCTCGTTCGAGATGATCCGGCACCTGACCGACCGGCTGCCCGCGATGACGACACCGAAATGGGTGCACAACAAGATCCAGCCGGTGTCGATCGGGGATGCCCTGCACTATCTCGTCGAGGCCGCGACGGCGCCGGTTCCGACGTCGCGGACCTGGGATATCGGCGGTCCGGACGTGATGGAGTACGGGGAGGCGATGCAGGGCTACGCCGATATCGCCGGCCTGCGGCCACGGGTGATCGTGGTGCTGCCGTTCCTCACACCGACGATCGCGAGCTGGTGGGTCGGGCTGGTCACGCCGATCCCGTCCGGTCTGGCCAGGCCGCTCGTGGAATCACTGGAATGCGACGCGGTGATGCACGAGCACGATATCGATGCGGTGATCGCGCCGCCGCCGGGCGGGCTGACCGGCTACCGGGACGCGGTGCGCGAAGCGCTGGCCCAGGACGGCACGGGAACCCGGGGCGGCAAACGCCATCTGCTGCGGTTCAGCCCGGCGGCGCCGGAGTAGTCAGGGACGTCACGACGGCGGCGTCAGGGACGTCTGAGCGCGTCGGCGTTGTCGCCGCCGGTCTTGACCGATTCGAGCGGGATGCCGTTGCGTGCCGCGTTGGCCAGCATGTGCTCGATGACGTTCTTGCCCAGCGCGGTCTCACCGGGCAGCTCGATGGGATAGTCGCCGTCGAAGCACGCCGAGCACAGCCGGGTGGCCGGTTGTTCGGTGGCCGCGACCATGCCGTGGTGGCTGATGTAGCCGAGGGTGTCGGCGCCGATCGCGCGGCGGACACCTTCGAGCATTTCGTCTTCGTCGGCGGAGTTGCTCGCCGCGTTGGCGATGAGTTCGGCGGGGGTGGCGAAATCGATCCCGTAGAAACAGGGCCACTTCACCGGCGGGGACGCGATCCGCACGTGCACCTCGAGCGCACCCGCCTCGCGGAGCATGCGGATCAACGCGCGTTGGGTGTTGCCGCGGACGATGGAGTCGTCCACCACGATCAGCCGTTTGCCGCGGATGACCTCTTTGAGCGGATTGAGCTTCAGCCGGATACCCAGCTGCCGGATGGTCTGCGAGGGCTGGATGAATGTCCGCCCGACATAGGCGTTCTTCATCAGACCCTGGCCGTAGGGGATGCCCGAACCCTGCGCGTAGCCGACCGCGGCGGGGATACCCGATTCCGGGACGCCGATCACCAGGTCGGCCTCCACCGGGTTCTCGGCGGCCAGCCGCCGCCCGATGTCGACGCGGGTGGCGTGTACCGAGCGGCCGCCGATGACACTGTCCGGACGGGCCAGGTACACGTACTCGAAGACACAGCCCTTGGGCGTGGGGTTGGCGAACCGGGTGGAGCGCACCCCGTCGGCATCGATGGCCAGCAATTCACCGGGTTCGATATCGCGGACGAAGGACGCACCGACGATGTCGAGTGCGGCGGTTTCGGAGGCGACGACCCAGCCACGGTCCAGCCGCCCCAGCGACAGCGGACGCACACCGTGCGGATCGCGGGCGGCATAGAGGGTGTTCTCGTCCATGAAGGTCAGGCAGAACGCACCGCGCACGGTGGGCAGCAGTTCCAGTGCCGCCTGCTCCAGCGACGAGTCGGCGGCGCCGTGTGCCAGCAGCGCGCCCAGGATGTCGGAGTCGGTGGTGGCGGCCGGGGCGCCACGGGTATCGATCAGGCCGGCATCGCGGGCCCGGGTGGCCAGTTCCGCGGTGTTGACCAGATTGCCGTTGTGGCCCAACGCAACCCCGGTGCCTGCGGCGGTGTTACGGAACACCGGCTGCGCGTTCTCCCAGGTGGTGGAGCCGGTGGTCGAATACCGGCAGTGTCCGACCGCGACATGGCCTCCCATGGCGGCCAGCGTCTGCTCATCGAAAACCTGGCTGACCAGACCGAGATCCTTGAACACCAGCACCTGGGATCCGTCGGCAACGGCGATGCCTGCCGCCTCCTGGCCACGGTGCTGCAGCGCATAAAGGCCGTAGTAGGTGAGCTTGGCCACATCCTCGCCCGGGGCCCAGACGCCGAAGACGCCGCATTCCTCTTTCGGCTCGTTCTCTTCCGGCTCAACAGGCTCGAAGGTCACGATGGCTGCTCCCTGGGGGCTGTGGGTGACGCGGCCCAGTCTACGGTCATCGGACCCGAATAACTCAACCGGACGCCGGGTTTTCGTCGTCACACCAGCCAACCGCCGGCGCGCGGCCGTCATTCCCGCCGCTACCGTGGCAGAGGTGTGGCATCCCGTGACGCGCGTCGCATTCCGGTTCTGCTTCCTGTACTTCGGGTTGTTCTGCCTGTGGTTCGCCCAGATCACGTTCGCGTTCGCCGGAGTCCTCGCGCTCTGGCTGCCCGCTGGGGCGGTCATCTGGCAGATGACGCTGACCGCGCCGGCCACCGGGTGGGTGGGGCGCACGCTGTTCGGGGTCGACACCACCTTGCACACCGATTCGGGCAGCGGGGACCAGGCCGCGATCTGGGTGTCCATGGGCTGCCTGCTGATGATCGCGCTGGTCGGAACCGCCGTGTGGTCGGTGCTGGACCGGCGGCGTCCCCAGTACACCCGGCTGTTCGCCTGGTTCACCGTGTTCCTGCGGCTGTGCCTGGGCGGACAAATGCTGTTCTACGGTTTCGCCAAGCTCATCCCCACCCAGATGCCCGCGCCACCACTGGCGGCCCTGCTCCAGCCCTTCGGGCAGTTCAGCCCGATGTCGGTGCTGTGGCTACAGGTCGGCAGTTCGCATCCCTACGAGATGGCGCTGGGTGCGGTGGAGGTCGCCGCGGGGCTGTTGTTGTTCTGGCCCCGGACCGCGGTGCTGGGCGCGCTGCTCAGCCTGCTGAGCATGGGCCAGGTGTTCCTGATGAACATGGCCTTCGACGTACCGGTGAAAATTCTGTCGTCGCACCTGTTGCTGATCAGCCTTGTCCTGCTCGCGCCGCATCTGCGGCGGCTGGCCGATGTTCTTGTGCTGCAGCGCCCTTCGGGCCCGGTGCACACGCCGCACCTGTTCACCGGGCAGCGCGCCAACCGTATCGCGACCGTCGCGCAGGTGGGTTTGGGCATCTGGGTCAGCATCGGTCTCGCGTGCGTGGGTTGGCAGTCCTGGCACGAGTACGGCGACGGCCGGCCCAAGCCGCCGCTCTACGGAATCTGGGCGGTCAGCGAATTCAGCGTGGACGGGCGGGTGGCGGCGCCGCTGAGCACCGACCCGTTCCGCTGGAGCCACCTCGTTTTCGACCGGCCCGGCATGGCCACCTTCCAGCTCATGGACGGCACCCTGCGGGATGCGCCCGTGCAGGTGGACGCCGAGCACGTCACGATGACCGCGCCGTTGCCGCTTCCCGACGGGCAGACCGCCGTCGTACCGGACCCGACGCCGTTCGCCGACCTGCGCTTCGAACAGCCGGCGCCGGACCGTCTGGAATTGACCGGGCAACTGCAGGGACGCCGGGTCAGCATCACGCTGCGCGAGGTCGACCTGTCGTCGTTCACCCTGCGCAACCGCGGTTTCCACTGGGTGCAGGAGTACCCGTACTTCCGCTGACGCCGCGCGCTTGTCAGCCCGGCAGCTCCACCAGCGGCAGCCACTGGGCAATCTCGGCGGCACGCGATCCCGACAGATGCAACGCCGGGGTGTCGATCCCGGTGAGCCCGGTGGCCAGCAGTAGCCAAGTCCGCGGATCGGTCTCCACGACGTTGGGCGGGGTGCCCCGGGTGTGCCGAGGTCCGGCGATGCATTGCACCGCCACGAAGGGTGGCACCCGGACCTCCACGCTGGCACCCGGCGCCATGGCGGCCAACGTACGTGCCGTCAGGCGCACCGCGGCCGCCAGCTCCTCGCGCGCTGGCGCCGGCGCCGCGGCGTCCCGCAGCCATGCGCCCACCGCGAGGACCGCGGCGCGTGTCTCTGCTGGATCCGCGGTGCGACGGGCCGTCATCGGTTTAGTGTCGCAAAGTGGCTGTCGTCGACCGGCCGGCACCGCCGTACAAAGCGGTCGGCGCCATCGCGCTGGTACTGCTGGTGATCGGCGCCGTGCTGCTCTGGGGCCAGTTCAGGGGCGCATTCGCCGCACGGGTCGGTCTCACACTCGTCTCGCCGCGGGCCGGGTTGGTCGTCGACCCTGGATCGAAGGTCACGCTCAACGGCGTGGAGATCGGCCGGGTCGGTGAGATTGCCGCGACCAGTGTTGCCGGCGTCCCGCACGCCCTCCTGACGCTGCGCATCGACCCGCGCTACCTGCACCTCATCCCGGCGAACGTGAGCGCCGACATCAAGGCCAGCACCGTGTTCGGCAACAAATACATCGCGCTGCGCTCACCGGAAGAACCCTCCCCGCAACGGCTTTCAGCAGGTGGCGAGATCACCGCCCACTGGGTGAGCACCGAGTTCAACACCCTGTTCGAGACCGTCATGGCGATCTCGGAACGCGTCGACCCGGTCAAACTGAACCAGACGCTGACCGCCGCCGCCCAAGCCCTCGGCGGGATGGGCGCCGACATCGGTCGATCACTGGCCGACGGCAACGCCATCCTCGACCGACTCAACGCCCGGATGCCGCAGTTCCGCCGTGATCTGCGGGGCGTGACCGCACTGGCCGAAATCTATGCCGACGCCGCTCCCGACCTTCTCGACGGACTTGCCGCGGCCGCGCTGACCGCGGGGACACTCGATGATCAGCGCGGCGCGATCGACGACGCGCTGCTGGCGGCAATCGGGTTCAGTGCCACCGCGGGCGGCATCCTGGAGCGCGGCGGGCCATACCTGGTGCGCGCCGCCCAGGACCTGATCCCCACCTCGCAGTTGTTCGACCACTACAGCCCGCAACTGCTCTGCACCATCCGCAACTACCACGACGCGGCCCCGTTGATGGCCGAGGTGTTCGGCGGTGACAACGGATACTCCCTGGCCTCGGCGGGCACGATCTTCGGCATGGGCGTGCCCAACACCTATGTGTTCCCGGACAATCTGCCGCGGGTCAACGCCCGCGGCGGGCCGGGCGGACGGCCCGGCTGCTGGCAGAAGATCACCCGCGAACTCTGGCCGGCACCGTATCTGGTGATGGACACCGGGTTGTCGATCGCGCCCTACAACCACTTCGAGCTGGGCCAGCCGATCTTCACCGAGTATGTATGGGGCCGCCAGATCGGTGCGCCCACCATCAATCCGTGAGCCCTTGACCTCAAGGTTCATTGAGGTTCTACGGTGGCCACATGTCCATGAAACCGCACGAGATCGATTTCCTGAACCGGGCCGATCTCGGCCGCCTCGCGACCGTACAACGCAACGGCACACCCCAGAACAGTCCGGTCGGATTCAGCTACAACGCCGATCTGGGCACCATCGACATCGCCGGGTACCGCATGTCGACCAGTCAGAAGTGGCGCAACATCGCACACCACCCGAAAGTGGCCTTCGTGGTGGACGATATCGCCTCCCGTGATCCGTGGCGGGTGCGCTGCCTGGAGATCCGGGGCACCGCCGAGCAGGCCTGGACGCAACCCGCCGCCGGGCGGGCCGGCGACCAGCTCGACGCCGGCATCATCAGGATCACACCCACCCGCATCATCAGCTTCGGCATCGACGACCCGGACACCGATCCGCACGAGCTGGTAGCCGACATCCGAGACGTCTAGGTCTCCGGGCCGTCCACGCCCGCTTTGTCATCCAGGTCGGCGCGGATGCGCTCGGTGTCGCCCGGAGTCCAACCGTCCGGCGCCGCGACCGCCACCAGACCGTCGAGCACGGTGTCGGAATAGTTGTGCCCGTGCCCTTGGGGTACCGAGGCCGCATTCGGCATATCGGCGCTGACCTGCCAGAACGTCACGATCGGATACCAACGCATCGACGCGGTACGGTCGCGACCCCGTGGTTCTTCGAGCCAATCGGGGCGCGAGAACAGCAGATTCGGCGACCACCACACGATCGGGTCCGAGGCGTGCTGCAGGAACAGCACCCGCGTGCCCGTCCACGGCGCGGCGGCCACACGCTGGACATCGGCGGGATCGGCCGCCTGCGAGAACCGCACCGTGCTGCCGTTGTCATAGCGCGGCTCGACCTCCGGGGTGCCCGGGTCGCGGCGCAGCACCAGCCCGCTCCACAACGAACTCTCGTGCGGCGGGCCGACCCAGAGCACCCCGGTGAAACCCATCTCGGCGATATCGGGCAACCAGCCGAAGGCGCCCTGGCCGGCGTAGGAGCCCAGGCTCTCGCCGTAGAGCACCAGTTTCGGCCGGTCGTTCTCCGGCAGCGTCGACCACCGCTGGTGGATACCGTCGATCATCATCCGGGCCGCTTCGATCGATTTCTCGCGGTCGCCGAGGAACGAGATCCAACTGGGCAGATACGAGTACTGCATGCCGACCAGTGCGGTATCCCCGTTGTACATGGACTCCACCGCGCGGGCGGCGACGGGGTTGACCCAGCCGGTCCCGGTGGTGGGGATGATGACGAGCAGTTCGCGCTCGAACGCGCCGGTCCGTTCCAGCTCGCTGAGCAGCACCGCCACCCGCCCCTGGTCACTGTCGGCGGTCTGCAGCCCGGCGTATACGCGGATCGGCTCCAGCGCGGGCGCACCGTTGAGGCGGGTCAACTCGGCGGCGTGCGGGCCGGTTGCCACGAAGTTGCGGCCCTGATAACCCAGGGAATCCCAGGAAGCGAAAGAGGTTGGGCTCCCTGACCTCTCGGGCTCTTCCGGTTGGACGATCCCGGGAGCGCTGGTGGAGTTCTGCGGCTGGAACACCTGGCTGGCGCCGAGCAGGAACCCGCGGTACAGCACCCCGTTGACCAGCATCAGGAACAACACCACGATGATCGCGGTGCCGATGAAGAAGGCCACCTCGCTGTGCAGGTGCCAGCGTCGGATCAGCTCGCGCGCAATGAGTTTCACCAGATCGGCCAGCACCCGCCAGGCTGCGATGCACGCGGCGCCGACAACCACGGCCACCAGCACCGTCCGCATGTAGCCCAATGTCGTGGGGCCTTCGATACCCATCAGCGCAGATACCTGCCGCTGCCACCGGGCGGCGGGAATCACCGTCAGCACGGGCACCGTCAGCGCACCCGCCACGATCACAACCTTGGCCACCCGCAGTTTCGACGCACTCGGGGGCCACCAGGATTGGTGCCGTAATACGAAGCGGTGCAGAACTGCTCGGATCAGCACGCCGATGCCGTAACCGATGGCGGCGTTGATACCGCCGATCAACCCCGCGGACAACCAGTCCCTCGGCAGCAGCGACGGGGTCAGCGACAGGCAGAAGAACAACGCCCCGAAGGGGATGCCGAAGAAATCGAGACGGACCAGACTCCAGGCCCACACCAGTAGTGGATGCCGGAATGTGGTCCGCTCGATCACCCGAACAACCCGGGCAGCACGCCCTCGGAGGTGGCCCGCAGTTCGGCGAGTGTCACGGTGAAATGGCCCTGCACTTCGATCGCATCGCTACCTTCGTCGGACACCCCGACCCGGTCCACCGGCAGGTTCCGCGCCTCACACATGGACCGGAACCGGCTCTCCTCGGTGCGCGGCACTGCGACGAGCACCCGCCCGGCCGATTCGGAGAACAGGTACACGAACGGGTCCACGCCCTCCGGCAGCACGATCCGGCTCCCGGTCTCCCCTGCCAGCGATGCCTCCACGACGGCCTGGATGAGCCCACCTTCACTGAGATCATGTGCAGCCGAAACCAATCCGTCACGCGACGCGGCGGTGAGCACCTCCGCCAGCAGCTTCTCGCGGGCCAGATCGACCTTCGGCGGCACACCACCGAGGTGGTCGCCGGTGACCTGGGCCCAGATCGATCCGTCGAACTCGTCGTGGGTGTCGCCGAGCAGCAGCAACGTCTCTCCGGGCTCGTTGCCCAGACCGGTCGGGATACGGCGGGTCACATCGTCGATGACGCCCAACACACCCACCACCGGGGTCGGCAGAATCGGCGTGCTGCCGGTCTGGTTGTAGAAGCTGACATTGCCCCCGGTGACCGGAATTCCCAGCGTCGCACAACCATCGGCGAGTCCGCGAACCGCCTGGGAGAACTGCCACATCACACCCGGATCCTCCGGCGACCCGAAGTTCAGGCAGTTGGTGACCGCGACCGGGGTGGCGCCGGTGACGGCCACGTTGCGGTACGCCTCGGCCAGCGCGAGCTGGGCGCCGGTGTACGGATCGAGTTGGGTGTAGCGACCGGAGGCATCGGTGGAGACCGCGATCCCGCGGCCGGTCGCCTCGTCGATGCGCAGCACACCCCCGTCGGCGTGCTCGGCGAGCACGGTGTTCCCGCGCACGTACCGGTCGTATTGTTCGGTGATGAAGGCCCGGCTGCAAAGATGCGGGCTGCCCAGCAGCGCAAGCAGAGTCGCCTTGAGCTCGTCTCCGGACACCGGGCGGGGCAGTGCGGCCGACGTGTCCGCGATCAACGCGTCCTGGGTGTCCGGCCGGGCCACCGGCCGCTGATACACCGGGCCCTCGTGAGCGACGGTGCGCGGCGGCACATCCACGACCGTCTCGCCGTGCCAGGTGATCTCGAGGCGGTCACCGTCGGTCACCTCGCCGATCACGCTGGCCAGCACATCCCATTTACGGCAGACGGCCATGAACGCCTCGACGTTCTCCGGTGTCACCACCGCGCACATGCGCTCCTGAGATTCCGAGGACAGGATCTCGGCAGGTGTCATATCGGCGGCGCGCTGGGGCACCGCTTCCAGCTCGACGCGCATGCCACCGTCACCGGCAGACGCCAACTCCGATGTGGCACAGGACAGTCCGGCACCACCGAGGTCCTGGATGCCGACCACCAGATCGGCGGCGTAGAGCTCCAGACAGCACTCGATGAGCACCTTCTCCATGAACGGGTCGCCGACCTGGACGGCGGGCAGCTTCTTGCGTCCCGGACCGGAACCCTCGTCACCGCCGAAGGTCTCGCTCGCCAGCACGCTCACGCCACCGATACCGTCCAGTCCTGTGCGGGCGCCGAACAGGATGATCTTGTTGCCGGTGCCGGACGCGAAGGCCAGGTGCAGATCCTCTTTGCGCAGCACGCCGACACACAGCGCGTTCACCAGCGGGTTACCCGCGTAAGACGCATCGAAGACGGTCTCGCCGCCGATGTTGGGCAACCCCAGCGAATTGCCGTAGCCGCCGATACCGCGGACCACGCCGTCGAGCACGCGGCGGGTGTCGGGGGCGTCGGCGGCGCCGAACCGGAGCTGATCCATCACCGCGACCGGCCGGGCACCCATGGCCATGATGTCGCGGACGATCCCGCCGACACCGGTGGCCGCACCCTGGTAGGGCTCCACATAGGACGGATGGTTGTGCGACTCGACCTTGAAGGTGACAGCCCAGCCGTCACCGATGTCCACCACGCCGGCGTTCTCGCCGATGCCGGCGAGCATGCCGGCGCGCATCTCGTCGGTGGTGGTCTCGCCGAAGTAGCGCAGATGCACCTTGGAGGACTTGTACGAGCAGTGCTCGCTCCACATCACCGAGTACATCGCCAGCTCGGCGTCGGTGGGGCGCCGGCCCAGGATCTCCCGGATCCGCTGGTACTCGTCATCCTTGAGACCCAGCTCACGGAAGGGCTGCGGTTGATCGGGCGACGCCGCGGCGCGCTCGACGGTGTCAATTTCCTGAGGGTGCGCGGATGTCACCCCGACAGCTTATTCGCTCCGCGTGCGGGCGACCGCCCGCGCCGCCACCGGGGCACCGAACCCGTGCAGCAGAACACTGCCCAGCACCATGACGACCACGACCAGCAGCACAATGTGCTCGTCGGGATCATCGAGCACATTGAAGGCCAGCAGCCCCAATACGATGGCGGCCGCGCCGCGCGGCCCCAGCCAGCCGAGCAGCAGACGCTCGGGCCAGGTGAACCTGGATCCGAGCATCGCCAACGCCACGGGCAGCATCCGGACCAGGGTGAGGGCCAGCAGACAGAACACCACGATGCCCACGGTCAGGCCGGCCTTCCAGTAGGCGATCAGCAGGACGCCACCGAAGACGAACCACATCAGGGCGGTCAGCAGGAAGCTGATGTCCTCGATCAACTCCAGGTCGCGCTCGGCGTCGTCGGTCTGCCGGAAATAGCGGTAGCCGACGCCGCACAGAAACGCCGCGACGAAACCGTTGGCGTGCACGCCGAGGCTCAACGTGTAGGCCAGGGCCGGCGTGGCCACGGTGAGCACACGTTGGGACTGTCCGGTCATCAGACCGCGGCGCTGGGCCAGGTTGGCGGTCAGCGCCAGTCCCCCGCCGACACACAGCCCGATCACGATGGCCTTGGCGGCATGCGGGAGCGCGTCGGTCACCGTCTCCCAGGCCGAACCCGAGTCCGACTCGGCATGGGCGACGATCAGTGCGAAGACGAATATCGGCGAGATGATGCCGTCGCTGTAGCCCGCCTCGACGTTGAGCAGATCGCGGACCCGGCTCGGGATCAGCCGGTCCCGCACGATCGACGGTGCCGGCGCGAAATCGATCGGCACCACGATGCAGGCGATGACCACCAGGGTGGCCAGCGAGAGCCCGGGCAGCAGCCACGCGCCGAGCAGCACCGCCAGTCCCATGCTCAGTGGCAAGGCGATGAACAGCAACCGGGTGGCCGCCCGGGGATAGCCGCCGAACATGCCGTCTCGGATGGCGTTCGCATCGACGAACAGCAGAACCGCGAGAATGATCTCGGCGACGTGCTGGGCGGTGCCGGAATTCAGGGTGTCGGCCAGTGAGCCGTGCGTGAGGTACTCCACCAGCGCCCCGGCGACCACCAGGAACAGCGGCGCCGTTATCCGCCAGCGCTGCAGGCGCCCGGCCGACAGCGCCCACCCGGCCAGCACGGACGACACGATGACGAACGACAGCAGCACCTGTGCGATCTTGCCAGCGACCGCCGCCCTTCACCGGGAAGCGGCGTCAGGTTCCCGCGACGCAGAAGGCGTTGCCCTCCGGGTCGGCCAGCACCACCCACTGGAACTC
>Ga0075012_10001076_pt1 | contig 28503 bp, 26 predicted proteins | sample All_14_2_FD_71474 | JGI IMG/M metagenome (GOLD analysis project Ga0075012, IMG submission 71474) | Freshwater microbial communities in response to fracking from Pennsylvania, USA - Allegheny Zone_MetaG_DW_15 | ecosystem: Environmental > Aquatic > Deep subsurface > Groundwater > Drilled...
GTATTACGACCCCGAGACCCAGATCGTGGTCGACTACCACCACGGCATGAAAGACGCCAAAGCGCGCGTGATCCGCATGATTGGTGACGCCGCCACGCGTTACCGTGAAGACCCGGTGCGCATCATCCGCGCCGTGCGTTTTGCGGCCAAGTTGCATGGCCTGGGTTTCAAGCTGGAGCCCAAAACCGCCGCACCCCTGGTCAAGAGCCAGTCGCTGCTGCTGGAAGTGCCACAAAGCCGTATGTTTGACGAAATGCTCAAGCTGCTGCAAACCGGCCACGCGCTGGCCTCGATTGAGAAACTCAAAGAACTTGGCCTGGCGCGCGGCATTTACCCGCTGCTCGACGTGGTGGTGGAGCGTGCCGAGCAACCGTTTGTGAAAGCCGCGCTACTCGATACCGACCGCCGCGTGGGTGAAGGCAAGCCGGTGGCACCAAGCTTTTTGCTGGCCTGTGTGTTGTGGGCCGATGTGCGTGACGGCTGGGCCAAGCGCCTGAACGCCCGCCAGCACTCCCACCCGGCGCTGATGGACGCGATTGACGATGTGTTCAACACCCGCATTGGTGATGTGTCCGGGCGCGGCAAGCTCGGTGGCGACATGCGCGACATCTGGACCATGCAGCCACGGTTTGAAAAACGCACCGGCAGCGCGGCGTTTGGCCTGGTGGAGCAGCCGCGTTTCCGAGCCGCCTTTGACTTCATGCGCCTGCGTGCTGAAAACGGCGAGCTTGACGAGGTCTTGTCCGACTGGTGGCAAGAATTCAGCGTGGCCGACGACAACCTGCGCAACGACATGGTCGATGCGGTCAGACTGGAGCAGCAACAGCGCGCCAAAGTGGCACGCACACCGCGTGTGCACCGGCTGCCTGCACCCGGTGCGCTGGATGCTGCCGCCCCGACGCAGGATGTTGCCGGTCACACCGCGGCCACACCGCATGGTGAGCCGGTGGCAGATGCCTCCGATGCGCCCAAAAAACGCCGCCGCAGGCGCCGTAGCCCTGGCCGCGCTGCTGGTGAAGGCGCTGCGGGTGGCGCGGGGACAGGCGAGGGCGGTGGAACCCCGACGTGATGCGCGGCGCTGAGCCCGGTGAGGTGTCGCATGCCTGACGCCACCGTCTCCGCGGTGTTGGCCTATGTGGCGCTGGGCGCCAATCTGGGGGATGCACGCACCACCGTTGTCAACGCCATCGCGGCCTTGAACCAGCTGCCTGGCACACGTGTGCTGCGCGCCTCCAGCCTGTACCAAACGGCGCCGTTCGAGGCCAGTGGTCCTGATTTTTTCAACGCTGTGGTCGCGCTGCACACCACCCTGAGCGCCGCCGACCTGCTGGCGCAGCTCCAGCAACTGGAAAACGCGCACGGGCGCCTGCGTCCCTACATCAACGCGCCGCGCACACTGGACCTGGATATCGTGCTGTATGGCGATGAGGTGGTGATGCGCCCTGATTTGCAAATTCCGCATCCGCGCATGCTCCAGCGTGCCTTTGTGCTGGTGCCGCTGGCTGAAATCGCGCCGGGCGCGGTGACGGCTGGGCAGTTGGCGGCGGTGGCCGACCAGGCGATCCAACGGGTTTAATTTCACGCGCTGTGGCCCAGGGGACAGGCCGTGTGCGCGTTACGTTACTATTGTGCGCTGGCAAAAAATCAGGGCATCTGCCTGTCGTCTGGAGACATCTATGAATTTGCAAAACTTACGTCTGGCCTCCAAATTGTGGCTGGCCACCGGTCTGATTGTGCTGGGCATTTCACTGGTGGTGGGTTACACCGCCGTGCAATCGGCTGCTGACCGTGCCGAGAGCACCGCCGTACTGGACAAGCTCAACGCCCGTGTCAAGGCAGCCATGGGTTGGGCCGCGCTGTCCCAAACCAACGCGGCACGCACCCAGGCACTGATGTTCAGCGGCGACCCGGCGTTGGAGGCCGGATTGAAAGGCTTGATGGCTGACACGTCGGCCCAGATCAGCAAGATCCAGCAAGCCATCGAGGCCGAAGACCTGGGTGCTGCCGACCGCGAGCAGCTCAAAACCATTGCCACCAACCGCAAAGTCATGATCGAGGCACGCACTGCCGCGATGAAGCAGCGCGGTGAAGGCCTGCTGGAGGAGTCTGCGGCCACCATCGCCACGGTGTTTCAGCCCGCCATGGACGCGTACCAGAAGTCGCAGCGCGATTTTGTGGCGCTGCAGGAAAAAAACTATGAGACCACCCGCGCCAGCTATGCCGAACATGCCAAGAACCTGATCCTCTTGGCCAGTGGCCTGCTGTTGCTGCTGTTGCTGCTGATTGTGGCTGGCGCTGCCTGGTTGATCCGCTCCATTCACCAGCCGCTGAAAGCCGCCAACGAGCTGGTTGCCAAAATCGCCCAGGGTGATCTGAGCATGACCATCGACACCTCGCGCGGGGACGAGTTTGGTGACCTGATGAAGTCGCTGTCCCGCATGAACGCCTCGCTGGGCACCATGGTCAACCAGGTGCGCCACAGTACCGACAGCATCGCCACTGCCAGCGCCGAGATCGCCCAGGGCAACAACGACCTGGCCCAGCGCACCGAGCAGACGTCCGGCAACCTCCAGTCCACCGCCTCCAGCATGGACCACCTGACACAGACCGTGCAGATCAGCGCCGACAACGCCCGCCAGGCCAGCACGCTGGCCGCCAATGCCTCCAGCGTGGCGGAACGCGGTGGCTCGGTGGTGCGCCAGGTGGTCAGCACCATGGAAGACATCAACACCAGCAGCCGCAAGATTGCTGACATCATTGGCGTGATTGACGGCATTGCGTTCCAGACCAACATTCTTGCGCTCAATGCGGCGGTGGAAGCGGCCCGCGCCGGTGAGCAGGGCCGGGGTTTTGCCGTGGTCGCCTCCGAGGTGCGCAGCCTGGCGCAGCGCAGCGCCGAGGCCGCCAAAGAGATCAAAACCCTCATCAACACCTCGGTGGACAAGGTCGCCTCGGGCACCCAACTGGTGTCTGACGCGGGTGCCACCATGAATGACATCGTGCAGTCGGTGCGCAAGGTGGCTGACGTGATTGGTGAAATTACCGCCGCCTCGGGTGAGCAAAGCACCCAGATTTCCGGCATTAACCAAGCTATTGGTGGCCTGGACCAGATGACCCAGCAAAACGCCGCCCTGGTGGAGCAAAGCGCCGCGGCAGCAGAGAGCCTGCGCGACCAGGCCGACCAACTGGCGCGTGCGGTGGCCGTTTTCAAGACCGATGGGCGTGCCATGGTAGCCATGCCGCAACACCCCACGCGGGACATCACGCCGCGCCCGCAGGCGCTGGTTTACAAGCGTCCGACCGCTCTGGCCAAGCCCCAGGCCCCGGCGGCGCTGGCCGGTTCATCCCCCGCCAAAAAGCTGGCGGCGCCTGCCAGCAGACCTGTAGGTACGCCACCCACGTTGACCAAACCGGTGTCGGTCAAGCCCGGCGTGGCGTTAAAAACCGCACCCTCGAAGGCGGTGGCCGCCCCGGCGGCAGAGTCGGACTGGGAAACGTTTTAAGTTTTAAGCGACTTCGGCGATCAGCTCGATCTCGACGCAGGCGCCCAGCGGGAGCTGCGCCACACCAAAGGCGCTGCGCGCATGGGCGCCCTTGTCGGCGCCAAACACCTGGCCAATCAACTCACTGGCACCGTTGGTGACCAGATGCTGCTCGGTGTAATCGGCGCTGGAATTGACCAGTGACATCACCTTGACGATGCGTGTCACCCGGTTCAGGTCGCCGACCGCAGCGTGTAAGGTGCCCAGCAAGTCAATGGCAATGGCGCGGGCGGCCAATTTGGCTTCGTCGGTGCTCATGTTGTTGCCCAGCTGGCCGACCCAGGCCTTGCCGTCTTTTTTGGCAATGTGGCCGCTCAGGAACACCAGGTTACCGGTCTGCACAAAGGGCACATAAGCTGCGGCGGGGATGGCAACGGGCGGCAGGGTGATGCCCAGTTCGGTGAGTTTGGTGTAAATACTCATGGTGGTCCTTTGTATCAATAGGGTCTGCAGCCCTTGGGGTGCCAGGGCTGACAGCTTTCAACGGGAAATTGTGACGGCTTGGGAAAGCCCAGATGGGATGCTCAGGCCGCTGCGAGTTTAGCGTCCGGGGCATCGTCAGGCGCGCAGCTGGTGCCGTGGCAGCCCTCAATGGCGTCCATTGGTATGGCCTGGGGCAGCAGGATCTCCCCGGTCTGTTCGTTGTAGCCCACGCTGCGCAAATGCAGCGCCAGCGCCGCGTCCATGGCGTTGGCGTGCTGCGGAAACCAGACGCCCAGTTCGTCGGCCATTTGGCGCACCACGGCCAGTTGACCCGCGTGGCCCCGCTTCAGCCCTTCACGCATCACTTTGAGCACGATCTGGTGCTGGCTGCTGTGGCAGTTGTCGGCGCTAAAACCGGTGGCTGTCATCCAGCCGTCCTCGCGGGCAAAGTGCGCATCGGTGTGGTCGATCAGACCTTGCCAAAGCGGCATCAGTTGGGCATCGCTGGCGTTCACCACCTCGGCCAGCAGGTTGACAAATTCCAGATGGGTGTCATCCATCACCGGCATTCCCAGTGCGAAAGCCTCTGACCACTGCAACACCGCCATGACCTGTCCTTTTCAAAAAGCAAAGCCGCGAGCATAGGCAACTGGGTCAAGTACGCATTGACGCAAGTCACAAAACAGGTACTCTTGATGATGTAAGTCGCGCGTCAGCTGCTATTGATTTGTATCAATACTTTTTCCGCTTTATGAATCTACATTGCGGTTAGCAAAAAAAATGGGCTTGGCCAACATCGGCTGGGTTTCATGCACATTGAGGAGCAACTCATGTTTCAGGTTCGTATCCATGGCCGTGGCGGGCAGGGCGTGGTGACAGGTGCCGAGATGTTGTCCATCGCGGCCTTTTTGGGGGGCAAACATGCGCAGGCCTTTCCCAGTTTTGGTTCTGAGCGCACCGGCGCGCCGGTGGTGGCGTTCTGCCGCATGGACGACAAAGAGATCCGGCTGCGCGAACCCATCATGCAGCCCGACGCCATCATCATCCAGGACCCGACGCTGCTGCACCAGGTGGATGTGTTCAGTGGCCTCAAGAAAGACGGCTACATCCTGATCAACACCACGCGCAGCTTCAGCGAGATGGGCCTGGAGGAGTTTGCCAAGGGCTTTCTGCCGGAGCGCCAGTTGATTGTGCCGGCCAGCGAACTGGCCATGAAACATGTGGGCCGCCCGGTGCCCAACGTGCCGTTGCTGGGGGCGTTCGCTGCTTTGGGCGGCCTGATTTCGCTGGACGCCGTGCTCAAGGCAATCGACCAGAAGTTCTCAGGCGCCGTGGCCAAAGGCAACAAGGCGGCGGCCAAAGAGGCTTATGACATCGTCATGGCGCAAGAAGAACAAGCCAAGGAGACCCACCATGCTTGAACAATGCGAAGGCTCCCATGCGGTCGCGATGGCGGTGGCGCTGAGCCGCCCGGAAGTTATTTGTGCCTACCCGATTTCACCCCAGACGCACATCGTGGAAGGCCTGGGTGAGCTGGTCAAATCCGGCGCGCTCACACCCTGCGAATTCATCAACGTCGAGTCCGAGTTTGCCGCCCTGAGTGTGGCCATTGGGTCATCGGCTGCCGGGGCACGCTCCTACACGGCCACGGCCAGCCAGGGGCTGTTGTTCATGGCGGAAGCGGTGTACAACGCCTCGGGCCTGGGTCTGCCGATTGTGATGACGGTGGCCAACCGGGCGATTGGCGCGCCCATCAACATCTGGAACGACCACACCGACAGCATGAGCATGCGCGATGCGGGCTGGCTGCAACTGTTTGCCGAGACCAACCAGGAGGCGCTGGACCTGCACATCCAGGCGTTCCGCATCGCCGAAGAATTGTCTTTGCCGGTGATGGTGTGTATGGACGGCTTCATCCTGACCCACGCCTACGAGCGGGTCGACATGCCTGATCAGGCGCAGGTGGACCAATTCCTGCCACCCTACGAGCCGCGCCAGGTGCTGGACCCCAGCGACCCGGTGACGATTGGCGCCATGGTCGGCCCCGAGGCGTTCACCGAGGTGCGTTACCTGGCCCACGCCAAACAGATGCAGGCGCTGGATCTGATTCCGCAGGTGGCCAATGAATTCAAAGCCATTTTTAACCGCGATTCGGGCGGCCTGATCAAAACCTACAAAACCGAGGATGCCGACACCATTGTCATCGCGCTGGGCTCGGTGCTGGGCACCATCAAGGACACGGTGGACGATTTGCGTGCCCAGGGCCACAAGGTGGGTGTGCTGGGCATCACCTCGTACCGGCCGTTTCCGATTTCTGCCATCCGCGACGCCACGGTGATGGCCGAACGTATTGTGGTGGTAGAGAAATGTTTTGCCGTGGGCATTGGTGGCATCGTCTCACGCGATGTGCGCAGTGCGGTGCGTAACCGCCCGCAACCGGTCTACACCGTGGTGGCCGGCCTGGGCGGGCGCCCCATCACCAAAGAGTCGATGAACAAACTGCTGCTGCAAGCCATGTCGGACAAGCTGGAGCTGCTCACGTTTCTGGACCTGGACTGGGCGGTGGTCAACCGGGTGCTGGACCGCGAAAAAGCCAGCCGCCGCTCGGGCCCGGTGGCTGAAGGTGTGTTGCGCGACCTGGGCACCGTGGCCTCAGGCGCAGTCTAAGAGTTTGCGGGACAGACCAAGGCTACACGCAATGAGCTTGCTCTGTCCTCAACATACTGAGACCTTGCGGGACAGACCAAGGCTACACGCAGTGAGCTTGCTCTGTCCCCAACATATTAGTAGCGTGACAGACCAAGGCGACAGGCCGTGAGCCCGGACCACCGGGCGCACGTTTTGTCACCAATTGATCAGGAGACACAGATGGAACAGTCAACCGTCAAGTTTTACCAGACCGGCACCTTCACCGTGGGCAACCGCCTGCTGGCGCCGGAGCAGCGCAGCGTGCAAGCCGGCTCGGAGCGGAAAAATTCGCTCAATTCCGGCCACCGCGCCTGCCAGGGCTGCGGCGAGGCGCTGGGTGCCCGCTACGCCATCGATGCGGCCATGGCGGCCACCAACGGCCAGTTGATCGCGGCGAACGCCACCGGCTGCCTGGAGGTGTTTTCCACCCCGTACCCCGAAACCTCGTGGCAAATCCCTTGGATCCACTCCTTGTTTGGCAATGCCGCGGCTGTGGCCACCGGCATTGCCGCAGCCATGAAAGCCAAAGGCCGCAGCGATGTGCGGGTGGTGGCGCAGGGCGGCGACGGCGGCACCACCGACATCGGTTTCGGCTGCCTCTCGGGCATGTTTGAGCGCAACGATGATGTGCTCTACATCTGCTACGACAACGAGGCCTACATGAACACCGGGGTGCAGCGCAGCAGCGCCACACCGCCCGCCGCCCGCACCGCCACCACCATGGCGGTTGGCGAACATCCGGGCAACGAGTTTGGCCAGGGCAAAAATGTGCCGCAGATTGCCATGGCGCACGAGATTCCCTATGTCGCCACAGCCACCGTGGCGGATTTGCGTGACCTGGAATACAAGGTGACCAAGGCGATGACGATCCGCGGTGCGCGCTACATCCACATTTTTGTGCCCTGCCCGCTGGGCTGGGGCTCCGCCTCGCACGACACCATCAAGCTGTCACGCCTGGCGGTGGAAAGCGGGGTGTTCCCGGTGTTTGAGGCCGAACGCGGCGAGGTCACCGGCGTGCTCAAAATTCGCCGTCAGGTGCCGGTGGAAGACTATTTGCGGCCTCAAAAGCGTTTTGCCCATTTGTTTGGCAAACATCCGGATGTGGCCACACTGGCCCGGCTGCAGGGGCGGGCTGACCGCAACATCCGCCGTTTTGGCCTGCTGGAAACCAATTAGTCGGGGACAAGACCATGCAAAAACCTTTTGCCATCACGCTCGATGTCGGCAGTTCGCTGGCCAACCACACCGGGTCGTGGCGCACCTCGCGCCCGGTGTACCTGAGCCGCATGCCCCCTTGCAACCACCAGTGCCCGGCGGGTGAAAACATCCAGGCCTGGTTGTTCCATGCCGAGTCGGGTGACTACCAACAGGCTTGGCGCACGCTGGTCGAAGACAACCCGTTTCCGGCGATCATGGGCCGGGTCTGTTACCACACCTGCGAAGGCGCCTGCAACCGCGGCCAGCTCGATGCGGCCGTCGGTATCAATTCGGTCGAACACTTTTTGGGTGACCAGGCGATTGCCCAGGGCTGGAAGTTTGCGCCGCCTGCCGAACACACCGGCAAAAAGGTGCTGGTGGTGGGTGCCGGGCCGTCGGGCTTGTCGGCGGCTTATCACCTGGCGCGCCTGGGTCACGCGGTCACGGTGTTTGAGGCCGGGCCGTTGCCTGGCGGAATGATGCGTTTTGGTATTCCGCAATACCGCCTGCCGCGCCAGGTGCTCGACGACGAAGTGCAGCGCATTGTGGACCTGGGGGTGGACATCCAGTACAACACCAAGGTCACCGATGTGTTGCAGGTCAAGCAGGACTTTGGCTTTGACGCGGTGTTTCTGGCCGTGGGGGCCCACATCGCCAAACGCGCCTTCATTCCGGCGGGCGATTCGGCGCATGTGCTGGACGCGGTGTCGGTGCTGCGCTCCATGGAAGGTGAAGACAAACCGCTGTTGGGCCGCAAGGTGGTGGTGTATGGCGGTGGCAACACCGCCATTGACGTGGCGCGCACGGCCAAGCGCCTCGGTGCGACCGAGTCGATCATCGTCTACCGCCGCAACCGAGAAAAGATGCCTGCGCATGATTTTGAGGTCGAAGAAGCGCTGCAAGAAGGCGTGTTGATCAAGTGGTTGTCCACCATCAAACAGGCGGGTGAGTCGTCGATCATGGTCGAAAAGATGGCACTCGACGAGAAAGGCTTCCCGCAGCCCACCGGCGAATTTGAAACGCTGGAAGCCGATTCGGTGGTGCTGGCGCTGGGTCAGGACGTGGATTTGTCCCTGATCAACAACGTGCCGGACCTGGTGGTGCAAGACGGCGTGGTGCAGGTGAATGCCCAGATGATGACCGGGCACGCCGGTATTTTTGCCGGTGGCGACATGGTGCCCGCCGAGCGCAACGTGACGGTGGCCATCGGCCATGGCAAGAAGGCCGCGCGCAACATCGACGCCTGGTTACGCGGCGAGGCCTATGTGCCCGCGCCCAAACACAGCGTGGCCACCTTCGACAAGCTCAACACCTGGTACTACAGCGACGCACCCAAAACCATGCGCCCGATGCTCGACATCATCCGCCGCCAAAGCACGTTTGAAGAAGTGCAGGGCGGTCTGGATGAGAGCAACGCCTTGTTTGAAGCCCGGCGCTGCCTGTCTTGCGGCAACTGTTTTGAATGTGACAACTGCTACGGCGTGTGTCCGGACAACGCGGTCATCAAACTGGGGCCTGGCAAAGGCTTCGAGTTCAATTACGACTATTGCAAGGGTTGCGGCATTTGTGTGTCGGAATGCCCCTGTGGCGCCATCAAAATGGTGCCTGAAGACATCTGATCAGGCGCAAAATTCACGAGTAAGTTGCTTTGATAAGGAGTACATCATGTTCAAGCACATTCTGGTTCCCGTTGACGGTTCAAAAACATCGCAGGCAGCAGTCGGCAAGGCGATCGTGATGGCCAAGGCCTTCGACAGCACCGTCACCGTCATTTACGTGATCGACCCCTACCCGTTCACCGGCGTGGGGACCGACTTCGCCTACGGTCAGGCCGAGTATCTGAGTGCCGCCAACGCTGAAGCCAATGCCGCTGTGCACGCCGCCAAAGACAGTTTTGCGGCCGCCGGGGTCAAAGTGGATACCTCGATCATTGAGGCGCACACGGCCTGGCGCGGCATTGTCGAAGCGGGTGATTCACTGCAGGCTGATCTGATCGTGATGGGTTCGCACGGCCGCAGCGGTCTGGAAAAACTGGTGCTCGGCAGCGTGGCCCAAGCCGTTTTGTCACACACCAAGCTGCCCGTACTGGTGATGCGCGACTGAGTCGGCACGACGTCTTTCAGGGTGCTCAAAGCACCTTGCTGAGGAAACGCTGGGTGCGTTCTTCCTGGGGCCGATCAAACAGCTCCGTCGGTGTGCCTTGCTCCACGATCACACCCTCATCGATGAAGATCACCCGGTCCGCCACCTGGCGTGCAAACCCCATCTCGTGGGTGACCACCACCATGGTCATGCCCTCGTCCGCCAGGGCCTGCATCACCGCCAGCACCTCACCGACCATCTCGGGGTCGAGCGCTGAAGTGGGTTCGTCAAACAGCATGATGCGCGGCTGCATCGCCAGCGCCCGGGCAATCGCCACACGCTGCTGCTGCCCGCCCGACAACTGGTTGGGGTAGGCGTCGATCTTGTCGATCAGGCCCACCTTGTCCAGCAGCGCGACGGCGCGGGCCTTGGCGTCGGCCTCACTCAAGCCACGCACTTTGGACGGCGCCAGCGTGATGTTTTGCAGCACCGTTTTGTGCGGGAACAGGTTAAAACGCTGGAACACCATGCCAATGTCGGAGCGCAGGGCGTCGATGTCGGTTTTGGGCTCGTGCACCGCCACACCATTGACCCAGACTTCACCACCACTGGCGTCTTCCAGGCCGTTGAGGCAGCGCAAAAACGTGCTTTTGCCCGAGCCCGAGGGGCCAATCACACACACCACCTCTTTGGCCTGGATGGCGCAGTCAATGCCGCGCAACACCGCCAGGCTGCCAAAGGTTTTACTCAGTTGTTTAACGCGAATCACCTCGTCCATAACGGGCCTCCAGTCTCTTCACCACATAGGCCAGGCCCAGGGTCAACACCCAATACATCAGAGAAATCGTCAGATACGGCTCCCAGTAGCGGGAGTAGGCACCTGCCACCGTGCGGGCCGCGTAGGCCAGCTCGGCCAGGCCAATCGCCGAGATCAGCGACGAGTCTTTCAGCAGCGAAATCGCGTTGTTGCCCAGCGGCGGCAACATGCGCCGAAACGCCTGCGGCAGCACCACGTGGTACATCGTGCGGCCATAACTCATGCCCAGCGAACGCGAGGCCTCCACCTGGCCCTTGTCGATCGACTGGATACCGGCGCGGAAAATCTCGGAGATGTAGGCACCGGCATTGAGCGTCAAAGCCGCCACACCGGACAGGAACGCGCCGTAGTTCTGTTTGAGGTTTCTGGCCAGATCACCGTCGATCAGGATGCCGTCCACCGGGTTGATGAACAGCGGCAGCACCGCAAAATGCATCAGCAGAATCTGCACAAACAGCGGTGTGCCACGGAAGAAACTCACGTACACCGTGGACGGCCAGCGCAGCGCAAAACGGCACAGCTGGCGCAGCGGCGCGTGGCGCGCATCGGCCACCCGCGCCAGCCCAATCGCCAGCCCCAGGGCGGTGCCCTGGATGATGCAGATCACCGTGACCAGCACGGTCATCTGCAGGCCATGCCAGAACAGCTCGGCGTACTCCGCAATGATGTCGGCGCGGAACCAGCCGAACCATAAAACTTGATCCATAAACCGCAAGGATCAGTGTTTATTGCGCGGGCAGCGCAGGTGCTTCAGCCTGGAACCACTTCTTGTAGATCTGGGCGTAGCTGCCGTCGGCCTTCACAGCGGCCAGACCGCTGTTGAGTTTGTCGAGCAAAGCCTTGTTGCCCTGTTTCACCACAATGCCGAAGTACTCCTTAGGGAAGCTGGCGTCGGCCACGGTTTTGAGGCCCTTGTGTTCTTGCACGCGGAAGGCGATCACACCGTTGTCACCCATGGCAGCGTCCAGGCCGTTGTTGACCAGCTCGCTGATGACCACCGGGGTGCTCTCAAAACGGCGGATGTCGGGGTTGGTCTTGCCAAACTCGCGCGAGGTCATGTCATCCGCGGTGCTGCCGGTGACCACACCAATCTTCTTGCCAGCCAGGTCTTTCAGGCCTTTGGCGTTGCTGCTGGTGGGCACAGCAATGAGCTGACGCGCTTCAAAGTAGGGGGCGGTGAAGTCGTAAGACTGTTTGCGTTTGTCGTTGATGGTGACGCCAGAGATCACCAAGTCCACATCACCGTTGTTGAGCGCAGCAAAAATGCCGGTCCAGGGGGTGTTGACGATCTTGATCTGCAGGCCTGCCTTTTGCGCCACGGCTTTGATCATGTCGATGTCGTAACCCACAATTTCCTTGGTGGGGGTTTCATAGGCAAAAGGCCGGTAGGTGGCGCTGGAGCCCACCACCAGCTCTTTGTTTTGCGCCTGGCCCAGGCCCGGTGCGCAGAAAGCCAATGCGGTCAGTGCCAGACCGGCGATACGTTGGATACCCATGAATTCATCCTTTGAATAAAACGAACTGAAAGAAAATGAGCCGTCGGAGAGCCCTTGCACCAAGGTTCAAAAAGCCCCCGAGCCTGTGACCTGATCCCTGCCCGAGAAGACACCCCGCGGGCTGTTGCCAAAGACCAGAGCGCGCATTCTAAAGTTAAAGAATTTGGTCTCACGCAGATTTAACAATTCGTTCATAAAAGCGTGATTCATAAACACACCCACATCAGGTCGGTAGGCGTCAAGACAGCTCAGCCCTGCCGTCTGGTGGACCTGGATCCGATAGGCGTGCGGCCTGCGATTGTTGAGCGGTGAATACCCAGGAAGTTTTTTCCCGGGCCGACTCGGATGGGAGGCCACCCGCCGGATTCGTCAAGCGGGTGGTAACACGGGTGCTGTCCCGATCATGGCCATGACGGCCATTGCCTTTGCCGAGGACCGGATGCGCTGCCTGGACGCTGGCATGCACGACGACGTGACCAAACCCGTGACCCCCGCTGCGTTGTACGAGGTCCTTGTGCGCCAATTCAGTCGCCAAGGCGGGTGAAGCGCAGCCTGGGTAGGCTTGGCTTCACTGGCCACAGCTAACCGTCGGCCCGCAAACTCAACCGCACTGGCCCACGTAACCGCAAGCGGTGCAGAAATCGCAGCCGTCCTTGTGGATCACGGTGGGGTTGCCGCACTCGGGGCAGGCTTTGCCCGCCATGGTGCGGCTGGCTTCCTTGGCTTCGGGCGTGTCGAGCACACCCATGTCACGCAGCGGGAAACCTTCCTCGTTCAGGATACCCAGCATCGCATAGCGGTGAATGATCAGGCGGGCGATGTAGGCCACGGTGGATGGCCACACCTGCTGGCGGCGTTCGTTGTTGGGCAGGCCCGGCACAAAGGCCATGAAGTGGCCCAGCGGCTCCGCGTAGTTCAACAACTTGCGCAGCTTCATGCCGATCCAGGCCGGGTCAATCACCCGCATGTCCAAGGAGAGCAGGCGCGCCAGGCCGTCCATGGCTTTCGGGTAGTTGCCGCTGAAGCCCACAGCACAGGGGCGGGTCACCACACCACCGTCATGGCTGGGCAGGTTCACCTCTTTCAAGGTGACCGTGAACGATTCGCTGGTGGCTGGGTTGTCCACATCCACCGACCAGGCCAGCGTGCCCGAGGTGCCGGTTTGCGGTTCACCACGGCTGAACATGGCGTCAATCACCGGGGTGTAGGCGGGTTTGGACTCGGGTGCGCGCAGTTTGGCGCTGGCGGCCATCTGCTCACAGCGCCAGCGGATCACCGCCGCTGTGGCGGCCACCACGCCGGGGAATTTGCGCTTTTCGCCGTGCGGCGGGAAGGGCATGTCAAAGGCGTGTTCTTCGCTCACCGTGGCCAGGGCGTCGAGTTTGAGTTGCAGCCAGGCCGGGTCATTGGCACGCAAGTCCATCGACAGGGTTTTGGCCATGGCGCCCAGACCGCGGGGCTGGTCCGAGCCATTGACCCAGACTTCAAACGGCTGCGGTGCGCCACCTTCTTCGGGCGAGAGTTCGCCGATGAACAGAGCAAAGTCGCCAAACGGGTGGTGCACCATGAAGGTCCAGGCCGAGTTGCCACCGGGCAACTGCGGACGACCGGGCCAGCGCAGGCTCGACAGCACCGGTGCGGGCAGGCGGTCCAGCGCCAGGCGGTGGTTGGCACTGTCAATCTGCAACGGTTTGGCCACGGTGGGGGCGCTGGGCGTGACGCTTAGCACCGAGCCCAACACGCTGTTGGGCCGGTAGGTGGCCAGACCTTTGAGGCCGGATTTCCAGGCGGCGGTGTACAGGTCCTGGAAATCTTCATAAGGGTAGTCGGCCGGCACGTTGACGGTTTTGGAAATCGCGGTGTCGATGTAGGGGGCCACCGCAGCCACCATTTCTTCATGGGCCTGGGCACTCATTTCCAGCGCGGTCACAAACGCGGGCGTCAGGGGGGCGTTTTCACCCTTGAGGTGGCGGAACAGGCGCCAGGCGTGGTCTTCCACCGCGTATTCCTTGAAGCTGCCGTCGGGCATGCGTTTTTTGCGGGTGTAGGTCCAGCTGAAGGCGGGCTCGATGCCATTGCTGGCGTTGTCGGCAAAAGCCAGGCTGATGGTGCCGGTGGGGGCAATCGACAACAGGTGCGAGTTGCGCAGGCCGGTTTTGCGGATGCGGTCTTTCAGGCTGTTGGGCAGGCGCGAGGCAAAGGTCTGGCCGCTCAAAAACAGGTCAGCGTTGAACAGCGGGAAGGCGCCACGCTCTTGTGCCAGCTCGGCGGAGGCGTCATAAGCGGTGTCGCGCATCAGGATCGAGATGCGCTGGGCCATGTCGCGTGCCTGCTGGGTGTCGTAACGCAGGTTCATCATCACCAGCGCGTCACCCAGACCGGTGAAACCCAGGCCCACGCGGCGCTTGCTGGCGGCTTCTTGCTGTTGCTGGGGCAGGGGCCAGACGGTGGCTTCCAGCACGTTGTCGAGCATACGCACCGCCACGCGGGCCACGGCGGCAAAACCGGCTTCGTCAAAACTGGCCTTGGCGCTGAAGGGTTTGCGCACAAAACGGGTCAGGTCGATGGAGCCCAGGCAGCAGCAGCCATAAGGCGGCAGCGGTTGTTCGGCACACGGGTTGGTGCTGGCGATGGTTTCGCAATACGACAGGTTGTTGTCGCGGTTGATCTGGTCCAAAAACAACACGCCCGGCTCGGCGTGGTCGTAGGTGGAGCGCATGATCTGGTCCCACAGGGCGCGGGCCTTGAGCTTGCGGTAGGTCCAGATGCCGGAGTCCTTGTTTTGAAAAGCGCCTTCTTCTTTTTGCGGCACGCCGGGTTCGGCGCGGTGCACCAGGGCGAAGTCAGCATCAGCCTGCACCGCGTTCATGAACTCGTCGGTCACGCCCACCGAGATGTTGAAGTTTTTCAGGTCGCCCTTGTCCTTGGCGTGGATGAATTCCTCGATGTCCGGGTGGTCACAGCGCAGCACACCCATCTGGGCGCCACGGCGGGCACCAGCCGACTCGACCGTTTCACACGAGCGGTCAAACACGCGCATGTAGCTGACCGGGCCACTGGCGGAGCTTTGGGTGCTGCCCACCCAGGCACCACGCGGGCGGATGCGCGAGAAGTCATAACCCACACCACCACCACGGCGCATGGTCTCGGCAGCCTCGGTCAGCGCGGTGTAGATGCCGGGGTGGCCATCTTCCACATGGGCAATCGAGTCACCCACCGGCTGCACAAAACAGTTGATCAGCGTGGCCGATAGGTTGGTGCCAGCGGCCGACTGGATGCGACCCGCAGGCAGAAAGCCGGCTTGCAAGGCCTCCAGAAACTTGCCTTCCCAGAGTTTTTGCTGGTCGGGCTGTTCGACGCTGGCCAGCGCGCGCGCCACGCGTTGGTTCACGTCGGCAATGCTGCATTCGCTGCCTTTGCTGTACTTTTCGATCAGCACTTCTTCACTGATGGGTTGGGGCGGAAGTGACAGCGTGGTGTGAGCAAGCTCCGGGGTGTGCAGTGCCATAAATAGGTCCTAAAAAGTGAGCGCTGAAGATAGGGTTTGATTGACTTCCAGAGACTTTTCAGCAACGTCATCTGCTTGTCGAAATCGGTTCCAAACGCTACCTGTAGTGTTTGGGGAGGCAAATGTTACCACCTATGGTGTGTGAAATGTGTGAGCGATGGTAAGCCCCGGCAACATTTCTTGGCTTGACATGTCTGCAAAACCGGGGCAAGCGTCGCCCGGTTGGCATCACCTCACCTTGCCAGCCAGCCCAGCGGATGGTGCGCCAGCGCAATCGAGATGATGGTGAGCGCAGTGGCCAGCGCCGCGATAAAAAACAGCAAGCGTGCCCGATGCGTTTTGGCGCGCTTGAGCCCGTAAGACCCCAGCACGATGTAGACCAGCAGCAACACCAGCTTGACACCGAGCCAGGTGTCCCGGGTGGGGTTGAACTGCAGCAGACCCCACAGGGTCAGCCCGGCGGCCATCAACACCGTGTCGAGTGCCACACTCAGCCAGCGCCAGCGCGCCTGCATCGGCCAGGCCTGGCGCCAGGCCACCCCCAGACCGCGTGCGGTGAACAGCGCCACGCTCAACGTGACGGCGCTGACATGCAGCGTCAGGGTGGCGCGGTAGAGCCAGGGGGCGTATTCGAGCGGGTTGGTCACGTCAAGCACCGCCGATCACTGCGAGCCGTAGCCCGCGAGCTTGTGGACATCCAGGATCCGGATTTCGCGCCGGTCGATTTCGATCAGCCCTTGCTCTTCCAGCTCACGCAGCACCCGCGAAAAATACTCGGGTGTGAGCGACAAGCGGGACGCAATGGTGGCCTTGCTCACAGGCAAAGACACGGTGACCACACCCGATGGTGTATGCAGATCATGCTCTATATCCCGTAGCAAAAAACCGATCATCCGCTGCATGCCGCTTTGCAGGGCGTAACTCTCCACGTCTTGCACCAGCCCGTGCAGGCGCCGCGAGATGCCCGCCAGCATGTGCAGCGAAAACCGCGGGTCTTGCGCCACCTCCTTGAAAACGGTGTCTTTGCTCACGCGCAGCAGCAGGCTGTCGCCCAGCGCTTGCACGCTCAGAAAGGAGGGCTTCTCCAGGAACACCATGGCTTCCGCAAAACTCTGACCGGGGCCGACAATTTCAAGCACTTTTTCCTGGCCGGTCGGGGCCACCATAAACAGTTTGACCTGACCCACGATGACAACAAAAAAGGCATCGCACGGGTCGCCGTTGCGAAACACCATCTCACCGCGGGCAAATCGCTTGAGTTGGCAACCTTGTGCCAAACGCGCGCGCTCGTCGTTGGAGAGGTCGCTGAACAAGGGCATGACGGCCAGGTAACGTTGGATATCAAAAGTGTCTGACATGAGCTGGATACACGGTTCACCCCGAGGCTGCTGCACAGGGGGGGCGGTGTGAGGGGTAAGAGAAAGGGCGCAAACCATAACACCGAAACGCTCGGAATTATTGGCGTGACAGGTTTGCCCATGCTTGCGTCAATTGTTTCACCAGGTCTTGTGGCCGACGCACCAGCGCGTAACCCTGCTGGCCAAACAGCATCGGCAGGTAGTTTTCGGCTTTTTCGTCGATGGTCACGCAAAAGGTCGACAAGCCCAGCGCCTGCGCCTCCAGGATGGCCTGGCGCGTGTCTTCCAGGCCATACCGACCCTCGTACACATCCAGGTCGTTGGGTTTGCCATCGGTCAGCAGCATCAGCAGGCGGCGGTGTTCGCTGCGGCCGGCCAGCTGCCGCGTGGCGTGACGCACGGCCGCGCCCATGCGGGTGTAGTAGCCCGGGCGAATCGCCCCGACACGGGCCCGGCTGGCGTCGTTCCACGGTTCGTGGAAGGCTTTGAGGTGCTGCAGGCGCACATGGTTGCGCCGCACCGAGCTGAAACCCCAGACCGCAAACGGGTCGTCCACCGCGCTGAGGGCTTCGCCAAACACGTACAGCGCGTCGCGGATCACGTCAATCACCCGCTCGGTGGGGGTGGCGTAGGCGTCGGTGGAGAGTGACAAATCGGCCATCAGCAGCGTGGCCAGGCTGCGCTCGCTGACCGCGCGGCGGGTGTAGATGGGTGGTGAATCGGTGTGCCATCCGTTGGCGCCCTGCAAGTCGGCGCTGAACCGCACCCAGGCGTCCAGGTCCAGATCGTCGCCGCTGTCCTGGCCGTGCTGGGGCCGTGGCGCGTCGCGCAGGGTTTCGAGCTTGCGCCGGATCCGTCGCGCAGTGAGTTGGAGTGCCGGGCTGGGTACAAAAGGCGGTGCCTGGCGTGCCTGCACCACCTGCACCACACAGTGCCCGGGCAGCAAGGCGCCTTTGCGGTAATCCCATTCGGGCTGCAGTTGGCCCGGCCCCAGCGGCACGTCGTCGGCGCTGGAACTGGGCAGGTCCAGGTCAAATTTGACCCGGCTGGCCAGGGTCTGGCCGTCCGGGGCGACGGTGAGGGCTTCCATGTCGTTGGCGGCGGTGTTGGTATTGCCGTCGTCCTCGTCATCGGTGCCGCGATTGACGCTGACATGTTCGCTCCAGGTCATCAGGCCGCCGCTGTGAAACGGCAGCACCAAGGCCTGGCGTGCATCTTCCTCCTTGGCGGCGCGGGTGCGTCGGCGCTGCGTGTCGCGGTTGGGCGCGTTGCCGCCGGGCCGCGGTTCGGCGGTTGGGTCGGCCTGCGGTTTGGGCAAAGCCGACGCCGCGCCAAAGGCGCTGAGCCACAGCCAGACGGGGGCCACGTCTTGCGGGTGGACCGGTGCCACCTTGGCGGGCAGTGGCTGCCCGCGCAAATGGGCCTGGACAGCGCGCTCACCCTGATGGGCTGCACCGCGCAAGCGCGTCACATCCGGGCGCCGCGCCAGGTGGGCTTGCAATAAACCGTCATAACGTGCTTGAAAGCCCGGGAAGGCGCTGAGTGCTTTCTGGGTGGCCCGCAGGTTGTCACCCAGCCAATCTTGCGTGTTCTCAAAAAATGCGGATTGCAGCGCCAGCCACAGGTACAGGTCGCGGTTCTGGGCGGGTGTCTCGAACACCGCCAGTTGCGCGGGCAGGGCCAGCACATCGGGCTCGAGTTGGGCCAGGGCGGCCCGGGTGCCGCTGCCGGAGAGCCGCTGCAGCCAGTGGCGTTGACCGCCCACACGCTGCGACGTGGCCTGGGCAAAACGCAGCGTGGGGGCACCGCCTGCGCTGCGAAACAAAAAACCAATCGACTTTTGCATGTCGCTCAAAGACACCGCTGCCTCAGGGTAATCGACCCGGGCCAAGCGTGTGATGGCCTGGTGCCACCATTGCCCCACCATTTCTTCCATCAGCGGTCTTCTTTGAAGGTTGGCGCACGTTGGCGCAGGGTTTCGCGCAGCGCGTCAGCACCCACGCGCCATTCCAGCGTGGGGCTGCGGCCTTGGTTGCCTTGCGAGGTTTCACAGGCATCCAGACACTGGCCACATTGCACACACGAGAACATCATGCGTTTGATGTTGCGCGGGTTCAGCCGCATCGGGCAGACGTTGTCGCAGGCGCTGCCACGTGGCGCGTCACATGTTTTGCATTCTTTGGCGCGTTCGCGCTCAAACGCCACCACCATGCCCTTGGGGTTGGCCATCCAGGCCAGGCTTTGAAAATAACCCACGGCGCAGCCAAAACGGCAAAACAGATGGCGGGCAAAGGCCAGCTCCAGGCTGATCAGCAGCGTGGCCACACCCAAAAAGCGCAATTGGTTGGGCGTCAGGCTGCCTTGCACCAGGTTGCCCCAGATCACGGCGGGCGGTAACAGGTAGGTCAGCAAGGTGATGGCCCAGACAAAGCCCACCAGCACGCAGCTGATACCAAACACCGGCCACCAGCGCGGCTGGGCGGCCTGCCCGGCACGCGGTGTGGCGCTTTTGTCCCACAGGCTGAGCTTGCCGCAAGCGCGTTGCAGCAAACCGTTGAGCATTTCCACCATTGAAAAATGCGGGCACAACCAGCCGCAGTACAGCCGCCCGTATTTGTAAGCCATGAAGATAAAACCGACCACCAGCGCCAGCCCGGGCAGAAAAGCCCGCCATAAAATTTGTAGCGCGGCGGTGGTGGCGTCGATCTCGCCACGGGCCAGCGCGTCGATGCCCAGCGACCAGCGCATGCCCAGAAACCAGAGCTGGGCTTCATACAGGTCAAAACGCAGCAGGTTCAGGGCAGGCGCCAGCAAAAACAGCAGGAAAAAACCCGCCTGCGTGAGGCGCCGCCAATCTTGCCGCCCCAGCCGCGACCGCTCGGTGGCGACGGGCTTGGCCAGCGCTGCGCTGGGGCAGGGCGAATCAGGGGGCATCACCAAACAGCGCCCGCATGACGTCATCGAGCGCTTGCGCGGTGGATTCGTCATCGGTCAGCGCATTCACAATGGCCGCGTGGCAGGCTTGGCGCATCGACAAACCGCTGGCCACCAGCCGCCCGGCCGACACCAGCAGCCGGGTGCTGGCGGTTTCTTCCAGATCCTGATCGGTCAGGCTGCGCAGCGCCCGGGCCAGTTGCACCAGCTGCTGCGCCTGCGCGCTGGGCAGACCGGTCTCAGAGGTGACAATGGCCAGTTCCACCTCGGGCTTGGGGTAGCCCATGCTCAACGCAATGAAGCGCTGGCGCGTGCTCGGTTTCAGACCCTTGAGCAGGTTTTGGTAACCCGGGTTGTAGGAAATCACCAGCATGAACTCGGGCGGGGCTTGCAACTGCTCGCCGGTGCGCTCAATCGGCAGGATGCGCCGGTCGTCGGCCAGCGGGTGCAGCACCACGGTGGTGTCCTTGCGGGCCTCCACCACCTCGTCCAGGTAACAAATGGCGCCCAGGCGCACCGCACGCGCCAGCGGCCCGTCGGACCACTGCGTGCTGCCGTTGCCGATCAGAAAACGGCCCACCAGGTCGGCCGCACTCAAATCGTCATGGCAGGACACGGTGACCAGCGGGCGTTTTAGGCGCGCCGCCATGTGCTCCACAAAGCGGGTTTTGCCGCACCCGGTGGGGCCCTTGATCAGCAGCGGCAGCTGCTGGCGCCAGGCATGTTCGAACAGGGCGCACTCGCTGCCCTGTTCGGCGTAGAACGGAACGTCAGTCACGCTCTGTCAGCCTTATGCTGCAGCGCGGCGGGGCGCCAGGCCGGCCGTGTCCCAGGCTTCGCGCTCATCGGCGCCCGGTGCGGCAAAGAAGCTGTACAGGTAGGTCAACAAACCCACCAGGAAGCCAACGCCCCCGGCGACGCGCAGCCAGTAGAAGAAGCGCAACTGGTCTTGCGTTGCCATGAACGGCATGGCCGTGCCATCGGTGGGCATGCGTTGCAACCACACTTGCAGGATGCCCGCGCCCGTGAGCGCCAGCACCATCAGCGCCATGCCGATGGTCATGATCCAGAACGACCACATCTCAAACGCCTGGGCGCGGCGGCTGTTGGCCACCCGACCACGCAGCGTGGGCATGGCGTAGCTGATCATGGCAATCACCACCAGCACATAGGCACCGTAAAACGCCAGGTGGCCGTGGGCCGCCGTGATCTGGCTGCCGTGGGTGTAGTAGTTGATGGCGCTCAGGGTGTGCATGAAGCCCCACAGGCCGGCACCCAAAAAGCCCACCACCGAGCAGCCCACCGCCCACAACACGGCGGCCTGGTTGGCATGGTCACGGCGGCGACGTTGCACCATGTTGAAGGCAAACACCGTCATCATGAAGAACGGAATCGGTTCCATGGCCGAGAAGATGCTGCCCACCCACAGCCAGTAGCCGGGCATGCCAATGAAGAAGAAGTGGTGGCCGGTGCCCAGAATGCCGGTAATCAGCGCCATGGCAATGATCACGTACAGCCACTTGTCGATCACCTCGCGGTCCACGCCGGTGGTCTTGATCAGCACAAAGGCCAGCAGTGCGCCCAGAATCAGCTCCCAGGTGCCTTCCACCCACAGGTGCACCACAAACCACCAGTACATCTTGTCACGCACCAGGTTGTCGGGGTTGACAAAGCTGAACAGGAACATCAGCGCCAGGCCCCACAAGCCCATCAGCAGCACCAACGAGATGCTGGTTTTGCGGCCCTTGAGCACGGTCATGGTGATGTTGAACAAAAAGGCCAGGCAGACCACCACAATGCCCACTTTGGTCGGCAGCGGTTGCTCCAGGAACTCGCGTCCCATGGTTTTGAGCAGCTCGTTGCCGGTCAGTTCGGCCAGCTGGGCGTAAGGCACGGCCAGGTAACCCACAATGGTCAGGGCACCTGCGGCCAGAAACACCCAGAACAGCACCATCGCCAGCAGCGGGCTGTACAGCTCGGTCTCGGACTCTTCGGGCACCAGGTAATAGGCCGCGCCCATGAAGCCAAACAGCAGCCAGACGATCAGCAGGTTGGTGTGCACCATGCGGGCCTGGTTGAATGGGATGTACGGAAAAGCCAGGTCGCCAATGACGTACTGCAGCCCGAGGGTGATGCCGAAAATGATCTGCGCGGTGAACAGCACCAGCGCCGCAATAAAGTAGTACTTGGCTACCCCTTGCGATTTGTATTTGAGAGTGAGTGCTTGCATATATGGTTTCCTAATGGGTTCTGGGGTGCTTCAAGCATCAGCCTTCGATGTTCGGTGGCCAGTTTTCGGTGTTGATCTCACCCGTCCAGCGCAAAAATTCGGTCAGGTCGTCCAGTTGCTCGGGCGTGAAGTTGAATTGCGGCATCTGGCGGCGACCCGGAATGTGGGTGGGCTGTGCGGCAATCCAGGCTTTGATGAAATCGGGCCCGCGGCGCTTGTAGACATTGCCCAGCTCGGGCGCAAAGTAAGCGCCTTCGCCCAGCAGCGTGTGGCAGCCGATGCAATTGCGCGTTTCCCACAACTGCTTGCCACGTACCACCTGCTCGGTGATGGCCTCGGCGTTGGACCGCTGGGGAATCTTGCGTTCACTGTCAAAGATCAGTGCTGCAAAGACAAAGATGAAAAAGACGGACCCGCCATAGAACATGTTGCGGGCCATCTGCTTGGTAAAGCCGCTGGCTTTGGGTTGACTCATGCTGGAACGCTCCTAAAAAGTGAATGCCAGAGGTTAGGGGTTGCGCCCAGCCGCGTCCTTGAACCACTTCAAGAATTGACGCAAATCAGGTTTTTTATGGCATCGGGTTCTTGAAGTGGTTCAAGGACAGCGCGCCCATGGCTTCGCATAATGGGCCGCATCTGATGATCCACCTGGCGCAACACGCCACCCCCCTGCCATGAACAAGCCGACTTCCCCACCTCTCTTTATCGCTGGTCAGCCGCCCGGCCCGCCGCCCCGGGGCTGGGCCTTTCTGCGGCTGGGCTTTCGGCCGTTTTATCTGGCCGGGGCGCTGGTCGCTGCTGTGACGGTGCCGCTGTGGCTGGTGCTCTTTCTGGGGTCGCTGTCGTTCACCACCGCCGTGTCGCCGCTGCTGTGGCACGCGCACGAGATGTTGTATGGCTTCGCGGTGGCGGTGATCGTGGGCTTTTTGATGACCGCCGGCAAAAACTGGACCGGGCTGGACACGCCGCGCGGCGCATCGCTGGGCGCGCTGGCCTTGCTCTGGCTGGCAGCGCGGCTGGCCTCGCTGGCGGATGTGCCGCTGCTGTATGCGGTGCTGGACATGGCGCTGCTGCCGGTGGTGGCGCTGATTTTTGGCACCTTGCTTTGGCGCGTCAAAAACTACCGCAACATGCCCTTGGCCGTGATCCTGCTGCTGCTGGCCAGCGCCAATGGCTTGTTTCATCTGGCGGCCTTGGGGGTCATGGATCTCAACCCGATGCAACCGCTTTACGCCGCGCTGGCGCTGATCACCGTGATTGAAACCGTGATCGCCGGGCGGGTGGTTCCGATGTTCACCATGACGGTGAACCCCGGCTTGAAGCTGGAGGCTTCACAGCTGCGTGAACGCGTCACGCTGGGTCTGACGGCGGCGGGCCTGCTGCTGTGGGTGCTGGCGCCCGCCAACGCTTTCAACGCGGCCGTGCTGGCGGCAGCGGGTGTGGCGCAAGCCTGGCGGCTGTGGGGCTGGCGACCGGCGGTCACGCTGAATCGGCCCATCCTCTGGATCTTGCATCTGGCCTACGGCTGGATCGCCGTGGCGCTGGGCCTGCTGGCGCTGGCGCAGCTGGGCTGGGTGCCGGTGTCGGCCGGGGTGCATGCGCTGGGTCTGGGTGCCACCGGTGGTCTGATCATCGGCATGGTGACGCGTACCGCACGGGGTCACACCGGGCGGCCGATCATGGCGTCCAAACCCGAGGTGGCCATGTATGTGCTGGTGATGCTGGCGGCGGTGTGCCGGGTGCTGGCGTCGACCCTGCTGATTCAGTATTACAGCGTGCTCTTGATGTTGGCCGCCACCGCCTGGAGTGTGGCGTTTGGGCTGTACCTGTGGGTGTTCACACCCTGGCTGATGGCCACCCGGCTCGACGGCAAAGACGGCTGACCCGCCGCGGCGGCTGGTATCTGGCGCCTCAGATCACGCCGTCAAACATCATCACCTCCACCGCATCGCCCACGGCCACGTTGCCTTGGGCGTGGGGCAGCAGAATCAGCCCGTTGGCCTGCACCATGGAACTGAGCACGCCCGAGCCCTGGTTGCCGGTGGTCTTGACCTGCAGCGCGCCGTCTGGCGCGGTGCTGACCACACCGCGCTGGTACTCGGTACGGCCGGGTTTTTTGCGGATGACTTCCTGGCTGCGCGCCCGCAGCAGCGGTGGCGCAACCGCCTTGCAACCCATCATCTGGCGCAGGGCGGGGCGCACAAACGCCAGAAACGTCACCATCACCGCCACCGGGTTGCCCGGCAGGCCAAACAGGATCGCCGAGCCACGGGACGCTGCGTCACGCTCGGTGCCGAGAGTGTTTGCCATGTCAGGACGGGTGGCCAATTGGGCGCGTGAAATCTGACCCACGGCCATCGGCCGGCCGGGTCGCATGGCGATGCGCCAGAAGGCCACATCACCGAGCTGTTTCATCATCGCCTTGGTGTAATCGGCCTCGCCCACACTCACACCGCCGCTGGTGATGATGGCATCGGCCTGCAGCGCGGCCTGCGCAAACGCCGCTTGCAGCGCAGCGGGCTCGTCCCGCACCACGCCCAGGTCGATCACCTCGCAGCCCAGCCGGGTCAGCAGGCCAAACACGGTGTAGCGGTTGCTGTCGTACACGGCACCGTCGCGCGGCGGCTCACCCAGGCTCAGAATCTCGTTGCCGGTGGAAAAGTAGGCCACCTTGACGCGCCGCAGCACCGGCACCGTTTGCAACCCCAAACTGGCCACCAGCCCCAGCGCCGCGGGGGAGAGCAACTCGCCTTTTTGCAGCGCTGGCTGGCCTTGCATCAGGTCTTCCCCCAGCAGGCGGCGGTTGTCGCCGGGCCGCACCACACCCGCTGGAATGGTGATGGTGGCGGTGGTTGCCGGGTCGTTGCCCGTCTGGCCTGCGCCTCCTAGTGCCAGCGTCACAAACTCCTGCGGTACCACCGTGTCCAGGCCGGGTGGCATCACCGCGCCGGTCATGATCTTGAGGCATTCGCCGCGGCCCACCGTGCCCATCCAGGCTTTCCCGGCCAGCGCGGTCCCCACCACGTTCAGGCGCAAGGCCTGATCCGGTGTCAGTTGGCTGCCATCCAAAGCGTAGCCATCCATGGCCGAGTTGTCGTGCGGCGGCACGCTGATGGGCGAGATGAGGTCAGCCGCCAGCACCCGGCCCAGCGCCTGGAACACGCCCACCTGCTGCACCTCGGTCACCGGTTCGACCAGTTTGGCCAGAAAAGCGTTGACGGTGTCGGCGCTGAGCGCCTGCGGGTCGTAGCCAGCCAGCTTGGCGGCAATCTGGTCCAGGGTTTTCATGCGGCTTGGTTCTCCAGTTGGTGCAGCTCGGTCAGGGTGTTGGCGTTGAAGAAGGCTTGGCGGGTGTCGGTCGGCGCATCGAAACTGACCCGTGCAACGCTGTGCCCGGCACACCAGTCCTGCACCTTGTGGCCGCCTTGGCCCAGAAAATGGCTCAGACTCGCCAGCAGGCTGGTGCGCATCAGGCAAAACACGGGCTGTGGGCGCAGGCGCATCTGACCTTGCGCATCCGGCTCGGGCGCCATGGCCAGCGCCAGGTCGGCGCTGTCGTGCTGCAGCGCGGCAGCCAGGCGCTGCGCCAGATCCAGCGGGAACAGCGGCGCGTCACACGGCACGGTTAGCAGGTAGGGCGTCTGGCAATGCGTCAGCCCGGCCAAAAAGCCCGCCAACGGCCCGGCAAAATTGGCCTGCGCATCGGGCCAGACCGGCACGCCAAACGCTTCAAAGTCGGCCAGATGCCGGTTGGCGTTGATGGCCAGCGGCCCGACGCCACCGCCGGCGAGCAGCCGGTCCAACGCGTTTTTTGCCAGCGGCGTGCCGCGAAAGGGCTGCAGCCCCTTGTCCACCCCGCCCATGCGCGAGCCGCGCCCGCCTGCCAGGACCAGGCCGGTGATGTGGTGTGGGTTGATCATCATGTTTGCTCAGCAAAAGGTGTCGCCGCCGGGCCGCCCCAAGGCGAAACGCACCTCCTCGGGGGGCAGCGCCTTACGCGTAGCGACAAGCGTGGGGGCCATCGTCAGCCTCCGATGTAACTCATCTCGATGCGTTTGACCGGCGGGCCGGTATCTGGCCCGAGTGCCTGACGCTGCTCGGAATAGTTGTCGCGCCGACCCTGCCAGATGTGGCCGATGGTATTGCTCAGGTCGGCGTCCGACGCGTCACCGCGCAGCAGACTGCGCAGGTCATAACCCTTGTCGGCAAACAGGCACAAATAGAGTTGCCCTTCGGTGGAAAGCCGGGCGCGGTTGCAGCTGCCGCAAAAAGCCTGGGTCACGCTGCTGATCACGCCCACCTCGCCCAAGGTCGGGTCATAAGCGCCGTCGGCACCGGCGTAACCCCAGCGTTGTGCGGTTTCACCGGGCTGACTCGGCGCCAGTGGCACCAGCGGCAACTCGGTCTGGAGCAGCCGGACCACCTCGGCCGAGGGCAGCACCTGGTTCATGCGCCAGCCGTTGGTGGCGCCCACGTCCATGTATTCAATAAAGCGCAGCACCATGCCGCTGCCGCGGAAATGCCTGGCCATCGGCAAAATCTGCTGCTCGTTGGTACCGCGCTTGACCACCATGTTGATCTTGATCGGGCCCAGCCCGGCGGCCCGGGCGGCGTCAATGCCTGCCAGCACATCGGCCACCGGAAAGTCGACATCGTTCATGCTGCGAAACACCGCGTCGTCCAGCGCATCCAGGCTGACGGTGACCCGCTGCAGCCCGGCGTCTTTCAAGGCCTGCGCCTTGCGCGCCAGCAGTGCGCCGTTGGTGGTCAGCGTCAGGTCCAGCGGCTGGCCCTCGGGCGTGCGCAGGGTGGCCAGCTGCGCGACCAAGCGTTCCAGATGTTTGCGCAACAGCGGCTCGCCACCGGTGAGGCGGATTTTTTGCACCCCGTGGGCGACAAACTGACGTGTCAGGCGGGTGATTTCCTCAAACGACAGCAGCGCCGAATGCGGCAGGTAGGCGTAGTTGCCGTCAAAAATCTCCTTGGGCATGCAGTAGTTGCAGCGGAAATTGCAGCGGTCGGTCACGCTGATGCGCAGGTCATGCAGGGCCCGGCCACGCAAGTCGGCCAGCAGGCCCTGGGCGGTGAGGCGCTGGTCCGCCTGGAAGGCGGACTCTGGCAGTGCCAGGGCCGTGGGGCGATGGTCATGCAGCGGGATCACGCGATGCGGTTGGGGGTCTGACATGAGGGTTGGACTTGAAATAGGGGGCCTGGGAAGGGCGGTTTGACAAGCGATGGGACCGCCGCGATTTTGTCACGCGCGCCAGCCTTCGTCGGAAAGGGGCCAATTGCTGCCGTTGACAGGTTCTTACACCTGCTATCAGCCAAAGCAGTCTTGCAGACCTGAGCGTGTTTAGTCACCCGGGCCGTGTTGGCTTTCACAAAAGAGCCGCCTGTACCCAGAGGGTGAAATGTGCAGTTGGCCCGTAAAGTGTTGACGCAGGGACAACGCAGAGCCAAATCCCACCTCCGTCGCAACCTGCTCAATCGGCAAATCCGTGGTTTCCAGCAGCTGCTGCGCTCTCGCGATCCGCTGGGCAGCCAGCCACTTGACGAAGGTCACGCCCGTGGCTTCACGAAAGCGCCGGGTAAAGGTTCTTCGGCTCATGCGCGCCACCTCGGCCAGCACATCCAGTGACAGCGGCTGTGACAAATGCTCGCGAGCCCATTCCAGAACACCGGGTAAACGGTTTTCGCTGGGCAGCGAAGGCACCGGCTGCTCGATGTATTGCGCCTGTCCACCCTGGCGATGTGGTGGTGTCACCAGCAACCTCGCCACACGGTTGGCAACGTCAGCGCCGTGACGCTGACGCACCAGGTTCAGGCAGCAATCAATCGCAGCCACTGTCCCGGCGGACGTCATGACATGACCGTCATCCACGTAGAGCACGTCAGGCAAAAAGTTGGCCCTGGGAAAGCGCTGGGCGAAAAGCTCGCGACAGGCCCAATGGGTTGTCGCGCGGCGTTCGTCCAACAAGCCCGCATCACCCAGCACAAAGGCGCCCAAGCACAGGCCAACCACCTGGGCGCCGCGGGCGTGGGCCTGCCGCAGTGCGTTCGACAAGACTGCTGGTGCAGCGTTTTCTGGATGGTTCCAGGCCGGGACGATGACGATGTCGGCATCGTCCATGGCGCCCAGGCCGCCGGGCACCTCAATCTCCATCCCCTGGTCGCAGCGCACGCGGCCGGGAGCTGGCGCGCAGTAGCGCACTTCGTACGGTGGTAGTC
>Ga0075012_10001077_pt1 | contig 28499 bp, 30 predicted proteins | sample All_14_2_FD_71474 | JGI IMG/M metagenome (GOLD analysis project Ga0075012, IMG submission 71474) | Freshwater microbial communities in response to fracking from Pennsylvania, USA - Allegheny Zone_MetaG_DW_15 | ecosystem: Environmental > Aquatic > Deep subsurface > Groundwater > Drilled...
GGAGTATCCTGAGTTCGAAGGCGACTCCACTGAGGACGCCTGGCACTTGACCGACCGCGAGTGACCGCACCACCTCGACCATCGCAGCCGGCTCGGCCCGCGTGAGCGGTTCGAGGGCGCGAGCGGCGAAGCCAGAGAAGCCGGAGGAGTCTGTGAGCGGAGCGAGTGAACGGTCGTACTCGTGGCGTGGCCGCGTCGTGCGAGACGGCGATTCTCCCGCGTCGAGCGGCAATCTTGCCAACGTCATCACCGTCGTGCGCATCTTGCTCGCGCCGCTCTTCATCGTGCTCCTGGTGCTCGACGGCGGCGCAGACGGCCCTTTGCGCATTGCGGCGGCTCTGCTCTTCATCGTCGCGATTGCCACCGACGGTGTCGACGGCATGCTCGCTCGCCGACGTAACCTCGTGACCGACCTCGGCATCTTGCTCGATCCGATCGCCGACAAGCTGCTCACGGGCGCGGCTCTCGTCATGCTCGCCGTGCTTGCCGAACTGCCCGTGTGGGTCGTCGTCGTCGTGCTCGTGCGCGAGTGGGCCATCACGCTGTTCCGCTTCCTCATGTTGCGTGAACGCGTCATTCCCGCTTCGCGCGGCGGCAAGCTCAAGACCGTGCTGCAAGCAGTCGCTCTCTCCTTCGCGCTGCTGCCGCTGTGGCAGTGGTTGGGCGAGTGGGTGCACGTGCTCAACACCGCTCTCATGTCGGCGGCGGTCGTGCTCACGGTCGTCACGGGCATCGACTACCTCGTGCAGGCGTGGCGCGAGAACCGGAGCGAGCGCGAGTGACTCACCCCTCTCCGCTCGCAGCGGCGATCGTCGACGCGCTTGTCGAGCGCGAAGCGAGTCTTGGCGTCGCCGAGTCGCTCACGGGCGGTGCTGTTCTCGCCGAGCTCGTGAGCGTTCCGGGCGCTTCGCGCGTGCTGCGCGGTGGGGTTGTCGCGTACGCCACCGCGCTCAAGGTCTCGCTGCTCGGCGTGCCAGAGTCGTTGCTGCGTGAGCACGGAGCGGTGCATCCTGACGTGGCGATCGCGATGGCGCGGGGAGTGCGCACGGCGACGTCCGTCGACGGCGTCGCAGCGCAGGTTGGCATCGCCACCACGGGGGTGGCTGGCCCCGACCCGCTCGACGGCGCTCCTGTGGGGCGCGTCTTCGTTGCGGTGGCGGATGCTCGCTCCGTGCGGGTGCGCCAGCTCGACGTGCCCGCCGACCGCGCGGGAGTTCGCCGCGCGGCCGTTGATGCCGTGCTCGAGTTGCTCGCTGAGCACCTCGCCGACCCGGCACGCGACGCGGGCTCGCCCGCCGTCGGTGCTCGGGAATAGCTTCGATGACGGTCGTGTTACAGACAGCAAGCTGACAACCATCCCTCAGGCTGGGGCGGTTACAGTGAGAGCATCCGGTTGCGGTAGTGTCTCCAGCCCGGCGGCACGCGACCGAGACGCGAGTGAAGGAGGTCCCCATGGTTCTGGTTCGACAGGAAATCGGTGAGGTCCTCCGCGACGTGCGCCTGCAGAAGGGCCGCACGCTGCGACAAGTGGCGAGCCGCGCGAGTGTGGCGCTCGGGTACTTGAGTGAGGTCGAGCGCGGTCAGAAAGAAGCGTCGAGCGAGATCCTCGCCTCCGTCGCTGAAGCCCTCGACACTCCCATCTCGGTCATCATGCGCGAGGTGGGCGACCGTCTCGCGGTGATCGAGGGTCTCTCGGTCGTGCCCGACACCCTGCCCGACGAGCTGGTCGCGGAGTTCGACGCCGACCTCGCTATGCGCTGAGCGGTGTCGTCCTGACCCGAAGCGAGTTCGCCCGTGCGATCGCCGACGAGTTCGGCGAAGCGTACGGGCGTTCTCTTGTTCGCGACCTCGTCGTGACGGCGCTCGGTGAGCGCACGGCTGATGAGGCTCTCGTGGCCGGGGTTGCTCCGCGTGAGGTCTGGCTTGCGCTGTGCGCGGCCATGGATGTTCCTCGCGAGCGTTGGTACGGGGCGGGGCGTCCCGAACCGAAGAGGGCGTAGCGGCGACACGCCGCCACGCGAGGGTTCGAACATGTGTTCCCCTCCGAGATAGACTCCTCCCCAGCGGCTCTCGAACACGGGTCTCTGCACGGAATGCGCGTCACTCCCACGGATGTCGGAGGGTCGGCGTACCGTCAGTTCCGTCGGCGAACGCCGTCACGCCTTGTCGTGAACCGTCCGGCCTTGCTCCATCGGCCGGAGGAGGAGCGACAGCAGATAGGCACACCGCCCACTCACTCAAAGGAGACCGCAATGCCCTCAGCAGCAGATCGCGAGAAAGCTCTCGAAACGGCTCTCGCCCAGATCGACCGACAGTTCGGCAAGGGCAGCGTCATGCGCCTCGGCTCCGACGAGCGGGCACCCGTGCAGGTGATCCCCACGGGGTCGATCGCCCTCGACGTCGCCCTCGGCATCGGCGGGCTCCCCAAGGGGCGCATCATCGAGATTTACGGCCCCGAGTCGTCCGGTAAGACGACGCTCACGCTCCACGCGATCGCGAACGTGCAGAAGGCCGGCGGTATCGCTGCATTCATCGACGCTGAGCACGCCCTCGACCCCGACTACGCGCAAAAGCTCGGTGTCGACATCGACCAATTGCTCGTCTCACAGCCCGACACCGGTGAACAAGCCCTCGAGATCGCCGACATGCTCGTGCGTTCCGGTTCGATCGACCTCGTTGTCATCGACTCGGTGGCAGCGCTCGTGCCACGCGCAGAGATCGAGGGTGAGATGGGCGACAGCCACGTCGGCCTGCAGGCGCGCCTCATGTCGCAGGCGCTGCGCAAGCTCACGGGTGGCCTCAACTCCACGGGTACCTCGATGATCTTCATCAACCAGCTTCGCGAGAAGATCGGCGTGTTCTTCGGTAGTCCCGAAACCACCGCGGGTGGCAAGGCGCTCAAGTTCTACGCCTCGGTGCGCCTCGACATCCGTCGTATTGAGACTCTCAAAGACGGTACCGACGCGGTCGGCAACCGCACACGAGTCAAGGTCGTCAAGAACAAGATGGCACCGCCCTTCAAGCAGGCCGAGTTCGACATTCTCTACGGCGTCGGCATCTCGCGCGAAGGCAGCCTCATCGACTTCGGTGTCGAGCACGAGATCATCCGCAAGTCGGGCGCGTGGTACACCTACGACGGCGACCAACTCGGTCAGGGCAAAGAGAACGCGCGTACGTACTTGCTCGACAACCCCACGGTGGCAGCTGAGATCGAGCAGAAGATCCTCAGCAAGCTCGGAATCGGCGCACTCAAGGGTGATGCCGCGAAGTCAGCCGCTGTCGAGGGGGCCGCGGTCGAATCGCTCGAACCCAAGCTGCGCAAGGCAGCGGGCGCGTGACGAACCCCTCGTCGCACGCCGGGCACAACGAGATCGCCCCCGTCTCCTACCTGCCCGGCGTGCGCGAGGCGCAAGAGCAGCGCGCCGAGAACGTGACCTTGCATGCGATCACGAGACGCGGTCAGTCTCGCGCTGAAGTCGCCGACCTTCTGAGGCGCCGTGACATTGATCCGCATGTCGCCGAGGCAGAGCTTCAACGGCTCGAGTCAGTCGGTCTTATCGACGATCGGGCACTCGCGAGCGAGCTCGTCGACCGCTTGCGTTCGCGCAAGAAACTCGGCCCTTCAGCACTCCGCAACGAACTTGCACGCCGCAAGCTCGACCGCGATGCCATCGACGAAGCACTGAGCGCCGTGCTCGCAACGGGCGAGGGCGCGTCAGACGACGACCTCGTCGTCGAGCTCGCTCGAGATCGGGCTCGCCGACTCGGTGGCCTCGACCGCCCAACCGCTGAGCGACGTCTCATCGATTACCTCGCCCGCAAGGGACACACGGGTAGCGGGGCCCGCGAAGCTGCGCGTCGTGCTCTCGATGAGCACTCATTGGGTGATCACGATGGCGCCGTGCGGCGCGTCGAGTTCCGCTGACCTGGGTCGTTCCGGGCCGGTCTGCACCGTGGTGCTCGCGCTGCCCGCTCTGTCGACATCGACCCGCGACGTAGACTTGCTCGCATCATGAGCACTACCCTCACCGCCCCTGTCGACGTCAAGGCTGAATCCCCGCGTCGCACCTATGAGGTGCGCACTTTCGGGTGTCAGATGAACGTGCACGACTCTGAGCGGCTCAGCGGTTCACTTGACGCGGCGGGCTACGTCAAGGCCGACGGCGTTCCTGCTGACGTTGTCGTCATCAACACCTGCGCGGTGCGCGAGAACGCCGACAACAAGCTGTATGGCAACCTCGGTCAGCTTGCTGCAGCCAAGCGAGAGCATCCCGGACTCCAAATCGCGGTCGGCGGGTGCCTTGCGCAGAAAGACAAGGCAGTCATCCTCGAGAAGGCGCCCTGGGTCGATGTCGTCTTCGGCACCCACAACATGGGCTCGCTCCCCGCACTACTCGAGCGCGCACGGCACAACGGTGAGGCGCAACTCGAGATTCTCGAGTCGCTCGAGGTCTTCCCGTCGACCCTCCCGACGCGCCGCGAGTCCACGCACAGCGGCTGGGTGAGCATCTCGGTCGGCTGCAACAACACCTGCACCTTCTGCATCGTTCCGGCCCTGCGCGGCAAAGAGAAAGACCGTCGACCCGGCGACATCCTGGCTGAGGTGCAGGCGCTCGTCGACGATGGCGCAATCGAGGTCACTCTGTTGGGTCAGAACGTGAACTCGTACGGCGTCGAGTTCGGAGATCGCTTCGCGTTCGGAAAGTTGCTGCGCGCCGCTGGAGAGATCGAGGGCCTCGAACGCATCCGTTTCACGAGTCCGCATCCCGCCGCATTCACTGACGACGTGATCGACGCGATGGCGGAAACTCCTGCAGTGATGCCGCAATTGCACATGCCATTGCAGTCGGGCTCAGATCGCGTGCTCAAAGCGATGCGGCGCTCCTACCGCAGCGAACGATTCCTCGGCATCCTCGATCGGGTGCGGGCCCGCATTCCGCACGCCGCGATCTCGACGGACATCATCGTCGGCTTCCCCGGTGAGACAGAAGAAGACTTCGCCGAGACGCTTCGCGTGGTCGAAGCCGCACAGTTCGCGAGCGCCTTCACGTTCCAGTACTCAATCCGTCCTGGCACGCCGGCCGCGACGCTGCCCGACCAGGTTCCCAAGGCCGTCGTGCAAGAGCGCTACGAGAGACTCGTCGCTCTTCAAGACCGCATCAGCGCCGAGCAGAACCGAGCGCAGATCCGTCGCACGGTCGAGGTGCTCATCTCCCCGAGCGAAGGCAAGAAAGATGCCGCCACCGAGCGCATCTCGGGCAGGGCAGAAGACAATCGCCTTGTTCACGTCAGCGTTCCCGCCGGTTCTGAACGACCGCGGCCCGGCGATGTGGTGACGACGACGATCACTCACGCTGCCCCGTTCCACCTGCTCGCTGATCACGACGCGCCCCTTGTTATCCGCCGCACCAGGGCGGGCGACGCGTGGGACCGCGCGCAAGCCGAGAGTTGCGCGGTGCCGGCTCCCACGGGGTCCGAAGGCGCCCGACCTGTCTCTTTGGGGCTACCGAGCCTTCGCGTCGCGGGGTCCGGCTCGCGTAGCGAGTGATGGCGAGTCCTCACTCGAGGCCGCAATCCGGTTCCGCGACGATCGTCGCCATCGTCGGGCCGACGGGCACGGGTAAGAGCGCGCTTGCTCTTGATCTTGCTGAGCGCTGGGCTCAACGTGGCACGGCGGCGGAGGTGATCAACGCCGACGCCATGCAGTTGTATCGCGGCATGGACATTGGCACGGCGAAGGTGCCCGTGGACGAGCGTCGTGGCGTTCCCCATCATCTGCTCGACGTGCTCGATGTGCGTGACGAGGCGAGTGTCGCGGCCTATCAGGTGCAGGCGCGAGCGGTCATCAGCGAGGTGCTCGCTCGCGGCGCGGTGCCGCTGCTGGTCGGGGGCTCTGGGCTCTATGTCGCCGCCGTGTTGGGTGACTTCCAGTTTCCGGGCACTGATCCCGCGGTGCGTGCGCGCTGGGAGGCGGAGTTGGCCGTCGAAGGTGCGGCTGCGCTGCACCGCGAGCTCGCCTCGCGTGATCCGGAAGCAGCCGATGCGATCGGCCCGCATAATGGCAGGCGAATCGTGCGAGCTCTCGAGGTCATCGAGATGACAGGGCGCCCGTTCAGCGCCGGACTCGCCGCCAGGGAGCGCTCGTGGATGCCCGCCATCCAGATCGGCCTCGATCTCGATCGCACGACCCTCGTTCAGCGGCTTGATGTTCGCGTCGAAGCGATGTGGCAGACGGGACTGCTCGACGAAGTACGTTCTCTGCTGCCCCAGGGAATCGAGCAGGGCGTGACGGCGAGCCGAGCGATCGGATACTCCCAGGCCATCGCGCAGGTGAAGGGTGAGCTTGACCAGCAGCACGCGATCACTGAGACACAGTCTCTGACACGACGGTATGCGCGCCGACAGCGCAGCTGGTTCCGTCGCGATGAGGGGGTGACGTGGTTTGACGCATCCGCCCCGGACCTCGTCGCACGAGTTGCCGGGCACGTTCGTTCTCTCGACGCCGATAGCCTGGATGCGTGACGACGCTGCGATTCACCAAAGGACACGGCACGGGCAACGACTTCGTGTTGTACTCCGACCCGGACGACGAGCGCAGGCTCACGACCGCGCAACTCGCCGCACTCGCTGATCGCCGCTTCGGCATCGGAGGCGACGGAGTCATTCGAGCCGTACGTTCGAAGCACGTTGCCGAGGGTCGTGACATGCTCGCCGACGAGCCAGACTGCGAGTGGTTCATGGACTACGTCAACGCTGATGGCAGCGTCGCTGAAATGTGTGGCAACGGCATTCGTGTCTTCGTGCATTTCCTCATCGCCGAAGGGCTCCTCTCGCTTGCGCCCGGTCAGACGACCGCCATTGGCACGCGCGCGGGAGTGCGGCGCGTTCAGAGACTCGAGACTGGCTACGCCGCAGATCTCGGGCCGTGGCAGCTCGACAGCGACGATCTCCTCGTGCGCGCCCGCGGTCTCGATGTCGCTCGTCCTGGTCTCGGCCTCAGCGTCGGTAATCCGCATGTCGTGGTGGCTCTCGCGAGCGACGACGAACTTGACAGCCTCGACTTGAGCGTCGCGCCCGTACTTGATCCCGCACCGCCCGCCGGCGCGAACGTTGAGTTCGTCGTGCCGGCAGATCCTCTCATCGTGGAAGGCGTGGGGAGCATTCGCATGCGCGTGCACGAGCGCGGCAGTGGCGAGACTCTGTCGTGCGGCACGGGCGCGGTCGCAGCAGCGCTCGCGGTGCGTCACTGGGCAGGCGACGGGGCTCCTGATGAGTGGACGGTCGAGGTTCCTGGAGGAGTTCTCGGCGTGCGAATGCTGTCGGGTCCAGCGGGCGAGCGCGTCGAACTCTCTGGTCCCGCTCAGCTGGTGTACCGCGGCGAGATCGAACTCGCAGACTCAACGGCAGGCTAGGTCGAGGCGTCGCGCTGGAGGGTCGGAATCGTGCCCGTGAGTCCTGATCGATTGCGCACACGCAGCACGCGATAACCCTTGTGCGTTGCGGCGCGTGAGACCGCGAGCACTCCCGCATAGCGGGCTTCCAGCCAACGCTGTAGCGAATCGCTGCCGAGGTTGCGCGCGACGACGAGCCACGCGTCTCCGCTTTCGCGCACGCGGGGCAACCACGCGTCGAGCAGTCCGTGCAGTTCGTTCTTGCCGATGCGAATGGGCGGATTCGACCATACGGCCATGAACCGCACATCGTCGGGAACGTCGACGGGAGCGACGACTCGCACATTGTCGAGTCCGAGCCTGGCGGCGTTGCGGCGCGTCAGCTCACGTGCCCGCTCATTGACATCGACGGCCCACACCGTTGCGTGCGGCGACTCGAGCGCGAGGGTCAGGGCGATGGGTCCCCACCCACAACCGAGATCTAGCAGGTCTCCGCTCGGAGGCGGCGGAGGCACGTGAGACAGCAGTACCTGCGTTCCGGTATCCAGTCCGCCCGGGCTGAATACCCCTCCAGCGGTTTCCAGATCGACGGTGCGACCGGCGAGCTTCACGGTGAGGGGCTTGGCCACGAACTCACCGCTCGGTTGAGCGCTGAAGTAGTGGTCCTGACTCATGCCCAGAATCTACCGAACCTGCGCGGAGTACAGTGAACTGGATGACTTCGCACGACGACCTTTCTCGCTCAGACTCCGCACACGACGAGGTGCGCGGAGATATCGTCGTGCCCGGAGACGACGGCGTCGATCTCACCGTCTCGCGCATCTTGGCTCACGGGGATGCTCGCGCGCGGTCGGTCGTACTTCAGGGCGCCGCGGCCCTGCAGCAGAACTCCGACTACCTCGACGACCGCGACGGCCAGCAGTTCGACCGAGAAGAACGAGAGGCTCTGCGTCGCGTGCGCGGGCTCTCTACCGAACTCGAAGACGTCACGGAGGTCGAGTACCGCCAGCTCCGCCTCGAGAATGTCGTGCTCATCGGCATCTACAGCCAGGGCAACCTCGACGACGCAGAGAACTCGCTGCGTGAGCTCGCAGCTCTCGCTGAGACGGCCGGCGCCGTGGTGCTCGACGGGCTCCTGCAACGACGCCCTCACCCCGACCCGAGCACGTACCTTGGCCGCGGAAAGGCGGCTGAACTCGCGCTCATTGTGAAGGAGCTCGGCGCCGACACCGTCATCGCCGACACCGAACTGGCGCCGAGCCAGCGGCGTGCCCTCGAAGACGTCGTGAAGGTCAAGGTCATCGACCGTACCGCGGTCATTCTCGACATCTTCAGTCAGCATGCGAAGAGCCGGGAAGGCAAGGCTCAAGTAGAACTCGCCCAACTCGAGTACCTCTTGCCGCGATTGCGCGGCTGGGGTGAGTCGATGTCTCGACAAGCCGGTGGTCAGGTCGGCGCAGGCGGAGCGGGTATGGGATCGCGCGGACCGGGTGAGACGAAGATCGAGCTCGATCGCCGACGCATCAACACCCGAATGGCCAAGTTGCGACGGCAGATTAAGGGCTTCGCGCCCGCCCGCGCGGCGAAGCGCGCCAACCGCGATCGGTTCTCGGTTCCGAGCGTCGCCATTGCCGGCTACACGAACGCTGGCAAGTCGAGTCTGCTCAACCGAATCACGCGGGCTGGCGTTCTCGTCGAGAACGCGCTTTTCGCGACGCTCGATCCGACCGTGCGTCGCACTGCTACGCCCGACGGCCGGCCGTACACGATTGCCGACACGGTGGGCTTCGTGCGCAACTTGCCTCACCAACTCGTCGAGGCTTTCCGCTCGACACTCGAGGAAGTCGCCGAGAGCGATGTCGTGCTCCACGTCGTCGACGGCGCGCATCCCGACCCTGCCGCGCAACTTGCCACCGTGCGGGATGTCATCGGTGAGGTCGGAGCGCGAGATCTTCCGGAGCTCGTGGCTATCAACAAGGCTGACTTGCTCGACGATGACGCTCGTCTTCTTCTCCGTGGACTCATTCCTGATGCGGTGTTCGTCTCGGCGAAGACCGGCGAGGGCGTTGACGAGTTGCTCAGGCGCATCGCCGAACTTCTTCCCGACCCCTCGGTCGAGTTCGTCGCGGTCGTTCCCTACGACCGCGGTGATCTCGTGTCGCTCCTCCACGAGCGTGGCCGAGTGCTCGAAACCGCGTACGACGAAGCAGGAACCCGAGTACACGCTCTTGCGAGCCCCGAGATCGCCGCTCTCGTCGAGCCATACTCGGTCGTCGCCGAGCCGCAGTCGTCGTCGAGGGGTTAGACCTTCCGCATCACGCTGACGACTTTGCCGAGAATCTCGGCGTGGTCACCGAGAATCGGCTCGTAGGCCGAGTTGCGGGGCAACAACCAGGTGTGGCCATCGCGTTGCCGGAATACCTTGACGGTTGCCTCATTGTCGAGCATCGCAGCGACGATCTCGCCATTCTCGGCAGTCTTCTGCTGGCGCACCACAACCCAGTCACCGTCGCAAATCGCCGCGTCGATCATCGAGTCGCCTATGACGGTGAGCATGAAGAGATCGCCCTTGCCCACGAGCTGCCGCGGCAGCGGCACAACCTCGTCAACGTGCTGATCAGCGGTGATCGGAATTCCTGCGGCGATGCGGCCCACGAGCGGAACCATGGCGGCGTCGCCGACCGCCGGTGACGACACGGCATGCGGATCGGCAGGTGCCATCTCGTGTGGCTCGAGGTCGATGAGAACCTCGAGCGCGCGGGGACGATTGGGGTCACGTCTCAGGTAACCACTGAGCTCGAGTTGCCCGAGCTGGTGGGCAACGCTCGAGAGCGAGGAAAGCCCGACGGCCTCACCGATTTCGCGCATGCTCGGCGGATACCCGCGTCGTGCGACCGAAGCCTGAATGACGCTGAGAATGGCGCGCTGCTTCTCGCTGAGAGTAGTGCGGCGGCGCGTGCCGCCGACCTCTTCGGGGTGCTCCACGACCATCTCGGTTCTCCTCACCGCTGACGCGCTCTGCAGTCGCAGCGCGACGGCATTCGCCCTCCGCTGATGCGGAAGGAATGTCGGTGGTCCGAGGTGGACTGGTGCCGACCCTCGAAACTGTATCCGGCGAGGGGCGATTCCTCAAACATCCGTTCGAGTGTGTCGCTCTTTTTCTCTGCAGATGGGTTCGGGGTCTTGAATCTTTGTTCGATCGAAGGTATGTTCGGAACACAGGTTCGCACACTGTGCTCCCGGCCGAGCGCAGGGTGCTCCCCCCGGCGGTCCCCTCCGCCGGGGGACCTGCCCCCACACGACACCCAGTGCGCGGGGCCCGATGCAGAAGGAGCGTGCACGATGAGCACCGTCACCTACGACAGCCCCCTGATGTTCGAACGCCCCGTCACCGCTGTTGCTCGCGCCGAGGCGGCAACCACGCGAACGCGCTTGCGCCTCACGCGCCGCGGTCGCGCCGTGATCGCAGCGCTCGCATCGTTCCCGCTCGTCGTGGCACTCGTTGCGGTCGCGCTCAATGGCGGCGGCGCCACGGCAACGACGGGTGCCGCTCCTGTCACGACCCTTACCGTCGAGGCGGGGGAGACCCTGTGGGGCATCGCCGCTGAGCTCGCTCCAGACCGGCCGACGGCCGACGTCGTGGCCGAACTCATTGCGATGAACGGGCTGTCGACCGGCTCTCTCGAGGCTGGCCAACCGATCGTGGTGCCGGCGCACTTCCTCGACTGAGTGCTGGCCGGTCACTCCGCTTCTCTCCGCCTCCAGCGACCGTCCTCAGGTCGTGCTGCTCTCGCCCTCGGGCACGCTGCCGTCATCAAGCCTGCGCAACTCCGCGACTACGATGAGCGGGTGACGAGCCTCGCCGACCTCCCGATTCGCGACGACTTGCGGGGCCAAGAGCCCTACGGTGCTCCCCAGAAGCCCGTGCGACTCGCCCTGAATGTGAACGAGAACACTCACCCTGTACCTGAGGCCGTCGTCGCGCACGTTACTGCTGCGGTTGAGCGCGCCGTTCGCGGTGTGAACCGGTACCCCGACCGCGAGTTCACCGAGCTTCGAGAGCACCTGGCTGCCTACCTCGGTCGCGGTCTCGAGGCGCGGCAGATCTGGGCGGCGAACGGCTCCAACGAGGTCATTCAGCACGTCTTGCAGGCCTTCGGAGGACCAGGCCGCAGCGTGCTGGGGTTTCCCCCCACCTACTCGATGCACTCGATCATCGCGGCAGGCACTGGCACTCGGTGGGTCGCCGGTGATCGCGATCCTGACTTCGGTCTCAGCCCTGAGACCGCGGTGGGGGCGATAGAGCGGCATGACCCTGACATCGTGTTCCTGTGCGCACCGAACAACCCGACCGGTACGCCGCTCGAGCTCGATACGATCGCGGCCGTCTACGAGGCGAGCCGCGGCATCGTGATGGTCGATGAGGCCTATGCCGAGTTCATGCCGGCAGGCCACAACGACGCGCTGAGCCTCCTGCCGGGCAGAGAGCGTCTCGTCGTGTCACGCACCATGAGCAAGGCGTTCGCCTTCGCTGGGGCCAGACTCGGCTATCTCGCCGCCGACCCAGCGGTCATCGACGCCCTGCGGCTCGTGCGACTGCCCTACCACTTGTCAGCGATTACCCAGGCGGCGGCGGTCGCCGCGCTCGAACACGCCCCGACGATGCTGCAGACGGTGCAGTCCATCCGCGAGCAGCGCGACCGACTCGTCGTCGAACTCGCCGCGCTCGGTTACGCGCCACACGAGAGCTGGGCGAACTTCGTGCTCTTCGGGGGAGTCGACGACCCGCGGGCGACGTTCGACTACTTGCTCGAGCACGACATCCTCATTCGCGATGTCGGCCTTGCCCATCACCTGCGGGTCACCGCTGGCACCCCAGCCGAGACCACGGAGTTCCTCGAGGTGCTCGGTAGGATGGCACGGTGAGCACCTCGGCAGACACACCCTCGATCGCCCGCACCGCCGAGCTCCGGCGCGAGACGAGCGAGTCGAGCATCGAACTGTCGCTCAACCTCGATGGCACCGGCGCGTCGTCAATCGCGACGACGGTGCCCTTCTTTGACCACATGCTCACGGCGTTCGCGAAGCACTCGCTCATCGACCTGACCGTCGCAGCACACGGCGACACCGAGATCGACGTGCACCACACCGTTGAAGACACGGGAATCGTGCTCGGTACGGCGATCGCCCGCGCGCTCGGCGACAAGGTGGGTATCGCCCGCTTCGGTGACGCACTGGTTCCGCTCGACGAAGCGCTCGCGCAAGCGGTGGTCGATGTGAGCGGCAGGCCCTACCTCGTGCACTCCGGCGAGCCTGCAGGGTTCGAACACCATCTCATCGGCGGCCACTTCACGGGCTCGATGGTGCGCCACGTCTTCGAGGCGATCACGTTCCACGCCGGTCTCACGGTTCACATCACCGTGCTGGGCGGACGAGACCCGCATCACATCGCCGAGGCGCAGTTCAAGGCCTTCGCGCGTGCCTTGCGTCAGGCCGTGCAGTTCGACCAACGGGTGCAGGGCATCCCGTCGACGAAGGGTGCGCTCTGAGCGCCGTCGCCCCTCGCGTCGTGGTGCTCGACTACGGCTCGGGCAACGTGCACTCGGCGGCAAAGGCCGTCGAGGCGGCTGGAGCGCGGGTCGAGCTCACGGCCGATCGCGACGCTGTACTCGCCGCTGACGGACTTGTGGTTCCCGGCGTGGGTGCTTTTCGCGCGGTGATGGATGCTCTCCGCGCGGTCCGCGGCGACGAACTCATCGATCGACGGCTCGCCGGTGACCGCCCGGTGCTCGGCATTTGCGTGGGGCAGCAGGTGCTCTTCGAGCGCGGTGAAGAGCGCGGCGAGGTCACTGAGGGCCTCGGGCAATGGCCGGGAGCCGTTACGGCGTTGCGGGCTCCGACGGTGCCGCACATGGGATGGAACACAGTCGACGCTCCACAGGAGTCTCGGCTCTTCTCCGGCCTTCACGACGAGCGCTTCTACTTCGTGCACTCCTTTGCCGCGCATGACTGGCAGCTCGAGCCGCACCCAGCGATTCGCGAGCCGATCGTGACGTGGTCTGAGCACGGCGAGCGCTTCATCGCGGCGATCGAGAACGGCCCACTCAGTGCAACCCAGTTTCACCCCGAGAAGTCTGGCGAGGCGGGACTCCGGCTGCTCAGCAACTGGCTCGGCACGCTCTGATTGTGCCAGGTGACGCGCGACGACGTTCTGCGCGTTCGTGCGGGGCGACAGCCGGGTACCGTCGAAGGGGTACGATCTTGTGTTTGGTTGTGCTGTGCGATCTGCCGGCCCCCAGCATCGAACCAGGAAGCCACCCATGAGCGAGTTCTCGACTATTCCCGCCCTCACCCTCTTGCCCGCAGTCGATGTTGCGGGAGGCAAGGCGGTGCGCCTGACTCAGGGCGAGGCTGGCACCGAGACCAATTACGGCGACCCCATTGATGCCGCACAGGAGTTCGCTGATCAGGGTGCCCAGTGGATTCACCTCGTCGACCTCGATGCGGCTTTCGGTCGCGGAAGCAATCGCGCGATCATCAAGAAGGTTGTCAAGACCACCCCCAAGCACGTCAACATTGAACTCTCGGGCGGCATCCGCGACGACGCGAGCCTCGAAGCCGCGCTCGCTACGGGTGCGAAGCGCATCAACCTCGGCACCGCGGCGCTCGAGAATCCGGAGTGGGCCGCTCACGTCATCGCTGAGTACGGCGAGGCGATCGCCGTAGGGCTCGATGTGCGCGGCACGACGCTCGCCGCCCGGGGTTGGACGGAAGAGGGCGGCGACCTCTGGGCGGTGCTCGAACGTCTCGAGCTTGCGGGTTGCGCGCGGTATGTCGTCACCGACGTGACGAAAGATGGCACTCTCAAGGGTCCCAACCTCGATCTCCTGCGGTCGGTCATGGAGCGCACGAACCGCCCGGTTGTCGCCTCGGGGGGCGTCTCGAGCCTCGACGACATTGCTGCTCTGCGCGAGCTCGTGCCCCTCGGCCTCGAGGGCGCGATCGTGGGCAAGGCTCTCTATGCCGGCGCCTTCACCCTGCCCGAAGCTCTGGATGTCGCAGGCCGCTGACTCGGCTGGCCAGCCCTGGCAGGGCCGCCACTTCGAACCCAATGTCCACGCCGCGGACGACGGCGAGGCTCCCGCAGCCTTTCTTGCGGCCGTCGCCTCTCTGCGCGATGGCACATCAACCCTCGCCGAGGTGGTCGAGGTCGTACGAGGCTGCCGCTTCCTCATCCCGCTCGTCGCGGTGGCAGGCGAGACCGGGGTGACCGACGACGGGCGACTCGTCGACAAGACTCAAGAACTCTCGATCATCACGGTGGCAGGCCCCGACGGGCGACCCATCCTTCCGGTGTTCTCCTCGGTGTCGGCGATGCGTCACTGGCGCCCTGATGCCCGCCCTGTTCCTGCCGATGCCGTGCGCGTCGCACTGGCGGCGGCTTCCGAGCGTACTGACCGCGTCATTGTGGATGCTCGAAGCGAGGTCACGCAGCTCGTTCTCCCTCGGCCGGCAGTGTGGGCGATTGCGCAGCAGCAGCCGTGGTTGCCCGCGGTCGATGACGCCGAGGTGCTCGATGCCCTTGCGGAGCCCGCGACCGAGCATCCGGAGGTCTGGGCCGTCTCAGCGATTGCAGGCGACCCGCTCGCGCGTGGAGATGGTCCAGAGCTCATCGTGCGGCTGGCCGTCGAGCCAGGGCTCGACGCCGCTCGTGTGCGGCACATTACGGCGGCGCTCGGTGCCGCGTGGTCGAACAACTCGATCATCGCCGAGCGCGTCGACTCGATGACGGTGGAACTCGTCGCCGCAGCGAGTGGGCAGGGCGAGGCCGAGCCGTCAACCTCTAAGTGACCGGGCCGGTGAACTTCTCGCCGGGGCCGTGACCGGGGGCGTCAGGAAAGGCCGAGGCCTCGCGAAACGCGAGTTGAACGCTCCGCAGACCATCGCGCAGTCCCCGGGCGTGGTGGTCGCCGAGTTCTGGTGCTGCTGCGGTGATAAGGCCAGCGAGAGCGGTGATGAGCTTGCGGGCCTCAGCGAGATCCATCTCGTCCTCGCCATTCTCCGACAGCCCGCACTTCACCGCTGCCGCACTGAGAAGGTGCACGGCGGCGGTCGTAATGATCTCGACGGCGGGCACCTCCGCGATGTCGCGGGCCTCGTCGACGGCGCGCGTCTCTCCTTCGGCTCGATGGTCGATCACGTGCTCGGCGTCGCTCATGCGCACCTCTCGTCTTGGGCTCCATCAGACTGATGTCGGAGCCCGACGTGTCAGAAGTGATGCAAGCCTGCTACTGTTATGCGGGCTCCGGGGCCAGATCCCCGGTACGAAAGTGGAGTTCCTCCCACCCGCGCTTGACCGCTGACTAGGTTACCGGGTTGCATCACCCCGCTCGACGGCAGTGCCGGCGAGGCCCGAGGGTGAGGTCGCACAATGCGGCCGGAAGAGCTCCTCTCTCGACACCCCGCCGCTCCAGCACTACGCGGAACGGCGGCCGATACGAAACAGAGGAGCATCGCATCAGCGAACCGAGAACGAACGACCGCATCCGCGTCCCCGAGGTCCGACTCGTCGGGCCTGCAGGTGAGCAGGTCGGAGTCGTCAAGATTGAGGTGGCCTTGCGCTTGGCGCAGGAGGCCGACCTCGACCTCGTCGAGGTTGCCCCGAATTCGAAGCCGCCCGTGGTCAAGATCATGGACTACGGCAAGTTCAAGTACGAGGCTGCGCAGAAGGCCAAGGAGGCCCGACGCAATCAGGCAAACACGATCCTCAAAGAGGTGCGTTTTCGCCTGAAGATCGACAAGCACGACTACGAGACCAAGCGCAAGCGCGCCGAAGGCTTTCTGCAGGCCGGCGACAAGGTGAAGGCCATGATCCTCTTCCGCGGGCGCGAGCAGTCGCGTCCCGAGATGGGCGTGCGACTGCTTCAGCGCTTCGCGGAAGATGTGGCCGAGCTCGGCACCGTCGAGAGCACTCCGATGATCGACGGCCGCAACATGGTCATGATCATCGCTCCGCACCGCAACAAGGCAGACGCCAAGGCCGAGCAGCTCGCCCAGCGCGCTGCATCGAAGACCGCACGTCGCGATAGCGATCAGCCCGAGTCGAATGAGGCGGCCGAGAAGCCCCAGCGCGCAACGAAGGCCGCTCCGGCCGACGCGGCGCCCGCAGTGGAGTCCGCGCCCGAGCCGGCGAAGGCCGCTCCGGCGAAAGCCGCCACCAAGCCCGCGACCGAGAAGCCCGCGGCCGCGAAGCCCGCTGCCACCAAGCCTGCGGCCGCGAAGCCCGCTGCCGCGAAGCCCGCAGCTGCCAAGCCAGCAGCTGCCAAGCCGGCGAAACCGGCGGCCGACTAGTCCACCGCGAGCGCGACACACGCGCCGCGCATCCACTCCGCAACGAAACGAGGAATCAATGCCCAAGCAGAAGACGCACTCCGGTGCCAAGAAGCGCTTCAAGCTGACCGGCTCCGGCAAGGTCATGAAGCAGGGCGCAGGCATGCGCCACAACCTGGAGAAGAAGTCGAGCGAGACGACCCGTCGCCTGAACCGCGAGGTCGTGCTGGCCCCGCAAGACGCGAAGGTCATCAAGAAGCTCATCGGTAAGAAGTAAGCCACCCGGCACGAATCTGAAGGACTGAAACCATGGCAAGAGTCAAGCGGGCGGTCAACGCCCACAAGAAGCGTCGGGTCATCCTCGAACGCGCCCAGGGCTACCGCGGCCAGCGTTCGCGTCTGTACCGCAAGGCGAAGGAGCAGGTCACCCACTCTCTCGTCTACGCGTACCGCGACCGTCGCGCCAAGAAGGGCGAGTTCCGCCGCCTCTGGATCCAGCGCATCAACGCCGCGTCGCGCGCGAACGGCCTGACCTACAACCGCCTCATCCAGGGCCTCGGCCTGGCCGGTGTCGAGGTCGACCGTCGCATGCTCGCCGACCTCGCCGTCAACGACGCTGCGGCGTTCGCCGCGATCGTCAAGGTCGCGAAGGATGCCCTTCCTGCCGACACCTCGGCTCCGCGCGCCACCACCGCGGCCTAGTCGCTGCACTGCCTCAACGCGGCGCGTCCCCTTGACTGGGGGCGCGCCGCGTTTGCGCGTTCACAGACCGTTCACGCTCGGGCGCTTACGATGTGCTCCGTGATCGACAACCCGCGCTCGCCGCGTGTGCGTGCTGCCGCGAAGCTGGCGAAGAAGAACCAGCGCGCCGAGACGGGCCTGTTCCTCGTCGAGGGGCCTCAAGCCGTCGACGAAGCGCTGCGTCACCGCCCTGAGTTGGTCGTGGAGGTCTTCGCGACGACCGCCGCTCTCGAGCGGCACTCTGGCCTCTCGCGCGCGGCTCGCGCCGCCGAGGTGCGCATCGAGACCGCGACGGATGCCGTGCTCGAGACGATCGCCGACACCGTCACCCCGCAAGGCGTCGTGGCGGTATGCCGCCAGAGCACGGTGTCGCTTGATGAGTTGCTCGCGCGCAAGCCGCGACTCGTGGCGGTGCTCGAAGAGGTCAGGGACCCCGGCAACGCTGGCACGATCATCCGTGTCGCTGACGCTGCAGGAGCCGACGCGGTCGTCCTGACGGGAACGAGCGTCGACGTGTTCAACCCCAAAGTGGTCCGTGCCTCGACGGGAAGCCTCTTTCACGTACCGGTGGTCACGGGCGTGTCGCTCGAGCGGGCGCTCGGGGGGCTCCGAGAAGCGGGTTCGCGAGTGCTTGCGGCCGACATTTCGGGCGACGACCTGCTGGCGGTGCGCTCGGACGGGGAACTTGACGGCCCCACAGCGTGGATCTTCGGCAACGAAGCACGGGGGTTGACGCCCGAGCAGCTCGCACTCGCCGATCGCGCTGTCATCGTGCCGATCTACGGTCACGCAGAGTCGCTCAACCTCGCCACCGCTGCAGCAGTGTGCCTCTACGAGAGCGCCTTCGCCCTGCGCGCGGGAGCCCCCGCCTCACCCCGGTAGACTCGGCCTTCGTGTCTGATGCTCCTGCGTTCTCTGAGGCCGCCATCGAGGCTGCTGTCGATGCGGCCTTGTCGGCCTTCCTCGCCGCTGGCGACACTGCCGCGCTGAAGGCAGCCAAGAGCGCGCACACGGGGGAGGGCTCAGCGCTCGCCTCGCTGAGTGCGCAGCTGCGCGACGTGCCTGCCGATCAGAAGGCCACGCTCGGAAAGCTTGTCGGCCAGGCGCGCGCGAGCGTGAACTCGGCTCTCGCCGACCGCGAGGCAGCGCTTGCCGCAGAGGAAGAGCGCGTGCAGCTTGCCGCAGAGACCATCGACGTCACGGGCATCCCGCCTCTCGCTCCTCTCGGCGCGCGTCACCCCCTTTCGACGCTCATGGAGCGCATGAGCGATGTCTTTCTCGCCATGGGCTGGGAGGTCGCCGAAGGGCCAGAGCTCGAGAACGAGTGGTTCAACTTCGACGCGCTCAACATCGACGCTGACCACCCGGCGCGCGGCACTCAAGACACCTTCTTCGTCGATCCGATTGAACGTCACCTCGTGTTGCGCACGCAGACGAGTCCGGTGCAAGTGCGTTCGCTGCTCGAGCGGGGCGTGCCGCTCTACGTCGTGTCGCCCGGTCGCGTGTTCCGCAAAGACGAGTTCGACGCGACCCACTTGCCGGTGTTCCACCAGCTCGAGGGCATCGCGATCGACAAAGGCCTCACGATGGCTCACCTTCGCGGCACGCTTGAGCACCTCGCTCGCGCGATCATCGGCGAGGGTGCGCGCATTCGGTTGCGCCCCAACTACTTCCCTTTCACCGAGCCCAGCGCAGAGCTCGACGTGTGGCACCCCACGTTCAAGGGCGGCCCGCGCTGGATCGAGTGGGGCGGTTGCGGCATGGTCAACCCGAACGTGCTGCGCGCGGCGGGTGTCGACCCTGACGTCTACCAGGGTTTCGCCTTCGGCATGGGTATCGAGCGCACACTGATGTTCCGCAACGGGGTGCACGACATGCGCGACATGGCCGAGGGCGATGTGCGGTTCTCTCAGCAGTTCGGAACGGTGGTCTGATGCGCATCCCTCTCTCGTGGCTTCGCGAGCACGTCGAGGTTCCGTCGAGCGGTAATGCGATCGCCGACGCCGAAACCCTTTTGGCAGACCTCGTGGCTGTCGGGTTCGAAGAAGAGGCCGTTCACGGCACAGCGATCACGGGTCCGATTGTGGTCGGCGTGGTTCTCGAGTTCGTTGACGAGCCACAGTCGAACGGCAAGACCATCCGCTGGTGCCAGGTGCGCACCGCTCCCGATGAGACCCGCGGTATCGTCTGCGGTGCCCACAACTTCGTTGTCGGTGACAAGGTTGTCGTCTCGCTTCCCGGCGCGGTGCTCCCTGGCCCGTTCCCGATCTCGGCTCGCAAGACCTATGGGCACGTCTCCGACGGCATGATCGCGAGCGCACGCGAACTCGGTCTTGGCGACGAGCACGATGGCATTCTTCGCCTCGTCGAGCTCGGCCTCGACCCCGCTGTCGGCACTGATGCGATCACCCTGCTCGGTCTCGACGACGCGGCCGCCGAGATCAACGTGACGACCGATCGTGGCTACGCACTGTCGATTCGAGGCGTCGCTCGCGAGTACTCGCACGCGACCGGCCTGCCTTTCACCGACCCCGTCACCGCGATCGATCCCGCGCCGGTCTCGGGCTTCGCCGTCGCCATTGCCGATGACGCACCCCTGAGGGGGCGGGTGGGGTGCGATGTCTTCATCGCGCGTGCCGTGCGCGGTATCGATCCGTCGCGGTCGACACCAGCATGGATGCGCGCTCGCCTGCAACTCGCCGGTATTCGCTCGATCTCCCTCGTCGTCGACATCACCAACTACGTGATGCTCGAACTCGGCCAGCCGATTCACGCCTACGACCTCGACAAGCTCAGCGGCGGCATCACCGTGCGCCGTGCCCGCGCGGGCGAAACCCTCACGACGCTCGACGACCAGGTGCGCACGCTGCACCCAGAAGATCTGCTCATCACCGACGACTCGGGCCCGCTCGGTCTCGCGGGCGTCATGGGCGGTGCGAGCACCGAGATCTCGTCGACGACGACCGACGTGCTCGTTGAGGCCGCGCACTTCGACGCCATCTCGATCGGTCGCACCGCTCGACGCCACAAACTGCCCAGTGAGGCCTCGCGCCGTTTCGCGCGCGGAGTCGACCCCCTCGTGGCGGCTCCGGCTGCTCACCGTGTTGTCGACCTGCTCGTCGAGCTTGCCGGCGGCACCGCAGTCGAGCTCGGGGCCGAGTTCGTCGAAGTTCTCGCCCCTCAGCCCATCGAATTGCGGGAGGGCTTCGTCGACGCTCTCATCGGTGTCGATTACTCGCTCGATGAAGTGACGGGAACGCTCACTGCCGTGGGCTGCCGAGTCGAGGCCACCGACACGGGGTGGAGAGTGACGCCCCCGAGTTGGCGACCCGATCTGGTCGACGCCGCGTCTCTCGCGGAAGAGGTCGCGCGCATCGTGGGCTACGACCGCATCCCTGCCGTGCTGCCCATCGCACCTCCTGGTCGCGGGCTCACGCGTGCGCAACGCGTTCGACGTGCCGTCGCTGCGGCGCTCGCCGCGAGCGGTCTCACCGAAGTCTTGGCGTTCCCGTTCTCCAGCGATGCCGACATCGATCTTGTCGATGGTGCAGACGCGGCCCGCATGACGATCGCCAACGCTTTCGACGTTGACACTGCTCGCTTGCGCCGAAGCCTGCTTCCGGGGTTGCTGCATGTCGCTCACCGCAATATCTCGCGCGGACTCACCGACCTCGCGATCTTCGAGCTCGGCACTGTGTTTCAGCCTGAAGCGTCTCGCGACTACGGCGTCGATGAGGTACCTCACGTCGCGGCCCGGCCGAGCGACGACGAGATCGCAACGCTGGAGTCGAGCATTCCGGCACAGCCGCGCTACGTCGCCGCGCTCTTCACCGGAGATCGGCGACCTCGCGGCATCGGCCAGCCGTCCGAGCCCGCCGGCATCGCCGACGCTCTGCAGGCGGCACATCGCATCGCTTCCGTTGCGGGCGTCGCCCTGCGAGTGACTGCAGGCGAGCATCCTCTGCTGCACCCCGGCCGCACCGCGGCCCTGTGGGTCGGCGATACCGCAGTGGGCGTAGCGGCCGAGGTGTTGCCGTCGATCGCGATCGAGCATGACTTGCCGCGGCGAGTGGCGGTCGTTGAGCTCGACCTCGACGCGCTCATCGCGCTCGGGGGCGAAGAGATCGAGGCGAGCGCCATCGCTGGTTTCCCTGCGGCGACGCAAGATCTCTCGGTCGTCGTCGCCGACGATGTGCCAGCAGGCGAGGTTCTTGAGGCGGTCGTCGAGGGCGCCGGTTCGCTGCTCGAGTCGGCGTGGCTCGTCGACGACTATCGCGGTGCGGGAGTGGAACCTGGGTCGAAGTCGATCACGCTCGGACTGCGATTCCGCGCCGACGATCGCACGCTCACCGCAGCGGAAGCGACGGAAGCGAAACTCGCGGGCCTCGCGCTCGCCGCTGAGCGATGCGGCGCCGCGCTGCGGGAGTAGTGCCTAGGCCACGCGGCGCCCTCGCACCAGCTACTTGCGACCGCCTCCCAGCAGCCCGCTGAGCGCTCCGACGATGAGCTCTTGCCCTTGAGGGCTCGAGATGAGGCCGCCGAGCAACTCGCCAAGAGGGTTGGCGGCCCCAGCCGGCTCCTGCTTCGGCGCAGGGTTCTCTTGCGTGCTCGCGAATTGGTTCGCGACGTACGCAAGCACGATAGGAGCGACGATCGGGAGTACTTGAGCCACGATTGCACCCAGGTCGACGCCTTCCGCCTTCGTGGGTGCCTTGGTGGCGGCAGCGGCTGCGACCTTGTTCTTCTGAGCGCCGAAGACGTGGGCGACGATCTTCTCGCCGTCTTTCTCATCGACGTCGGCGAGTGACTTCGGTGCTTTGCCCTTGTGGTGACCGAGCGCCTTCTCGAGCGACTTCGCTCCGCCGGAGTCTTTCGCGTTCGCCGCGAGCCCTCCGACGATGGCGGGCACCGCAACGGCCACGGCGGCCTCAGCGATGCCTTGGTCGATGCCCAGCTTCTCGGCAATGTCGCCGACCGGGATCAGCGCGATGAGACCACTGAGGTCATCCATGGTGTCTCCTTCGATGGGGGGATGCGATGGGGGAAGTCGATGAGGGAACGAGAGCGGCGCAGTGCCCGCATCGAGGCTCATCGTAGTGTTGGGTGCACGCGCCGTGTCGGGAAGAGTCCGCAATCTCTGGAAGAGTTAAGGGCATGACCTATTCCGTCGCTGTCGCGGGTGCGAGCGGCTATGCCGGAGGCGAGGTGCTGCGCATTCTCGCCGATCACCCGCAGTTCGAAGTGCGCACGGTCACGGCGCACAGCAACGCCGGTCAGCCGCTCATTCAGGTGCAACCGCATTTGCGCTCGCTCGCTCATCTCGACCTCGTCGAGACGACCGCAGACGCGCTCCTCGGGCACGATGTTGTCGTGCTCGCCCTGCCGCACGGCGCATCAGGCGCCGTCGCGGCCGAGTTGCCCGACGACACTGTCGTGCTTGACTGCGGGGCCGATCACCGCTTGACGAGTGCGACCGACTGGGCTCGCTACTACGGCGGCGACTACCACGGCGCCTGGACCTACGGCCTGCCCGAACTGCTACACGCCGACGGCTCGCGTCAACGAGCACACCTTGCAGGGGCGCGGCGTATCGCGGTGCCCGGGTGCAATGTGACGGCTGTGTCCCTCGCGCTGTCGCCGGGCATCCAGGCTGGCGTCATCGAAGCGGGCGACCTCAATGCGACGCTCGCGGTCGGCCCGAGCGGCGCCGGGCGCGCGCTGCGTGCTGACTTGCTCGCGAGCGAGCTGCTCGGTTCGGCTTCGCCCTATGCCGTGGGGGGAGTACACCGACACATTCCCGAGATTCTGCAGAACGTCGCCCTTGCGGGAGGCACCGGTTCGAGCATTGCGTTCACCCCCGTGCTCGTACCGATGTCACGCGGCATTCTTGCGACCGTGACTGCCCGCCTCACCCCGGGGGTAGACGCGGCGAGCGTGCGCTCGGCGTGGGAGGCCGCCTACGCCGACGAGCCCTTCGTGCATCTTCTGCCAGAGGGAAGCTACCCCCGCACTGCCGAGACGGTCGGCGCCAACACGGCGATCATCGGGCTCACGGTCGACACCGAGGTGCAACGGGCGATCATCGTCGTCGCGCTCGACAACCTCGTGAAGGGCACAGCGGGCGCCGCCGTGCAGTCACTGAACCTTGCGCTCGGCCTTCCCGAGACTCTCGGTCTTCCGCTCAATGGAGTGGCGCCATGACCGTCACCGCTCCCGCTGGCTTCGAGGCTGCAGGAGTCGCCGTCGGCCTGAAGTCGACTGGTGCCGCTGACCTCGCCCTCGTCGTGAATCGCGGGCCAGCTCGAGCAGCGGCCGCAGTCTTCACGAGCAATCGCGCCAAAGCGAATCCGATTATCTGGTCGCAGCAGGTCATCGCCGACGGCGAGGTCGCCGCAATCGTGCTCAACTCGGGCGGCGCCAACTGCTTCACCGGAGCCGAGGGCTTCCAGACCACGCACGCGACGGCCGAAGCAGTGGCCGAGCACCTCGGCGTGTCTGCGGGCGACGTGCTCGTATGTTCGACCGGGCTCATCGGCGTGCAACTCGATCGCGACCGCCTGCTTCCGGGCATCGCCGTGGCAGTGGCGGCGCTCTCGGTTGAGGGGGGCGACGGCGCGGCCCGAGCAATCATGACGACCGACTCGCGCCCCAAGTCTGTGGTCGTCGAAGGAACTGGTTACACCATCGGCGGTATGGCGAAGGGCGCGGGGATGCTCGCCCCGGGTCTCGCGACAATGCTCGTCGTCCTCACCACCGATGCTGACCTGCCCTCATCCGAGCTCGACAGGGCGCTCCGTGAAGCCACCCGCGTGAGTTTCGACCGCCTCGACTCTGACGGCTGCATGTCGACCAACGACCAGGTGACGCTGCTCGCGAGCGGAGCATCCGGAGTGCGTCCTGACGGCGATGAGTTCACTCGGCTGCTCGTCGACGCCTGTATGTCGCTCGCTCTGCAGTTGCAGGCCGATGCTGAGGGCGCGAGCCACGATATTCAGATCCACGTGCGCGGTGGTGCGAGCGAAGACGACGCCGTCGAGGTGGGCCGCTCAGTCGCCCGCAACAACCTCTTCAAGGCCGCCGTGTTCGGTAACGACCCCAACTGGGGTCGAGTTCTCGCCGCGATCGGCACGACGAGTGCCGCATTCGATCCCTACGACGTCGACGTCACGATGAACGGGGTACGCGTGTGTCACGCTGGCGGTCCCGACCGGCCGCGCGACGAGGTCGACTTGACCCCGCGCATCCTGAGCCTCGAGATCGACCTGCACGCGGGCGATTCCTCCGCGATGATCCTCACGAACGACCTGACGCACGACTACGTGCACGAGAACAGCGCCTACTCGAGCTGAGAGCACCCATGATCGAACTGCGCACTCCCTATGACGGAGACGACCGGCACGCTGTTGCCGCCGAGAAGGCCGCGACCCTGATTGAGTCGCTGCCGTGGCTGCAACGCTTTCACGGCCGCATCGTCGTCGTGAAGTTCGGCGGCAACGCCATGGTCAGCGACGAGCTGCAGCGGGCTTTCGCCGACGACATGGTCTACCTGCGCACCGTGGGTCTGCGCCCTGTCGTCGTGCACGGCGGTGGGCCTCAGATTTCGGCCATGCTCGACAAGTTCGGTATCGCAAGCGAGTTCCGCGGCGGCTATCGCGTGACGAGCCCTGAGGCCATGGAGGTCGTGCGCATGGTGCTCACGGGCCAAATCAGCCGTTCGCTCGTGAGTCTCATCAACGAGCGCGGCCCGCTCGCCGCAGCTGTGTCGGGCGAAGACGCAGGCCTCTTCCGCGGTCGCCGTCGTGGCGTCGTCATCGACGGCGAAGAGGTCGATCTCGGACTCGTCGGTGACGTCGTCAGCGTCGACCCTGCCGCCGTGATCGCGCAACTCGATGCCGGGCGCATCCCGGTCGTCTCGTCGATCGCTCCCGACTCCGATCAGCCGGGGCAGAGTCTCAACGTCAACGCCGACTCGGCTGCGGCGGCGCTCGCCGTGGCTCTCGGCGCCGAGAAGCTCGTCGTGCTCACCGATGTTCCCGGGCTCTATCGCGATTGGCCCGACACATCGTCGCTCGTGTCGACGATCGACGCCGACGAGCTGCGCGCCCTCCTGCCGAGCCTCGAGTCGGGAATGATCCCGAAGATGGCAGCGTGCCTCGAAGCGGTCGACGGTGGGGTGTCGAAAGCCGCGATCATCGATGGCCGCATTCCACACTCGATCCTTCTCGAGATCTTCACGCCCGAAGGCATCGGCACCGAGGTCGTCGCGTGAGCGCCGCACCGCAGCCGATCACCGGGCTCCAGACGGATGCTCTTCGCGAGCGTTTCGCGGCCGTCGCGATGCGCAGCGCGCCGTCACCGCAACTCGTGCTCGAGTCAGGCAGGGGAGTCACAGTACGCGACGTCGACGGGCGTGAGTACCTCGACTTCCTCTCGGGCATCGCTGTGAACGCTCTCGGCCACGCACACCCGGTGGTAGTCGAGGCGCTGAGCGCGCAGGCTACGCGGCTCATCCACGTGAGCAACTACTTCTCGACGCCCCAGTACATCGCGTTCGCCGAGCGACTCGTTCGCCTGAGTGGCTTCGGCGAGTCGGGCCGGGTGTACGCCGCCAACTCGGGGGCTGAGGCGATCGAGGCGGCGGTCAAGCTCGCGAGGCTCACGGGCAGGCCGCGCGTGCTCGCGTTCGAAGGCGGGTTTCACGGCCGCACCATGGGGGCACTCGCCGTCACGGGAAAGCCGGCGTTGCAGTCTCCTTTTGCGCCGATGCTTCCGGGCGTCGAGCACCTGCCGACGTCTCTGGAGGCGCTCGAAGCCGCGCTTGCCCGCGATGGGGGCGACAAAGTCGCAGCGGTCATCCTCGAGCCGATCAAGGGTGAAGCCGGGGTCGTGCCCTTGCCCGACGGCTTCTTGCGCGAAGCGCGGCGGCTGACGCGCGTGCACGGAACCTTGCTCATCGTCGACGAGATTCAGACCGGCGCCGGCCGCACCGGTACCTGGTTCGCGTTCCAGCACGAACTCGGGCCCGACGATCTTCCCGACGCGATCACCGTGGCGAAAGGCATTGGTGGGGGAGTGCCCGTGGGCGCGCTCGTCACCCGCGGTGCGGCGAGCGAGCTCTTCACGCTCGGTCACCACGGTTCGACGTTCGGCGGCAATCCGCTCGCGACGGGTGTCGCTGATGCGGTGCTGCATGAGATCGAGCGCGCCGACCTTCTCAGTGCAGCCCTCGAGCGGGGAGAGCAGGTGCGAGAGGGCATCCTCTCGATCGCCTCGCCGCTCGTCACCGAGGTGCGTGGGCGCGGACTCCTGATCGGCATCGGCCTCGCCGAGGCTGTTGCCGCTCGTGTCGTCGCCGAGGCCTTGCAGCGCGGACTCATCATCAACGCAGCCACCGAGTCGAGCATCCGCCTCGCGCCGCCCCTCATCATCGACGAGAACGACGTCGACCGATTCCTGACCCTGTTCGCCGCGAGCTTGGAGGCCAGCCAGCCATGACAGCGACAACCACCGTGCGCCACTTCTTGCGCGATGACGACCTCAGCCCCGCAGAGCAGGCTGAAGTGCTCGACCTCGCTGTCCGCGTGAAGGCTGAGCGCTTCGCCTACCGTCCTCTGGAAGGCCCGCAGACGGTTGCGGTCGTCTTCGACAAGACCTCTACGCGCACCCGCGTGAGTTTCGCGGTCGGCATTGCCGAGCTCGGCGGCTCTCCGCTGATTCTGCAGGGAGGCGAGAGTCAACTCGGCGTTAAAGAGTCGATCAGCGACACCGCACGTGTGCTGGAGCGCATGGTCTCGGCGATCGTCTGGCGCACCTACTCACAGTCGAACCTCGAACAGATGGCCGAGGGCACGTCCGTGCCCGTCGTCAACGCCCTGAGCGACGAGTTCCACCCGTGCCAGCTGCTCGCCGACCTGCTGACCATCCGCGAGCACCGCGGAGACCTCGCCGGTCGCACTCTCGCGTTCTTCGGCGATGCCGCTTCGAACATGAGTCACTCGTACCTGCTGGCGTGCGCGACGGCGGGCATGCACGTGCGCGTCGCCGGACCGGAAGGCTACCTGCCCGACTCGACGGTCGTTGCGGCCGCGACAACGCGAGCGGCAGAGACGCGAGGCTCGGTGCTCGTGACGACAGACGCCGACGAGGCCGCGGCCGGTGCCGACGTCATGGTCACCGACACCTGGGTGTCGATGGGCAAAGAATCTGAGAAGGCCGATCGGGTCGCCCTCTTCGGCGGCTACCAGGTGGATGCTCGCCTCATGTCGCTCGCGGCGCCCGACGCACTCTTCCTTCACTGCCTGCCAGCCGATCGCGGCTACGAAGTGACCGCCGACGTCATCGACGGTGCGCAATCGGTCATTTGGGACGAAGCGGAGAATCGCTTGCACGCGCAGAAGGCGCTACTGATCTGGCTGCTCCAGCGCAGTCGCGAGGGGAACAGCTGATGGCCGGTGAGACGAACGAGGGTGCGTTGTGGGGGGCGCGCTTCAGCGGAGGCCCTTCGCCTGAGTTGCAGCGACTGAGCCGCTCGACTCACTTCGATTGGCAACTCGGTGGCTACGACGTTCGCGGCTCGCGCGCCCACGCTAAGGCTCTCGCGGCGGCTGGCTATCTCGACGACGATGAACTGCAGCGCATGCTCGCGGGTCTCGACCGCCTGGAAGCGTCGTGGGCTGACGGCTCGCTCAGACCCCGCGACGACGACGAAGACGTGCACGGAGCACTCGAAGCCGCTCTCGTCGCCGACCTCGGGCCGGAGCTCGGCGGCAAGTTGCGGGCCGGCCGCAGCCGCAACGATCAGATCGCCACGCTCGTGCGGCTCTACTTGCGCGACCATTCCGCGGCGATCGGAGAACAAATTCGCGCGCTCATCAGTGCGCTCGCGGCGCAAGCCGATGCCCACCCCGGTGCGATCATGCCGGGGCGCACGCACCTGCAGCACGCACAGCCGGTGCTGCTCGCCCACCACCTTCTCGCCCACGCGTGGGCGAGAAGGTGGTGGGCGAGCAGCACCGGCTGTGCGTGCTGCAGGTGCGT
>Ga0075012_10001079_pt1 | contig 28454 bp, 27 predicted proteins | sample All_14_2_FD_71474 | JGI IMG/M metagenome (GOLD analysis project Ga0075012, IMG submission 71474) | Freshwater microbial communities in response to fracking from Pennsylvania, USA - Allegheny Zone_MetaG_DW_15 | ecosystem: Environmental > Aquatic > Deep subsurface > Groundwater > Drilled...
CCCGGGTCGCCACCGGCCAGGGCCCAGCCACGGGCCCGGACCAGGTAGGCGGTGGCCGCCGCCTCCGCCGAGACACCGAGCCCACCCTGCACGTGCACGGCCATGGTGGCGGCCTTGGCCGCCTCCTCGGCCATGAACACGAAGGCCGACGGCCCGAGTTCGGGGCGTTCGTCGGGTTCGTTGTCCAGGAACCACGCGGCCCGGCGAGCCAACCCCCGCCCACCGTGCACGGTGATGGCGATATTGGCCAACGGATGCGAGATGCCCTGCAGGGTGGAGATCGGCACCCCCAGGGTGTAGCGGGTCTTGGCGAACTCCGCGGCGATGGTCATCGTCTCCTCGACCAGCCCGACCAGTGCCGCCGCGGTGAGCAGCCGCCATTCGTCCAGGGCCCGTTGGTACTCGGCGAATGCCTGCGCACCACCGGCCACCACGGTCCGGGAGTCCGCGGTCGCGGGATCCACCCACGCCATCGGGAGCTTGCCGATGTTGTCCACCTTCGCGGGCCGGGTCGAGAATCCGAGCTGCACGATCTCGTCGCCGTCGCGCACGAGGATATGGTCGGCGATCGAGCCGGCCGGGATCAGCCGCGCACCGCTGGGCGCGACCTGCTGGGGATCCAGTGCCACCAGCTGGGTGCCCGCCACGATCTCGGCGGATTCCAGCACCCCCAACCGGGCGAGCAGCCGGGCGGCGACGACATGGTCGATCCACGGCACCGGGGCCAGCGCTCGGCCGATCTCCTCGGCGACCAAGGTCAGGTCCACCAGGGTGGCGCCGTCACCGCCGACGGCCTCGGGTAGGCCCATGGTGGTTGCGCCCATACCGCACAACCGTTCCCACAGGCTCTTGTCGAAGCCGGACGGTTCGGCCGCGCGCACCGTCTCGATATCGCAGTGCGTCTTGAAGAACTGTCGGTACGCCGCCTGCAGATCCTTGTGGTCCTCGGTGAGGCTGTAGTCCAGCCTGCGCAGCTCGTGACGGTCCATCAGTTGCCTTTCCCGAAGAAGAAATCGTGGGCGTTGGTGTAGAGGTAGTTGTCCATCACGTCGGGGGGCAGATCCAGCGCCAGCGCTTCGGGCACCACGCGTTCCATCCGCAGCACCGGGAAGTCGGAGGCGAAGATGATCTTGTCCTTGCCACGGGTGCGCATGAAATGGATCAGGCTTTCCGGCAAGCGTTTCGGCGACCATGCCGAGGTCATCAGGCGCAGGTTCTGGTACTTGATCAGCATCCGGATCGCGATGTCCCACCACGGGTCCGCGCCGTGGATCATGCACAGCTTCAACTCGGGGAACCGCACACACACCCGGTCCAGGTGAATCGGGTTCTGCACCTCACCGGGGATGGGCGGTCCGGGCAGTCCGGTGTTCACGCACAGCGGCAGTTCCAGTTCGGCGCACTTGGTGTAGAGCGGGTAGTACACCGCATCGCTGGGCGGGTACTGCCCGTCACCCCAGAAGCTGGGGCCCACCACCGTGTAGACCACCGGTAGGTCCTTGCTGATGGCCTGCAGTTCGCGCAGCGACGGGATCGGCCGCAACAGGTTGACCCCGCCCATCGCCAGCGAGAACCGATCCGGATGCGCTTCGACGAACGTGCGGGCCGTGACCGACGGTTTGGCCAGCGAGTCCATCAGGACCGCCCGCTGCACCCCGTGGGTGTCCATCTCGTCGAGCAGCTGCCCCAGATCGATGGGGTCGTACAGCGACTTCGGGCCCTTGAAGTAGTCGTCGCGCACCTTCTTCATGAAGGTGGGCTGGTTCTCCGTCTCGCCGAAGTGCACGTTGGCCAGGCAGTCGATCACCCGCTGGGTCATGACGTCGTCTCCAGTTGTTGCACCGCATAGGTTTTCGCCCACCGGTAGTCGGCCTTGCCATTACCCAGTCGTCGGATTCGTTCGACGAACAGCACATCCTTGGGGATCTTGAAGCGCGCCAGGTCGGTGGCGCAATGCCGGCGCAGCGTGTCCGCGGTGACGTCGGCGCGGGCGGCGACGATCCCGATGATCTCCTCGCCCCAGCGCTCGCTGGGCCGGCCGACCACCAGCGCATCGGCGACCGCGGGATGCGCACGCAGCACCGCCTCGACCTCCTCGACGAAGACCTTCTCCCCGCCGGTGTTCACCACCAGCGAGTCGCGACCGTAAAGGCGCAGTGTGCCATCGGATTCCAGGGCCGCTCGGTCCCCGGAAACCACCACGCGCTGCCCGTCCACCTCGGGGAAGGTCTTGGCGGTGGCCTCGGCGTCGTCGAAGTAGCCCAGCGGGATCCGGCCGTTGCGTGCCGCCCAGCCGACCTGAGCTTCCCCGGGTTCCAGGAAGCGCGTGTAGTCCTCGGCCAGCACCAGTCCGCCGGCCCGCAGTTGGAAGGTGTCGGCGGTCTCGGTCTGACGCTGGGTGTGCCCGAAGCCCATGTTGCCGGTTTCCGAGGAGCCGAAGCCGTTAATGATGGTGATCTGCGGGATGTGTTCCAGCAGTGCCCGTTGGTGTTTCGGGTTGGTCGCCGCCCCGCCGGTGCCGATCGCGAACATCGAGGACAGGTCGTAGCTGCGCCGGCCGAGTTCCTCGACCAGGGGCGCGGCGTAGGCGTCGCCGACCATGGTCATCAGCCCGATCTTCTCCCGCTCGGCGGTTTCCAGCACGGTGGCCGGATCGAAGCGGGCCTTGGTGTCGTGCAGGACGACGGTCTGCCCGGACAGCAGGCCGGAGAACGCGGTCCACATCCCGGCGGCGTGCATCAGCGGGGACACCGCGAACCACGGCGGCCCGGCATTGGCCACCTTCTGGTGGATCTCGCCGACGTCTTCGTGGTCGGCGCCGTTCATCGAGGAGACGTAGATGTCACCCTGTCGCCACAGCACGCCCTTGGGTCGCCCCGTGGTACCCCCGGTGCAGACCATCAACAGGTCATCCGGCGATCCGGGCGGAGCGCAGTCCGCATCCCCCTGCGCCAGTGCCTCATCCCAGGACACCGACCCGGCGATCTCGGCACCGTCGCCGTCGTCCACCGAGATCAGCAGTTCCGCGCTCAGCACGTCGGCGAACGTGGCGCCGAGCGAGCGGTGGTAGATGATCGCCCGCGGTTGCAGATACTCCAGCAGGTCAGCCACCTCACCCGGTGCGTAGTGGTAGTTGACGTTGACCGGCACGGTACGGGCCTTCAGGCAGCCGATCACCGCGTCCGGGTACAGGTCGTTGTGCATCAACAGCGCCACCCGGTCCTGCCCGCACTCCCAGCGGTGCAGCTTGTCGCGTTCGACATGCGCCCCGAGCCCATGGCGGGCCAGGAAGTTGGCCAGCCGCCGGGTCCGGTCGGCGCCCTGGGCGAACGTGCTGCGCCGGGTGCCGCACACCGTCATCTCCCGGTCCGGTACCGCGTCGGCGATGGCGTCGATGACGGCGCCGATGGTCCATTCGGTCACCGACGTCAGACCGTTGCGGTCAGATCGCGGACGCCCGGCGCGACGCGGTTGACGTCGCCGAGAAGTTCGAGTGCGTTGTCGCGCATCACCTTTCGGGTGTCCTCCAGGCTGAACTCGGGAAACTGTGGGATGTCGGCGGTGAAGGTGGTCGGGTCGGCCAGGCCCTCACCGTGCGGCCAATCCGACCCGAACAGGATCTTGTCCACCCCGATGGTGTCGGCCAGCAGCTTCACGTCGTCTTCGTAATAGGGCGCGATCCAGAGGTGGTTGCGCAATTGCTCGACCGGGTCCTCTTTGTAGTGATAGGGCGCGTTGTTGGCGGATTTCTTGAGCCTCTTGATCAGTCGGTAGACGAAGTAGGAGCCGTTCTCGATGCTGGCCACCTTGAGCGTGGGGTGCCGGGTGAACACCTGGTGCACGATCATCGAGGCGATGGTGTCGTGGATCGCCCGGTCGTCCATGATCACCATGTCGAGCGGATCGCGCTTGCCGAAGCCCCTGAACACCCCGCTGCCACCCCACAGCGCCGGGATCGCCATATAGCCGGAGTCGGACAGGTGGAACACGACCGGCACGCCGGCCTCGGCCAGCCGCGCCCACACCGGGTCGTGCACCGGATCGCCGAGTGAGCGGGGCCGCACCTCGCCCGGCACCGGCGCCGGGCGCACGCACACCAGTTTGGCGCCGCGCCCGAGCACGAACTCGACCTCCTCGACCGCTTTCACCGGATCGGCCAGCGAGATGATCGGCGCCGAGACGAATCGCCCGTCGGGCCGGTGGAAACCCCAGTCCTCGTCCAGCCACAGGTTGAATGCGTGCACCGAGGCCATGGTGGCCTCGACGTCGTGTTTGAGGCCCTCCTCCACGCCGCAGGCGAAGGTCGGCAGCATGAACACGGTCTCCAGGCGCTGCCGGTCCAGCACCTTGAGCCGGGCGTCCCGATTCTGGTACTCGGGATGGTCGGCGAGCCGGTCGACCTTCATCAGCGAGGCCGGGTCGACGCCCTCGGGGATCTCACCGCGGAACAGCAGGTCCAGGCAGCCCGGTTCGATGATCGGGTCGAAGGACGGGTTCGGGATGAAGTGGTTGACCACGCCCCCGAACACCGCGTAGATCCGTTTACCGTCGTTGAGCATCTGCACGCCGCGGCTGCGGAACTCCTTGGGCAGGTGCCGGGTGAACGCGTCGATCGGCTCGTAGTAGTGGTTGTCGACGTCGACGGCCAGATAGGGCAGGCGCTCCGGGGTGTCGGTCATGGTGTCAACCTTTCAACGCTCTTGTAACGCAGGGAAATTCGGCGGCCGCTTCTCGAAGAACGCGGTGATGCCCTCGATCAGGTCGGGGCGGACCATGGATTCGTGCATGAGCTTCTCGGCACGACCACTCACCTCGGCGACCGGGTCGTGGGCGTCGCCGTAGAGCTGACTCTTGATCACCGCCATCGACGTCGGCGAGCAGTTGCGTGCCAGATCTTCGGCATAGGCCAGCGCGGTGGGCAGCAGCTCCTCCGGCGGCACAACCGCTTTCACCAAACCGAGTTGGGCGGCCTCCTCGGCCAGGAAGGTCCGCCCGGACAGCAGCAGGTCCGCCGACGCGCCCCACCCGGCCAGCCGCGGCAGGATCCAGGTGATGCCGTACTCGCCGATCAGGCCACGCCGCGGGAAGGCGGTCGCGAACTTGGCACCGGCCGCCGCGAACCGGACGTCGCACATCAGGGCGTGGGTGAGCCCGATGCCGACGCAGGCACCGTTGACCGCGGCGATGACGGGCTTGCGCAGTGTGGTGAGGAAGTGTGGGTGCCGCTCGCCGACGATCTTGCTGACGTCGGTATCGCCGTCGATGGACTCCCCCAGGTCCTGCATGGCACCCATGTAGGCGCCGGCGCAGAAACCCTTGCCGGTGCCGGTCAGCACGATGGCCCGCACCGCGGGGTCGGCTTCGGCCCGGTCGACGCAGGCGTAGACACCGCGGGAGATGTCCGCACCCCAGGAGTTCAGCCGCTCCGGCCGGTTCAGGGTGATGACGGCGACCCCGGCCTCGGACACGTCGTAGAGCACGGCGTCGGTGCCCACACCGTCAGCAACGGTCATGGATCGGCCCCTCCCGTTTAGGCATACATACTGTATACCTATCGGTAGAGCATTCCGCAAGGGCTCGTCATGGGCTTCCACCAGCGAAAACCCGCAAGATTCAGAGGAAGTCGCTGCCGCCGTCGACGTTGACGTTCGCGCCGGTCATGTACGAATTGCGCTTGGACGCCAAAAACGCCGCCACCGGGCCGATCTCGCTCGGCAGTCCGGCCCGCGGCAGGTGCGCGGGGTGCCCGAAGTGCTCGTCGATGGCCGCCATCAAGGCGTACGGATCGTCACCGTCCACCCCGACCGATGCCGCCCAGCCCTTCAGCGCCTCGGACGAGATACTGCCCGGTGACACCACGTTGACCATGATCTCGTCGGCCGCCAGCTGCAGGGACAGGTTCTTCGACACACTGGCCAGCGCGGCCTTGGCCGCGGTGTAGGCGGGCAGCCGAGTGCTCTGCCGCTGCGTGGAGTGCGCCGAGAAGTTCACGATGCGGGCCCATTCGGCGTTGCGCAGCAACGGCAGTGCGGCCCGCACACAGCGCACCATGCCCATCAGGCCGGCGTCGAAGGCTTCCCGCCATTGCTCGTCACTCAACTCCTCGAAGGTGCCGGCAGCATCCGGTCCCACCGTGTTGATCAGGGCGTTGATCTGGCCGCCCCACCGTTCACCGAGTTCGGCGAACGTCCGCCGGACGGCGGCATCGTCACCGATGTCGGCGACGACCGCCACCGCGTCCGGGCTCCCCCGACGGGCCAGATCCGCGGCGGCGGTGTCGAGTACCGCACGGGAACGCCCGAGGAGGGCCACCCGCGCCCCGTCATCGGCCAGGCATCGGGCGGTGGCCAATCCCATCCCGCGGCCACCGCCCACCACCACGGTGGCCGCTCCGGTGAACCCGAGATCCATTAACTCCCAGTCCAGTTCGGGGCGCGCTTCTCCGCGAACGCGGTAGCACCCTCGATGGCATCCTTGGAACCGAACACCGGGGCCATGATGGCGTTCTGCTTCTCCCACATCTCGGCCTGGCTCCACTCGGCGGCCTTGACGATGATCTCCTTGGTGGCGGCCACGGCGAGCGGTCCGTTGGCGGTGATCTTCTCGGCCAGCTCCAGGGCGCCGGCCAGCGCCTCGCCGGGTTCGGTCAGCTTGTTGACGAAGCCCCATTCCACAGCCTGCTCGGCGGTGAAGTTCTCGCCGGTGAGCGCGAGCTCGAGGGCCTTCTGGTACGGGATGCGGTGCGGCAGACGCAACAGGCCGCCACCACCGGCAACCAGGCCACGCTTGACCTCGGGGATGCCGAACTTGGCTTCCCGAGACGCCACGATCAGATCGGTGGCCAGCACCATCTCGGTGCCGCCGGCCAGCGCGTACCCCTCCACGGCGGCGATCAGGGGCTTGCGCGGCGGGCGTTCGGTGAAACCGATACCACGCCCTGGCACGTAGGGCAGTTCCCCCGAGGCGAACGCCTTGAGATCCATACCGGCACTGAAGTTCCCACCCGCGCCGGTGAGCACGCCGACCGACAGTTCGGGACTGTCGTCCAGCTCGTCCATCGCCGCCGCGAGGCCTTGGGCCACCGGCAGATTGAAGGCATTGCGCGCTTGCGGCCGGTTGATGGTGATGACCAGGGTGCGACCCCGGCGCTCGGTCAGAATTTCGTCGGCCACTCTCGGTCCTCACGGTCGGCTGAAGATGGGGCGGATCGGTCAACGGAAAACATTACTATATTGATTACGGTAGATGGGGAGAGTGCTGTATCACCAACCCGAGAATGCGCATACCCGCACGACGGTATGGCTACCGGTAAGGTTGACGGTTCACTATCCGATGTGAAAGAGGTGCCGCCGTGGCCAAGCAACCGGTCGCCGAGAAACGACAGCGACGCGAGCGCGGATCGATCAACCCCGACGACATCATCAAGGGCGCCTTCGAACTTGCCGAACAGGTGGGTATCGACAATCTCAGCATGCCGTTGCTGGGCAAGCACCTCGGCGTCGGGGTCACCAGCATCTATTGGTACTTCCGCAAGAAGGACGACCTGCTGAACGCGATGACCGATCGTGCGCTGAGCGAGTATGTCTTCGCCACACCGTATGTCGAGGCCAAGGACTGGCGCGAGACGCTGCGCAACCACGCCCAGACCATGCGCAAGACCTTCGTCGGCAACCCGATCCTGTGTGATCTGATCCTCATCCGGGCCGCGCTGAGCCCGCGCGCCGCGAAGGTCGGCGTACTGGAGATGGAGAAGGCGATCTCCGGTCTGGTGGAGGCCGGGCTGAGCCCCGAGGACGCCTTCGACACGTATTCGGCGGTGACGCTGCACGTGCGAGGTTCGGTGGTGCTGCAGCGGCTCGCCGAGAAGAACCGGGCCGGCGACGAGGGTCCGGGTGCCTTCGACCAGACCCTGGTGATCGATCCGGAGGTCGCCCCGCTGCTGGCGCAGGTGACCGGCGAGGGCCACAGTTTCGGGGCCTCGGACCAGAACAATTTCGAATTCGGTCTGAACTGCATTCTCGAGCACGCCGCCCGCCGACTGGAGAACCGGAAAACCCCGGCCCCGAAGGGCCGGGGGAAGTCCACTTCTTAGACCTCGATCACCAGTCCACCGCCCTGACCGCCGCCGGCGCACATCGCCGCCACACCGATGCCGCCGCCGCGACGCTGCAGCTCGTAGATCAGGGTGGTCACCATCCGGGCGCCGGAGGCCGAGATCGGATGGCCGAGGCTGCAACCGCTGCCGGAGAAGTTGACCAGTTCCTCGTCGATGCCGTATTCGCGTACGGCCGCGATCGGCACCGAGGCGAACGCCTCGTTGATCTCCCAGAGCGCGACGTCGGACGGTTTGAGGCCGGCGCGCTCCAGCACGTGGCCGATGACCTTCACACCGCCCAGACCGGTGTCGCGGGCGGCCACCCCGACCGAGCCCCAGGCCTTCACCGTGGCCAGCACAGCCAGGTTCTCCGCGGCCGCATAGTCATCGGCGACCACGGCAACAGCAGCGGCAGCGTCGTTGGTGCCACTGCTGTTGCCCGCGGTGATGGAGAATCCGTCGATCTCCGGATGCAGGACCTTGAGCTCGGCGAGCTTCTCGGCGGTGGTGCCGCGGCGCGGGTGCTCGTCGACGCTGAACTCGACGACCGAACCGTCGGGCTGTGTCACCTTGATCGGCACGATTTCGTCGAGGAACTTGCCGGCATCCTGTGCGGCCACCGCACGCTGATGCGAGCGGGCCGCCCAGGCGTCCATGTCCTCGCGGGTGATGCCCGCAGACTGCGCGGTGTTCCAGCCGACCGTGATGGACATGTCCCGCATCGGGGCGTCCGGGGTCTCGACGTGGGTGGGCGTCATCCACCGTTCTTCGAACTTGAGCTCCGGGCCCGGGATGCGCCAGTTGGTCAGCGGGGTCATCGACAACGACTGCACACCGCCGCCGATCACCACACGCTCCATCCCGCAGGCCACGTGCGCCGACGCGTTGCCGATCGCGGTGAGGCTACCGGCGCAGTGCCGGTTCACGGCCTGGCCGGGGACCCCGTGCCAGCCCAGGATGTCGGCACAGTAGCGGGCCAGATCGCCGCCACCGTAGTTGGATTCGGCGATGATGAGGTCGTTGATCGCGGTCGGCTCGAGGCCCGCGCGGCGCACGACCTCGGCCAGCACCGGGACCAACAGCTCCTCCGGCGGGGTGTTGACCAACGTCCCCTTGAAGGACCGGCCGATGGCGGTGCGGGCGGCACCGACGATGACGGGGCTGGGCATGAGCTGAACCTCGAATCTCTCGACTATCGATCGTACTTACAGAAACGCTAGCATTTGTAATGCCACGGTGGTCACCGAGACCGATACAGGGGTGGCATCGGCCCGCACTGTGCCGCCCGTTCGTGCGCGTGTGCGGTGGTCGGATCAGCGGGGTTCGGGGACGTGGAAATGCTCGTCACGCAGCCGGAACGCCTCCTTGGTGCCGTGCTCGGCACGGGTCTTGACGAAGTTGAACTCGCCGGGTGAGAACTGCAGGTTGGTGCCGTAGGCGTGGAACAGGTAGCTGGCCACCTCCTCGCCCTGATATGCCTGGCTCTGCTCGACGAGCCGGAAGGCCTCCTTGGCGATCACCACACCGTCGGCGGGCATCTTCGCCGCCTTGAGCGCCCAGTACCGGGCGCGGGCCTGGACCTGGGCCGCCTCGCAGGTGTCGGTGAAGATGCCCAGATGTTCGATCGAGCCGGCGTCGATGATGTCGCCGGTCAGCAGCATCCGGCGCGCCAGCACCGGACCGAGTCGGTGGAAGAACATGTGCAGGCTGCCCAGCGCCGGGCCCAGGAAGCGGGTGGCGGGCATACCGATCTTGGTGTCGCGGGCGATCACCGAGATATCGGTCATCAGCGCCATCTCGAAACCGCCGCCCAGCGCATAGCCGCTGATCTCACCGACCGTGACCTTCGGGAAGCCCAGGAGATTGTGGTAAAAGTCGAAAGACTTGCGGTCCACCGTGAGTCGGCGGCGTTGGCTGGGCCGGGACTTCTTGGGCGGCTCTTTACCCTCTCCGCCGTACCAGCCGTAGGCGTTGTTCATGTCCGCACCGGTACTGAACACCCCCTCGGCCCCGCGGAGTAGCACCACGGTGATGTCGTCGTCCTCGGCGACGGTGTCGAGATGGCGGGCGATCTCACCGCGCATCGCCGCGTCATACGAGTTGCGCTGCTTGGGGTTGTTCAGCGTGATGGTGGCGATGCGGGTCTCGGCATCGACCTCGAAGAGCACCCGGTCATCTGTCATGCGAAATCAGCCTCGCTTCAATGGTTTTGTCGCTTCCGGCGGCCAGCGTGGTCCGCCGGGCCGCGGTGAGATGGTCGGCGGCGAGCTTGGTCGCCCGGGCGACGTTGCCTTGGGCGATCGTGTCGAGCAGACGTTGGTGGTCGCGCAGGGCGGCGCGCATGGTCGCGTCCTTCATGGGCCCTCCCTCGTCTCCCCACACCGAGGATTCGTGGCTGGACCAGATTAGCTCCAGTGAACCGATCAGCAGGATCATCGGTTCGTTGCCGCACCGCGCCACCAGCGCCTCGTGGAACCGGCGGGCAGTGCGGACGAACTGTGCCGAATCCTCGAACCGTGCTGTCTGCAGATCGATTTCGGCCTGCAGGTACGGCAGCACCTCGGTGAGCCGATCCTCACGCGCCGCGCACATCCCGGCACAGATCGGTTCCAGGTGCAGCAGCGCCCCGCTGACGTCGGCCGGCGTGGCCGCCCGGGTCTGCAACACCATGCCGATCATGTGAGCGGTGCGTTCGGCCGACGGCAGCCGCACCACCGCACCCCCCATGTTGCCGCGCCGCACCGAGATCAGGCCGTCGGTCTCCAGCAGGTGGATAGCCTCCCGCAATGCCGGTGGGCTGACGCCGAATTCGGAGTACAGGCTCTCTTGGGTGGGCAGGATGTCGCCGGCGCGCAACCGCCCGGACAGGATGTCGTCGCGCAGTTTGGACGCGACGATCTCGGCAACCCGCGGCTGCCGGATCCGCCGGGCACGTCCTTCCATCGACGACCTTTCCTTGCTAACTTATACAGGATACTAACCGCATCGCCTACTGTATGGGCAACTGTATGGATATGGAAAGGCCGGGTGCCAGGTGAGCGACGGTTCGGTGACCACCACCCGCGCGGACTCCGTCCTGCGCATCACCATCGACCGGCCCGATCGGCGAAACTCGTTGAGCCACGAGATGACCGACACTCTCGTCGACATCCTCGGGGCGGCCGCCTACGACGATTCGTTGCGCGCGGTTCACCTCACCGGCGCCGGTGAGCACTTCTGCACCGGCGCGGACTGGGTGGCGACGAACTCCGGGCAGCGACCCCGCCCCGGAGATCTGGTCCGCCGCATCCCGCACACGGCGAACCGGATCGTCGAACTGGTCGCCACCATCCAGTTGCCGGTGGTGGTGACGGTCCGGGGCTGGGCCGTCGGCCTGGGCGCCAACCTCGCGTTGGCCGCCGACTTCACCGTCGCCGATGAGGGTGCCACCTTCTGGGAACCGTTCCTGTCCCGCGGGTTCACCCCGGACACCGGGTCGACCTGGCTGCTCCCCCGCCTCGCCGGTATCGCCCGGGCCAAGCGGATGTTGCTGCTCGGCGAGAAGGTCAGCGGCGCCGATGCCGCGGACTGGGGGCTGATCCACAGCGCGGTGCCCGCCGATGAGGTCGAGACCGCCGCCGAGGAGCTGCTCACCCGGCTGGCCGGCGGCCCCACCGTCGCGATCGGCCTGGCCAAGCAGGCCATCGGCTACGGGCAACACGCCACCCTGGCGCAGTCCATGAGCCAAGAGCTCTCCAACCTGGAACTCTCCTGCCGCACCGCAGATTTCAAAGAGGGCCTGGCCGCGTTCCGGGAACGCCGCGACCCGCACTTCACCGGCCGCTGAAAGGTGAACATGTACGAGACCATCAAATACGAGGTGCACGGCCACACGGCCACCATCACGCTGAACCGGCCCGACGCACTCAATGCGCTGTCCCCGCACATGATCACCGAGCTGCGGGCGGCCTATCAGCAGGCCGAGGACGACGACACCGTCTGGTTGATGATCGTCACCGCCACCGGGCGGGCCTTCTGCACCGGTGCGGATGTCAAGGAGATCCCCGGCGACGGGAAGGTCATCAACGAACGGCCCTACCTGTCCACCTATGAGCAGTGGGAGGCGCCACAGGAGGGCACCCCGCCGTTTCGCAGCATGACCAAGCCGGTCATCGTGGCCGTCAATGGGATCTGCTGCGGCGCCGGTCTGGACTGGGTCACCACCGGAGACATCGTCATCGCCTCAGACAGGGCCACCTTCTTCGATCCGCATGTCAGCATCGGTTTGGTCGCCGCCCGCGAGATGGTGCGCCTCGCCAAGGCGCTGCCCCGGTCGGTGGCGCTGCGGATGGCGCTGATGGGCAAGCACGAACGGATGACCGTGCAACGCGCCTACGACCTCGGGCTGATCACCGAGATCGTGGAGCACTCTCAACTGCTGGAGCGCGCGCACGAGATCGCCGACACGGTGAATCTCAATGCGCCGCTGGCCGTTCGCGGCACCCGGCTGGCCATCCACAAGACGCTGGATATGCCGCTGCACGAGGGCGAGATCCTCGCCGAGACGTTCCGGGAACGCGTCACCCGCACCGAGGATGCGCTGGAGGGCCCGCGGGCGTTCGTGGAGAAGCGCACCCCCAACTGGCAGGCCCGCTAGCCATGGACACCATCCTGCTCGACCTCGACCACGACAGCCGGGTCGCCACCGTCACCCTGAACCGCCCGGACGCGCTGAACACGTTCAACCGGCAGATGTGCCACGAGATACGCGACGCCTGGCACACCATCAAGGCCGACGAGGGCATCAACGCGGTGGTGCTGCGTGCCGCAGGTGACCGGGCGTTCAGCGCCGGCCTGGACATCAAGTCCAGCTACGGGCAGCCCGAGATCGTCTGGAACCACGAGGATCCCGGTGAGCTGCTCAGCCCCAAGTGGCAGAAGATGTGGAAACCGGTGGTCTGCGCGGTACAGGGCATGTGTACCGCCGGTGCGCTGTACTTCGTCAACGAATCCGATGTGGTGATCTGCTCCCCGGAGGCCACCTTCTTCGACTCCCATGTCACCTCCGGGCTGGTGTCCGCGCTGGAGCCGATCGGGCTGATGCGCCGGGTGGGTCTGGCGCACACCCTGCGGATGGCGTTGATGGGCAACGATGAACGGGTCGGCGCCGACACCGCCCTGCAGATCGGATTGGTCACCGAGGTGGTCGCGCGCGACCACCTGTGGGCCCGCGCGAACGAGATCGCCGCGACGATCGCCAACAAGCCCCCGACGGCCACCCAGGGCACCGTCAAGGCGGTCTGGGAATCGCTGGACAAGCCCTACCGCGCGGCGATGGACCAGGGGCTGATCTACACCCGGGTCGGCAATCCGATCGCCAAGAGGGAACTCGCGGCCCGTCCGGTCCCCAAGACCCCGCACCGGATTCGCTGATGAAGCATCCGCTTTCGCGACGCATCGGCACGGTGTTGGACATCGACCCGTCCGCGCGCGCCGTGCAGTTCGACGGCACCTGGTCGAGCTGGGGTGAACTGGCGACGCTGACCCGCCGCATCGGGACGCTCACCGCCGGCGACCGGGTCGGCATCATGCTGCGCAACAGTCCGCCGCATGTGGCGGCGCTGCTCGGGGTGTTGGAGGCCGGCGGCACCGTCGTCGTCATCAATCCGTCCCGCGGGGACGAACGCACCCGCGCCGATATCGCGGACCTGGCGCTGCCGGTCATCGTCGGGCTCGCCGACGATATCGCCACCCTGCTGCCGCCGGCGTTCACCGGCGCCGTGGTCACCATCGCCGACCTGGACACCGCCCCCACCGTCGTCGGGCCCGCACCTACCGACACCGCCGCGCGCCCGGGGGTGGCGGTCTGGATGCTGACCAGCGGCACCACCGGTCCGCCGAAGCGGGTGGACCTCACCTATGACATGTTGGCCCGCAGCGTCATGGGCCGCGAACCCTGGCAGGACCCGACCGAACTGCGCCGCGGGGTGGCCATCGTCAACTCCCCGCTGGTGCATGTCGGCGGGGTGTTCCGGGTGCTGCTGTGCCTGGCCGAGGCCCGGCCGTTCGTGTTGTTGCCCAAATTCGATCTGCAACGCTGGACGGACGCGGTGCGCGAGCACCGGCCGCGCGCGGTCTCGCTGGTGCCCGCCGCGCTGCGGATGGTGCTGCATTCGGATCTGACCCGTGCGGACCTGGAGGGCGTGCGTGCGGTCACCTCCGGCACCGCGCTGTTGTCGGCCGAGGACGCCGACGCCTTCACCGCGAAGTTCGGCATCCCGGTGCTCACCTCCTATGCCGCCACCGAGTTCGGCGGCGGAGTGGCGTCCTGGACGCTGGCCGATCACCAGCAGTACTGGCGGGCCAAGCGCGGCAGCGTGGGGCGGGCCAACCCGGGTGCCCAGTTGCGGGTGGTGGCCCAGGACGGCACGGCACTCGGCTCCGATGAGGTGGGTCTGCTGGAAGTCAAACCGGCACAGCTGGATCCGGGATCCGGGTGGATGCGCACCACCGATCTGGCGCGCATCGACGCCCACGGGTTCGTGTGGATCCTGGGCCGGGCGGATCAAGCCATCATCCGGGGCGGTTTCAAGGTGATGCCCGACGACGTCCGCGCCGCGCTGGAGAGCCACCCCGCGGTGCGGGGCGCGGCGGTGATCGGCCGGGCCGACGAGCGTCTCGGTGAAACCCCGGTGGCCATGGTGGAGTTGCGTCCCGACGCGTCGGCCACCGCCGACGAGCTGCTGGACTATCTGGCCGGCCGGCTGGCGCGCTACGAGATACCCACCGACCTGGCGATCGTCGAGACGATTCCGCGGACACCCTCGGGGAAGGCCGATCTGGGGGCCGTGCGGGAACACTTCAGCACCTCGGATGTCTGACACCGTCGGCGGCCTGCTCACCGCTCGTACCGAACGCGGTGAGCGTCCGCTGCTGATCTGCGACGACCAGACGCTGTCCTACGCGGACGCGGACCGGCGATCCGCCGAGGTCGCCTGCGGCCTGCTCGAGCTCGGCGCCGGCAAGGGCACCCATGTCGGGGTGCTGTACCCGAACGGACCGGAGTTCGTGGTAACGATGCTGGCGGCCGCGCGGATCGGTGCGGTGGTGGTGCCGTTCTCCACATTCGCCACCGCCGCCGAGCTGCGGACCCAGCTGCGCGACAGCGATGTGTCGATCATGGTGTCCACCCCGACCTACCGCGGCCACGATTACCGGGCCCGGCTGGCGGACACCGCCGGTCTCCCGTGCCTGCGGCACGTGCTCTTCGATCCCCCGGCCGGCACCGTCGACGCACAGCTTTGCGCCGTAGAAGCCGATGTGGACGGCACCGACGTGCTGGCCATCATCTACACGTCGGGTTCGACCGGACCACCCAAGGGTGCGATCCACACCCACGCCGGGCTGCTCGGGCACCAACGCAACCTCAACCACATCCGCGGACTCGGTCCGTCCGACGTGCTGTTCTGCAACTCGCCATTCTTCTGGGTGGGCGGGTTCGCCTTCGGGCTGCTGGCCACCATCGTCGCCGGATCCACCCTGGTCTGTTCGAATGCCACCGATGCCGGGGCGACACTGGACCTGCTGGAGGCCGTGCGGCCCACCGCCACCAATGGATTCGTCGCGGGCATCGCGCACCTCACCCGACATCCCAGCTTCGCGGGCCGGCGGTTCACGGCGCGGCGAGGCAACCTGTACCCGATCATGGCCCCCGACGCCCGGCCCGCCGACCCGGAGCTGCGGCACAATATGCTCGGCATGACCGAGGCGGGCAGCGTCCTGCTGATCGACGGCGACGACGGCGACCAGCCGGAGCACCGGCGGGGCAGCTTCGGCCGTCCCGCATCGGGTTTCGAGACCATGGTGTCCGACACCGGAGAACTCTGCATCCGCGGACCGTATGTCATGCAGGGGTACTACGGCCGGGTCCGGGAGGACTGTTTCGACGTCGACGGCTGGTTCCACACCGGAGACCTGGTCCGGGTGGACGAGGACGGCTACGTCTACTACCTGGCCAGGGCGGGTGCGATGATCAAGACCGCCGGGGCGAACGTCACCCCCGGCGAAGTGGTGAAGGCCATTGCCGCACAGGGTTTCGCCGCGCACGTGACCGGACTGCCCGATGATGAGCGAGGCCAGATCGTGGCCGCCGTCATCGTCAGTGACGAGCCGGTGGACACCGACACGCTGGCGCGCGCCCTGCGCGCCGACCTGTCGGCCTACAAGGTGCCCCGGCGCTTCGCGGTCTGCCGACCGGAGCAGGTTCCGATGCTGTCCAGCGGCAAGATCGACATGCGCTCACTGGCAGGGCTTTTCGATGACTGACACGATCGAGGCACTGCTGCGTTCCCGATCCGGTGAGCACCGGCCGATGGTGATCGACCCGGACACCTGGATCAGCTACGCCGAACTCGAGCGCAGCACGGCGGAATTGGCGTCCGGTCTGCTCGACGCCGGAATCGGCAAGGGCACCCGGGTCGGTCTGGTCATGGGAAACTGCGCGGACTGGGTGCGCATCGCGCTGGCCGTCACCAGGATGGGGGCGGTCCTGGTCCCGCTGAGCACCCTGCTCACCACCCCCGAACTCACTGCACAGTTGCACACCGCCTCGGTCCAGCACCTCATCGCGGTGCCGCAGTTCCGCGGCCGCCGCTACACCCCGGAACCGGTACCCTCGCTGCGGCGCATCTGGACCCCGGACGAGATCCTGGCCCTGCGCGGGGACGCACCGTCACCGCCGGTCCGGCCGGCCGATCCGCTGGTCATCATGTTCACCTCCGGAAGCAGCGGAGCGCCCAAGGGAGTGCTGCATTGCCATGGCAATGCCTTGGCAGCAACACGTTCCGGCCTGGCCGCACGCCGGATCACCCAGGACACCCGGATGTATCTGCCGCTGCCGTTCTTCTGGGTCGGCGGCTTCGGGACCGGGATCCTCACCGCCCTGCTCGCCGGGGCCACCCTGGTGACCGAGCCGATCCCCTCCCCGCAAGCCACGCTGGCCCTGCTGCGCCGTGAGCGGGTCACGCTGTTCCGCGGATGGCCCGATCAGGCCGCGGCGCTGGCCCGACACCTGGGCGGGCAGACCTTGCCCGACCTCCAGGTGGGCAGTCTGGAGGCGCTGCTGCCCGCGGACCTGCGGTCAGCCCCGGGCACCCGTGCCGCGCTGTTGGGCATGACCGAATCGTTCGGCCCCTACAGCGGGTATCCCGCCGACCGTGATCTGCCGGAATCCGCGCGCGGCAGTTGCGGAAAGCCATTCCCCGGCATGGACGTACGCATCACCGATGTCGAGACCGGACGCCCGGTGCCCGCCGGGCAGATCGGCCAGATCCAGATCCGCGGCCGGCACATCCTGCGCGGGATCTGCCGTCGCAGCCGCGAAGAGGTCTTCACACCCGACGGCTTCTACCCCACCGGCGATCTCGGATACCTGGATCCGGACGGGTTCCTGTTCTACCGCGGCAGAAGCGACGACATGTTCAAGGTCAGCGGCGCAGGCGTGTACCCCGGCGAGGTGGAGCGGGCCCTGCGCACCATTCCCGGCGTGCGGGCCGCCTTTGTCACGAACGTGCCTCTCGGAGAGCACAATCAGGTCGGCGCCGCGGTGGTCGGCACCCTGAGCGCCGATGAGCTGCGGACCGCCGCCCGAACCGTGCTGAGCGCCTTCAAGGTGCCCACCCGGTGGCTGCTGCTCGACGACGAGGAGGCGGTCCCACTCGGCGCGACCGGCAAGGTCGACAAGAACGCGCTGCGGGCCATGCTCGGCAGTGGCCGCGGGGTGCCAATGGCCCGGGATGCTACAACGGAACCATGACCGACGAGGGCGCCCCCGCTGTCGACACCGCCAGATACGGTCCGTGGGCCGTGATCACGGGTGGCTCCGAGGGTGTCGGCGCGGCATTCGCACGGCGACTGGCCGCAGCGGGGCTTCACCTGCTGCTGGTGGCACGCAAGCCCGGGCCGCTAGATGAGACCGCCGAGGGTTGCCGCGCGTTCGGCGTGCAGGTCCGCACGGTGAGCACCGACCTGTCCGATCCGTCATCGGTGCGCGCCGTCGCCGATGCGGTCTCCGATGTCGAGGTGGGCCTGCTCATCCACAACGCCGGCGCAAACACCCACAGCGCCCAGTTCCTGGACGGCGACCTGCCGTCCTTCCAGCGAGTGATCGATCTGAACATCACCACCCCGCTGGCCCTGGTGCACCATTTCGGTGCCCCGATGCGCGACCGGCGCCGCGGCGGCATCCTGCTGGTCGGCTCCGTCGCGGGCTACCTGGGATCCAACCGGCACACCGTCTACGGCGGGGTCAAGGCCTTCGGCCGCATCTTCGCCGAGAGCCTGTGGCTGGAACTGCGCGACCACAATGTCGACGTCCTCGAACTCGTCCTCGGCGTCACCCGGACCCCGGCCATGGACCGCATCGGTCTGAATTTCGACGTGCCCGGGATGGCGGTCTCCGACCCCGATGAGGTCGCTGACGAGGGTCTGGCGGCGCTGGGGAGCGGTCCGGTGCACGTGGTGTCCAGGCACGCGAAGGTGGCACTGGCCCATGGGAATCCGGACCGGGCCACGACGATCCTGCGCACCGACGAGGTGATGCGCAAGCTGATCGGACAGGCGGACCAGTGAGGCTCGGGCTGTCCACCCCGGTGGTCATCCAGCAACCGGGCATCGCCTCGCCCTGGGAGGCCGACGCCGGCCCGGCGGATCTGGCGGCGATCGCCGCGGCCGCGGACGCCATCGGGTTTCACCATCTCACCTGTTCCGAACATGTCGGCATCCCGGCGCAGGCCGCCGACACCCGCGGCTCGGTGTACTGGGATCCGCTGGCCACCTTGTCGTTTCTTGCCGCGCACACCCGGCGCATCCGCTTGACCACCTCTGTCCTGGTGCTGGGCTACCATCACCCCGTCGCGCTGGCCAAGAGCTACGGCACGCTGGACCGGCTCAGCGGCGGACGCGTGATTCTCGGCGTCGGGGTCGGATCCCTGCGCGAGGAGTTCGACCTGCTGGGCGCCGCATGGTCCGACCGTGGCGCCGAGGCGGACACCGCACTGCGCCAGCTGCGGGCCGCCTGGGGGCAACCCGTCGTCGACGGTCTGGCGATCGAACCGCACGCCACCACAACCGATCTCACAATCTGGGTGGGTGGGCGCACGCTGCGCTCACTGCGCCGGGCCATCGAGCTGGGCAACGGATGGATGCCGTTCGGCCTGTCCCCCGACACCATCGCCGGGTATCTGGCGCGGCGCCCGGCGCCGCCGGGCTTCGACGTCGTCCTGTCCACGGATCGGGCCTGCGATCCCCTCGGCGACCCGGCAGGCACCCGGCGCCACCTGGAACGGCTGCGCGACGCCGGTGCCACGCTGGTCAACTGCGTCGTGCGGGCCGAAGATCCCGATCACTACCGTGATCAACTCGCCGCTCTACACACGATCGGAGACCCACTGTGAGCACTGAGTCCGATGTCGAGGCCCGACTTCGCCTTCTCGAACAGCAGGTACACGACCTCACCGCCCAGATCGCCATCACCGGACTGATCGCCTCCTACGGTCCGCTGGTCGACGCCGGATCCCCGGACGATGTCGCCGCGCTGTGGAGCGAGGACGGCAGCTACGAGGTCGAGGGCTGGAATATGCGTAGCCGCGCGGATGTGCGGGCGATGGTGGCCTCAGACGCCCACCAGAATCTGATCGCAGCGGGCGCAGCGCATTTCCTGGGGCCCGCCCACGTGGACGTGCAGGGCGACGACGCCTACGCGGTATGCGAGTCACTGCTGGTTCGACGGCGTGAGGACCGGTGGGTGGTGGCGCGTGCCGGAGCGAACCATTTCACGCTGCGCCGGATCGACGATCGTTGGCAGATCACCCGCCGGGTGACGCGCGCACTGGACGGCAACCTGGAAGCGCGCGCCCTGCTGACCGCGGCGCCGCTGGGCTAGACGATGCCGGCGACCCGCAGATCCTCGATTTGCGCTGCGCTGTAGCCGATCTCGCCGAGCACCTCGTCGGTGTGCTCACCGAGCAACGGTGCGCGGCGGCGGATGGTGCCCGGGGTGGCTGACATACGGAACGGTGTCTCGATGATCGGCACATCGCGCGAAGCGCCGGGAAACGGAACCCGCCGCAGGTAGCCCATCGCCGCGACGTGCGGATCGTCGAGCACGTCTTGGGTCGACAGCAACGGTGCGGCAGGCATTTTCGCCTTGTCCAGCAGTTCGAGAACGTGTGCCTTCGTTTTGTCGGCACACCAAGCCGACATGATGTCGTTGAGGATGTCACCATTGCGCCAGCGGGTGTCGTCGTCGGCGAACCGCGGATCGTCGAACAGTTCTTCACGGCCGACGAGGCGGCACCAACGCTTGAACATGGGCTGTCCGGCGACCTGGAGCAGCACCCACTGATCGTCGGCGGTGCGGTACAGATCGCACGGCGCCACCGAGGCACCCTGGTTGCCCATCCGTGGCTTGTCGGTCTGCAGCAGTTCGCGTTCGATGAGGAACGCGTTGGACAGCATCAGCGCGGTGGGCAGCAGTGCTCCCTCGACGTGCTGGCCCACACCGGTGCGGTCACGGTGATACAGCGCCATCATGACGCCGATGGCGAGGGTGAGCGCGGTCCCGAAATCGGCGTAGGGCACCACGGTCCGGATCGGCTGGTCCGGGAGGCCCTGCCGATATACCGCGCCCGACATCACCTGCCCGGCGCCGTCGAATCCGATCTTCTCGCTGTAGGGGCCGCCCTCTCCGTAGGCGGTGGCGCTGGCCAGGATGATGTCCGGCCGGACCGCCCGCAGCGTGTCGTAATCCAGGCCGCTGGCGCGCATCCCGGCGGCCGGCATGTTGGCGATGACGATGTCGGCGCCGGCCACAAGTCGGCGGGTGATCTCGGCGCCCTCCGTAGTGGTGGAGTCCAGAGTCAGGGACCGTTTGTTGCGGTTGCACTGCAGAAACGTCCCGCCCTCGCCGCCCTCGGTGACGGCCTGCACCCAGCGGTCCTCGCCGCCCTCGCGTTTCTCGACGCGCAGCACGTCGGCACCCATATCGGCCAGGATGGCGCTACACCACGGCGCGGCGATGAACCGCCCGTAGTCGAGCACCCGAATCCCGTCGAGAACGCCTGGCATGCCTGCACCCATCGCCGTCGAATATTCCACTGTAAGTATTACAGTATGGCGCGGAATGGAGTCGCGTTCACCCGCCACCTTCGCCGTCGGCATTCGGCTCCTCTGGCGGGAGGAGTTCGTCGGGGTGGAAGTGGTGGTTGAGGGTGTCGCCTCCGGTGTCCATGAGCGGTGGTGGATACCAGTGGGTGCGTCCGGTTTCTTTGTCGATGCTGGTGGTCCAACCCATTTCGGCCAGCCGGTTGTCGGGTCCGCAGCCCAGCGCCAGGCTGGGCGCGTCGGTGAGTCCGCCGTTGTTCCAGCTGGGCTCGGCATGGTGGGCCTGGCAGCGGCACGCCGCTTGGGTGCAGCCGGGCCGGGTGCAGCCGCGGTCACGGTTGTAGAGCAGCAGCCGCTGGGCCTTGTTGGCCAGGCGTTTGGTGCGGCCCAGGTAGAGCGGTTCGGCGGTGTGTTTTCGGTAGACCACCAGGTAGTGGTAGGCCTGCTCGGCCAACCGGATCAGGTCCGGCATCGGCATCAGGGTGCCGGTGCCGGTGACCGCGATCCCGGCCCCCGCCTCCAACTCGGCCAAGGTGGTGGAGACGACCACGGTGACCGGGATGCCGTTGTGCTGGCCGAGGTTTTTGGCCATCAGGGCATCGCGCAGGATCGCTTTGAGTGCGTCGTGGAGGCGCTGTGCCCGGGTGCGGGTATCGCCGGTGGCGAGGTCGGCAAGGGCGCCGAAATCAGTGGGCCGGGGGTCTTCGTCGCCTTCAGCGTCCGCGGGTCCGTCGCCGGCCGGGTCACGCTGCGGCCCGGGTTCTTCTGCTTCGTCACCGAGCGGGTTGGGGTCCGGGTTGAGCTTGGGTTCGACATCGTCGGGGTTGTTGACTCCAGGTCGTCCCCAGACTTCTTGCGCGGTGCCCAGATAGGCCGCCAGCTCGGCATCCATCCAACCGGAGATCCGGACCAGCCCGTCGGCGTCCTGCGGGCCCAGGGTGATCCCGCGCTTGTGCCGGGCCATATCGGGGCCGTCGCCGTCCTGGTTGAGCGTGTAGAGCACCCGGGTGGCGGCCTCTTTCAAGGTTTCCGGGATCGTGGTCTTGGCTGCGGCGACCAGGCTGGCCTCCAACTGCGCGAGCTCGGTACCGCTCATCCGCCCCGACACCGCCTTCAGTGTCGCGCGCACGACCGCGATGTGCTCGGCGGCGATGCTGCCCTCGGCCAGCGCGGTCGCGCACGCCGGCAGCACCGGTGCCAGCACTTCCCCGTTCATGGCGTGCCGCGGCCCGAGCACCTCGGCGTCGCGGACCCGGCGGGCAGCGTCGGTGCGGCTGATCCGCATCCGGGTCGCCAGCACATCGACCCAGGACTTCCCACCGATCTCATGCGCGGTGGCCCGGTCCATCAGGGCGGCCTGGATGCGGTGCCCGATCATCGCATCAGCGCGGGCATACCGTTCGCGTTCGGACTGGATCGCCAACAACTCTGCGGTGTCGAAGACGGTGAAGTCGGCATCCAGCAAGGCCTTGGTCGAGGCGGCGTGATCGAAGAGTGCATGCTGCACCGTCTCCCGACTCGCCACCACGTCCGACGTCATGTATCGAACATACGTGCGACCACTGACAAAACCGGCCGAAAAGTGACCGCAGTGATCAATGAGGTAAGAAAGATTTCTGAGACCAGAGTGACACCAAAGTCACTCATAGCTCGGCACTTTCGCACCGAAGCAACCTCAACTCGGTTGCAGGACCCGCCGCAAGAACACCAACTGATCCTCGACCGTCTTGTCGAACCACTCGTTGCCCGGCCAGACGTCGAAGTGATCGCACGCGTACCGGTGCACCTGCGCACGGGCCAACTCGGCGGTCCTGGCCACCGCCCCGGCGGGCACAAACCGGTCGAAGTCGCCGATCTGCACCAGCACCGGGCAACGCAGGCTGCGCGCCGCGGCTTTCGTGCTCATCCGACCCAATTCCATCCCCACGCCGGAGTCGATCTCGTTACGCCAGGTCGGGCCCGCCATGGCGGTATAGCTCTCATAGGCGCCCGAGAGAGTCAGCGCACCGGGCTCCCCCGGGCGCCCGACGATGGGCATCAACGTGGCGGGGCCGCCGCGGGCCACCGTCACCTTGCTACGCAAACCGATGGCGGTCCAGCGCGCGGCGGTCAGGACGCCAGTGGAGGCCAACGCAGACCAGCCGGCCGCCAGACCACTGGTCATCGGGGTCAACGCGACCACCGCGGCGATATCCGCACGCCCGGCCGCCACCCGCAACACGTTGCCGCCCGACATCGAGGCTCCCCACAGCACCATTCGGTCCACGTTTGGCAGCGCCAACGCGGTGTCGACCGCACTGTTGTAGTCGGCCAGCTGCCGGTCCAGCGAGATCGTCTGCCGTGGTTCACCATCGGAGGCTCCAAAGCCCCGGTAGTCGAAGGCCAACACGTCGATGCCCGCCTCGGCGAACCGCTCGGCGAACGGCGCCAAGCCGGAATCCTTGGTGCCGCCGAAGCCGTGCGCCATCACCACCGCCGGCCGCGATCGGTCACCCGATGCGCGAAAATGCCATGCACTGCAGCGTGTTCCATGCGACGTGAAGGACAGTTCCCTATAGCTCATCAGCGATTCTCTCCGTAGATCGTGCTCAGCCATATCGCGGCCGCTCCATCGATGAGCTGATCACGCGTCAGCGCACCGCCGAAGAGGAACCGCTCCACCATCCGGTCATTGAATTCCAACAGCACCGCCGCGAGCACCTCCGGATCCGGTGAATCGGCGGAGCGTTCGGCACGGATCAACTCGGTCACCGACGGTGTGAAGGCATCGCGTCCGTCATCCCAGATCTGGCGGACGGCGGCACTGGATCCGCGCGCCTCGAGCATGGCACTGAACACGTGCCGATACCGGTCCGCGCTGTCGAACAGGCCCTCCAGCATGGCATACACCCGCTCCCGCGGATCCCCACTGCCGGTGGTGAATTCGTCGCTGACGACGAACACCTCGGCCACCAGACGTTCGATCAGTGCGGCCACCGCGGCGGCCTTGTTCTCGAAGTAGAAGTAGAAAGCCGACCGCGTGACCCCGGCCTGCGCGGTGATCTCGGCGACGTTGACCGCATCCAGGCTGGATTCCTGCAACCAGCCGTCCAGGGCGTCCAGGATCGCCTCCCGACGCTCGTCGCTGCGCAGCGCGGGCCTGCGATCGGTCGGCGATCTCATACCGGGGCGAGTTCCGGGCGCGTCGCCGCGGCACGCTTGATCCCCGCCGGGATCTCCTTGGTGCGGATGTCGTGTTCGTAGTAGAAGTAGTCCACCTGCTGGGTGTGCCGGGCCCGGTTGGTGCAGTGCCCGGCATGCAGGTGTTGGTCGGCGTCGATCACCCGTTCCATCTCGGCAACGGACGGTAGCGCGTACCTGCCTGCCGCGTAGGCCGCCAGCAGCCGGGCCTGGCATTCGACGAACGGGAACAGCGTCGGGATGGCCTGTGCGAAACCGATGAACACCAGGTCCTCGAACCCCGGCTTGAACATCCGCTTGAACAAGCGGATCTGGTTCTCCGGCGCGCTGATCAGGTCGGGGTCGAAGAACGGGAAGGTGATGTTGTATCCGGTGGCGTAGATGATGACGTCGAAGACGTCCGATGTGCCGTCGTCGAAATGCACGGTGTCCCCGTCCAGTAGCGACACGTTCGGTTTCGGGATCACGTCGCCGGAACCCAACCGCAGCGGGAGCTCGACCGACTGCGTCGGGTGCGCCTCGAACAGCTTGTGATTGGCCGGCGGCAGGCCGTACTTGGTCGGATCCGCACCCACCAGCGGCGCAATCGCCTGCGCCGCCCGGCGCTGCCAGGACAGTGGCAGATAGGGCGTCGTCTTGAAGATCTTGTCGCCGGGCTGCCCGGCGAGGTATTTCGGAACGATCCAGGCGCTGGACCGCGTTGACAGCGTCACCTTGTTCCGCAGCGTCTTGGAGGAGAGTTCGACGGTGATATCGGCGGCGCTGTTGCCGATACCGACGACCAGGATGCGTTTGCCGGTGAGATCCAGCGGCGTCTGAGGGTCGATGTAATGGTGCGAGTGGATCGACTCACCGGTGAATGTGCCGGGGAACTCGGCCCACCGCGCATCCCAGTGGTGACCGTTGCCGACCACCAACAGATCGAACTCTCGCTGGGCGCCGGATTGGTCCTCGATCAGCCAGCCACCACCGTCGCGCCGGCGGGCGCTGCGCACCGCGTTGTCGAACTCGATGTGCTGGAGCAATCCGAATGCCTCGGCATAGGCATCCAGATATGCCTTGATATCGCTGTGATGGGGAAAGGCCGGATAGTGGTCGGGCATCGGAAAGTCCTTGAACGACAGCCGATGCTTGGAGGTATCGATGTGCAGGGACCGGTAGGCACTGCTCAGACCGTTGGGATTGCCGAAGGCCCAGTTTCCGCCGACGCGGTCGGACATCTCGAAGGTGGTGTAGGGAATCCGGTAGTCCTTGAGCATTTTGCCCGCGGTCAGGCCGCTGATCCCGGCACCGATGATCGCCGTCCGCGGCTGGCTTGGCACCACAGTCACTCCTCGGGGTCGCTGTGATGCGGAACACTACCGAGGCCCGCTGACGCACGTCAACAACATCTGACGCTCGTCAAATCGGGGCGATGACCCCCAGCGCGGTCAGGTGTTCGCACAGTGGGTCCACGCCGACGGTGAAGTGCTCGGCCATCGCCGCCCGGGCCTCGTCGGGATCGCGGTTCTCGAAGGCCGCGATCACCCGCCGGTGGTCCTTGATGGACTGTGTGGGCCAACCCGGCAACGTCGGAAACACCGACTCGGGCTGATACCGGGTGATCCCGGACATGAACTGGGTCAGCTTGGGCGAGGCGGCGGCGACGTTGATCAACCGGTGATATTCGTGGTTGAGCCGCACCGTGCGCTCCGGATCGGATTCCCCGTAGGCCCGCTCCAGCTGGTCCTGGATCGCCCTGAGCTCGGAAAGCTGTTCGGCACTGATGTTCTCGGCCGCGCGGGCGGCGAGTTCGCCACCCACATAAGCCTGGACCTGGGCCACATCCGCGAGGTCACGAGCCGTGAACTCGAGCACCATGAAGCCGCGCCGGGGGTGCTGGACCAGCAGACCCTCGGCACGCAGGTTCAGTAGCGCCTCCCGAACCGGGGTGACGCTGATGCCGAGGTCGAGCGCCAACTGGTCCAGACGCAGGTACTCCCCGGCGCGGTAGGTCCCGTCGAAGATCCGGCGCCGCACCACCCGGGCGACGTCGTCGGACAGTTGCGGGCGGGCCGCGAAGTCAGGTTCTCCCGCCCGCTCCAACCGCCCCGGCGCGTCAGACCCGGTACTCATCGAGCAGATTCTTGCTGATGATCGTCTTCTGGATCTCGCTGGTGCCCTCACCGATCAGCAGGAACGGCGCATCGCGCATCAGCCGCTCGATCTCGTACTCCTTGGAGTATCCGTATCCCCCATGGATTCGGAAGCTCTGCTGAGTGACCTCCGCGCAGTACTCGCTGGCCAGGTACTTCGCCATCCCGGACGCCACATCATTGCGCTCACCGGAGTCCTTGAGCCGAGCGGCGTGCACCATCATCAGGTGCGCGGCCTCGACCTTGGTGGCCATCTCGGCGAGTTGGAACGCGATCGCCTGATGCTCGGCGATCGGCTTGCCGAAGGTTTCCCGTTGCTGTGCATAGCGAATGGCGAGTTCGAAGGCCCGCAGCGCGACGCCGCACGCGCGCGCCGACACATTGACCCGGCCGACCTCGACCCCGTCCATCATCTGGAAGAAGCCCTTCCCGGGCGCCTCCCCCAGCACATCGGACGCCGCCGCCCGGTAGCCGTCGAAGATCAGTTCCGTGGTGTCGATACCCTTGTATCCCAGCTTGTCGAGCTTGCCCGGAATGGTCAGCCCCGGTAGCACCTCGCCGAACCCGGACGGCTTCTCGATCAAGAACGCGGTCAGGTTGCGGTGCGGTTTATCGGCTCCCTCATCGGTTTTCACCAGTGCAGCCACCAAAGTCGAACTGCCACCGTTGGTCAGCCACATCTTCTGCCCGCTGATCACGTACTCGTCACCGTCGCGGACCGCTCTGGTGCGGATTGCCGCCACATCCGAGCCCAACTCCGGCTCCGACATGGAGAACGCACCCCGCACCTCGCCGGTGGCCATCCGGGGAAGGTAGTGCTGCTTCTGCGCGTCGGTGCCGTGCTGGCGGATCATGTACGCGACGATGAAGTGTGTGTTGATGACCCCCGAGACGCTCATCCAACCGCGGGCCAGTTCTTCGACACAGAGCGCGTAGGTCAGCAGCGATTCGCCGAGTCCGCCGTATTCCTCGGGGATCATCAGGCCGAACAGCCCCATCTCGCGCATCTTGTCGACGATGTGCTGGGGGTAGGTGTCCGTGTGCTCCAACTCTTGGGCGTTCGGGATGATCTCCTTGTCCACGAACTGCCTTACAGTGGTGACGATTTCGGCCTGCACGTCGGTGAGACCGGGGGTGTGAGCCAAGCGGGTCATGACGGCATCCGTTCGAATATTGCGGCCAGGCCCTGGCCGCCACCGATACACATGGTCTCCAGCCCGTACCGGGCGTCGCGCAGTTGCAGCTCACGCGCCAGGGTGGCCAGCATCCGGCCACCGGTCGCGCCGACCGGATGTCCCAGCGAGATACCCGACCCGCGCACATTGGTGCGCTCGAAATCGGCGTCGGTGAACTGCCATTCTCTGGTGCAGGCGAGCGCCTGCGCGGCGAACGCCTCATTCAGTTCGATGAGGTCGATATCGGCCAGCGCCAGATCGGCCTTCGCCAATGCCTTCTCGGTGGCCGGCACCGGTCCGATACCCATGATATTCGGCGCCACCCCGGCCACACCCCAGGACACCATCCGGACAAGGGGTTTGAGGCCGAGTTCGGCGGCGCGCCGCGGGGTGGTGACGATGCACATGGACGCGGCGTCGTTCTGTCCGCTGGAGTTCCCGGCGGTGACGGTCGCCTCGGGATCGCTCTTACCCAGAACCGGACGCAGCTTGCTCAGTACCTCCACAGTCGTGTCGGCGCGTGGGTGCTCATCGACGGAGATGACCTCATCCCCCGATCGCGAGCCGACCGTGACCGGGATGATCTCCTCGGCGAGCACCCCACTGCGCTGGGCGGCGACGGCCTTCTGATGCGAACGCACCGCTAGCTCGTCCTGCTCGGTACGGGATATCCCGTACCGAGCAGGACGAGCTAGCGGTGCGTTCGCATCAGAAGGCCGTCGCCGCCCA
>Ga0075012_10001081_pt1 | contig 28446 bp, 21 predicted proteins | sample All_14_2_FD_71474 | JGI IMG/M metagenome (GOLD analysis project Ga0075012, IMG submission 71474) | Freshwater microbial communities in response to fracking from Pennsylvania, USA - Allegheny Zone_MetaG_DW_15 | ecosystem: Environmental > Aquatic > Deep subsurface > Groundwater > Drilled...
CTCGAACTCGCTCTGCGGGATCGGCCCGATGATGCCGTAGTGGTTGCGCGTGGGCTTCAGAAAGACGGGAATAGCGCCCGTCATGATGATGCTGTGCAGGATGGACTTGTGGCAGTTGCGATCCACCACCACCACATCACCCGGTGCCACCGTATGGTGCCACACCATCTTGTTGCTGGTGCTGGTGCCGTTGGTCACAAAGAAACAATGATCGGCATTGAAAATGCGCGCCGCGTTGCGCTCACTGGCTCCAATGGCACCGTTGTGGTCCAGCAACTGGCCCAGCTCTTCGACCGCGTTACACACGTCGGCGCGCAACATGTTTTCACCAAAAAACTGGTGAAACATCTGGCCCACCGGACTCTTGAGAAACGCCACTCCGCCCGAATGGCCAGGGCAGTGCCACGAATAGGATCCGTCTTCGGCGTAGTCCAGCAGCGCCTTGAAGAACGGCGGCTGGATGCCCTCCAAATAGCTCTTGGCTTCGCGGATGATGTGGCGCGCCACGAACTCGGGCGTGTCTTCAAACATGTGGATGAAGCCGTGCAGCTCACGCAAGATGTCGTTGGGCAGATGACGGCTGGTTTTGGTTTCGCCGTAGATGTAGATCGGCACATCGGCGTTTTTCCAGCGCACCTCTTCAATGAACTTGCGCAGGTTGAGCACCACCGGGTCCAGATCAGGGCCATGACTGAATTCTTCGTCGTCGATCGACAAAATGAACGCACTGGCGCGGGACTGCTGTTGGGCAAACTGGGAAAGATCGCCGTAGCTGGTCACGCCCACCACCTCAAAACCCTCGGTTTCGATGGCCTGTGCGAGCGCCCGAATGCCCAGACCCGAGGTGTTTTCAGAGCGGAAGTCCTCGTCAATGATGACGATGGGGAAGCGAAATTTCATGGCAATCTCCAGCCTTGCTAGGGGCACTCAGGTAAGAAAAAGGGCAGGCAAAAAATACAGCACAGCCAAAAGCGGCAAAGCAGGCGCGAAGTGTACGGAAATCAGAAGGCTTCATCGTGAAGAGGGCAGGCTTTTGTCGCAGAATGTGGCGCAAGCTTGACATTTCAAACCACAGGTTTTGTTTTCGTGACACCTGCTGGTTTTTTGCTCCATAGGAAGGCGAATACATGTCTGATTCAACACTCTGGTGGCTGCTGGCTGGCTCGGCCATCGCCTTGGAGCTTTTCACAGGTACGTTTTACCTGCTGATGCTGGCAGTGGGAATGGCTGCTGCGGCCCTCGCCGCCCATGCCGGCGCTGGCACGGCGGTGCAGCTGGTGTGTGCCGCCGTGGTGGGCTCAGCCGCCGTCGTCGGCTGGTACGCCATCAAAAAGCGCAACCCGGCAGCCCCATCGGTCCGCTCCATGCGCAGTGTCAACCTGGATGTGGGCGAAATCATTCAGGTAGATGAATGGCGGTCCGATGGCTCTGCCACCGTCAAATACCGCGGGGCCCAGTGGAGCGTGCTCCAGCGTCCCGGCAATGATCCCGTCCCAGGTGCCTACCGCGTCACCGAACTGGTGGGGAACCGACTGCTGGTCGAAAAGGTCTGACCAAGATCCGGCTGTGCGCCACCTGGCACGAAATTCGGCTACCCCGCCCCTTCCTCAACACCCAAAAAGAACCCGCACACCATGGAAATTGCTGTACTCCTGTTTGTCATTGCCACCATCTTCATCACCCGATCCATCAAGGTGGTGCCCCAGCAAAACTCTTGGGTAGTTGAGCGCCTGGGCAAATACCACGGCTCGCTGGCGCCCGGGCTCAATTTCCTCGTGCCTTTTATCGACAAGGTGGCCTACAAACACAGTCTGAAGGAAATTCCACTTGACGTGCCCAGCCAAGTGTGCATTACACGAGACAACACCCAGTTGCAGGTGGACGGAATTCTGTATTTCCAGGTCACAGACCCCATGCGCGCCAGTTACGGCTCATCCAACTACATCATGGCTGTGACCCAGCTCGCCCAGACCTCGTTGCGCTCGGTCATTGGAAAACTCGAACTCGACAAGACCTTTGAAGAGCGCGACATCATCAACGCACAAGTGGTCCAGGCCATTGACGAAGCCGCTTTGAACTGGGGCGTGAAGGTACTCCGCTACGAGATCAAGGACCTGACCCCGCCGAAAGAAATCCTGCACGCCATGCAGGCCCAGATCACCGCAGAACGCGAAAAACGCGCGCTGATCGCCGCCTCCGAGGGCCGCCGCCAAGAGCAGATCAACATCGCCACCGGCGAGCGCGAAGCTTTCATTGCCCGCTCCGAAGGCGAAAAGCAGGCCGCCATCAACAACGCACAAGGCGAAGCCGCGGCCATCACCGAAGTGGCCAACGCCACCGCCACCGCCATTGAGCGGGTAGCAGCCGCCATACGCCAGCCGGGTGGTGAGTTGGCGGTCCAGCTCAAGGTGGCCGAACGCGCAGTGGATGCCTACGGCAAAGTGGCCGCCGATTCGAACACCACCCTCATCGTACCGAGCAACATGACCGAAGTATCTGCTCTGATCGCTTCCGCCATGAAGATGATCGGCACCACCGGCAAAACCACCTAAAGACCGAACATCCAAGCACCATGAGCCGCAATGTTTTGGGTGAAGAGCTTCTGCCGTGCTCTTACGACCCCTTGACAGGGTATTTTCGCGACGGCTGCTGCCGAACCGATGGAAACGACTTGGGCACCCATGTGGTGTGCGCCCGCGTGACCCAAGCCTTTCTGGACTATTCGCTCAGTCAGGGCAACGACCTGATGACGCCACGGCCAGAATGGCGTTTCGTCGGGCTAAAGCCCGGCGACCGCTGGTGTCTGTGCGTGCTGCGCTGGCTGGAAGCACTTCAGGTAGGCGTGGCTCCACCCGTGGTGCTGAACAGTACGCATGAAGCAGCGTTGGACCATGTGCTGCTTGACGTACTGCAAAAAAACGCTTGGCAAAACCGTCTTGATGGCCGTTCACTGCATTGAATCTTGTGATTACCGGGGTTGTTAGCACTCGGATAACCAAATCAACCCTGGGCTCCTGCTACAATATAAGGCTTACTGGAGAGGTGGATGAGCGGTTTAAGTCGCACGCCTGGAAAGCGTGTGTGGGTTTATCCCCACCGCGGGTTCGAATCCCGCCCTCTCCGCCAGGATCCCTTATAAATCAACAACTTACGTAAGTTTATTGATTTTTGCCCACATAAAAACCCACATCAAATTGTTGGTTAAAGTGGTCTTCGAGGTTGCCTTAGAGTGCATTTGCACTCACTAAAACTACCGCCTCATGCCATTCATGACGGTTTAACTGACCTACAGGCCAGTTTTTACAAAAAATGTTTGTAGACGGTAAAAATATTTACGCTGCCGGTTGAGAGGGTGCAACTCCTGCCGAATGCGTTGGGCAACGATCTGGTTGCCCTCACGACACGCATGGGTTCAACACCGACCGTAGTGCGACCAGCTGAGCACTCAGATTGGTCACTGTACACCGGGCAGTCCAATCGCTACCTGCCGGAATCAACCAGAAGCAGGTCAAAAACCCAGCACTCAACTCAGCGTTTTTAGCTTCACACGTCACTGCACTTGAAGTTATGCCCGTTGTCTGACTGCGCAAGAGATACAGATGTTGGCGCCAGCTACGAAGTGAGCCGTATGCCGGTGCTGCCGTGAGCCGGCTTGACCACACTGAAATTCAAGCTAGACGCCGCATGCAGCTCGTTTTCCAAGATTCAGTTGCAGGTCGGCAGATGGCTCAAATTGGCGCTGGCGTTAACTCATAAACGCCATTTACCTTGCAGGTCTCCAGCAACGAGTACATGTGCCATCCCGTTGCGCTACTCACAAGCCTTTCACACTCGCACCACGGGCATGTCTTCCCACCGGGTCGTGTATTGCGGTGTCCGCCGTTCCTGTTTCATCGTCCAGGGCCTGCGTTCACCCGCCAGACCGGTGCTGGCCAGCAGCACCGTGCCGCGCCCGTAGCGCCGGTTCAAAACGTCCATAGCTCCCATAAGCAGCCCCTTGTCTGCCGTTCTACCAGGCTGCGCAGGTTCCAAGTCCAACTCGCTTTGCTGCACCGTGTCGGGCTGTATGTCCAGCAGCATCACCCCGGCTTTTGCATACAGGTAATCCGGCTTGTAGATGCAGCCCAGGCCGGTAACCGCCGCCTCGGCAATGTGCATCGTGTCGGCGGTCGGGCTGCGCAGCGGCACCACGATCGACCGGCTGTATTGCGGGTCATCCCGAAACGGGCTCGTGCGAATGAACACCAGCACTTGGCGGGCGTGGCCGTTCTGGCGCCGCAGCTTCTCGGCCGCGCGGCTGGCAAATTCGCTGACCGCTTCGCGCAGGTGCTCCAGCGCGCTCACCGGCTGGCCAAACGAGCGCGTGCAGGCAATCTGCTGTTTGTCGGGCGCCACGTCCTCCAGCGACACGCAGGGCTGCCCCCGCAGCTCGCGCACCGTGCGCTCAAGCACCACCGACCAGCGCTGGCGCACCGTGCCCAGGTCCAGGCGTGCCAGGTCCAGCACCGTGTGTACACCGCCCTCCTTCAGCTGCGCAGCAATGCGCCGCCCAACGCCCCACACCTCGTCAACCGCAGTCGCGGCCAGCACGGCATTCAAGGCGGCGGCGTCCAGGCTGGCCAGGTTGCACACCCGGGCCAGTTCTGCCGGGTAGCTGCCCGGCTTGCGTTCGGCGGACTTGGCCACATGGTTGGCCAACTTGGCCAGGGTCTTGGTCGGGCCAATGCCCACACAGCACGGTATGCCCACCCATTGCATCACCCGGTCGCGTATCGCGTGGCTGCGCCGCACCAGGTCCCCGCGTATGCCCGATAGGTCTACAAAACTCTCGTCGATCGAATAGATTTCTTGGCGGTGTCCCAGCCCGGCAACCAGGCTCATCATGCGGTCGCTCAGGTCGCCATACAAAGCGAAGTTGGCCGACAGCGCCACCAGGCCATGGGATTCTTGAAAATGCCGGATCTTGAAAAACGGCGCCCCCATTTTGATGCCCAAGGCCTTGGCCTCGTCCGACCGGGCCACCGCACAACCATCGTTGTTCGACAGCACCACCACCGGGCGCCCGTTCAAACTGGGCCGGAATACACGCTCACACGAGACAAAGAAATTGTTCCCGTCCACCAGGGCATACAGCGGCACCGCCATGTTGTTTGCTGCACCGCCACCGGGCTTCAGAGCTTGAATTGCTTGATCGAAGCAATCACCACACCCCACACCTCAACCGTCTGGCCTTCGGTGGGTGTGATGTCGGCAAACGTCGGATTCGCCGCCTTCAGCTTCAAACGGCCACCGCGCAACCAAAGTTGTTTGCAGGTGAAATCCCCATCCACCACCGCCACCACAATGTGGCCGTGTGTGGGCTTGATGGCCCGGTCCACCAAAAGCACATCGCCGTCAAAAATGCCGTCCTCGCGCATCGACTCCCCCCGCACCACCATGCTGTAAGTCGCCTGCGGGTGCCTGACCAGGCGGTCGAGAACGTCGATGCGTTTGGCCTGAAAGTCTTCAGCGGGCGACGGAAAACCCGCCCGCACCGTGGATTGCAGCTCATACGCCCACAGCCCTTGTTCACCCAGTAACTGGGGGGCACGACACGGCTTGTACAGGGCATCCGTGCTCATACCAGTACGGGCGCCATGCCCTCGCGCCATTGGCTCACCTGCGCAAATTCCACCCTGCATTGCACGCACTGGTAACGACCTGATGGGCGCATAACCCCCGCCGCATCGCGCGCTATCAGCGATTTGTAGGCCGTGGCGCCGCAGCGGTGGCACCGGTTCACGGCACCGCCCCCGTGGGCTTCTGCCCGACGGTCTGGGTGGGTGGGTGTTGATGTGTGGCTCATTTGTGCCTCCTGTAGCTGGTCGTTAGTACGAAATTCGCATTAATGCACTCCCCCATTTGAGGGAAGGTTTTCATGCGGCACCACACATTTGTGTGTTCAGTACAAAACCCCGTCACGGTCAATCCAGATCCCACACCGAAACCCGCGCAGCCATGGCCAAGGCGCTCAGGCGGCACACATCGCGGGTGCAAGTCGCGCGGTTGATGGCGCCGCCCCGGCCCGTCCATCTGCGGATCAAAGCTTTGATGCTCATATCGTTCTCCGTTTTGATATGGGTGGCGCTCAATCGCAGCGCCTGAAAACACCGACAACCACGCCCAGCACCTCAAGTGACTGCTGCGCCACGATGTCGGGATAGTCAGGGTTCGCGGGTTTGAGCACCCATCCACTCTGAAGCGGGTAGAGGTACTTCACGGTCATTTCGCCATCCACCAGCGCCACCACGATGTCACCGGGCTTGGTGGGCCGGTTGCGCTCCACCACCACCATGTCGCCGTCGTTCATGCCGGCGTCTTTCATCGAATCGCCCTTGACACGACAAAACACCGTGCGCTCGGGGTGGCGTATCAGGTAGTCCTCGACGTTCACCAGCTCAGTGCCCGCGCTCTGGTCTTCGAGCTGAGGCAGGCCAGCGCGCACGCTGCCCATCACCGGCAGAGCAAAGAAAGCACGGGTGGGCGCTATGCGCCCTTCCAGGCGCTCCAGGTAGCCGGTCTCGACCAGGCGACCGACCACCTTGAATACACCACCGGACGAAGCCAGGCCCAGCACCGGCGCGAGCTTGGCCATGCTGGGGAAGGCTTTGTGGTCGTGCCAGTACACGCGCAGGGCGTTGAGGTGCTTGGTGTCTGACATGGTGCGCGGTTGCTGGATGGCACAAGTGAATGAATGTTCACCATGGTAGCAAAAAAACGTACTGGCGGTCAACGGGGTGAGCTAGAACAGAATTGCTCTTGGTGAGTCAGGTTTTTTTGGATGTCTGCAACTCGTTCTGCACTGAACGAGAACCGCCTACTCAGGCACGGGTGTGGGTGACTGGATTGCAGCGGTAACTGTCGGTCGGCCACCGCCTGCTCAGCGTCTGCTCCCGGCCAAGAGCGGCCCACCGCGATGGTTGGCTGTGTGCCTGCTATAGGCTGCAAGCGGTCACTCAGGCCACCACGGTCTAGCGTCCGGTTTCGAAAATGAGAAGCCGGGGTGAGCGTCCGTGGAGATGGCTCTCAGAGCCCTGAGAGCCTATGCCACCCTAGTCAAGTGATCGCGTGCCGACCTTGCCGCCAGCCAAGCGGAGAGGCCTGGAGCGTCTAATCTGGCAGTGGTAAGCGCTTCAGCCGCTTGCGCGCGCCATGCCAGGTCGCCTGGCTCTTGAAAGCTTCTCCGTAGGTCACGGATGGTCACCAGCGCGACTTCTGCCCAGTCGCGGAAGTCCTGGAGATCCCAATGGGCGACGCGCCCAAGGTGTGGTATCGCGCCCTCCTTCGCGTTCTTCGCTGGGGTGACAAGCACTGCCTGTATCGCCGCGCCACGCGATGTAGGCACATGTTCGCGAAGCCAATCAGGATGGGATGCCGCTTGCCGAGCTTTCGTGGCGTCGATAGTGGATGTGTCACCCTTTGCGTTTGCATGGTCTTCGAAGACAAGTGCGATGTCCCCAACAATCCACCATGGGTCCGGGGACGCGTCGGTTTCGCGCTTTCCTGCTGAGAAACCGAGGTGCTCGCCGAGTAGAACCTGAGCCTGCTCGAAGGCATCACCGTCCTTCAATCCTTCCCTGATATCCTTTTCCCTCGCCGTGAACTGGCGGTTGTGAACCATACCTAGCTTTACGAGCTGAGCCTCAAGCTGTTCGACTTGAAGCATGACAGCGGCATTGGCTTGTTCGTTCGGCGCAGGAGCAGCCGCCTCTCCCCGTGCAAGGTTGATCAGCCAGGGGATGCCCAGCGCTGCTTCCTTCGCCTTTCGGTACTGCATACGCGCGTGGACATCGAACCCCTTTTCGCCCACAGCAGCAGCCATGTCAGCAGCTGCCCCAGCGAGATAGTGCCAAAGCGCTCGGTACCCGCGCAACCCGCTGTCGGTAAGACCTCCCAAGACCTCACGAGCAGCCTCATAGGCTTTGACGTAGTCTTGATTCCAAGTCGCTGTTTGCCATGCGATCTCGTCTGCGACGACGCTGGCCAGTTGGTCCATCGCCGGAAATGGTGCCTGCGTCGCGGTCTCGCGCGCATCCAAGATGCCTTGATTGGCCTCTTCCCATTCCTGCTCGTGCTCATGGAAGATACTGAAGTTGTCTAGGATATCTTGAGCCACCACGCGCGTGGACTGTTCGATGCCGAATTCAAGTTCCGCCTGCAGTTCGGGGTGGAAATACGAGCGGCGCTTGCGATCGGTAAGGTAGGCAGGAAGGTCCTCCCCTGTGGCCACGACGGCCGAGTAGTCGTTTAGGCCGCGGGTGCAACGCCCAATCGCTTGCATAACCCGGGTTTGCACTCGTTCGTTGAACAGGAGGCTCGCACCCATCCGGTTCATTAGGAACCGCTCCTGGAGATTGGTTGCCCTCGGCAGACCCTCAACGAAGAGCAGGCGGCAGTCGTCGTCAGGAAAGTCGATCCCGTCGTAGCGGTTGGCTACCACCGCGACTGCGCGTTCGGCTGCGGTGAATCCAGCTTTGCTAGTTTCCAGTTCGGTCGCTGTAAAGACCTCGAACTTGAGGTTCTCAGTAACGTCATCCACCACCTCCGTGGCATCCGCCTGACTCGGTGTCAAGACCAAGCTGCGGCCTGCTTTCCTCATCAGCTGGTGGCGCAGGTCCAGTGCATCGTTAGGTTCAAGTGACTTCTCCGGGAAGATGAAGAATCGCCGACCAATGCCTTGCCGCTCCCAACCTTCAGGAATCGCTAGCCGTTGAATCCTCGTTCGGCCAGTCAGCCGTTCAAGATCGCCGCCTGCGCCAAGCGTTGCTGACATGAAGATGCGCTGCCTGGCATTCGCAAATGGCGCATGCGACCAAGTAGGTGGAATGAGAGGTCGAAGCAAGACCTCCGAGGATGAGACATACAGCTGGCAGGCGTGCAAGTGATCGGCAAGCATCCGCCACGCATACCGTTGGTCCGACTCGCTGATGTTCTCTGAGATGGCACTGCGAAGTTCGTCCTCAATCTCGATCAGCTTGTGGGTGGGGATCTTGTCCACCCAGCTTGCATCGTCAACACTTCGCCAACTTCCCGTCAAGCGCGAGTAGTTTGCGTCCGTCAAGCACCCCTTGAGCACCGCTGCGACGGCGCTGAACAGCGTGGTGTCCTGTGGCTCGAAGCGGTTGATACGCAAGGTCCACTGGCTTGCAATGTAGTTTTCCGCCGCGTGTGCGTCATCAACGATGATGATGTCTGGATCTTCGAAAAACGGATTCACGTTAAAGAGGCTGCTATATGTCGTAACAGCGACGCGCTCCCCGTCTTGATAAGCAGTCTTGGCCTCAGGAGTGTAGTTTTTGACCTTTCCGGTAAATGCTTCCACGGTCAAGCCGTACTTGGCCAGTGCCTCATCCGCGACTTGGTTCACCAACTGTCGCGTGGGACAGAGGTAGACCACCCGTTCCTGGTACTTCCTTCTACGCCACTCAGCGAGCAGGAGACCAACTAGCGTTTTTCCACTGCCGGTTGGCAGCTGCAGCGCAACGTCCGTTGCTCCGAGCGCTTTCGCAACGTAGTTGCGCAGGACTTGCCCTTGATGGTCATATAAGCTGGCATGCTTGCGACGCGGAAGGTCACGGAAGAGCCTGTCTGGGCTCTCTGGCACAGCTGCATGTGTTGTCGGTTTCTTGAAGGCCATGATGCGTTGGTTCCCTGTACTAGTGCTGACGGACCGGGCAACTGATTTTGTTCGCCGGGTTCGGCAGATTTGGTCCTACCTTAATTCTGCCGCAGTGCCAGCGAATAACCCGTACCGACCAGACAAGGCGGCAGAGACAACCGAGAACGTTATCCCCACGCTCAACTACTTGCCGACGCCCGGGCCTTCGAGCAGTCCTGACCGCTATGGCCATCTTTTGCGAGGAGGTCACGCAATCGTCGCAGCGCAACGTGCGCAGCACTCTGTCGAGCCGAAACCGGACAGTCGCAGGGCGTTGCGCTAATTTCTGGTACCGCTGCAAAGTCGACTTCAGGCTGGCTGCCGACGGTCGAAATCTGCCGCCGAATGTCGGTAAGCGGGCACATGGCAGTCATTGATTGCCTTCGCGAGTTGAGCTCTTGCTGTGTCCCTAAGTGCCGATCGGCGCGCAGAGCTTGCGGCGCGACAGACCAAAACTGGGTCAAATTCCCGCTTGGCCTCTGTCTTTGAACATAAACAATTCTGGAGCACGACCGGCAACGTGGTCGCTGTTTGGATGAGAGTGCCAGAAGTCGAAGATGGACTGTTGAGTGCATGCCTCGATGTGAAGAAGCGACTTCGTCTCTTCCTCGGCAAACGGAGCAATTAGCCCAGCGGCGGTATCTGCGTCGCCGAGCACCATGTACTCGAAGCGCTTCCTATCCGCCTCTGGCACATTCAACACGCCGCCCGTGAACGGCGCGACCTTCCCTGGTTGCAGCCCTACCCGATAGATGTCGGGATTGCAGGCCTCGTAATAGACGGCCTGCCCTCTAGCGGCATGCAGATATACGTGCTGCGAGGCCACCAAGCTCGCCGGCACCGAGATGGGCACGGTGGCCGTTCGGTCCAAAGTCGATTGGCGATACACCTTGAGAGGGATGGCCTCTTTTCTCGACGCCGCGTTCGTCTTCAAAAGACCGATAAAGCCAGTTGACGCCATTGCAATCTTGGCTAGGTCTTGCTCTGAGGTAATACGTCGGAGGCCGGTGAAGTATGCGTAAGCGACGTTCTTCAGTTCGCGAGTGCCTTGCACGTTCCAGTTAGACCCGCGAAAGTGGCCAGAAGCCTGTATCGCCTCCGCAGCCTGGTCGGTGGTGTGATGAAAGAGGTCTAGCCGGAAATCGCCGCTTGGTTCAAGTGAGCACGTTCCGTCAGCACTACGTGCGAGGTCGCCCGGGGCGGAAATCATGCAACGGTATACCTGAGATGAATCGCTCTGAGATGCCACGAATCCGCCCGAGGTGAAGGTCACGTTCACCAAGTGGCCGCCGCTGACCTCGATGCCAATGTTGGCTGCTGCATAGCCCTCCCAATACGACAGTTGTGGGGCATAGAAGAACTTGGGCTGAAACCAGCGCATCCCACCAAGGTCGGCCGCAAGCAGGTCCGGAACGAGCAATGACGTCCCTTCGGCATGGACAAGCTTTAACTTGATGAAACCGTCAATGACGTTGGGGCGCATCTCACGCCAATGGTCAATGAACTCAGCTTCGGTCGGACTATTCAAGGTTGCTCCCTCTGTTGGGTGTTGTGTAGGCGGCCCCACGCATATCATCAAAGAGAAATGGGGCCAAGACGACCACCGCAGACTGCTGCCCGCGCCCCGATTCGGGGCGTGGGCGGTGAATAGTGGCGCCCGTGGTCGCCAAAAAACCCTCTTCCGCACAATCTAGGTGCTGTATGTTGTGTTTGCCTACCGGGTCGGACTGGTCAAGGCTGGTCTAAGGCTGAATACTTGGTAGAAAGTCCTCGTACTTCTGAGGCAGCAGGGCAAATTCGCCCCAGGCCAAGCGCTCGGTACACAAACCGATTCCATTGACCCCAATCTTTCCCCAGAAGATAACGTACCGGCCCTTCGAATCGTTCGAGATACCCTTCTGTGTCTGCACACGATCTACGACTTTGACGTAGAAGTCTTTCACCGCCCCATTGCATGCAAGCTTGGTCATCCGTAGATGCGTTGGTCTAGCAACTTGCCCTGCAACAAATGAGTCAATGATCTGTCCGAAGTACAACGCCTCCGACTCAGTGTGTTCCACCACAGTCCGAACATCCCTGAGCGCGTCAATGAGGCGGACGGCCGACTTCGATCCTGGGAAGACAAAGTACCGGTACAGGTTGGCGTCAAAGCGCCGGCACAGGGCCTCAATCGTCGAAAGCTTCGATGGCAGCCGAAACGTCTGGCCAGAATGTCTCGAAATAGGCAAGTCAGACAGCGGCCCCGCAACGTCTTCTACTGGCGTTTGATCGTATGGTCCCGCAGACACGATCGGCACGGCCGGTTCGTTCAAGAATGCAGAAATCACAACCAGTTCGTTGCTGGCTATCGCTTGCTTGGCTTCCTCTTCGGTGGTGAAGAGCATCCCTTCCGGCTTCGTGGATCGCAACTCACATGGAATGGGCAGGGACATCGGAAAATGCGAAAAGCAAGCCTTGCGGCCATTGGAGAAGACCGCCTTCGCTTCTGGTGTCCGGACCAACGGCTGACGGCAACCTGGGCAGTACAACCGCCCCCGCATGTCACTGGAGGAGTAGTCCTGCGGTGCAACGCTTTTTGCCGACTTCAAAAGATCGGTCCAAGGACTTTGCTCCGCATCCCAGGTTGGATGGAAGTATGCGAACTTGATGCGACTTACAGTGGGCTCAGTCATAACGAGGAATTTGGTGGGATCGCAGCAGTATGGCTTGCTCGTATTGCTGCCACGATTTCTAGCGCAGCTTCTATCCAAATGACCCGTGACGATTCACTGAATCGCCTTGGGCTCGACTGGCGGTAGCGTCGGCCGTTGCCTTCATCGACTTTGTCGCGGAGACCTACGCTCAGCGCGAATCGCTTCGCAATCTCGGGAATCCCGGCAAAGCGGGCTGATCAGGGTCGCAAACTCGTCGAGGCCACGCCGGCTTGACTTGCCCCCTCAGGACCCTTTCCCCATGGAATTACTTCAGCGATCCGATGCCTGAAGGCACTTGTAAACGTCATCACGCCGGTAGGCGCCCCAAACCGGCGCAATTCCAAGACCCTGGGACGCATCTCATCCCAGCAGGCGACTATGGGCTGGAGGTACTCCAAAACGGTTGGATTGGTGAGTATCCCTCTGAGCAGGAATCGATCATCGAACTGCCTAGACTCAGTCTTCGTCATTGTCCAGTATAGAGTAGCTGAAAGGGCAGCCTTGCCACCAAGCATGACGAGGTCCTTTCGATCCATTTCGTGGCTACAAATCGCCCGCATCAGTTTGTTATCCAAGCTCTCGTGGATCTGAGGCAGGTTGATCTCCAGGCGAGTTAACGGATTCGGATGCGAGCCCTCAACAACCGCACTGGGTGCAAGGGGCTTAGCCCCGTTGAACCGGAAAAACACGAGCGAGAGGCCGCACAACATGAGGTACACCAGTCCCGCTAAAACCTCTGTTCGAGCCTCAACGCGAACGAAGGTCGGATCACTGACATGTCGGATCAGCTCGAAAACGTAGAAGTTCATTGCTTCGAAGTCTGCTGCCAGTTCCGTAGCGTGCGAAACAACCGCCTCTCGGCCTACAAGAACCTCGTCGCCAGACGCCTCGAAGTCCTGAACGTCTGCAGCAAGCCCGAGACCTTCGGCAGTCGAGCCAAACTCTGCGCGGATGACCCCATGCTCTTGCATCAGATGACCAAGCTCATGGAAGAAAACCCAGGTGATGGCGGCAACGAAGATGTTCTTCACATGCTCGTCTTCCTCAAAACACGTCGGGAGTTTCTCCCGGTCGCCGAAGAAATCGTAGAGCCTGTCAACGTCCTTACCTTCGGGGATGCTTCGCAAAAACTCGCACAGGCCTTCTGCGTCCCTCCAAACTTGCCGTACGAGCTCGTAATAAATAGTTATGCTGTGCCGAATGGGTGCGGCGGGATCAGCGGAAGAAGAAGCGTAGGCACCAAACTTCCTACCCTCACGCCAACCGATAGATAGTTCCCCGCCGAGCTCCGCGTAGATGCCATCGTTCAATTCCCGAGTGAGGGTTCCTAGGACCTGCCCTGCCAGCTGGTAAATCTCAAAATCTTCCATTCGGTGTCTCGTACTCGCCGTAGACAGTGGCGTAACCAGCGTTGTACCTGCTTTTTCGCTGGCATCGTTCGACCCTGTCGTCAACTATTGCTGCTGGTGCGCTCGCTAGTGATGCGTCATACGCAAAGTGTCGGTGGTTCCCCTTGAGAAAAAGCAGACTTCTGGTTCATGACGCATCACTAGCTCATTGGGATAAGGCTTAGGAAAGGCGAGGTAGAGCCGGATGAAGGCCACTCGGATCATCGCCGTCCAGGCACGTGGCGCTAGCCTCAACTCCTCTCTGGAATCAGCCCCAGGCCCAGGTGGATTCGTCGACGCTCGGATGACCGCTCAGCGCTCCTAACGAGCCGGACGCACAGCGACCGCGACCGACGGCTCCCGCTGCATTGCCGCCGCCCAGCTCGGCGATCTAAAGGACCGCTTCGGGTCGCTATGTAGAGCTTTGCATAGCGACCCCTATGCACAGTTCTCAACTATGCACAGGTCGAGCGTTTTTGGTGGCCCAGATGCCATGGAGGTGCGGTGTCTGGACGCACGGGCCTTTGCTGAACTGGACATAGTTTCTGCGTTGGAGCGTACTGGTGATCCCACTTTTTTTGGAGATCACCATGTATACCGCACCGCTCTCTCGCGCCATTGAGGTCAATTGGCTTGCTTCCAGTCCCATCGGGCCGCACGCCGTAGCTTTCAAGCGATACCTGACTGAGCGTAGATACTCGGCGCAGACCATTACCAGCTACGTCGCCGACTTGGAGCACTTCGCGCGCTGGGTGTGCAACCGGTGCCTGCCGCTGGCTAGGATCGACGAAGTCTCGGTCGCCATATTCCTTGACGACCACCTGCCGAGTTGCGCTTGCACTGGGCACACGCGGCACGACCGAGCCGATCACAGTGCGGCGCTTGGGCACCTACTCGTCGTGCTTCGTGTGCAAGGTGTCATTGCGCAGCCGCCTGTCAGCACCAGGCCGGTAGATGAGGAATTGCGCCGCTACGACCATCACATGGATCACGTGCGCGGACTCGCACCGAAGAGCCGGACCATGGTGCTGCGGATCGTTGGGCGGCTGCTGGCGGAGCGCTTCGATGGCAACGCAGTCGATATCAAGGCCATCACGCCTGAGCACGTTCGGCGTTTTTTTGCCGAACAGGCCGCACTGCACAGCAAGCCTGCCGGTGCCGGATCTGTGGTGTCATCGCTGCGGGGCTACTTCCGCTACCGAGCCTCGCTTGGGGATTTGGTCCATGGGTTGATAGGCGCGCTGGCCTATCCGGCCAACTGGGCTCTGTCGTCACTGCCCAAGAAGTTGACCGACGAAGAAGTTGCCCAGTTGGTCGGCTCGCTCAACAACCCCTGCCGTGCCATGCGGCGGGCCTGTGCCATCGTGCGCTGCGCGCTTGATCTTGGGCTTCGCAGCATTGAAGTCGCCCAACTCAGCCTGGACGACATCGACTGGCACGCTGGCACGATAACGCTGCGGCACACCAAGGGCCGCCGTGTCGACGTCCTGCCACTGCCAGTAGTCACAGGCGAGGCCATCGCACGGTACTTGGAACTGGAGCGCCCCAAGACATCCAACCGCGCCATCTTCGTGCGCAATGTGGCCCCGCGCGACGCCCCCATCGGTGCGGACCTTGTTCGCAAAACCATCCGCCAGGCCTACGCACGCGCCGGGTTGCCCTACACGCGCTCGCACCTCCTGCGCCACACGATGGCCAACCGCCTGCTCGCCAGCGGGTCGTCGTTGAAGGAGGTGGCCGACGTGCTACGCCACCGGTCGCTGAACACCACGATGATCTATGCCAAGCTGGACAGCCGCAGTCTTTCAGCGGTGGCCATGCCGTGGCCAGGGAGCGCGTCATGAGCGCCGTCGCCATGCCCTTCAAGTCTTGTGTCGAGCGCTTCTTGGTCGAGCGCCATGGTCTCGGGTTCTCAGCACGCAGTGAGGCTTGCGCCTTGCGCAGCTTTGCCCGCCATCTCCAAGAGGTAGGACATTGCGGACCGTTGACGGTCGAGGTGATGACGGACTGGGCACGACGCGATAGCCATGGAAGCACCGACCCGGTCACGTGGGCGCGGCGTCTGAAGAAACTGCGCACGTTCGTGCGCTGGCTACAGCAGTTTGAGCCCCACACCGAAGTCCCCGATGACACGATCTTCGGACGCATGCCCGAACGCAAGGCACCCCATATCTACAGCGAGCAAGAGATCATTGACCTGCTGGCCAGCGCCAGGCGGCTCGGCCCGGCATCCAGCCTTCGCGGTGTCGTCTTCGAGACGCTGTTCGGTCTGATCGCCTCGACGGGCCTGCGGATTGGTGAAGCGCTGTCGCTGACGAACGCCGATGTCGATCTCAAGACGGGCATGCTGACCATCCGTCTGACCAAGTTCGGTAAATCGCGCCAGGTGCCTGTGCATCCGAGCACCCTCGGAGCACTGCGTCAGTATCGCCTGCGGCGCGACTTGGCGGGCGAGTCCTACTGCGACGACACCGCGTTCTTCGTTGGCAGCCGAGGGCGACGGCATGGCCTGCCACTGGGTGACCGCCAGGTTCATCGCGTCTTCGGGGAGTTGCGCCGACAATTGGGCTGGCCCAATCGCGGATCGCACCATGCCGCACGCATCCATGACCTGAGGCACACCTTCGTCGTTCGACGCATCGTGCAATGGCACGCCCAGGGTGTGGACATCGATCAAGCCATGTTGTCGTTGTCGACCTACGTCGGGCATGCGATGGTGACCAACACCTACTGGTATCTCTCGGCGGTGCCGGAACTGATGGCGCTGGCCGCAGGGCGGTTCGAGGCGTACATGTCACAGGCGGAGGCAGGCTATGAATAGACCTCCCACTCCGCCGCCACCGTCATTCCCGGCGCTGGTCCAGCAGTTCTTCACCGAGTACCTGGTTGCGCAGCGGGCGGTCAGTCCGCGCACGGTGGCGTGCTACCGAGACGCGCTGTCATTGTTCCTGGGCTTCGCCAGCAACAAGCTGGGCAAGGCGCCGACGGCCATGCAGCTTGCCGACATACAACCCGAGCTGATCCTGGCCTTTCTCGACCATCTGGAGCAAGGCCGCAAGAACGCGGTTCGCAGTCGCAACTTGAGGCTCACGGCGCTGCGCGCGTTCCTCAAGTTCGCCGCTCGGCGTGACGTTACAGCGCTGCACGACATCGAGCGGGCGCTGGCGGTTCCAATGAAGCGCTTCGAGCGACCGATGCTGGGCTTCCTGACACGCCCGGAGATGCTGGCGGTGCTGGGTCAACCAGGCGAGGACTGGTCCTCGCAGCGAGATCACCTGCTGCTGGCCATGCTCTACAACACCGGCGCGCGGGTCTCCGAGATGATCGGCGTGCGTGTGGTCGATGTCATTCTTGAAGGCGGCGCATGCGTGCATCTGCACGGCAAGGGACGCAAGTTGCGGTCTATCCCCTTGTGGAAGTCCACCGTAGTGGAGATACGCGCCTGGCTTCGGCTAAATCCGGTGTTGCGGGGCGAGGCCGCCTTGCTGCCCAACCGAGACGGTCAGGCCATGTCCAGATCAAACGTCACGCAGCGCCTGAGCCTTGCGGTGACACGCGCCAAGGCGGAGCAACCCGGCCTCGCCGCCAAGCGCGTCTCGCCGCATACGCTCAGGCATACGACCGCCATGCACCTGCTGCAGTCCGGTGTGCCGTTCAACGTGATCGCCCTGTGGCTCGGACACGAGAGCACAACAACGACCCACCGATATGTCGAGGCCGACCTGGCGATGAAGGAGAAGGCGCTCGCGCGGCTGGAGGAGCCCGACACCAAGATGGGCCGCTACAAGGCGCCAGACTCGCTCCTGCGATTCCTGCAAACGCTGTAACTATGCGCAGTCTTGCCCATCCTCAATAGATCCAGCCGCAGCGGCCAGTTCCGACAATGCGAAGGTACCTGTGCATAGTTGAGAACTGTGCATAGGGGTCGAAAGCGGACCATCGACTGGTTGTTAACGGCGGTGTAAACCCGCTGAAAAATGGCGGCGGAAATTGGTGCCGAGTCGATTCTGTTTACCAGGGTCAAAATGCTCCTTTGTAGCGCAATCTCATTTTTCCCCTATGGATCGACTCAAGGGCGGGCGAAGCACACCCTTGAGCCGATCCATAGGGCATATTTCATCCCCAATTTATTCCCGATACCATATTTACGCGGAAACCGACAGCCGTTCACAAAATCTGCATCTAACGCTCCAAGTACATCTTGGTGATATGTAAAGGGCCATTGCTTGAAGACTCAGAGATACTCTTGTAATGCCGAAGACAGTCTGTCTGTCTATGTTCCTGTGCGCTGTTATGAACTAACGTTAAAGCATCGTTTGTTAGCGCAACTGGGTGGGTTTTCACATTTGCTGCTAGATGCGATGACACTGTTACCCAAGCAGGGGATCACCTGGGTGCTTGAGGTGACAGGGTTGAGCCAACAGCAGTTGCAGCCTATCCTCAAGCGCATGGAGGAACTTGGTTTGATCAAAGAGGGGCAGCTAAGCCGAAAGGGGGAGCTGCTCACCTGCTGGAAACGTCTGCTGCATGGCCAGAAACGCAATGTTTGGCTGGATGGGCAGTACAACAGCCATGGTTTCTGTGGGGATGCTTCGTTAGAGGTTGCAGCTCTGCATGAATCGGAAGACACGTTTGTCATCCGGCGCTGGCAGCGCTACACAGGCGACACAAGAGCCTGGCCCTGCAAAGACTGGAATGAAGACTGCGAGCGCCAGAAAACACGCATCATGCGCGTTCCCACAGAGTATCTGGGCGCAGTTTTCGATACTTTCCACGACTGTTTTGGTGACACTGGTTTCCATGTGAATGAGTGGGAACTCAGTGTCCGGTATGTTTCGCAAGAAAACGTGGAGATGGCTGCGCTAAAGGTGCCGTTGGATGTGGCTGATCTGCAGCCTGGCGGCACTTCTGAATACTCGCTGGTCAGCCCGGTACTTTGTTTGGAAACCCACTATTGCCTGCCCGATGGTGCTCCTACTGAATTGCTGAAGCTACAGCCAGAAAATCAACGACATATCATGGGCTTTAGCAGTGCTGTCGTTACCACTGAACAATTACTCGACGAGCCGACCAGTACTTGGTGTTGGCCCGAGGTAGATGCTGTTGACCGTTTGCAAGCGGCTGAACATTTGTTTCGTAAGGTGGCTCATTCAACACCTGCTGAAAGTGAAGTTCTCTTCAATCGCCAGCATAACTTGGTGGAACGCTGGAAGGGCTTCGGTTTCAGCTGGGCCGTTGTAGCAGAGCGTCTGCAGGACATTGAAGGCATTCATCCGATCAGGGAGGAGCGATGAAAACGATAGACATCTTTGCCAATGTTGCAGGCCAAGCGTTGGAGGATGGCCACATCCAGAAATATGGCGCCATCTTGCTCAGGAGTGGGGTGAAAGGGGTGGCCAAGGTTCACCCTGCTGTTGTATGGGCTGAGGCGACCGTGGCCGTCATCGAGGCAGGCGGCGCTTACTTTCGCTACTGTGCTGCCACTGAGACCACAGAACAGCTACGCTATTTCAACCAGACGCTGGAGAAGACCTTGGCCAGCGAGTTGCAGTTCGAGGATCTGCAGCTTCACGCCTTGTACCAGGAACGAAAAGGTCGGCAGGCACGCATAGAGCGCGCTTTGGCTGCAAACCGGATGAAGGGCCATCTCACTCAAAAGAAAGTTCGCGCACAGCTGGATTTACTGAAGCGCATGCGTGACTTGCTGCAAGATCAGCGCATGCAGTCAGGCAGTTTCCAGGAACTGATAGGCCTGCAGGTCTGCCTGGACAGCTGCATGAACTCCACCTTGTCACTATTACTTAATTTGGATGGAGAACTAAGATGAAAGAGCCGCAAAGACCCCCCGCAAAAACACCGACAGTCAAGAAGCCTACACCGAAGAAGCAGAAGTCTTCGCAGAAAGATGGCGCTGGTTTCTCAATGGGCCAGGCCATGGAGCTGGCCCAAACCTCAGTGGACGCCATGAAGGCGTTCACTGAGTACAAAAAAGAGGTTGAGGTGACCAAGCGCGCTGTGATCGAGGGGCAAAAAGCCATCACGCTGGGGGAACAGGAACTGGAAAAGGCGCGCATGACTCTTGTCGCGCGCCTTAACGAGTTGGAGAACGACGACAGAAGTGATAGCCGCAGCCACGAAGCGACCATGACCGAACTGTCTCAGAAGGCGCGTGGGCTAGACATCAAGGCTTCGTTCCAGGAGCGCGTACTGATACAGCTGGAGGCTCAGAAGATCACGGCTGAGGAAGCTGCGCTTTTGCTGTACGGAACCCAAGAGTAAATCGAGTCGTACATGGCCATTCCTTTTGTTGTAGCTGCGGGGCTAGCAGTGCTAGTCAGTGCCAAGGTTGTCAGTTGGATTTACAACGTCAAGACTGAGGAGGAGCAGAAGAAGCAGCACCACGAAAGAAAGCGCGCGGAAGTGATCCGTGCGCGTGCCGCTGCTGCCAGACAGCAGCAAGCTGCAGAGCGCCTGAAGCTTTTGAGGCAGATGGGGCAGGAACACGCGCAGTTCTTGCGCGAATCCATTCATGGGTGTCACCTTGCCGTGGCGGACGTGCCGGCTGAACTGGTAAAGCTGGAACGAATGATCGGCGAAGAGGTAGTTCATAAGACCTCCAGTCCATACCGCAAGTCTGCGCTGCGTCGTGAATATGCTCGTATCGAAGACGCGATTGTGCGCATGCGCGAATATCTGCGGTACCTTGACCATATGCAAGCACGCATACAGTCTTTGCTGCAGAAGGGTGCTTTCGAGGATCTGCTGGAGCTGGGCGCCGCAGAGCCTTTGTTGCCGGTGGACTGGCTGTATCCGGGCAAGCTGGTGTTGGTGTGCATGGATGAGTTGGGTCAGCCACTTCCGCGCTTCCAGCACCGAATTTCTTTTGGTAAGGATGACAGTGCCCAGAAGGCACTGGCCTTGACTTATGGAGATGACATTCCCGTTCTCATCAAGTCCGTCCACAAACGCTATGAAGAACTTTTCTATGGCTGTGTGGCTAGAGGGGCGGTCTACTACCACCACATCATGCAGGGAGAACCCACTGCGTTTGTGGTCGAACGCATTGTTGGTAATAACGCGATGGGAACTCTTTGTGAGGGAATAGTGCGCGCTTGTCTGCCAATGTCACAACTGAAGCACCCAGGCGTGCGGTTGTTGTCCGGTCAAAAGATACTTGTATACCCAACTGGCTATGACTTGTGCTTGAGCAGAAATCCTTTTGATGATAGAAGCCAGGCCATCGAGGTGAGTGAGTTTAACTACCAGGCGCGAGGGGCTCAGAGCTACCAACAGCTTTATCTGGAAGTGGATGAACGCTTGCTCGAAGATGTCTCGGACCAGGGTTTTTATGACCTTGAAGAGCATTGGACGCTTCTGGGCTACAGCAGTGCCACGGGAGAGATTTCCTTAGCCAAGGCCTCGATCCAGATCGATTGCGTAGTGCGCGAAGCCGATGAAATGCTGGAGGTCCGCAAGCTTACGCAAACCGGCAGCTTGCTGATTGGTCTGGATACGCCTTTTCGCTTCACACTGATTGCGCAGCGCCTGGCAAAGGCCGAGAAGGTAGGCTGGTCCTATGGGGTGCAGGAGTTCGTGCGCTTTTGTGCCCAGTCTGCGCTAGACCTTAACGAATCTCCGGAGCGTCTGGCGCAGAGTCGCTTTTACCAGCGGTGGGAGCAGGTCATTGCATACCAGCGCAGACGGGAGGAAAGTGCATTGTTGGAGTTCCCACTAGAGCTTGCGCACCGAGAGGAAGGCATTCTGACCGTGCAACGCAGCAGCCTTCCCTGGCAGGTCCAGGAGCAGTTCGACCTAGTGTTCGACAAGCTGGGGGAGGTATTGTCTGAAAACAACACTCTCAGTTCCGATCACTGCGTTCGCTTGCAGCTGTGGGACGAGCAGCGCAGCGAATATATTCCAGCCTTGCGTTTCGACCGCCGTAACCGACCGCTGTATGTCCGCCGAAAAGACTGCATCAGTATTGAGGGCAACTTCTTGCTGCCGGATGACGAAGCACCCATGCTGCGTCTGCTAATCAACATACCAAGTGCATCACTCAAGCGACAGAGCCAGGCACTGGAAGATTTCTTCCAGGATCGCTTGGTCAACCCCGCCTTGAAGAACATACTGTTGGCACCTGAGTACTATCTGCCGAAGCAGGAAGTGCACCCAATGCCCGTCTCATGGTCTGGCACTTTGGACGACAGTCAAAAGCGTGTGGTTGAACTGGCCCTCAGGGAGCAAAATATCGCACTCATTCAAGGGCCGCCAGGTGCAGGCAAGACCACGGCCATCGTGGAAATACTCTACCAGCTATTCCACCAGCAGCCCCATCGCCGTGTGCTGGTTGTTTCTCAGCAGAACACGGCTGTAGATAATGCACTGGGCAAGTTTCTGGAGAAACACAGCAACAGCCTAGAGCAGCCCATTCAGGCGATACGCATTGGCAATGCGGAAAAGATAAGTCCGGCCATTCAGCCCCTGGCCTTTGACCGGCAGTTCGCCAACTTCCTCTCCGAACTTGAGGCACGTGCGATCAACGCGTCTGTGCGTCTGCCTGAAGCAGAAAGCAATCTTTGCCATGTCTGGTGCGCGACGCTCAAGCAGACCATGCAGTCGCGTACGGGGCAGGAAGAGTTTTTTATCACCCTGCTGGGCGATCGCAATGTGGTGGGTGCCACTTGTGTAGGTCTGGCCACCAACAAGGGCGGCATTGACCAGCTGCAGTTTGATGTAGCCATCATTGATGAAGCAGGGCGAGCCACCGTGCCGGAAATCCTCATTCCCATCTTGCGTTCCAAGAAGGTTATTCTGGTCGGCGACCACTACCAGTTGCCACCGAGCATTGCGCCTTTGCTGCGTGATGACGATGCCAGCCAGGCGCTGAGTTTCCTGCGAGACAATTTCCTCAGTGGAAGTTTTTTTGAGCTGATGTTTGAGCGCTTGCCAGAGGTGTGCCGTGAAGTTCTTGACAAGCAGTACCGTATGGCACCCGTCATTGGCAATTTGGTTGCGAATCTCTTCTACGATCGCCGGGGGCAGCGAGTGCTTTTCAATGGCCATCCAGACAGTCACTTTGAACCCGACTATCTGCTGGAGCACAGCATTTATTGGGTGGATGTGAAGGGGCGGCAGCAACAACCACACCACAGCATGAGTAAAGAAAATGTACGTGAAGCTGACGCGATAACAGACTTTTTGATGGATCTGGCCGAAAAAGCAAATCACCCCATTTCGGTCGCGGTCATCACGCCTTACAGCGCCCAGAAAGAGCGCGTACGCAAGCAGCTGCGCGACTTTGGCTGGAAGGATGGGCAGCTGGGTTTTCTGCGTGTCGAAGTCGATACTGTGGATGCTTTTCAGGGCAGTGAGGCCGATGTTGTGTGCTACTCCACCGTGCGCACGGAAGGTAGTCTCAACTTTATTCTTGATCGCAAGCGTCTGAATGTTGCATGCTCGCGAGCAAAGCTGCACCTAATGTTTTTTGGCGACATCCATTATTTGCGGAACTGGCGTACAAAGAAGAAAGAGGGTGTCAACCTCTTCTCAAAGATTATGAAATACGCCAGCACTAAGCCTGTGGTGTTTAGGGGAAAAAACCCATTGGCCTCGGAAAACTTTGCGTCTGCGGATTCTGTTTGCAGCGACCGCCTTGGAGCTTGACTGGGAATTTCTAGTCGGTTTCGCATGATTACTTACGCGATACAGTATCAAAAAGCCGTGCAACGTGTAAAGCCTAAGAATTCAATAAAGCAGGACTGACCTGCCTCCCACCTGCCGAATCCCGACCGTGGCCTGTTGAGTTCACGGCCAGATTCAGGCCTTGAAAATGTCTACCTTGGTTTCCAGGCACTTACGCAGGCTCATGTCCATGGCACCAATCTCAAACCAGCTGCTTGGCTTTTGATAAAAGTCGAGGCCTCGGCCGATCTTGATGACCCAGCCATTGTCCAGTCGGATTTCCCGATCGTGGAGATTGGGGTTGACGTTGATTTCCAATTCCACGTCCTGTTCAAGCAAGCTTTGCTGAAGCTGGTTCAACTTTTCGTTCATGTCGGCCAACGGCGTCGAATCATCAAAACTGGTCAGCAGTGAGATCTTTCGCACCGTACCAGCCTTCAAGACAGCCTCGCAGAACCTGAGGAAGTTCTGTATCTGGTGAGGCATCCGTATGTAAGGATCTTCAACCTTAACGGTCTTGGCACCTTTCAAGTACGGACCCATGATGGACTCGTATGTACGACCAGTATCACCGTAGAGGATGGTGAAATGCTGCTCTGAAGGCCCGGATACAAGCTCTGGAATCGTTGAGACAGAAGCGGCTTCAGCAGCAACTTGCGTCGATGGCTCAGGCATCATCGCCGGACCGGATTCGCTGGGTGCGCCATGCGATTCACCCATGTTCAAAGTAACCGCTTCGGATGGGCTTAGGGACGTCCTGGCGGGTTGCTGCGTGGCACTCGCATCTTTTGACTCGGGGCAAAAAACAACGACTTCAGTTCCGTCGGTACGAAAATAGGAAAGATTGATCAGCGCGAACTCGTCATCGGGTTTGCGCTTGTTCATCTGCTCTTTTACCCGTCGGCGACATTCCACCGCGTAGGCGACGTATTCTTCGAACTCTTCGTCCGTGGCTGTGCCGGAAGGGTGCAGGATCTTGAGGAAGGCGCACACCGTCTTCTTGATGCCTTTTTCATCCCGCCCCTCCACCGACTTGCCCAAGCGAATGCGTTTGGTGACCTCCTCGTATCGGTTCGTGTGCTTGAACTGGTGGTGAAAAGCTTCGGCCAGATAGTCGGTGATGAACCCGTAGTTGTTGGTCAGGAATGCGCTGCTGTTCTTGGGCATCTCCCAACCGGGTATGTAGGCGGCAAACCGGTCCATCACGGCCAGATCAAACTCCGCCGGGAGCGGCTGAAACAGGTCGTGCTTGACCGATTTCACCACCTGGCTGATCGACAGGTCAAAGTTACCCACAAAGCTCAAGCTCGCATCGGCAATGACTTCGGCACCGCGCGAAAATCGCCCGTTGGCCATAAAGTCTTTCATGATCTGGATCGTGTCCGGATCCTTGACCTTGATGCCACCGACTTCGTCAAACGCGACCGTGTCCCAAAAGCCGACCAGGCCCACTTTGCGCCGTGCGTTGTTGTAGAACAGGGTGGACTTGGTGGCCTGCCCGCCGGAAATCAGAGTGGCATACGGAGAAAACTCGCTGAAGAAGTACGACTTGCCCGTGCCGCGAGGCCCCAGCTCGATGTAGTTGTAGTTCGGCTCTACCAGGGCCGCCAGGCGGGCAATGAAGTGCATCTGCACCCGCTTGGAGAGCTTGTCCGGCTCCAGCCCCACCGTGCGCAGGATGATGGCCACCCACTCATCGCGCGTAAATTGCTTGCGCCCTTCGCAATAGCGCTCGAAGTCAAACCGGCTGATTTGGATGGGTCGCATGTCCTCCACGTGGAATGCGTAGTCGTCCTCTTCGATGGGGTTGTGCGCCAGCGTCACTTCGGCCCAAATGCCGCCTTCAAGCAATCGGTCGTTATCACGGTAAAACTTCTCACCAATCGCAATACGCTGCGAATTGAAATTCTCCAAAGATGCCCAGTGCCGTTTCTCCTTCTCCACGTAGCGCACATGCACCTTGTCGATGAACCGATGCTTGCCCTTGGTCGCCACCTTGGACTGTGCTGCGTTGGCTTCATCGGGTTTGACGTAGTTCTCCTGAAGGCTGGCAATCACCGCCTCCATTCCCGCGTCCATCTCTGCTTGGTCGTCACTGGCGCAGAAGCGTGCCAGCAAAAACTCCAGCACGAAAGTAGGCACGTTGGTGCCCTTCTTGATGCGGTGGAGCAGGTCTTTCCTCAGCACCTTGCCGTCAAAGTTGTCGATCAGCTTGCGGTCAAGTTCATTCATGGTGCTCATACCGCGTAATCGGTTGCCAAATCCAGTTGAGCGTAAATCTCAAAGGTAGTTGGGTTCAAGGCCTTGAGCTTGAACTTGCCCTCGAAATCCATCTGCATCTTCACTGTCACCTGCATCTTTTCACCAGGCTTCAAAGTCAGTGTTCCCGTGGCCGGATTCACAACACCGCCCGCCTTGGCTTCTCCAACAACCTCGCCCTTGCTGTCGTGGGCTTCTAACAGAATCGCAAAACCGCTTTCTGCCGAGAACATGTCCGCAGTGTCCACGCTCAGCTCAATCACCGGCACCCGCGTCGTTATGACCTTAGCACCGTTGCGATAAGTCAGCGAAATGGTCGCTTGATGCACGCTGGGCTGGGTGCTGGCCTTCAATTGCATGCAGATCACAGGAACCACGCACTCCTGCAGCGAGAGCCCGCCGTGAAAGTACAACAGCCCTGACCGGTAAGCAGCCAAACTGGTCGGTATCGCGATCTTGGCGAAATCGCCACGAATACCCATCCTCTCGGCGGACACAACCACATGGTTGCCGTCGCCCGAGCCATCACCTAGGGCGCAGCGGTCGTGCACCGCCAGCCAGTTTCCCAGCGGCTTGGGACAGACATCGCCAGCACCCGCATGCGTGTTCATAAAGAAGCCATGATCGGTCGCAATCACCACCTCATGGAAACCGCGTTGCTTGAGCAGATTGATCGCAAAACGAATGCGTTTGAGCGCCTGGGTAATTTCTCCGGGCGCCGTGTCTGGATGGTTCTCGAAATGGCTGTCAATCTCCACCGCACGCAAAACCAGTAGGTCCGCCTCAGCTGAGAAATTGGCCCGACCCCGCACGAAATCTTCTAGGCGAGCTTCTTCAAAGCGCTGACCGTAGCGCTGTTTGAGCACGCTCATCCGTTGCGCTACGGTCTCCACCACCTGTTCACCCAGCTTGGGTACTATGTTTTGCGCGCTGTTGCTCAGGCGAAGTTGCAGGCCAGCGCCGGGTAACAAGCTCGCCATGCCTACTGGTGTGATGCTTGGCAATTGCGCTAGCGCTGCCTGTAGGTTTACCTGGCCATCTTCAGCCAACTGCCGCTCTAGCGCTACGCCCAACTCATAGCGCAGCGCATCAATCATCAAGAACGCTACCTTGTGGCCGTTCTTTTGCAGCTTGGGGGCGACGACACGGTCAAACACATCACCATTGGACAGATAGCCGACCAATGGCCAGCCGCTCTTTTCAACGTGGCGAACAAAAATTTGCTGCACCTTCTCGACAAGCTTGCCGTACTGCTTTCGTACCTGGTGCTTAACGGGCGCCAGCAGACCATTCGCGTCCCGCCAATCGTAGTCGCTGACTGCCTGCTCAAACTCCCGATGCAGCCGGTCTGCTTCGCGAAGACTGCTGGTGTAAAAAGCCAGCAATGCCTCGGCGTTGCGTGCGTTATCGGCAAGCTGCCGATCCATGTCTTCGCAGGTCTGGATGAGATCTACAGATGCGCGGATCAAATCCCACTGCGCGCGACTTTCACCCTTGCCAGTCCACACAGACTGTTGGTGCTGCTCCAAAATATTCCGGCTACGGTCCATGTCGTCCCGCAAGACACCATCGATGGCCCGTGCTAGGAACGTTCTCTCCTCAAAGGGGAATGTGTCGCGCGTCCCCAGGTCGGCCCAGCCTTCAAACAGATTCACCAGCTTGAGGTCGGCTTCAATGCCCTCTGCGTGGTCGATGTAGACGCTTTGCGTTCGGCGGTCGTTTCGCAGCCGATCACACAAGTCATCGATCAATGGCTGGCTATTGGTATCCGCTTTGGGAACATCTGCCAGCGCTTCAGGCAGTGCACCAGGCAAGTCAAACGCAAACTCGCTGAACAGCACGAAGCGCCACAGCTCAGCCGAGACCGAGTCCCACTTTTTCCCGCGTGTTTTCAAGCTCAGACCAATGCTGTTTTTCAACAGGTCCTTCACCTCGGTTACCCAGGTTTCGCTGGCGTTCAGGGCGGCCATCTGCGATGCATTGGGTGCCAGCAACGCAAACAAGATGTCACGAGCAGACTCTACCTGCAGCAGCGCGCGCAAACTGGGCCATCCCAAACCACCACCCACCGCGTCCACCACCGCAAAGGCTGGGTTCGCGTCTTGCGCAAACACCGCCCTTATGGCCGAAACATGGTCGGGCTTGGCCTTGAGACAAAGGCTCTGGTAGCTGTCACCGTCCCCTTCGGGAAACACCAGGCCCGCCGCCGCAACGGGCGAAAACGGATTGGCCTGTTTCTCCTCTTCCGTCTCAGGGGCCTTGGCAGGCACATAGACCAACAAGCCTTGCAACTGATGCGTCACCACATCGCGTAGGCCCTGCATAGCCCTTAGACGGCTTTCAATGCTGTTGGCGGTGGCATCCACCACCATCAGCTTGTCGCCAGTCAGTTGGGTACAAACCTCCCGGTATCGTTGCTCGGGGTCGTACACCACCAGTGCTCCAGCCTTTTGCATACGTGGGCGCAGCACCTGGTTCTGGATGAAGTCTGCAATGCTCATTCGATAGACCTTCAAAAATTCAAGTGCTTACCGCAGTGACCGATCACCAGCTTCTTCTCGCCCGGCATCCACTCAAAGTGGATCCGCAGCGTTTCCGCCTTGCTGTTTTTCACACCGTGTTTAAGGTGTTTTTCCAAAACAAAATCTCGGCCACGGTAGTTAAAGGCATCCCGTTATACACATCTCGTAGGATGAAGGCTTTGTGATGACCGGAGTACGGGTGTGAG
>Ga0075012_10001083_pt1 | contig 28427 bp, 15 predicted proteins | sample All_14_2_FD_71474 | JGI IMG/M metagenome (GOLD analysis project Ga0075012, IMG submission 71474) | Freshwater microbial communities in response to fracking from Pennsylvania, USA - Allegheny Zone_MetaG_DW_15 | ecosystem: Environmental > Aquatic > Deep subsurface > Groundwater > Drilled...
GTGCAGGCGTGACGCCCAACACGATGCCCGGCACCGAGAGATGGAAAAGGCTCACGCCCTCGAAAGCCAGGACGGCGACACGGACGGGCTTCATGGCGTCTCCAGTGGCGATGGTTGCAAATTGGCCTGATTTTATCTAATGTTGTCATTCGGGCCACTGGTGCGAATCCGAGCCCATCCGCAAAATTGACCCCAACGCGCAAACGGCGTCTTCGTTGCGCGCAATCAACCCAAATTTGAAGGAAAAACCTCATGAAAATCTCGAAACCTCTGCGCAGCGCCGCAGTCCTGAGTGGCATCGCGATGCTCGTCGCCAGCGGCACGGCCTACGCCGGCACCAGCGACTCGGCAGCGCCCACGGCGGTGGCCAACGCCGTCCAAGTCCAGCAGATTCGAAACGCGACGGTCAAGATCGACTTCTCTGGCACCACGTTTCTGGTCGACCCGATGCTCTCTGCACAAGGCGGGTTCCCTGGCTTTGAAGGCACCTACCGCAGCGAGTTGCGCAACCCATTGGTCGAGTTGCCGTTGTCGGTTGATGACGTGTTGAAAAGCGTTGAAGCCGTCGTGGTGACCCACACCCACACCGATCACTGGGATGAAGCCGCGCAAAAGCAGATTCCCAAGAACATGCCAGTGTTTGTGCAAAACGAAGTCGATGCCCAAACAATTCGTGGTCAAGGCTTTAAAGATGTGCGTGTCCTCCAGGGAACCACCACTTTCAACGGTGTCAAGCTGAGCAAGACCGGCGGCCAGCATGGCAGTGATTTGTGGTTTGCAGACCCCGCACGTTCTGCGGCGATGGGTCCCGTCATGGGGGTGGTGTTTTCTGCGCCCCAGGCCAAAACCGTTTACGTCGCTGGTGACACGGTGTGGCGCCCGGAAGTGGATCAAGCACTGAAACAGCACAAGCCAGACGTGGTGATCCTCAACACAGGAAGCGCACTTATGACAGGCTGGGAGGAGCATCCCATCATCATGGGCAAGCAAGACACCCTGCAAGCCACCAAAGCTGCCCCCAACGCGGCCATCGTGGCGGTACACATGGATTCAGTGAACCACATGTCACTCAGCCGCAAGGAACTGCGTGAATTTGTGCAAGAGAACAAAATTCAGGCGCGAGTGGTGATTCCTGAAGACGGTGAAGTGATGAAGTTCTAAGAAATCAGGCTGGGTTAACGGGACTGTCAGCGCACGGCTAGGGTCGGACCTTGTGTGGCCCATCGGCTTCTCGCGGACCTACCAGGCTTTTAATGCTTGCAACAGTCGCGTTTTGACATCTGCACTGGCGAAGCTGGCCTCAATGGAGGTGCGCGCCACGGACCGGGTCACCTCATCCGTCCATCCAAAGGTCTGGCGGCACAAGGCATATTCCCCGACCAGACTGGCACCCAGCAAGGCCGGGTCATCGGTGTTGACACTGACCCGAACACCGGCCGCACGCAGACTCTCGATGGGATGCTCCTGAATGGAGGGGTAGACACCCAGAACCAGGTTCGACGTGGGACAAATCCCCAAGGGAATTTGTCGCTCGGCCAGCAAACTGACCAACGCCGCATCTTCAATGGCTCTGACGCCATGGTCAATTCGGTCTGCCCCCAGCAGGTTCACGGCATCCCAGACACCGTCTGGGCCGCTGGACTCGCCGGCGTGCACGGTGCGGCGCAGGCCAGCATCTCCCGCGCGCCTGAAGGCATCGGCAAATCGGGGGCCGGTGCGGCCCGCCGTGGCCTCATTGCCATCCACCGACAAAGCCACCACGCGGGGATGGCGCATGGCGCGCAGCGTATCAACCAGTTCGATGGCTGCATCGGCAGACTGGGTTCGCAACAGGCTGACACACAAGCCGACGCTGGGCAACCCATCCTGTTCGGCCGCTTTGAAACCCGCATCCATGGCATCGAGCATGGCGCCCAGTCGTCCATGCCAGGCAGGCCAGTGCGTGGGATTGAAGATGACATCGGCGTAACCCGTGCCGTTGTCGGCCAGTCTTTGGCTGAGCCCATAACTGAGTGCCACCAGGCGCTCGGTGGTGCAAGCCAAACCACACGCCAGGTCAAGAAAGCCAAGAAAGTCGGCCAGGCCGGAGAACTTGAACAAATCTTCCTGCGGTCTGGGCAGAGTCACGCCTTCGGCCTTGGCCCACTGCGCGATGGTCGCCGCCTCGAAGCAGCCCTCCAGGTGCAGATGCACCTCTGCCTTGGGAAGAGATGTCAAGCGGCTGGCCTCAAGGCCTGGGAGCGTTCTGTTCATTCACAAGATTGTCGCTGCTCACCGTCCAGGCTTTGTCGGTGGTGCTTCAGTCCATTGGGTTGTTTCGGCACGATCACGTCCGTCTCTGAAAACATCAGAGGCGCCCATTCAGTCCGTGTCGAACGGGTGCTGCCGTGGGCGGGTTGCACCAAGGCAGCTTAGTCGACACCGGGCGCGTCGTTAGAGCCCGTGACGAATCACTTGGATCGCCCCTGCCTTGTCAGGCACTGACGGATGCTGCTTTGGGGGGCGTACCTTCAGCGTTTGATGCCACAGCATCGATTTGGATTAACGCATCGCCGGGCAAAGCGGATACGCCAATGATTCTTCGCGCAGGCACACCGGCGGGGAAGAATTTTGCATATGCCTTGTCCACAGCCTCAATATCTGCAATATCTTTCAGTGCGATATTGATCTTAACCACATCATCCATCACGTGGTCGACACCCTCCAAAATCGTCTTGATATTATTCAGACATTGTTCTGTCTGCTTTTTGATATCGCCAGTCACCATTTTTCCGGTCTTGGGGTCGAAAGGTAACTGAGCGGCAATATGGTTGTAATGTGAAAATGCAACGGTTTGCGAATATCTGCGTTCGGCTGTGTCATCCGTCCCTTGGGCTTTGATGACAATGTTGCGGGCGTCGTCAGGACTTTGTGGCGGCGTTCCATCTCCGTGGGACACCACGGCTTCAATTTGTACCTTGGCACCCATGGGCAATGCTGCAACGGCGACCGTTGTCAGTGCAGGAACATAACCCGGGTAATACGTTTCCAAAACCTCTTTTGCAGTTTGCAAATCTGACAAATTTGTAGCAAAGATGGTCACCCTCACCACGTCGTCCATCACATGGTCGATACTTTGCAGGATGGTTTTGATGTTGCTCAGGCATTGATTTACCTGTTCTTTGACGCCGCCGTCGATGATCTTGCCTGTTTTTGAATCAATCGGTAATTGGGCGGTGAGGTTGTTGTAGTGAGAAAACGCGACCGTTTGCGTCGACAGCGGGGAGGTGGGGGCCTGGTCGGTATTCCGGGCGACTTTGACCAAATCACCGGCTTGCGGCGCGCCTGGAATCGTGCCTTCACCGTGGGACACCAGGGCTTCCACCTGGATCAGGGCCTGCATGGGCAAAGCGGCGACTGCCGCCGTGGTTCGCGCGGGCACATAGCCCTGGAAATAGGTTGAAAAAACGTCGTCGACAACGTCCATATCCGCAATGTTTTGAACGAAGATGCTTATTCTGACAATATCGTCCAGGGTGTGGTGAATACCTTCCACAACGGCCTTGATATTATCGAAGCATTGTTGTGCTTGGTTCTTTATGCCGCCAGCTACGATTTTTCCTGATTTTGGATCGATGGGTAACTGGGCTGCGAGATTGTTGTAGTGAGAGAATGCCACGGTTTGCGAATACGGCCCCATGCCCTGGAGGGCGCTTACTGGATTTTTTGATGCTATTGCGTTGAAATTGCTCATAATATGATTAATTTTTCATGTTGTCGTTGGGTATTGGGTTGTGTAGCTATTGAAATAGCTTATTAATTTTGCATATAGCCTCCTGTAAAGCATTTTTTCATGCTGATTAGCAATAAATAAAAGGGATGGGCGCCCGAGGCCTCGCACGGACGGATGCCTTGGCATGGCCGTGGACAAACATGCGTTGCTTGTCTGCCTCGAGACGGGGCATCACGGCCTTGCCGTTGTCAAGGCGATGCTTTTCTGCGCCTGGGGCGTTTCACTGCGCTCAGAGGGGTCTACAGCGTTGCCGCCGATGTGCAACGATGCGCTGATGCGGGGTCTTGACTGAGCTTTTCATGGGTGATGTCGATGAACGTGCCACGTGATGACGAAGCAATTCAGTCTAGGGTCGGGCCCGCTGCCGACTATGGAAGATTCTTGAACAATGTGGGCGGGAATGTCGCAATGTGGTGAGCAACCGCCCAACACAGCTAGGTGCAGTGCTTATGGGCTGACTTGCGCGCCCCAGCGGCTGAATGAGTGCCATGGACGTGCCCCTCGCGGCCCGATGAGGACACCGGACTCTTGGCGATCTCGGTCAGCTCATGAAGTATTCCGCAGTGCTGCGCCTCCTGAGCGCCCAGGCAGGCTTCGCGCAAGCTCTTGAGCTGCTTTTCCAACTGGCGCAGCTCTTTGATCCGCTCGGCAACGTGGCCAATGTGCTCATCCAGAAGCTCATTGACTTCCAGGCAGTTGTCCGTTGGCGCATCTTTGAAACGCAGCAGCACACGAATCTCGTCCAGCGTCATGTCCAGCCCACGGCAATGGCGGATAAAAGACAAGCGCTCTGCGTGGGCTTCACCGTAAATACGGTAATTGCCCTCACTGCGTCCAGGTTCGGCCAGCAAGTTCTGGCGCTCGTAGAAACGGATGGTTTCGACTTGGGTGTTCGTCAGCGCGGCCAGTTCGCCAATTTTCATGGAAGTTCCTCAAGGGCTTGACTCTGTAGTGGCTACAGGGTTTTTAATACTGTAACGACTCGCACGCCATTCAGCAAGGACACCCATGAGCCACCCGCACACCAAAGAACCAACTACCAGCCACGCCTGTGGGTGTGCAAGCGCCCGCGCCACAGAATCCATCGCCATAGCCCAGCGCCAACCGGCGCCCGGAGGTATGGCGGTATTTCGCATCCCCACCATGGACTGCGCCGCAGAAGAGGGTGAGATACGACATGCCTTGGCCAAACTGCCGGGGCTACGCAGCCTGAGCTTTCAACTCGGCGCCAGAACGCTCGCTATCGACGCACCTGCCGAAGCCCTACCGCAAGCGCTGGATGCGATCCGCCAGGCCGGATTCAAACCAGTGCCATGGTCTGAATCCGTCGGACACGACGATGATCAGGACCACCATCACGGCCACCACCATCACCCTGCAAACAAGCGTGGCAGCTTTGTCCTTCCAGAAGGCTTGCCCCGGTACAGCCTTGCGTTGGTTTTGGCCTTTGGCGCCGAATTGATGTCATTCTTCGCCCCACATACCTTGACCTTTTCTGCGCTTGGCATGGCTCTGGCAGCTGTAGCCATTGGCTTGGCTGGATTCTCGACCTACGTGAAGGGGTTGGCGGCGCTGCGCCATCTGCGCTTGAACATCAATGCACTGATGACCGTCGCCGTCACCGGCGCGTTCCTCATCGGTCAATGGCCAGAAGCCGCCATGGTCATGGCGCTTTATGCCGTGGCTGAACTGATCGAAGCGCGGTCCGTGGATCGCGCCCGCAACGCCATCAAAGGCTTGCTGGACTTGACCCCCGAAATGACCGAGGTCAGACAAGCCGACGGCTCCTGGGGTGAGCGCCTGGTCAAGACCGTCGTAGTAGGTGCGATCGTTCGGGTCAAGCCGGGCGCGCGTGTTCCGCTTGACGGCACCATCATCGCCGGGACAACGTCGGTGGACCAGTCCCCTGTGACTGGCGAGAGCATCCCGGTTGACAAGGTGCTTGGCGACCCGGTGTTTGCGGGCACCATCAACACCACCGGCATGGTCGAGGTTCAAGCCAGCGCAGCAGCCAATGGCAGCTTGCTGGCCCGGATCATCCATGCGGTGGAGCAGGCGCAAGGGTCCAGGGCGCCCACGCAGCAATTTGTGGATCGCTTTGCCGCCATCTACACACCGGCTGTGTTTGCATTGGCTTTGGCGGTGGGGCTGCTGACACCTTGGCTGATGGACTGGACCTGGATGCAGGCCATCTACAAAGCGCTTGTGCTGTTGGTCATCGCCTGTCCCTGCGCTTTGGTGATCTCCACCCCGGTGACGGTGGTGAGTGGGCTGGCTGCGGCCGCGCGCCGTGGCATCCTGATCAAGGGCGGCATCCATCTGGAAGGGGCCCGCAAGATCAAGGCCATTGCGCTGGACAAGACGGGCACGATCACGCTGGGCAAGCCCCAACTGGTGGCAACCGACGTCTTGCCCAATGGCCCAGACGCGTCGCAAGTTTTGCGTTGGGCATCAGACTTGGCAGCTCATTCTGACCATCCCGTCTCCCAAGCCATTGCCCAAGGCCTGGGACGCCAAGGCCAGGGGCAACTGGAAGGCTTCACCGCGCTGCCGGGTCGCGGCATCGAGGCCAAAGCCAGCGGCTTTTCATTGATGTTGGGGAATCACCGTCTGATCGAAGACCGTGGGCTTTGCAGCCCGCTGATCGAGGCCCGATTGGCCGACCACGAAGCGCAGGGGCGAACGGTCACGATGCTGGCGTCCTCCACCCAAGTTTTGGCGATCTTCGCCGTGGCCGACACCATCAAGGAGAGTTCGCGCCAGGCCATCGCAGAACTGCACGCCCTTGGCGTGGCGTCGGTCATGCTCACCGGTGACAACGTGGCCACAGCCAAGGCCATCGCCAAAGAAGCGGGTATCGACGATGCGCGCGGTAATTTGCTGCCAGAGGACAAACTTGCCGCCATCGAGGCACTGCAAAAACAATATGGCACTGTCGCCATGACCGGCGATGGCATCAACGACGCCCCGGCGCTTGCTCGCGCCAACATTGGTTTTGCCATGGGTGGGGTGGGGACAGATACCGCCATGGAAGCGGCTGACGTGGTGATCATGAACGACGATCTGCGCCGCATTCCCGAAGCCATACGCCTGTCGCGCAACATGCAGGCCATTCTCTGGCAAAACATCGCGTTGGCTTTGGGTATCAAAGCTGTGTTCCTCTTGCTGGCGCTGTTCAATGGTGCCACCATGTGGATGGCGGTCTTCGCCGATATGGGCGCCAGCCTATTGGTCGTGTTCAATGGATTACGCATTTTGCGCAGCAACGCTTAAACAACGTGTTAGCCATGCAGCCAACTACCTCCAAAATCCCGACAGGCATCTGGGTCCTGGGCTTTGTCAGCATGTTCATGGACATCTCCTCCGAGATGGTTCACAGCCTGCTGCCGATGTTTTTGGCGGGCACGCTGGGCATGTCCATGTTGTCCATCGGCATCATCGAAGGTCTGGCCGAATCCACCGCGTTGATCGTCAAGGTCTTCTCTGGGGTGCTCAGTGATTGGCTTGGCAAACGCAAAGGCTTGGCGCTGGTTGGGTACGCGATGGGCGCCTTCAGCAAACCGCTGTTTGCCATGGCCTCAGGCGCAGGCTTGGTGGTTGCCGCCCGGCTGATTGACCGCGTTGGCAAAGGCATCCGCGGCGCGCCGCGTGATGCGCTGGTCGCAGACATCGCGCCGCCGGACATACGGGGTGCGGCCTTTGGCCTGCGGCAGTCTCTGGATACGGTGGGCGCATTTCTCGGGCCCTTGTTGGCCACGGGCCTCATGCTGCTGTGGGCCAACGACTTTCGTGCCGTGTTCTGGGTCGCCGTCATTCCGGGCTTGATGGCCGTGGCACTGTTGGCATGGGGGGTGCGTGAGCCGCAAAGGCACAGCGGCGACAAACGCACGAATCCGATCAAGCGCGACAACCTGCGCCGCTTGGGGGCGGCCTATGGGTGGGTCGTTGCTCTGGGCGCAATTTTCACACTGGCTCGGTTCAGCGAGGCCTTTCTGGTGTTACGTGCACAGCAACTGGGGGTTGCCATGGCTTGGGTCCCGCTGGTCATGGTGGCGATGAACTTGGTGTATTCGGCATCGGCCTACCCCTTCGGGAAGCTCTCTGACCGTGTGTCCCATTCGGCCCTGCTGGGCTGGGGACTGGTTGTGCTGGTGGCATCCGACGTGCTGCTGGCAACAGCCACCGGCTGGCCCGCTTTATTGCTGGGTGTGGCGCTGTGGGGTATTCACATGGGGATGACGCAGGGATTGCTGGCCACCATGGTTGCGGACACTGCACCCTCGGATTTGCGAGGAACCGCCTACGGCGTGTTTAGCCTGGCAAGCGGGCTGGCGCTGCTGGTGGCCAGCGTGGTCGCTGGATGGCTCTGGGATAGCTTCGGCTCATCAGCCACATTCTGGGCCGGCGGCGCCTTTGCGACGCTTTGCCTTGTGGCCTTGATGGCTCGAAGCCTCACCAAAAATCGAAGCAGCTGCTAAATCCCTGCGGCATCGGAGACAGCGCTTGGGTGGCTATGCGGCTTATCGGTACTTTCGCTGTGGGGCGATTGCGGCACTGGGCCAGTTGCCGACAGTCACCAATGACCGCTGTCCTGCAGCCAAATTGCCTTATCAGCTTGCCGCGTGAGTAATCCCTTTCAGCGAGGGTACCTTGGAATATCAACGTATCACGGTTAGCCTTTTGCTACTCCTGATGCAAGGCTTGCAACAGTGGTTTTGATCACTCCTGGCGGATTCGCCTTCACCTTCGCGCATTTGGGTCGAGCTCTTTGACTTCACACTCAATCTCGTAGACCCTGGCAATCTGCTGTGCCACACAGTCGAGACGGGTCGTGCCGCAGGAATTTGGTTGCACGGCACATGCCTGACTGGCATCGGCGACACACAGCGCTAGAGAGCGCTGAAATTGGCTGCGCAATCTGAGTCAACCGGCATGCTGCAGGTGTCACCCAACTCCACCTTGACTTATTTGAGCGAAGGCAGTGACCGAACAGCATGTTGCAGCCGAGCTCGAGCCTCATCAAGCTTTACCGGGTCTGTCTTCTTCGACAGTTCGCCTCGTTTCTTTTGAACGAGGAAGTACTTGATGCGCTCTGCATTGGCGCCACTGGGGTGTGGCATGCCGTCAAGGATTCGACTTGAGGATACAGTGCCTTGAGTCGCAAGCCATACCAGCACCTTGGTTGGGACGGGGCCGAGCGGAATGTAGATAGCGCCAGGCAACTGCGAGCATTGCGCCCCGAAGTGCTCGAGGACCATGTTCCGCAGCAAGGGATTCTTCAATGGGTCGGGCGTTCCGTTGTAGTTCTCGCCGTTCAAGAATACAGGGAACTGCAGGACTGACGCCGTCTGCAGCAGCTTCGCATCCCTATCGAATAGGGAGCCGCAAGAAGGTAGCCCCAGCCAAGTGTTCAGGCCCACAGCGTCCATCATGGCGATGAGGTTCGGACGCATCGTCCCTGAAAAGGCACCGGTGGCCTTTGCTCTTTGGAGTGCTTGCTCCTCTGACAGGTTGCTGAGCAGTGAACGTTTGGCTTCAGCGAGCGCATTTGCGGCTTGAGTCTTGCCAGGCGTAATGCCGACCAATACTACTCGTGCCTCTTTGTTCACCCATTCGAAAGGTGAGTAGTAGACCGAAACTGCATCGTCTCTCTCCATGAGGAGCTCGGACGAGAGCGGGTCACCGCAGTAGCTCTTGATGGCGGAGATGTACTTCTTGAAAGGGGCAGAACTCAATTGGTGACTCCAGATTTGAAGGTGGTGGAACTCCACAAAGGTGGCAAATACACTTGCACGAATACTTTTCATACGAGTATACTTTGTTTACGAGAAGCCCAAGGAGAATTTTGATGGCAAGTCGAACACCGAAACAGCCGGCCACCAAGCCCAGTCGAACTGCAGGACCGTGGGGGCCTGGACGTCGCTTGGAGTTCATCGACTTTCGCTTGCAGTGGGATGGTCAACTCAATCGTTCTGCTCTTATTGAGCATTTTGGGATTTCGGTGCCCCAGGCCTCAGCAGACATCGCAAGCTACACAGATTTGGCGCCAGCAAATCTGGCATATGACCGAAGCGCTCGCGTCTATGTCGCTACGCCCGGGTTTTTGCCCGTTTTTTCCACCTCCACGGCTGAGCACTATCTAAACGATTTGTTGGCTCTATCCACTGGCGTACTTGATGTTGGAGGGAGCTTCGTTGGATGGTCGCCAGATGTGGCCATAGCAGCCTCACCCTTGAGAGCTGTCCCAGCCAAGGTACTCGTTAGCGTCGTTCGAGCAATTCATGGCCAGGGAGACATAGAGGTCCTGTACCAGTCAATGTCACGCCCTGACCCTGTGTGGCGTCGCATATCTCCGCACGGCCTGGGTCATGACGGATTTCGATGGCACGTTCGCGCCTTCTGTCATAGCCGAGGCGCATTCCGTGACTTTGTCTTTGCTCGAATGCTGGAGATTCGCGCCTGTGAAGACCATCAGAAAGTCGAACAAAAAGACATTGCCTGGCACTCGAAGGTGAAGCTCGTCCTCTTACCCAATTCAGGATTGAGCCAATCAAAGCGAATGGTAGTTGAACTCGACTACGCAATGAGTGGGGGACAGGTCGTCTTGGAGACACGACAAGCGATGCTGTATTACGTTTTACAGCGCCTTGGCCTGAGCAAAGACGGTGAGTTGCGACCAGAAGCTCAGCAAATACAGCTGAAAAATGTTGATGAGGTGAAAACTATCCTGGAGGGAATGGCAAAGAATTATGATTGAAAAAACTAGAAATTTCAGGGATGCAAATGTTTGATGCTCACGAAGAACGTCTTCAACAACTTATACGACGTGCGGAAACACCGGTCTTAGGGCTACTGGGGCCACTCCTGCCCGCAGAGGCCCGGGAAGCAATACGACAAGACTTACGGGTCCAACCAAGCGTACGCTCCTTCATCGAGCGGCTTGACAAGTTTCCAGCCTTGTTCGGGGTATGGCTTGCCGAGCATGTGATGCTTGGACTTGGGCAGGATGGTCATTTCAGCCTGTACCCACACCTTCAAAAAGCCATCGGTATCGACGCGGAAATCGCTCACAGTGAACGTGAGGGGCTTTGGTGGGCCTTTCGACGGGCGATGTTCAAGCTGGGAGTCCAGCCCCTGTCGCGAACTGGGGGCAGCCACTTCATGGCGGACGAGTACGTCAGGCAGGCGGGGGTGCCAATCGCCTTCGCGGACGACTTGGCGCATCGGATGCTTCAACTGGCCCGTCGTGTGGGGCTCCCAGACGAAGACGACCAAGAGGGGCTGCTCACTTGGCAGGCAACACTCCTGAGCAAACTCTCCACGCCATTCAGTGTTACTGCTAGGAAGGCTGTGGAGCGCGATGGCCTGGGCTACTACACACGAGCCTTCGTACGAGTCCATCTGAACGGAGGACAAGCCACCGACGCGGACCCTTTAGAGCTGGCACTGGCCAAGGCATTTTCAAGGGAGGGAACGGCGTCGCTAAAGCGGGCAGCAATTCCTCAGCTCTTGTACCGTGACGGTTCGCTTGGGGTCCTCTTTCCACCCTCTAGCGCGCCTGCAGGATATCGGCTCACTTGTGGGCAAATCACATCCACTGTTCGTGTCGACCCACAGGGAGGCTTCCGCCCCATGCCTCAAGGGCTTCATACAGAGCTTGTAGTTCAGCGAGAGGACGGCGAACGTGTGCTAACGGTTCGTCTTTGGCAAGACGCGACGCCGAATCGGCTTCTGATTTTCAACGCCGAAGGCCGACTGAGAGCATCTGCCCAGCTGAATCAGGGGGAGCCTGTTGAGCTGCAACCTGGACGATACATCGCACTCTGCCGCTTCGAACCGACAAACACAGACGGTTGGGAAGAGATAAGCGAGAAGCCGCTCCTTGTTGAAGTGCCTTTGAGCATCGGACCCGGTGAAGTGCTGAGGCTCACCAACGGCCCGGCCTTCGTTACCATCAACGGCAACAACCAGCCGTCATTGACGTTGCACGGGCAATCGAAAGAGAGCCTGGACGGACTGGAGTTCTTGTACGGAACACTCGATGCTGTGGTCGAAGTGCCTGCAGAATGGCGTGAAGGGGGGGCATCGAACTTCGAAATTCGGGTTCTTCAGGGCTCACGCCGAGCGTCCTTGCCTGTTCAGGTTGACGAGAGTGGAAGAGCACGCATTTCTCTTGACGCTGCCCTCAACGAGCTTCAAATGGGTGGAGGTCTCTGGCGTGTCGTGCTTGAACTCGCACGCGTAGGAGAGGCAAGAACGATTCAGCGCCAGTCAGTGCTGTTCTGGTCTGGCTTGGGGACCGTGTCTTATGGCTTGAAGTTCACACTCAAGCTCCCGCCCAAAAACCTGATTGCATCGTCATGCCGCGGTGTCAAAGTGACTTCGACACTCATTGAGCCTACTGACGACCATAGCAGGCTTGTTCAAATGGGTTTCGATGTGGGGGGTGGTCGGTTGGTCCACTTGAGTTGGCATCGACCAGGTGTGTTTGTTGAAGTGCAGGTGCCAGCTTCCGATGGTTCTGCAACGACAGTCTCCCGTCCCCTTGGTGCTGCAGAGACGGTCTCATTGACGAGCGCGAAGACAGTTGTCGTATCGGCATCAGAGCCCGGAACCATCACGCTTGGCAGCATGCGTGTGTTCGTAGATTTCTCTCGGAAGACCAGCAAGTCCTTTCCTGCCAGCCTGCTTGCGAGTCGACTGGAGCCTGGCGCTCGTACATTGGCGTACGAGACGCTTGCAGGTGGGACCGTAGTTCCTCTGCTGGTCTTGTCTCAACCACATGTCGCCACAGAAGTTAAGACAGAGCGACTTGCGAACGTGTTTGAAGTACGCGTCGTGGTCCAGGGCGAGCCCACCGACGTGGCCGTTACCGGCCGCGAGTTGTCAACCGGAAAAGAGGGGCGAGCAGAGCACGAGCTCATGGCGGGCATTTGGCATACGAACGACCTTGCACGCATGCAGGTGTACAGCGCTGCGACGGGGTCTGCCCACGTTGTTCATGTGCTCATCGACATGGAGAGCCTCAGGCCCGGAATTTGGTTATTGGGCTTTGGTGCAAAGATTGGTGGGGTGTGGGGGCGACTTCAGGACGCAGATGAAGGACGTATTGCAGTTGCCTTCGGAGTGAACGCCCTCGGAGCAGAGGTTTCGGGGAAAAGCTTCATCGCAGACGCAGAGACGCTCGAGCCTGAGGAGGCGGTGCTTCGGCTGACGCGCCTCAATGAGCACTTCCGCCAATGCTGGTCTCCTGTCTGCTGGGAGCAGCAGTCTTGGCTTACCCCTTACTTCGGCGCATTGGTCAGTCGGCTCAAGGGGCGTGAGGCGGACTTCGTCACCGAGGTCGTGGATATGGCTATGGCACGAGCGCCTGAGGACGGGCGAGCAGGGTTCGTCTCGATGCAGTTTGCACCTGCCTTGTTGCCGCAAGCGTTTTCTCAACCGAGAGACCTATACAAAAGGGTGCACATCAAGCCGCATCCTTTTTCGATTTCGTTGAGAGCCATGCTTGAGCTCAAGGGCGCCATCACTCCTGCTTTCGGCGCCTTGCTGCATCCTGTTGTTGCCATGCCGTTCCAGAATGTTGCCGAGATGATGAAGGGGCGGCGTCCTCGGGGATTTGGCATTGAGCGATATCGGAACGCTTTGGGGCAGGCGACGCCCGAAGGACTGTTCCAGCTCGACGACGCACTGTTCTTGCCGAAGGACGGGGAGCTACTGGGCCCACTTCACCTGGCACATGCATGGAGGGACCTGGAGCGCGGGTTTGACAGCAGCCAAATGATGCCGAACACACGCAAAAAGGCCGCCGTCGCGTTGGCTCGAAAACTGAGTCTTCAGCGTGGAGTTTTTGATCAGGCCGCGCCTGCTGGCTTGAGATGTCAGAGCCCACTCTTGAAGATGGCTCGTCCCGGCGAAGAACTCCTTGACGAGACTGAGCAGCTACGTTGGGAGCAGCTTGACCACATCGGGCAGGCGTGCGCTTGGCTAGCCTGGTACTACCGTCTCGAAAGCCGGAAACCCGACTCTTTCAGGTCGTTCTTCGGCACGCTAACAACGCTTCGCCAGCAGATAGAGATTCCAAGCGCAACGGTGACGGACTGCATCGCCTACTACCTGCAGGTCGCCCCAGCAATGTTTGCGTTTTATCTGCTCCTATGGGAACTGGTCCAAACCACAGAGCTTGACTCGATAGTTCAACATGTCTGATACGAACCCCATCTCGTTTTCTCAGGACCTGAGGTCTGTTCTAGCCCGCTACATTGCGACAACGCTTCCTATCTCTCGGCGATACCCAAACCTTGCAAAAGAGTTTCGGACGCTGCTGAGTCAGGAACAACTCGTTCAGGGGCCGTACGTAGAGGCTCTGCCAGATTTTGAAAAGGGAAAGTCCCTTACTCAGTTGCTCCGAAAGGAAGGTGGATTTCTTCACGACGGGCTTGGGCTGTTGCCCACCGCGAACCGTGCGCTTCATCTCCACCAAGAGAAGGCGCTGACTCACGCAGTGGTAGACCACGAAAGCTTCTTGACCGCGACCGGCACGGGCAGCGGAAAGACTGAAACCTTTCTCTACCCGATTGCACATGACTTGCTGTCGGACCCTCACCCAGAGCGTCCTGGTGTACGCGCACTGCTCGTGTATCCGATGAACGCACTTGCGAACGACCAGCTCTATTATCGAGTGGCACCGCTGTTCGCCAGGTACCTGAAAAAGTACGGCATCACCTTTGGGCGCTATACCGGACAAGTCAAAGCCAGTGCGAAACGGGAAGATGAAGAGTCCCGAATCTGGCACAACCCCAAGCTCATGGAGGCTCTCGGCAATCCCTCGAGCATTCCGAAAAATTGGTTGCTCACTCGGGATGAGATGCTGGCGGAACCGCCCAAAGTTCTCATCACCAACTACGCGATGCTGGAGCACATGCTCCTGCTGCCTAGGAACGCAGGTCTCTTCGCAACGAACTCTCTCCGGTTCATTGTTCTTGACGAGATTCACACTTACCACGGCGCGCAGGCAACCGAAGTTGCCTTCCTTCTCCGCAAGCTCAAGACTCGTCTTGGTGTTGAAGAAGGTGTTCGAGTATTCGGCACCAGTGCAAGCCTTTCTGATGCAGAAACCGCTGACGAAGAACTGAAGGCGTTCGCATCAGACCTCCTGGGTGAACCTGTGAATCGGGTCATTCGAGGAAAGCGGTTGACGCACTCAGCGTTAGCGCAACCCGCAGAAAACTTGTTCTCCATGAGTACTGCGCAGTGGGCTCAGCTAGGTGGCGTCCTGTCAGAGTTCCTCCAACTTGAGCGCGAAGAACAGACGGTTGACTGTTGGAATCGCTTCTTGCAGACACAGGAAGGACTGCCTGCGGACCTGACACTTGAAGGTGAGACCGAAAGCCCGGCGAGTCAGGCCTTGGTTGCGAGCTTTGCTCGCAATGAGCAAGTACGCAGCGTTGCTCGCGCGTTGGAAGGCGGGCGTGTTCTTCCCTTTGCGCAACTAGCGCAGCTCGTGTTCGACGCGGATGCTTCAAGCCAGAGAGAAGCAGAGGCCGCGCTCAGTACCGTTATTCAATGCGGCATGGTCGCCAGACGAGCCCAGGGAGATTTCCCTCTGCTTCCCGGCAGATATCACCTAGCCGTCAACAGCATAGAAGGTGTTGTTGTGCAGCCCGCTTCCAGTGGAGAAGGCTGGGCAAAAGCCAAGGTGGGGCGCAGCTTCAAGGATGACACCGGCCAGTACTACCCATTGCTCACCTGCCGCAAGTGCGGTCAGCCCTTCCTTGAAGGCTGGAAGGACCACAGCCACGTGCATCCCTATCGGCCCGATTCCGGCGACAGCGGTGCTGAGAGAATGGTTTTTTGGCTAGGGGCTCCGTTCACGGGAACCGAAGATGAGGATGACGAAGGAGCTGCAGAAGGAAATATGGGTACCGCCGGACACGAACGCATTTTTGTGCAGCTCAAGTTAGGAGAGATTGCGGCAACGGAAGATGCTGTTGCGCTGTTCCCTGTTCACACTGAACAAGACGATATTGAGCGAGCCAAATACGTAAAGCGATGTCCAGCATGTGGAGGGCGCTCCACCGGTGCAGACGCAGAGGTCGTTACCCGGATGCACCCAGGCAATGAAGCGCTAGGCGCGGTCGTTGCACAACGCGTGCTTGAGGCGCTGCCTCCTGGTGTGATTGACCACGTAGACCCTAGGCCTGCATTCGGTCGAAACCTCCTTGCGTTTTCGGACAACCGACAAGATGCGGCTTTCTTCGCTCCGTACTTCGAACGGACATCAGCGAATGTCGCCCTGCGCTCCGCGATTCGGGCGGTACTTGCGGAATCGGTCTCAGCGACTGCGGCGCCTCAACTGGCGGAGCGGGTGTTCGACTACTGGCGACGAAATGGTGGTCAACCGCTGTTGCTCAATGAGGCAGGTGAGATTCGCACCGACAAACAAGACGTGTCTCAGTTGCTGCTGGGCGCGCTTGGCTACGAGTTTTGTACCCCTGGTGGTAGAAGAAATTCACTGGAGAGCCTTGGCGTCGCGTACGTCACGTATGACGAAGGGAAGCTCAGGAGTCTGTATCAACAGGTACGGAGCTTCTGGCCGAAAGAGCTGCCGGATGACCAAGGGTCGATTGAGGCGCTTTGCCACGTCCTGCTGGAGTCTGTTCGTAGGGAGCGAGCTCTGGAGAACTTCCACAGCGTAGCGATAAAAGACAAAGCCCTGTGGGGAGACTACGACCAGCACCGAACATTTGACATCGAAGGAGCGGACCCTAGTGTCAGGTTCAAATGGTTACCCAGCTCCCAAGGAAACCGTCACAACCGACGCTCTTGGTACCTGGTCGAACGGCTGGGCTTGCCCAAGGCTGACGCAGTTGATTTTCTGCGGCAGTTTTGGGCTGCCATTACGCGCCCGCCTGCGACGTTCCTCAAACGACACCCACCCGGCTTCGGCATGGACGGGACCCTCATTCGTGTCCGTGATGGGATGCGTTTGCCCCTCTATCAGTGTCAGAGTTGTGGCCTCCTGCAACGACACGTTGTATCCGGCAAGTGCTCTGCGTTTGGGTGCCGGGGGGAGGTCGTCAAGTTCAGCGATGAGGAGCGAGGAAAGCTCAATGGCGAGAACCACTACCTTGCTTCGTACCAAGAGACGAACCACTTGACGCTTCGTGCGAGAGAACACACAGCATCACTGTCTACCGAGCTCCGGGAGGAGATTGAACGAGACTTTGCGGGACGAAAGGTCAATCTTTTAAGCTGCACCACGACCATGGAGATGGGGGTTGACCTCGGGGACCTTGAGGCGGTTGTTAACTTGAACGTTCCTCCCGGCATCGCCAACTACCAGCAACGGACTGGCCGCGCTGGTCGCCGCGCTCAAGCCGCGCCGTTCTGCGTGACGGTCGCAAGAAACTCCAATTACGACCAGATGGTGTTCCGCAACCTCAAGGAGTATCTGTCGTCGTCCCCAGTCACGCCGTTTATCAACCTGGGCAACGCCGAGCTCTTCTTGCGCCATCAGATGTCGGTGGTTCTCTCGTACTTCCTTGCGCACGCCTTGAGCAAGCAGGATGTGAACGCGCCTTCTCTAAAGCACATGTTTGGCGACGTGCTGAACGACAAAGCCAAGGCGGAGTTCTACGATAAACTGCATGCTTGGCTAGAAGGGTGCGATGGAACCCGAGCGTTCCAGGAGGCGGAAGCGCTTGGAACCAAGCTGCCTCCAGAGTTTTCCTCAGTGGTGGCTCGCGGACCGTATCTGAAGAACGCAATCGTCGGGAGGATGAAAGAGTTCACGGAAGACGTTGCTGAGCGCTGCCAGTCCTACTTGTCAAAGACGACCGTTGCGGCCGAAGCCAGTGAATACAAGAAAGCGGCTTATTGGAAAGAACAGCTGGAGAAGTACATGGACCAGTTCCTGGTCAATGAACTCTCTCGCCGCGGCTTGATACCCACCTACTCATTTCCTGTCCATTCTTTGACTTTGGAGGTTCAAGATGGGAGCACGTACAACCGCTTCCAGAGTCAGGCGAGCGTTTCTCTGAACCGAGACGCGAGCCTTGGCATCAGCGAATACGCCCCAGGTGCAGAAGTGGTCGCAAATGGCCGTATTTGGGAGAGCTCGGGCCTTGCAAGCTATCCCAAGGCCTTCATGCCCACACGCTGGTATGCAGCTTGTCCGGAGTGCTTCCATGTCGATGTAGCAGATTCGCACCAGGACCTTCCCGATGGATGCAGCAACTGCGGCAACGCAGAGGCAACCAGGCGCAAGCGAATGTTTGTCGAGCCCAAGGGGTTTGTCACCAGCGTCGCCGACAGCAAAGGGAAAGACCCTGGCACCGCTCGTCGGCGAGTGAAGCCTGCAGATGAGGCGCGACTGATTGCAGCGCCGCAGCCTGAGCAGTTCAAGGAAACAGAGTTGCCCTTCTTGAGCACCGCGCTGCTGCTTGCTCGCGGCTCGGAAGACTCGAATCTCCGGGGAAGCTTGTTTGTAGCAAACAGGGGCACGTTCGGCGAGGGCTACTACAGATGCTTGGTGTGCAACCACTGCCTACCTGTATCAAAGAGCATGAAAACCAAGAGTGCAGCTCCCAAGATACTCGCGGCCAAGGATTCTGCGGCGAAGAAATTTGTACACAAAGACCCGGGTTCCGGGATGACATGCAAATCCGACGTCATGCCTAAGATGGGCGTCGACTTTGCACACATGTTCAACACCGATGTACGGCTCTTGCGCTTTCTGGCCCCACTGCCAGAGCCCCGAGACGAGGTCACTAGCGAGCGCCACTTTCAGGAGCAAGTCGCCCGCACGGTGGCGGAGGCTTTGCGGCTTGCTGCGTCGGAGCTATTGCACCTCTACCCTGGTGAATTGCGGTCAACCTACCGGCTCTACGCAAATACCGGTTGCATCGCTGAGGTGGTGCTGTACGACGGGGTTCCTGGTGGCGCCGGGTACAGCGCACGGCTGGGGAATCCACAGTTCAGCTTCCGCCAGTTGATAGCTGACGCGATAGCCCGCCTGAAATGCCCTGAAGACTGCGATTCCGCTTGTCGGGCCTGCCTGTGCGACTACGGGAATCAGCGGTACTGGGATAGCTTCCGTAGAAAAGAAGCACTGGAGTGGCTTAGTAGCCTTATGGCTGGAAAGGTCGCAGCAGAGGGCCCCGGGAACTATGTCCCCTGGGTGGCGTCTAGTCTGGCCGGCTTGAGCGAGCGGATTGCTTCCGCTCCGTCTGTGTCGTTTATCGGCGCCTCGCTTTCCGCTTCCTCCGGCTACGGAGAGCCAGAGCTCAACATGCTGCTGAGCTGGCTGCAAAGTGGCAAGGAGGTGCAGCTGTATGTCATCAACAAGCTGGACCAACAGCCGACAGACTACTCAACGCTGATGCTCTACAGGCATCTGTCCCCGTGGCTGCACCTTGGACGACTACGAATCCATAGATTGGAAGACCTCGATGGACGCTTGGCAGGTCAAGTTCCACGAGTATTCACGTCTCTTGAGGACGGCTCGCTCATGATTCGACAGGCGTTCCCAGTCCAAGCGCTGCTCTCCGGTTTGGTGGGGACGCCTGCGGAGCTTGGTGCGATGGACGAGGGGACGCGGCAGCTGCTGAAGCCTCTGCTGGAGGCCGCGGCACCGTACAGCCCCGAGCACTTTGCAGAGGGTAAAAACATGGGGATGTGGGAGTTTCCTGTCGGGGCACCTAGACCACTCGAAGATGTCTTCAACGCTCTGAAGGGAATGCACGTCAAGACACTGGAGGTTCGAGACCCCTACTGCGGCCTCGCGCGCAATCGCCCCAGGCTGAAAGAGCTGCTTGGCTTCTTGAAAGGGCACGTGGGGGCGCTTGAGCGCGTAGATGTGTACTGCTCACAAGTGAAAGAGCGGGAGAGGGATGGCTCCGTGTACATGGAGCACCAATTTGACGTGGCGCGCTTTGTCGAAAAGGTAATTTCCGAAGTCGGAGTTGAAAAGGGGGAGGCGTTTGTCCGGCCCGCTGGACCTGGTCGAGGTTTCCACGACCGGGAACTTACGTTGAAGGTAGTGGACATGTCCGGATGCAGTTCAACACATCGCTACTTTCTGACCGGGGGAATCGATTTCCTGCTCGACACTCGAAGTGACACGCGCGTGTTTCATACTGTCGTAAGCAACTAAAGTTTACTTGCCGCGAATGGCCAGGCTACGCTAGTGGCTATGGACAGGGTGATGGCGCCGTAGTCCATGAGCAGTTTCACCCCTACTTTTGTAACTCGAAATCAATATGGAAAGCAGAGAAATTTCATAGACTGTAAGCGCCCAGCCAACCCATCTTGAATTGAACTCTCGCATCTCGCGAGATGGTGTGCACGCAACCCATCGTGCGCACCATGTGTTGCCGCCGACCAAAAACTGACAGATCAACTTTGAAGCTGCATCATCAGAGGGGAAGTGCCCCCTTGTTTTGATGATTTTTCGGAGTCGGGCACCAGCCCGGTCATCACCGCCATCCAAATCGCTCTGCAAATGAGCCAGGCCGCCAGCAACACCCGGATGTGTGACGTGTTTTCGTCATCCAATGAGTGTCGGTTTTTGGGCGATGACTTCGCTGGCCGCTACACCCGCTTTGGGTCGAATGCAGATTCAGGTCGACTGTTGCGGCAAGTTCGGACCACACCGGACTACCAATTAGGCGCAGCAGGAGACTTACAAGTGGCAGAAGCACGCCGATGCCTGTCATCGTCATCAGGTGCAAAATCACACGATGAACCTAACGAAGGCGCGTCGCCACTACTCGCTGAACCAGAGCCTGATGCTGATGGTCTTGGTGTGCGCTCTGTTGCCGACGCTCACCGGAATGGGGTTGGGCTACGCCTACTACCGGCTGCGTGTCGAGCAAGTGGAGATGACCACGGTGCTCGCGGCCAGAACAGTCTTGGCGCGGTTGGAGCAGGAGCTGGCCAAGATCGAGGCTTCACTCAAGGTCCTCGCTTCGACGGAATCCCTGGTGGGCGGGGACTTGGTGAAATTTCATAAGGATGCTCGCAACGCCTTGCCAGCTGGAGTTGTTTATAACTACATCCTGACGGATCCCTCGGGCCGGCAGATTCTCAACACCCTGCGACCAATTGGTGCTTCATTGCCGCAGCAGGGCACACCACGTCAGCTTGATCGCGTGTTCAGTGATCGAGTCACGGTCTTGACCGATTTTTTCATCGGTCCAGTTACGGGGGAGCCCGCTATCGCCATGGGGGTTCCCGTCATGCGGGGTGACGAGGTGGTCTATAGCCTGAATGTTGGTTTGTCGCCTGCACGCGTTGCAGAGATACTCAATGGGGTTCGATTGCCCGATGGCTGGCTTGCTGCGGTTTTGGACGGCAGCGGCACCATCGTCGCTCGCTCGCGCGATGCGCAACGCTTTGTCGGACAGAAGGCGGTACTCGAAATTGCGGCCACCCAATCGGGGCCACCCGAGGGTCAGTTGGTTGCGATGACAAAAGACGGTCATCCGGCTGTGAATGGCTACTCCCGCTCAAGCCTTTGGGGATGGACGGTTGCCGTCGGTGTTCCCAAGGCGCAACTCAACGGCGAGCTGAGAAACTTTGTCATCTATGGTCTTTTGGGTGGGGCAACTGGCATGGGCCTGGGGCTCTGGCTGGCCTTGCGACTGGCGCGTCGAATTCTCAAGTCTGTGCAAGAGTTGAACCGGGCAGCGCTGGACCTGAGCGAAGGCCGGCCGGTGGTGCTACCAATGGTGGAACTTCATGAGGCTGAGGCGGTTGGCCACGCGATCCGACTTGCGGCTCAGGCCATGGGACAGGTTGTGTTTGATGCCAGCCATGATGCCCTGACCGGCCTAGCCAATCGCCGTCTGTTTGACGATGCGACGCAAAGACAGGTTGCCCAATCCGTGAGAAGTCAGGACCAGCTGGCTTTATTGGCCATTGATCTGGACGGCTTCAAGGCAGTTAATGATTCGCTGGGTCATGAGATGGGTGACGCAGTGCTGCGCGAGGCGGCCAATCGGCTGCGGAGCGAGATTCGTGCAGGCGATATCGCGGCACGTTGGGGGGGCGATGAGTTTGTGGTCCTACTTGCGGGTGCCCTCCGGCCAGAGGCACTGCATACGGCAGAGCGCATTGTTGTTGCCTTAGGACGCCCGTACGCCGGTGTAGCCGTGCAAGTCACGGCCAGCGTCGGGGTTGCCATGTTCCCCAAAGACGGTACAACGGCTCAATCCCTGTTCGAGGCAGCGGATGCGGCGCTTTACGCCGCCAAGCGCGACGGCAAGAACTGCGTTCGTTGTGATTGTGGGGGGGCCGGTCACCCACGAGAACAGCGCCTTCAGACTGACTTTTTTGAATAACGAGCCTGAATGGCATATTGCGATCCGATATTTTTTCTTCGTGATACAGCGTGTATCGGTGACCGGTTTAAAGCCACTGGGTCGAGGGGCGCTATGTCAGCATTGGGTCCATTGCAGCTCTGCGCCAGTAGGGGGTGTTCGCCACCGATGGGTGCCGGGCCGTAGACTGGGCCCCGCTCAATCCTTGGGGCTCACCCCCAAGGTTTCCAGCTTCTTGGCATACGCGTCCCTGCGTTTGGCGGCCTTGGCCGCTGTTTCAGTGGCTGTTTGGATGGCCTTGGGGCCCTTTTTTGCAGCCGCTTGGATCAATCCGGACTTGTGCGCAGCATCTGCCTGCGCCCGCTTGAACGTGGCGATGAGTTCGGCATGGGCAACGGATGGATTCATAGGGGGAGTTTGACGTTGGTGCGAAGCAGGGCGGTTCTTAAATCGCGATTGGCCGGTATGGAAACGTCCACCTTTTGAACCGCCAGGTCGAACGATGAGCCTGGCCGGATGCTGGTTGGCAGGATCTTTTTGGCGGGATTTGCCGCGGGGTAGGTGCCCTGACCCGGACACATGCGAACGGAAAACCCGAACTCGTCGAGCACGCCTTTGGCATACAACTCCGCCAATTGTTGAAATGTCACGAAGGTTGAGCGTTTGACGTCTTTGAGCCCGGGCTCACGAATGTCGCGAACAATCTCGAATTTGCCCAGCGTATCTCGCTGCGTATCGGTAAACGGATGCAGCAAAAAAGTCTGACGCACCCCCGTCTGTTTGGACACCCGCGTGTGCTCGACGGTGATATCAGTTAACAGCATCTTGTTTTCCTCTTTTTTTTGAAAGTCACAGCTTGCCCAGCCGCATCAGCCGTCATGCCCCAAAAGCCCCAGATCATGTTTTTCAAACCAAGCCACTGGGAAGCCGATGCCCCTTGCGATGCGAAGTGATCGCCATGGGCCGCCCTCACACGGAGGGCAAGGACTGTAACTGAACGACAGCCAATGGCATGTCCCTATGGCCACGTAACAGACCGACTTCGGGTCGGGTCCTGCCGATGGCAAGCGCCATCCCGATGTCACCAGGCTGTCAACGGGTGCGCCCTCAAGCAATCAATTTGAGCCCCGGCGGCAGCGATTCGCCGAGCAGACGTCGCTCGGTGGCTTCGTCCAGCGCGACTTTGTGGTGAAGCATCTCGATCCAAACGGGCGGGGCGTTGATACTTTGCAGACGCGCCATGATGCGTTCGCGCAGCGCCAGTGGCAGGTCGCGGGTGCGGTCGTCGGTCATGCGGGCCAGGTGGGCGGCGGCGAATGCGGCGCTCTCCTGGCGCTTCCAGTCCAGTGCCAGCAGGGTGTCCAGCCAGGCGGCCACGGTCTCTGCGGGCACCACGTCGTGGGTGTTGCCATAAAACGGCTGGCGGGCGCCGATGCGGCCCAGGGCCGCCAGGGTGCGGGCATCGCTGGCGGCGTCCACGGGGCGGCCTTTGGCGGCAGCAGTTGACGATTTTTGCAGGCGGCCCAGCAGCCATTCGCCAATCTCCACCTTGTAGTCCACCGGAATGCGTTCCAGTGCGGCGCCCAGGCGCAGCATGTCGTCGTCGCTGCCTTTGACCGGCTTGATGACGGCGGCTTCGCTGCCGAGTTCGTTGTGATGCAGGTTGTAGGCAAAGTCGTCGAGCAGGCGCGCTTGTTCGGGCGCGGCCAGGCCGCCGGCCACCCGGCGCCACAGCGTCCACCATTCGGTGCAGACCTGTTTGTCGCTGGCAAATTGCACGCCGGGCGCAAACTGGGTCCAGAGCTGGCCGATGCGCCAGCCATCCAGCGGGTCGCCAAAACCGGGGCGCAGGCAGTAGCCGGCCAGGTTGAGCCAGACCCGTTCGTGCTCGGCCGAGCGGCGTCGGCCTCGGGCGCGGGCCCACAAGGCGTCGAACAGGTGGCGCAGTTCGGGTGCGGCCCAGCGCTCGCGCTCGCCCAGTAGTTGCTCCAGTTGCGCCCGCAGTTGTTTGACTTCTTTGGCCGGCACGGGCTTGCTGCCGGTGCCAAAAACGTGGTCGATTTTGTCAACGGCTTGTTTCAGGCGGACGCTGGCCGGGGTGTCGGGCGCGGCGGCTTCGGTGCCGGGGCTGGCGGCGCTTTGGGTGTGGCGCAGGTCAAATTCCAGCAACCAGCGCTGGCTGGGGTCGGCCAGGCTGACGCAGTGGATCTCCAGCGTGCCAACTTCGGTCAAGGTGGTGGCCAGTTGGACCGGGATGCTTTTTGGCGTGGCTTGGCTTGCCGCCTGGGTGTCCATGGCGTTGATCGCTTCCAACACGGTCGCGATGGGCGGCAGGGGCTCAAACTGGCCCTGCGTGAGCGTGACCAATTCACCGGCCTGGGGCGGCGTGTGGTCGGCCTCGGCGGTGGCGCTGAGCAGGTTAAAGCGCACCGGCTGACCCAGGCGCAGGGCAAAGCTGCGGTCGGTGAGCAAGACCTCTTTGCCCGGTTCCATGCCACGCGGCAGGATGCAGATGCCACGCGCAGCGGCTGTGTCAGTGGTGCCTTTGGCCGCGCCTTCCAGAAGCAAAAAGTAGCTGCGCGCCGAGCCGCCGCCGATTTTGGGCGCCAAGCCGTGTTGCGCCAGCGCGTAGGCGACCGCGCCGCGCGCCACCGCCACGTCGGGGTTGTCGTTGTGCAGCAGGCGCAGCGGGGCACCGCGCCAGTCAGCCAGCGTTTGCGCCAGCCGCTGCACCAGCGCGTCAGCGCGAAACACGCCGCCGTTGAGCAACAGCGTGTCGGGCAGGGCGTGGGCGTGCTGGCGCAAAAAGTCGGCAATGTGGCGCGTGATGGCTGGATCGCGGGCGTAGGGCAGGCCAAAGGCGACGATGCCGCTGCGGCCTTCTTTGGCTGGCTCGGTGCGGGCAACCTTCGGAAAAAAGCCGTCCACCAGCAGGCGCACCACCTCGTCGCGCGTGAGTGTGACCGAGCGGCTGCCGCCCACCATCCGGGCCCCGCCGCCCAGCAGGGTGACTTGGGTTTGGTCGGGCGCGTCGGCGGCCAGCAGTTGCTCTTTGGCGGCGCGGCAGCGCTCCATCAGCTGGGCCAGTCGGCTGGCTGACAGGGCTGGCGTGGCCGGGCCGCTAGCGGCCAGGCGGGCCTCGACGGTGTGCGCCAGCGCCAGGTCCATGTTGTCGCCGCCCAGCATCAGGTGTTTACCCACGCCGATGCGGGTGAGCTGCGGCTCGCCGTTGACCTGGTCGACCTGGATCAGGCTCAGGTCGGTGGTGCCGCCGCCCACGTCGCACACCAGCACCAGTTGGGTGTGCGCCAGTTCATCGGCCAGGTGGCTGCGGTGGCGCAACAGCCAGTCATAAAACACCGCCTGCGGTTCTTCCAGCAGGCGCAATGTCGGCAGCCCGGCATGGCGCGCGGCGTTCAACGTTAATGCGCGGGCGCCTTCGTCAAATGACGCGGGCACGGTCAGCACAATGTCTTGCTGTTCCAGCGGGCTGTCGGGGAATTGAGCGTTCCAGGCCGCGCGCACGTGGCCCAAATAACTGGCGCTGGCGTCCACCGGGGAGACTTTGGGCACCTCAGCCGGTGCGCCCCACGGCAGGATGGGCGCGAGCCGGTCCACCGCCGTGTGGGACAACCAGCTTTTGGCGCTGCTCACCAAACGGCCCGGCACCTGGCTGCCCAGTTGGCGCGCCCATTGGCCCATCACCACTGGCGTCGCGTCGTGGTCTTGCGGCCAGGGCAGTTGCAGTTCACCGGGCGCGATCTCGCCTTCTGCGGCGTGGTAACGCACCGACGGCAGCAAGGGCCGCGCCGCCACCTGACCCGGCGCGACCAGTTGCGCGATGTCAAACAGTTTGATCTCAGGGAGCGCCCGGCGCTTGCCACGCCCGGGCGGCTGGGCCACCGGCGCGTAGGCCACCACCGTGTTGGTGGTGCCCAGGTCAATGCCGACGAGGTATTGGCTCACCGGCTCAGGCACTAGGCGTTGCCACGCACGTCAAATTCAACCTTCCAGCGCTCGTCGCCCTGGGTGGCGACAGCGGTGAGTTCCAGCGTGCCGGTTTCGGAGGCCACGGCGCGCAGCCTCACCTGCACGATTTCGCCAACACGGCGGCCTTCGGCGGGCAGGGTGGCTTGTATTTCGCCCAGCTCCTGCAGCTCGTCGGGTTGCCAGAATTCGAGCAGGGTGCCGATCTGGTCCTGCCGCCGCACCGACGAGCCAAAGAAGCGCAGGTGCACCGGCTCGCCCACCACCAGGCCAAATTCTTGTGCCAGCAAGTCGGTCTCGATGCCTTCTTCCATGCCGAACGGCGCCACGCACAGGGCTTGCACCGGCGGCTCCATGCCGGGGATGGCGGGCATGCTTGACTCGACCGCCACGTAATAGGCGCGGGCCGTACCGCCGCGAATGCGCACGCCCTGGCCGCGGCGCACATAGCCGTAGTAGGCGGCGCCACGCGCCACGGCCAGGTCCATGTCGGCCCCGGCCAGTTCGCGCGCCGGTTCGGCATGTTCGGCGGCGAGCCAGCCATTGAGCGTGCCCAGCGTGCGCTCTGACAGCACGGTCGACTTGAACACGCCGCCATTGAACAGCACGGCGGTGGGGTGCAAAAAGCTCGCGTTGGTGTCAACCTGGCCGGCAAAGCCTTCCAGCTCGGTGGTAGCCCCGGCTTGCCGACCCAACAGCGCGGCCAGGTGGCGGGTGACGCCCGCGTCCTGTGCGTAAGGCAGACCAAGCTGCGTCAAGCCGCCGCGGGTGCGGCTGGCCGGGCGGGTGGCGGCGTCGACCTGCGGGAAGAAGCCTTCCAGAATGGTGGCGCGCACTTCCGCCTGCGTGAGTTCGGTGCGGATGGCGCCGCCAATCAGCTTGGCGCCACGGCTGGGCACCACGATGGATTGCACCTCCAGCGCGGCGTCGCTCAGCAAATTTTCTTTGGCGCTGCGGCAGGCGTAGGTCAGCGCCCGCATTTGCCACGGGTCGAGCGTTTTGCCGTCAGCGGCCAGTTTGCGGGCCACCACATGCGCCAGCGTCAGGTCCATGTTGTCGCCGCCGAGCAGGATGTGGTCACCCACGGCCACGCGGTGCAGCTCCAGCTGGCCCTCGCGCTCCAGCACGGCAATCAGCGAAAAGTCGCTGGTGCCGCCGCCCACGTCCACCACCAGAATGATGTCGCCCGGTTTGACCTGTTTGCGCCAGCCGCCGCCGCTGCCCTGAATCCAGTTGTAAAGCGCGGCTTGCGGTTCTTCCAGCAGGGTCAGGTTCTGGTAACCGGCGGCGCGGGCGGCCTCGGCGGTGAGTTCGCGCGCAGCGGGGTCGAACGAGGCGGGGATGGTGACGGTCACGTCTTGCTGGTCAAACGGCGCTTCGGGGTGGGCCTGGTCCCAGGCCTGGCGCAGGTGCGCCAGGTAGCGGGTGGAGGCTTCCAGCGGCGAGATGCGCGCCACTTCGGGCGGTGCGTCAAACGGCAAAATGCCCGCCCGGCGGTCCACGCCCGGGTGGCAGAGCCAGCTCTTGGCGCTGGACACGAGACGGATCGGGGTGAGCGCACCCCGGCTGCGCGCCAGCTCACCCACCGCAAAGTCTTGCGTGCTGGACCAGGGCAGGCTCAAGTCACCCTCGGCCAGCTCGGCTTCGTGCGGCAGGTACAAAAACGAGGGCAACAAAGGCAGCGATTCGACCGCGCCGGGGGCGCTGAGTTGAGGAATGTCGAGCACGCCGTAGCTGGTTTTTTCGCCATCGCTGGCGCCGATGTCCACATAGGCCAGCGCGCAGTGGGTGGTGCCGAGGTCGATGCCGATGGCGAACAGTGGCGCGCTCACAGTTCCACCTCGGCCTGTGCCAGCACGGTCACGTCATGGCTGGGGGTGAGTTTGGGCAGACGTGTCTCGGTGGCGCGCCAGCCGCGGTGGCTCAGGCTGCCTTTGAACGGGGCCTGGCCGACCACGTTGCCGGTCAGGCGGATGGCGCTGGCGTCAAAACCTTCAGGCAGCGTGATGCGGGTGCCTTCGGCTTCGGCGCGCACCGGCGCAATGGTGAAGTGGTCGCGCAGCACTTTGCAGCAGCCTTCGTGCACCACGCGGGCGGCGCCGCCAATGTCGGCGTCGCTGTAGCTGCTCAGGTCTTCTTGGGTGAAGTCGATCAGGCGCGCTTCTTTTTGCAGCAGGCCCAGCAGTTGCAGGGCGGCGTCGGGCGTGGCCTCCCGCAGCACCACAGCTGCGGGCGGGGCAGGCTGGGCAGCGACCGGGGGCGGCATGTTGCCGAACAAAACCTGGAAAAACGCACTGAAGGCCAGCGGAATGCGTTGAACAAATGAGGGCTTGGCTTGGGGGGTG
>Ga0075012_10001087_pt1 | contig 28368 bp, 25 predicted proteins | sample All_14_2_FD_71474 | JGI IMG/M metagenome (GOLD analysis project Ga0075012, IMG submission 71474) | Freshwater microbial communities in response to fracking from Pennsylvania, USA - Allegheny Zone_MetaG_DW_15 | ecosystem: Environmental > Aquatic > Deep subsurface > Groundwater > Drilled...
GGTCATAGCCGGGCGGAGGACTGCCGAAGATCTTCAGCGATTCGGCGCGATCAAAGCCGGCCAGTTGCGTGGCCTCGAAGAAGGCGCAGGCCCTGTCGGCCTTCTTGATCAGGGTCTTGATCGGTTGCGGCGATCGGGGCGGCAGGCCGAACCGGACGTGGATGGCGTCTTCCAGCCGGGCCTCGAAACCCTTGTAGCTGAGGCCGAGTGCGGCCTTGAACGGTGAGATCATGTCGCCGATGACGTATTCGGAGGCGTCATGGAGCAGGGCAGCCAGACGCCATTTCGGTTCGAGACCCGGCTTGATATGGGCCGCGATTTCCTCGACCACACAGGAGTGCTGGGCCACCGAAAAGGCATGCTCGCCGATCGTCTGGCCATTCCATCGGGCGACGCGGGCCAGCCCATGGGCGATATCCTCGATCTCGATGTCGAAGGGCGATGGATCGAGCAGGTCGAGGCGACGGCCGGACAGCATCCGTTGCCATGCGCGCGGAGCCTGTGACGGGCGCGATCCTGTCGATGAAGAGGGCGGACGTTCGGCCAAGACTGTATCCTGCTATGGGCAGGTCAGGTGACCCATACCGACGCAGGGATCAAGCCTGTGGGTGTGCGTTGCCGCTAATCACCGACGTTGAGGGTGACCAGGGCCTTGGCGTCGTCGAACACGCCGTCGGAATGGCGCTCCCTGGCCCGCACCGTGGCCACGACGATCGGACCGCCGCGAGGGCCCCGCGCCTCGTAGCCGACCAGCCGCCACCCGGCGTCGGAGGGCGTGTCGTCGGTCAGCAGATAGGTCTGTCGGGTTGCCTCGCCCGGCGCGCGGGTACGGATTTCGGCAGCATCGTCCCGGGCCTGGATGCTGACGGCATCGTTTTGACCCCCGACGTCGCCAGAGATCGTGGCATCGTCTTCATTGGCGCGGATCGTGAACCCGCCGATCCGCACATTGGCCTTGTCGCCGTCGGAATCGACGTGGATGCCAGGCAGGCTGACGCGCGCACGCTCGCCCTCGGCGTCGATGGTCATTCCGGGTGCCGAGATATGGGCCGTGTCGGCCCTGGCCTGTGCGGCGTCGGCTTCTGAGCGGGCCTGATCGGCCTGAACCGCCGCGGCGTCAGCCTGGACCTGGGCTGCGTCGGCCTGTGCGGCGGCGTTCATCTGTGCGGCCGTACGGGGCATGGCGTCCATGAGACGGGTCTCGAAGTCCTGCAGGACGGATTCGACCGGTTCGTCGTCTAGCGTCACCAGATGAAGCGAAACCTCGGCCCCGCGCGGCCCCGTATAGAGGCAGACCGTGCCGTCAGCCTGGGCCGATCCCTTGCGTGTCAATGCCCCGATCGAGTCTGGACATTGCAGGGTATCGACGACCTTGAGCACGCCCTTGGCATCGGAACCGGCATGGGTGCTGGTGATCCGCACGCCACCTTCATCACAGGCCGCCATCAGGACGAGCGTACAGACGCAGGCGAGGAGAGGGGGCAGGCGCATCATGTCAGTCCTGTTCACGGCCCTATCCTGCGCCGTCCCCGTCGGTATTCCAGTGAAATCGCGGTAATCGGCATGACGAAACCCGTTCGATATCGTGTTCGTGTCGGGTACGTCTGACCTCACGCACCCGGGCGGCCACCTTCGCGACGGCTCAGGAAGGCCAGGCGCTCGAACAGATGCACGTCCTGTTCGTTCTTGAGCAGGGCACCGTGCAGAGGCGGGATCAGCCGGTTGGGCGTCTTCTCACGCAGGGTTTCGGGGTCGATGTCCTCGACCAGCAGCAGTTTCAGCCAGTCGAGCAGTTCGGACGTCGAGGGCTTCTTCTTGAGGCCCGGCGTGTCGCGGATCTCGTAGAAGGTCTTCAACGCCTCGGACACCAGCCGACCCTTGATGCCGGGGAAATGGACCTCGACGATCGCCTTCATCGTCTCGTCGTCGGGGAAGCGGATGTAATGGAAGAAGCAGCGACGCAAGAAGGCGTCGGGCAGTTCCTTTTCGTTGTTGGAGGTGATGACCACGACCGGGCGGACGGCGGCGCGGATGGTCTCTCCGGTTTCCTGGACGAAGAACTCCATCCGGTCGAGTTCCTGCAGCAGGTCATTGGGGAACTCGATGTCGGCCTTGTCGATCTCGTCGATCAGCAGGACCGGCCGGACGGGAGAGGTAAAGGCCTCCCACAGCTTGCCGGGCTTCAGGTAGTTCTTGACGTCATGGACGCGTTCGTCGCCGAGCTGGCTGTCCCGCAGGCGGCTGACAGCGTCGTATTCATAAAGGCCGTTGTGGGCCTTGGTCGTGGACTTGATATGCCAGGTGATCAGGGGCGCATTCAGCGCCCGGGCCATCTCATAGGCCAGGACCGTCTTGCCGGTGCCAGGCTCGCCCTTGATGAGCAGAGGCCGCTCAAGGGCCACGGCGGCATTGACCGCGATCTTGAGGTCGTTGGTGGCGATATAGTTCGAGGTGCCCTCGAACCGGTCGGTCGGCCGTGTCATCGAAAACTCCGGGTGGTTCGGACCACGCCTAGCGAACGGGGCCGGGGTTAACAACGATAAGCTTGGGGGCAATCCACGTCTTGAGCCCGGCCCGGGGCTGGCCTAGGTCTCGGCCATGCGCCAGACCTTCGACGAAACCACCGACCCTTCCTTTGGATCCCGGCATCTGCCGCTGGTGCGTGCAAAGCTGGTTGAACAGGGTCTGGACGGCCTGCTGGTCCCCCATGAGGACGAGCATCAGAACGAGTATCTGCCCGCGGCCAATGATCGTCTGGCCTGGCTGACCGGATTCACAGGCTCGGCCGGGGCCGCCGTGGTCCTGTCCGACCATGCTGCCGTGTTTGCCGATGGTCGCTACACAGTCCAGGTCCGGGCCCAGGTCGATCCGGCCCAGTTCGAGATCCTGGACCTGGTCGAGGGTGGGGTGCCCGCCTATCTGGAGCGTGCTCCAGAAGGCGCCGTCATCGGCTATGATGCGCGGCTGCACAGCCCCGATGCGCTGGAGACCCTGGGCAAGGCGGCGGCCCGGGCGGGCGCGGTCCTGAAGGCTGTGGACGTCAATCCTCTGGATGCCGCCTGGGCCGACGCCCGTCCGGCCCAGCCCCAGGCTCCGGTCGTGCCCCATGAGGACCGCTATTCCGGCGAAAGCCACGCCAGCAAGCGCGCCCGTATCGGACAGGCAGTGGCCGACGCCGGTGCCGACGTCGTCGTCCTGACCGCACCGTCGTCGATCGCCTGGCTGTTCAATGTACGGGGAGGCGACGTGATCCGCTCGCCCTTGCCCCTGGGACAGGCGATCCTGAATGCAGACGGCACGGCGCAGCTCTTCCTCGACCCGGCCAAGGTGACCAATGAACTGCCCGGCTGGCTGGGCGACGCCGTGACGATCCAGCCGACCGCCACCCTGGACGGGGCGCTCGATGCCTTGTCGGGCCAGAAGGTGCTGATCGATCCGGTCCAGTCCTCGGCCTGGTATTTCGATCGGCTCGAGGCGGCAGGTGCGGTGATCGTGCGGGCCATGGACCCCTGTGCCATCCCCCGCGCCGCCAAGAATCCTGTCGAGATCGAGGGGACCCGACAGGCCCATATCCGCGATGGCGCGGCCCTGACCCGGTTCCTGCACTGGGTCGATACGGTGGCTCAGGACACCCTGCCGACCGAGCGCGAGATCGTCACCGCCCTGGAGGCATTCCGCGCGGCCACCGGCGCACTCAAGGACTTGTCGTTCGACACGATCGCCGGGGCCGGGCCAAACGGGGCCCTGCCGCATTACAAGCCGGTCGGCGACAAGATCCGCCGGGTCGAAAAGGGATCGCTTCTGCTGGTCGACGGGGGCGGTCAGTATCTGGACGGCACGACCGACGTGACACGGACCATGGCGATCGGCGATCCGACCGCCGATCAGCGTCGAATGTTCACCCTGGTGCTCAAGGGCCATATCGCCATGGCCACGATCCGCTTTCCCGCAGGCACCACAGGCCATCAGCTGGACGCCATCGCCCGCCTGCCGATGTGGATGGCCGGTCTCGATTATGACCATGGCACGGGCCACGGCGTGGGCTCCTATCTCGGGGTACACGAAGGCCCCCAGCGGATCGCCAAGGCGGTCAATACCCAGCCGCTCCTGACCGGAATGATCCTGTCCAACGAGCCCGGCTATTACCGCGAGGGCCATTGGGGCATCCGTATCGAGACGCTCCAGGTCGTGACCCCGCCCGAAGCCATTCCCGGCGGCGAGCGACCGATGCACGGGTTCGAACAACTGACGTTTGCCCCTCTGGACCGCCGCCTGATCGACGTCGAGGCCCTGACCGGTGCCGAACGCGCCTATGTCGACGCCTACCACGCCGAGACCCTGGCCAAGGTCGGCCCCCTGCTGGACGGCCCGGTTCTGGATTGGCTCAAGGCCCAGTGCGCGCCGATTTGAGAAGGAACGGTCTGACCTCCTTGATTTCTCGCAGACGGACATCGTTTCTGCCGTCTGACCTTGCGGTTTCGCGCTCCGGTGCCGACCTGTGGGGTCCATCCTCCAGGAGCATCCCATGAAAACCCGTCGCCTTGGCCTGAACGGTCCCGAAGTGTCCGCCATCGGCCTGGGCTGCATGGGCATGGCCGCCTTCTACGGTCAGGGCCTGAACGAGGATCAGGCGACGGCGGTGATCCACCGCGCCCTCGATCTGGGGATCTCTCTTTTCGATACCGCCGAAATGTATGGTCCCCACACCAACGAGGTCCAGGTCGGCAAGGCGCTGGCGGGCAAGGACGGGACGAGCCGACGCGACAAGGCCTTCGTCGCCACCAAATTCGGCATCGGTTACAATGCCGATCGCACCGCCATGAAGGTCGATGGCTCGCCCGCCAATGTCCGGCGCTCGATCGAGGGCAGTCTGACGCGGCTCGGCATGGACCACGTTGATCTCTACTATCTGCACCGCGTCGATCCCGACACCCCGATCGAGGAGACGGTCGGGGCGATGGGCGATCTGGTCACAGAGGGCAAGGTCCGGTTCCTGGGTCTGTCCGAGGCCGCGCCCGAGACGATCCGACGGGCGCACGCGACCCATCCGATCACGGCGCTTCAGACCGAATATTCGCTTTGGAGCCGCGAGCCGGAGGAAGACCTCCTGGCCACCGTGCGCGAACTCGGCATCGGCTTTGTGCCCTACAGCCCGCTGGGACGCGGCTTTCTGTCGGGAGAAATCACCGCGATCGACGATCTGGCCGCCGACGATTTCCGCCGCACCAATCCGCGCTTCATGGGTGACAATTTCCAGAAGAACATGGACCTGGTCGAGGCGGTCAAGGCCATCGCCCATGACCGGGGCGTCACGGCGGCGCAACTGGCCCTGGCCTGGGTTCTGGCGCAGGGCGAAGATCTGGTGCCCATTCCCGGCACCCGCCGGATTGCAACCCTGGAAGACAATGCCGCCGCCGTCGACATCGTCCTGACGCCCGGGGACATCGCCGCCATGGAGGCCATCTTTCCGCTCAACGCGGCGATCGGCGAACGCTACGCCCCTGCCGGTCGTGCGGCGCTCAATCGCTAGAGACTGATCGGTTGAGGTGGAATCGCTTCGCGATTCCACCGATGTCTTGACCCGTTCTCCAGGGCCCGGCTTCCCGGGTTGCAGACAGGCGGATCGTGGCACAACGATCCGCCGAAATCCGGTCAGCCCGAAATCAGCGCCAGCCAGTCGTCTTCGCTCAGAACGGCCACCCCGTGCTTCTGGGCATCCGCCAGCTTGGACCCCGCACCCGGCCCGGCCACGACATAGTCGGTCTTCTTCGACACGGATCCTGACACCTTGGCCCCCAGGGATTCCGCCCGGGCCTTGGCCTCGTCGCGGGTGAACCGCTCCAGTGCGCCGGTGAAGACGACCGTCTTGCCCGCGACCGGGCTGTCGGATCCGGGTCGTTCGGCATCGACGACCGTGGTCAGTTCGGCGATCAGGGCGTCCACGACCGCCCGGTTATGCGCTTCGTGGAAGAACTGGGCGATGGCGCGGGCGGCGACCGGCCCGACGCCTGCAATGCCCGCGATCTGGCCGAGCGTTTCGGACGGTCCGTCCTCACGCGCGATCCGCGCGAGGTCCAGGACGCCGACCCAATCCTGTGCCAGTGTCGCCAACGCTCGCCTCGCCGGTATCGCCAGGCCAGGGAAGGCCATGGCCAGCTTCTGATCGAACGGTGCCTCGGGCCACGGATCTTCCGGCGAGAGGGGTGCCGCCGCCATTACCGACAGGGTCCGGGCCGATATGCCATGCCGCTCGGCCAGCTGGGTCCATTCGACCGTCGGGATCCCGGACGCGGCCTCCAGTCCCGCAGCATGGAAACCGGACCAGCCGCCGAAATGCCGGGCCAGCAGAAGCGAGGTCTGGTCCCCGATGTCGCGGATGCCCAGACCAAAGATCAGCCGCTCCAGCGCGATCACCCGCCGCGCATCAATGCCCGCGATCAGCTTGCCGACGCTGGTCTCGCCATAGCCGTCCTCGGCACGGAGCAGGTCCAGCTTTCCGGTATCGCGCGCCAGGCGGAAGATGTCGGCGGGCTCGTTGATCCAGCCCCGCTCGTGAAAGGCGATCAACTGCTTTTCACCCAACCCCTCGATGTCGAAGGCCCGGCGCGAGACGAAATGCTTGAGCCGTTCGATCAACTGGGCGTTACAGATCAGGCCGCCGGTACAGCGGCGACGTACGTCGTCGCCCTCGCGCACCGCCTCCGACCCGCAGACCGGACAGTGGGTCGGGAATTCATAGGCGACGGCTCCGGCCGGTCGCCGGTCCAGCACCACCGAGACGATCTGGGGGATCACGTCGCCCGCGCGTTGCAGCACGACGGTGTCGCCGATCCGCACGTCCTTGCGGGCGATCTCGTCCTCGTTGTGCAGGGTGGCATTCCTGACCACCACCCCACCGACGGTGACGGGTGCCAGTCTAGCGACGGGGGTCAGCGACCCGGTTCGGCCCACCTGGATATCGATCCCGTCCAGCACGGTCGTCGCCTGTTGCGCGGGAAATTTGTGGGCGATGGCCCATCGGGGGCTGCGCGAGATGAAACCCAGCCTGTCCTGCCAGTCGAGGCGATCGACCTTGTAGACCACGCCGTCGATGTCATAGCCGAGGCCCGCCCGGTCGGCCTCCAGCCCGCGATAGACGGCCATCAGTCCCTCGGCCCCCTCGACCCGGATCGAACGCGGATTGACCTTGAACCCCCAGGACCCCAGCGCCTTGAGCGCCTGCTCTTGCGTCTGTGCAAACGGGGCTGAAACCTCGCCCCAGGCATAGGCGAAAAAGGCCAGGGGGCGCCCGGCCGTGACCGCCGGGTCGATCTGGCGCAACGACCCCGCAGCGAAATTGCGCGGATTGGCATAGGTACGGCGACCCTGGGCCTCGGCCTCGGCATTGAAGGCGGCAAAGGCCTCGTTGGGGGCATAGACCTCCCCCCGCACCTCGATCACGTCGGGCCAGCCCGAACCCGACAACCGTTGAGGAATGTCGGCGATGGTCATCAGATTGGCGGTGATGTCCTCACCGGTCCGCCCGTCGCCGCGCGTCGCTCCCCGGACGAGGATTCCCTTCTCGTAGCGGATATTGGCCGACAGGCCGTCGATCTTGGGCTCGGCGACGAAGGCCACCGGATCGGCTGCCTCGTCCCTGGCGGTCGGCAGTTTGAGGAAGCGCTGGATCCGGGCCACGAAGTCGGCCACGTCGCCGGGATCGAAGGCATTGTCGAGCGAAAGCATGGGCACGCCATGGCGCACTTCCGAAAACTGGCTCGACACCGGGGCCCCGACCTTGCGGGACGGCGAATCTGCGCGGACCAGATCAGGAAAGGCCGCCTCGATCTCGGCATTGCGGGCACGCAGGGCATCATAGTCGGCATCGGACAGCTCCGGTGCCGCCTCGGCATAGAGGTCATCATGCCGCGCCATTTCGGCGGCCAGCCGGGCCAGGCTCTCTGCGGCCTGTTGGGCCGTCATGTCGGAGACCGGGATCGTAGAATCGGGAACGGGGATGGCCATCACTCGGCCTTCATATCATCTGAGGTCCCGGTTGCGCACGGGGCCTTTGCTGTCCCATTTCGGTTGGACTCCAGGGTCCAGAACGAAATGAATGAATTCAACGCCTTGCACTTTCTGGACTCTGTTTTTCGGAGTCCAGATTCGTCCAGCGGTCCGGTCGGATCTGCACCTTCTGGACTCCGGTTTTTTCTCGGATGACAGATCGTTATACTGACGCGGTGAGGCCCGGCCGCTAAGCGTCTGCGCTCGTCGCCCGGAGGCCGCCATGATCCCTGCCCGAACCCCTGTCCTGTCCGGCATGATGGCCGCGGCCATGGTCCTGATGCTGGCGGGATGCGACACCGTGGGGGCGGGCCAGTCGTCGGTCGCCCCGGCCGTCGCGGCCTTGCCCTCCGCCTCGACACAGCTTCTGGCCGACGTCCGTATCCTCTCGGCCGACGACATGGAGGGGCGCGATACCGGCTCTCCCGGTGGGGCCCGGGCCCGGGCCTATATCGTGTCGCGGCTGGAGGCGATGGGGATCGCGGGCCCACCCATGGGCCGCCTTCAGCCATTCGAGGCCGAGGCGCGGACCCGGTCCGGGCCGAAACGCTATAGCGGGACCAACATCCTGGGCCTGATCCCCGGAACGCGCCGCACGGATCGCTACATCGTCATCAGCGCCCACTACGACCATGTCGGGGTCAGCGAGGGCCTGATCTACAACGGGGCCGACGACAATGCCTCGGGCGTGGCGACCATGCTGGAGATCGTCGCCCGGCTGAAGGCCGCCCCGCCCGAACACAGCGTCATCATCGTCGCCTTCGACGGAGAGGAGCGGGGGCTGATCGGCGCCCGGCATTTCGTGCAGGCCCCGCCGGTGCCCCTGTCCTCCATCGCCCTCAACCTGAATTTCGACATGACCGCGCGGGCCGAGACCGACGGGCATCTGTGGGTCACGGGAACCTATCAGCACCCGACGTTGCGTCCGATTCTGGAAGCGATCGCCCCGGTCGGGCCGGTCTCCCTGGCCTTCGGCAAGGACACGCCTCAGGACACGGGCGAGAACAACTGGGTCGAGGCCTCGGATCAGGGGGCCTTCTATCGGGCAGGTGTTCCCTTCCTGTACCTGGGTGTCGACTACCACCCCGACTATCATCGGCCCTCGGACGACCTCGAACGGATTACGCCGGCCGTGTTCGCCGCCTCGACAGAACTGGCTGTCGCGGCGTTCCGGGCGCTGGATCGCAATCTCGATCGTTGAATCGCAAACGAAAGTCGCTCGCAAACATAGGGCTTGCATTCAACCGCCGACCGGTTCTTTCGTCCGGATAGCGAGGGAATGTCATATGACCGTAACGTCGGGATTCGATCTTCAGCGGGTGCAGAAGATTCGAAAGTGGGCGGCCGGACTGTGTCTTGCCGGGGCTGTCGGCCTGGCTCTGGTGACGGCGACACCCCTTGACGAGCGGCTGTTCCACAATGCGATTGAGGCGTTCGGTCTCGGCGCGATGATCGTCGCCATCGTCGGTCGCGCGTGGTGCTCGCTCTATATCGGTGGCCGCAAGAAGGCCGAGATCGTCCAGCGCGGACCCTATTCGCTCAGCCGCAACCCGCTTTACCTCTTCAGCTATATCGGTGCGTTCGGGATGGGAGCCCAGACCGGCAGCGTGACCATGGCCACCCTGTTCATGGTCATTGCCTTCGTGGTCTTCCACTTCACCATTGCCCGCGAGGAGGCCTGGCTGACCAACGCCTTCGGTGCCCCCTACGTCGCCTATATGCAGCAGACCCCCCGTTATGGCCCCGACTTCTCGCGATGGCTCGATGAGGACACGCTTCAGGTCCGGCCGCAGTTCTTTCTGACCACACTGCGCGACGGTCTGGTCATGCTGCTGGCTATCCCGATCTTCGAGGCGATCGAGAAGCTTCAGGCCATGGGGACCTTGTCGGTCCTGCTTCACCTGCCCTGATCACCCCCTGAAAGAAAAAAGGCCCGGGACATTGCCCCGGGCCTCTTTCACATCAGTTGACCGTCGCCTTGACGATCTTGCCCGGGCTGCGGGGCGGTTCGCCCTTGGGCAGGGCGTCGACATGATCCATGCCCTCGATCACTTCGCCCCAGACCGTATACTGGCGGTCCAGGAAGGTCGCGTCGTCCAGGCAGATGAAGAACTGGCTGTTGGCGCTGTCGGGGGCCGAGGTGCGGGCCATCGAGCAGACGCCGCGAACATGCGGTTCGGCCGAGAATTCGGCCTTCAGGTTCGGCTTCTTGGAGCCCGAGGTGCCGGTTCCGGTGGGGTCGCCGCCCTGGGCCATGAAGCCGGCGATCACGCGGTGAAAGACCACCCCGTCATAGAAGCCTTCGCCGGCCAGTTCGGTGATGCGGGCCACATGGCCGGGGGCCAGGTCGGGCCGCAGCTTGATCACGACATCGCCGGTGTCGAGGGTGAGAGTCAGTGTCTGGTCGGCCATCGGCGCGCTCCTTTTATCGTTTATGGCGGGGGTCATAGCCGGTGACGCCGCCTGAGGCTATGTGGGAAGCATGACTGACGACGAAAAGCCCGCTCTGACCGATACCGCGCCTCCCCGGCGCAAGATGGTACGCCCTCCCACGGGAGGAACGGCCGCCGGCCGCGGCATGGGGACCCAGATCAAGACCGCCGACAAGAAGTCCATGTCCTCGATCCAGTGGATCAAGCGGCAGCTGGCCGACCCCTGGTCCGAGAAGGCGCGCGCCGAAGGCTACCGCAGCCGCGCGGCCTTCAAATTTGCAGAGATCGACGATCGCTTCCGTCTGGTCAAACGGGGATCACGCGTCATCGACCTCGGGGCCGCCCCGGGCGGCTGGGTCCAGGTCTGCGTCAATCGCGGGGCTGCGGCTGTGGTAGGCGTGGACCTGCTGCCGATCGAGCCGATTCCCGGCTCGGTCCTGATCCAGGCCGACTTTACCGATCCCGGCGTTGATCAACAGTTGCTCGACGAACTGGGCGGTGCCCCTGACCTGGTGCTGTCCGACATGGCGCATAACACGGTCGGCCACCGCCAGACGGATCACCTCAAGATCATCGCGTTGATCGAGATTGCCTCGGACTTCGCCATCCGCACGCTCAAGCCCGGCGGCCATTTCGTGACCAAGAATTTCCAGGGCGGCGACGCCGGCCGCGTCCTTGCCGAGCTGCGCGAAGCCTTCCACGAGGTCAAATACGTCAAGCCCGCCGCCAGCCGGAAAGGGTCGTCGGAAGTCTATCTGGTGGCGCTGAACCGCAAGTAGAGGGCGTCAACCGCCCAATACGGTTGACTTCGCAGCTGCGAGAGAGGATAGGCGGCCCGCAAAACGGAGACTCCCATGGAGATTCGCGAAGGCCTTACCTTCGACGATGTTTTGCTCGAACCCGGCCCGTCCGAGACGCTTCCAGCTGATGCGGACGTGTCGACGCGGCTGACGCGCGACATCCGGCTGAACATTCCGCTGACGTCCTCGGCGATGGACACGGTGACTGAAAGCCGGCTGGCCATTGCCATGGCCCAGGCTGGCGGTCTGGGCATCATCCACCGCAACATGACGGCGGATCAGCAGGCCGATCAGGTCCGCGAGGTCAAACGCTACGAAAGCGGCATGGTCATCAATCCGGTGACCATCACCCCCGACACCACGCTCGGCGAGGTCTGGGATATCGTGGCGCGCCGCAAATTCAGCGGCTTTCCGGTGGTCGATCCCGTGACAGGTCGGCTGGTCGGCATCCTCACCAACCGGGACATGAGGTTCGACACGGACCGGAATCGTCGGGCGTCCGAACTTATGACGACGGGTGAGCTGGTCACCGTGCGCGAGGGCGCAGGGCGGGACGAGGCGAGGGCGCTGCTGCGCGACAAGAAGATCGAGCGGGTCATCGTCGTGGATGAGGCCTATCGCGCCACCGGCCTGATCACGATGAAGGACATCGAGAAGGCCCAGGCCCATCCCCATGCCGCCAAGGACGACCAGGGCCGGTTGCTGGTGGGCGCGGCCTCGACGGTTGGTGATGCGGGCTATGAGCGGGCCATGGCCCTGGCCGACGCGGGTTGCGACGTGGTTGTGATCGACACGGCCCATGGCCATTCGATCCAGGTCAGTCGTGTCGTCGAGCGCATCAAGCGCGAGAACAACAGGCTGCAGATCGTCGCCGGCAATGTCGCCACCTATGAGGCCACCCGGGCCCTGATCGATGCCGGGGCTGACGCCGTCAAGGTCGGGATCGGCCCGGGCAGTATCTGCACCACGCGCATCGTCGCGGGCGTTGGTGTGCCTCAGTTGACCGCCATCATCGACGCGGTGCGGGCCGCAAAGGACTCCGGCATTCCGGTCATCGCCGACGGCGGGATCAAATATTCGGGCGACCTGGCCAAGGCCATCGCAGCGGGGGCCTCGGTCGCCATGATGGGCTCGATGTTCGCCGGCACCGACGAGAGCCCGGGCGAGGTCTTCCTGTACCAGGGCCGCTCCTACAAGTCCTACCGCGGGATGGGCTCGGTCGGGGCCATGGGGGCAGGGAGCGCCGACCGCTATTTCCAGAAAGAGGTCGAGGACACCCAGAAGCTGGTCCCCGAGGGCATCGAGGGCCAGACCCCCTACAAGGGACCCATCGCACCGGTGCTGCACCAGATGATCGGCGGTCTTCGAGCGGCCATGGGCTATGTCGGTGCCCCCGATATCGCCGCCTTCCAGGACCGCGCCCGCTTCGTGCGGATCACCGGGGCCGGATTGCGCGAGAGCCATGTTCATGACGTGATGATCACACGTGAAGCGCCGAATTACCGGCAGGGCTGACCTGGGGAATATGCAATGGACATGACACCCGAATTCATCGTTCTGGCCTTCGTCCTGATCCTGGCCATCGTCCAGATCGCGGTCGCCGCCATCGCGCGGACGGCCGAACTGGGCGTCAAATGGAATGCCGGGCCGCGTGACGAGGTCGCGCCCGCACCCGGAAAGCTGGCTGGGCGGCTGCTGCGGGCCCAGGCCAATCTGTTCGAGACCCTGCCTCTGTTCATCGGCGCCGTAATCATGGCGCATGTGACGGGCAAGGACGGCGGCACGCTGACCCTTTGGGGAACGCACCTCTATCTTTTCGCCCGCGTCCTGTATGTGCCGCTCTACGCCCTTGGCGTGACCGGCCTGCGCACGCTGGCCTTCATCGTCTCGCTGACCGGTCTGATCATGGTCATCTGGGCCCTGTTCCTCTGAAAGCTTAAGTGACCCCAGCCGCTCGACTTGCCGCCGCCGCCTCAGTCCTGGATTCCATCGCCCAGGGCCGCCAGCCTGCGGAAACCGTGCTCAAGGCCTGGGGGAGCGAAAACCGTTACGCGGGATCCAAGGACCGCCGGGCCGTCGCGGACCGCGTCTATCGCGTGCTGCGGGCGCGGGGCCGGTTGGTCTGGGCCATGGGCGGTCGCGAGGACGGCCGGGCCCTGGTCATCGGCAGCCTGAGCCTGATCGACGGCCTGTCAGTCGAGGAGATCGAAGCCCTGCATCTCGGCGACGGCTACGGCCCCAAGCCCCTGTCGAAACAGGAGCGCGCCCGGATCACCACGACCGCCAACGACCTGCCCGGTTGGGTCGCGGCGGGACTGCCCGAGTTCGTCATGGAGGATTTCAAATCGTCCTACGGCGACCGCTGGGCCGAGGAGGCGGCGGGCCTGATGCAGCCTCGTGCGCCGATCGATCTGCGCGTCAATGCCGCCAAGGCCACGGTCGCCGAGGTCGAGGCAGAGCTGCGCGAGGCGGGTCTGAGCCCCACGCGCACGCCCTGGTCGGCCTGGGGCCTGCGCCTCACCGCCGAACCGCCACCGAACGTCCAGGCGCTGGAGGCCTTCAAGGCCGGACGCATCGAAATCCAGGATGAGGGCAGCCAGATCGTCTGCTGGCTGGCCGGGGTCAAGCCCGGCATGACGGTGGTCGACTATTGCGCGGGCGGAGGGGGCAAGACCCTGGGTCTGGCTGTTCAGGGGATCGCCCCGGGTTCGGCCCGGGTCGCCGAGGCGGTCGAGCCCGAGAAGGTCTGGACCCCGACCGGCTGGGTCGATGGCCCCAAAGGCCCCAAGAAGAGCGCGGGACCTGTCGAGGCCGAGGGGCGTCTGATCGCCTATGACGTGGTCCAGAAGCGTCTGGACAATATCATGCCCCGTCTGCAACGCGCGGGCGTCACGGCGGAATTGCATCAATTGGGCCCCAACGGCGGCGGCGTCGAGGACATGGTGGCTCAGGCCGATGTCGTCCTGGTCGATGCGCCCTGCACCGGCTCGGGCACCTGGCGCCGTCGTCCCGAGGACGCCTGGCGGCTGAAGCCCGAGGAGGTGGCGCGGATGCACACCCTTCAGATGGCCATTGTCGCCCGCGCCGCCAAGCTGGTGAAGCCGGGAGGGCGTCTGGTCTATGTGACCTGTTCGATGCTGCGCAGTGAGAATGAGGCGACCATGGACGCCTTCGAGGAGGATCACCCCGACTTCGCCCCCGTACCGATTGCGGATGCTGTCGGATCGCCCAATTTCACCGACGCCGGACGCAACAGGCTGGCCGAGCTGGCGGACGGCGGCCACCGTCTGCGCCTGTCGCCCGCGACGGCCAACACCGACGGCTTCTTCGCCGCCGTCTATGAGCGGCAGGCGTGAGCGCGGCCGGTTTCGAACTCAAGGCCTTCGGGCCGATCACCGCCCTGTGCGTCATGGCGGCCGAGCCGGAATACGGCCCGGCCCTGAGATCGCGGATCGAGCCCCTGATCACCGGCGTCGGCCCGGTCGAGGCGGCGGTCGAGACCACGGCGGCCCTGGCCGAACTGGCGCGGACGGGCTCCTTGCCCGATCTGGTCATCTCGCTCGGCTCGGGCGGATCCCAGACCCTGGATCACGGCCGAATCTACTGGATCGACGAGGTCGCCTATCGCGATATGGACGCGACCGTGCTGGGCTTCGCTCGCGGCGTCACCCCCTTCCTCGACCTGCCCGCCAGCCTGACCCTCGCCAGCGGCCCCCAGGGTCAGCCCTATGCGCGCCTGGCAACCGGAGCCTCGGTCGTCTCGGGCGAAGCCTATGACGCCATCGACGCCGATATGGTGGACATGGAGACCTATGCCGTCGTTCGCGCCGCCGCCCGGTTCGGCCTGCCGGTCATCGGCCTGCGCGGTGTCTCGGACGGCAAGGCCGACCTGACGGTGCTGGAAGACTGGACCGGCACCCTCCACGTCATCGATCAGGGTCTGGCCGAGGCGCTGGACCTTCTGGAACATGAACTGACCCGGCTAACCGCCGACCCCACCGACGCCTGACCGGAGCTCCCCATGACCGATCACCAAAAGGTCCTCATCGTCGATTTCGGCAGCCAGGTGACGCAGCTGATCGCGCGGCGTCTGCGCGAGGCTAGCGTCTATTGCGAGATCCATCCCTATGCGAAGGCCGCGGCCGCGCTGGTGGCGATGAACCCGGCCGCCATCATCCTGTCGGGCGGACCCGAGAGCGTGCACGAAGAGGGCAGCCCGCGCGCGCCGCAGGCCGTGTTCGAGGCCGGGGTGCCCGTCCTGGGCATCTGCTACGGCGAAATGACCATGTGCGAACAGCTGGGCGGCAAGGTCGAGGGGGGCCACACCCGCGAGTTCGGCCGGGCGGAGATCACTGTCGAGAAGACCTCGCCCCTGTTGGCTGACCTGGCTCCCGTCGGCGAGGACGAGACCGTCTGGATGAGCCATGGCGACAAGATCGTCGCCATCCCGGAGGGTTTCGAGGTGGTCGCGTCATCACCCGGCTCGCCCTATGCCGTCATCGCCGATGAGACCCGCCGCTTCTACGGCGTTCAATTCCATCCCGAAGTCATGCACACGCCGCGCGGTGCGGCGATGCTGAAGAACTTCACCCACGGCATCGCAGGCCTGACCGGCGACTGGACCATGGCTGCCTATCGCGACGAGAAGATCGCCCAGATCCGCGAACAGGTCGGCTCGGCCAAGGTCATCTGCGGCCTGTCCGGCGGCGTCGATTCCTCGGTTGCAGCGGTCCTGATTCATGAGGCCATCGGCGACCAGCTGACCTGTGTCTTCGTCGACACCGGCCTGTTGCGCAAGGACGAGGCCACACAGGTCACGACCCTGTTCCGGGAACACTACAACATCCCCCTTATCCATGTTGATGCGTCAGGTGATTTCCTCGGTGCCCTGGCCGGCCAGTCGGACCCCGAGACCAAGCGCAAGACCATCGGCCGCGTCTTCATCGAGATCTTCGACCGCGAGGCCAGCAAGATCGACGGGGCCGAGTTCCTGGCCCAGGGCACCCTCTATCCCGACGTGATCGAGAGCGTGTCCTCGTCCAGCGGCAAGGCCCATGTGATCAAGAGCCACCACAACGTCGGCGGCCTGCCCGACTATATGAAGCTGAAGCTGGTCGAGCCCTTGCGCGAACTGTTCAAGGACGAGGTCCGGGCCCTCGGCCGAGAATTGGGCCTGACTGACGCCTTCGTGGGGCGCCATCCGTTCCCCGGACCGGGCCTAGCCATCCGCATTCCTGGCGAGATCACGCTCGATGCGGTCGAGACCCTGCAACAGGCCGACGCCATCTATCTGGACGAAATCCGCAAGGCGGGCCTCTACGACAGCATCTGGCAGGCCTTTGCCGTCCTGTTGCCGGTCAAGACCGTCGGGGTGATGGGCGATGCCCGCACCTACGAAAAGGTCCTCGCCTTGCGCGCAGTGTCCTCCACCGACGGCATGACCGCCGACTTCTTCGAGTTCCCGTGGGATGTCCTTGGCAAATGCGCGACACGGATCGTCAATGAGGTCCGCGGTGTCAACCGCGTCGTCTATGACGTGACCTCCAAACCCCCCGGCACGATCGAGTGGGAGTGAGGGATAGTATAAACGGCAGAAATCGCATCGTCGCGGCGATGATTTTTACTTCGCCCGTTGGCTGACTTTTTCAGTCTGTACAACATTGTGTTGGCGTGCATCGTCTCTTTCTCATGGAAACGACATGGGTGCACTCTACGATGCTGTAAACCGGCCTCGATGCGAGATGGTGCCCTGATGGCCATCGAGCCGCTGTCACGCTGATCTGCAAGTGGCCATTGGGAAGTTGCCTCTCACACTTCGAAGCCTGCGGAAAATCCTGGCTGAGGACGGGGTGTCAAAACTGGTCGGTCTTGACACTGTGAGGCGGGGACGGCTTTAGCGATGAGGCATCAAGATCTTCGTCATCGCGCCTCAAACGAAGATGTCGAAACCAGCGGCGCCGCAATGCGGCAGCGGTCTCAGGATATTTCTCAGGGAGCTTGTGGATCGATACAGCGCGGTCGAGGCGAAAGGTGCGAAACTGACCGCGAGTCTCGCACCACGCGACAAGCCTCCTGCTATCAGCTGCGTATGCGATTATGACCGGCCAGACTATCCGAGTGCTCTCGGCGTCTTGCGCGTCCCTGTAACGTAGCAGAACTTTGCAATTCACGCGCGCCCATCGACGCAACTCTGCTACGTCGACCGAGTCCGGCGGCATGTTCCATGCGGGCGGCGTGCGCGCATGAGCGTCAGAGATTGCGGCCTGCAGGTGCGTTGGGACGACTGCGGCCAGTTTGGCGAGCAGATCATTCGCGGCACGCGCTAGGTCTGCGTCGCCATGACCAACGACCCATTGTGCACCAAGGACTGCCGCTTCCAGTTCCTCCGTCGTCAGCATCAAGGGCGGCATGTCGAAGCCAGCTTCCAGAACGTAGCCGACCCCAGCTTCGCCCCGTATCGGGACGCCTTGCCCGATCAACGCCGCCACATCTCGGTAGACGGACCGCTTTGACGTCTCGAGCTCCTCTGCGACGGAAGCGGCGGTCACAGGTCGCGGTGATCGGCGGAGTATCTGAACAATCTGGAAAAGGCGGTCAGCACGCCGCATTCTCACCTCGGGTTGCAGACTGCTGCCACAATGCTGGCAGCAGGGTCACGTTATCGATGTCAGGTCTCTACGAAGGAATCCAGATGGAAAAGACCTATCACGGCAGCTGCCACTGCGGAGCGGTGGCTTTCGAGGCAACGCTTGATCTTCAAGCCGGTACTGGAAAGTGCAACTGCTCCTATTGTAGCAAGACTCGAGCCTGGGGTCTGTTAATCAAACCGGATGCGTTCACCGTCGTGTCTCCTGTCGATCGCTCCATCGAGTATAGGTTTGGCAGCATGAGCAACGCGCACAAAATTTGCGGGATATGCGGAGTACACACGCATAGCGAAGGCAATATCGAGCAGATGGGTGGAGCTTTCGTCGCTGTGCAAGTGTCAGCACTCGATGACGTTAGCGTGGCGGAACTGACGCAAGCGCCGGTGACATTCCAGAACGGCAGAGAAAACGCGTGGTGGGAGCAACCAACAAGCACGAGCTATCTCTGACGAGATATCAAGCTCGCTTACGTCGATCAGCAGAACGCGGACGGTCGCCACGTTCTTTCGATGAGGTGCAAATGGACAATAAGCGGTCGTAGCGGGTTGATTCACAACCGAACAGCCCGACTTGACGTCGCTCGGAGCGGCACACCAGAGTACAAGAACCATTCGATCAGGGATATCAGCCAATTATGCTGGGTGCGGATAATCGGGTGGGAGTGAGTGGTAGTAGAAGCGGCGGGGCCTGGACTGCTCACTGCGGGAACAGTTCGACATGCGTTTCGGCCGTGCGTCCATAGTAGACGACCCGGCGGCCCGGGAACGAGACGAGGTAACCGGCACAGCCCGCCGCCTTCACCTTCTCGCAGAATGCGCCATAGCTGTAGTCTCGCGCGTTGGCTTGTGCCCAGCGGACCAGGACCGCCACGCCACCGCTGTCGAATATGGCTGCGACCGGACCGTCAGGATGGGGCAGTGCAAGCTCGATCGTATCACCATCCGCCAGATAGTAGGTCTGACGGCTCCGGCGATAGTCGACGGAATAGCCTTCGAAACCGGCCTGAATGAGGGTTCCGATAATCTGCGGGAAGCTAAGGCTGCCTTCATAGGCGGCCTTGAGGCAGTCTTCGGCAACGGCCGTGCGGTCCGCGTGCATGCGGAGTTCCTTTCCAAGATGATGATCTTCGATTGGGGGAGGCAGGTTAGTCGACCGGCATGACTGTCAGTCCGTGTCGCTTGATGAGGTCCTGCAGCAAGGCCCTGAGATGCCCCTGGCTTTCAGGTCCCATCCCGGCGAAAAACGCGGCATCGTTGCCGTCGGCCAGGCAGGCTAGGATCGGAACCTTTCGCAAACCCTCCATCGACAGGGTCAGGCTGTGGCTTCGCGTATCTTCTGGGTTTCCGTGCCTTTGGACTAGTCCCTTGCTCAGGAGCCGGTCGGCAAGCTTGCTAATAGCCCCTTTGGTCATACCCATCTTTCGAGCCAGAACAGAGGGCGCTATGGCGTCGCTGTCGTAAAGCGCGCGCAGCATGACCCATTCGGCCACGGTCACGCCCTCGACAGCAACCCGACGTGCGAATTCCTGCGACACTGCGTTCGACACCGAACGGAGCAGATAGCCAGTATGGGAGGAAAGGTCGGAGACGTCGGGCATCGCGCAAACTTCTATAGTTGACTAAGAAACTAATATGGCATTGTTGTCTTGTCAACCACACCAATGTTCCCAGCGAAAGCGCGCGGGCAAGGCGCGACCGAGCTGATCACATCAATCGCCGACTGTGGCGGTGGGAATGAAGGATCACGAAGGGTCCGGCCAGGTCCGGCCTGTCTCGATCAGGTAAAGGCGAACGGCCTCGTCTTCGGTCAGACCGATGGCGGTCTGCAACGCGCTTCGGGCATCGTCGGGTCTCTGCAAGGCCAACAGCGTATGGGCCCGGGTGACCCAGTAGGGCTGATAGGATTCGGTGCCTGGCGACATGATATCGTCCAGCAGGGTCATGGCCCGGTCAGGATCCCCCGCGTCGAGGACCGCCGCAGCCCGGCTGGTCAGGGTGCCGATGCCGGGCGCATGGGTGGCCAGCAGGTCGTACAGGACCTTGAGCGCGGCATGATGGGTGCGACCTGTAACCGGCCGCTGGACGTGAACCGACTGGATGGCCGCCTCGGACTGGAAACGACCGAACTGTCCCGACCGGCAGGCCGAGGTCAGCAGGCCCTCGGCCTCGACGATCATGTCGCGGGACCACTGGGACGGGTCCTGACGGTTCAGCGGCACGAACCGCCCGGCCGGGTCGCGGCGCGCGTTCCGGCGGGCTTCGCAATAAAGCATCAGGGCCAGCAGTCCCCTGGGCTCCGGTTCTTCCGGCATCAGATCGACCAGCAACCGCCCGAGATACAGCGCCTCTGCCGTCAGGTCCTGCGCGCCCGTCGCTGCGCCGGGCTGGGTGTCCCATCCGGTTCCGAAGGCGGCATAGACGGCGTTCAGGACGTCGCCCAGGCGTTCGGGCAGGTCCTCTCCCGTGGGCACGGTGAACCTCAATCCGGCATCGCGGATCTTGGCCTTGGCCCGTACCAGTCTCTGACCCATCGTCGGCGGTGCCACCAGAAAGGCGCTGCCGATCCGGACAGCATCAAGCCCCAGAACCGTCTGAAGCATGAGGGGCGTTCGAATGGCCGGATCGATCGCCGGGTGAGCACAGACGAACAGCAGCTTCAGGCGTTCGTCGGGAACAGGTTCGGGGCTTGGTCGGGAAAGGGCCTCATGGCGTCGTTCGATCTCCCTGGCGGCGTCGTCGCGAACGCCCTGGTGGCGATAGCTGTTGCGGATCCGGTTCCGGGCGGCGGTCAGCAGCCACGCATCGGGGTCGGCCGGAACACCCCGTTCCTGCCAGGTCGTCAGGGCCGCGATGAAGGCCTCGGACAGTGCGTCCTCGGCCCCGGCGATATCGCGCGACCATGCCACCAGTCCGGCCAGCAACCGGCCGTAGGAGACGCGCGCCGCGGTTTCGGCGATGCGGCGCGCGTCATCCGGCATCAGGTCGTCGGGGCGGTCATCGGCGGCAGGACCGGCCGCACCTCGACCGAGCCGCAGGAGGCCGAAGGCGACCGCGCGGCCCATTCCAGCGCCGTGTCCAGATCGGGCACCTCGATGACGAAATATCCGCCCAGTTGCTCCTTGGTGTCGGCAAAGGGGCCGTCCTGGACCATCCGCCTGCCGTCACGGACCCGGACGGTCGTGGCCATGTGGGGCGGCTGCAGACCGTCGCCATTGACGATGACGCCCGCCTGGGCGAGCGCCCCGATATAGGCGTTCCAGCCGCCCCAGTATTCGCCCGCGTGCTCCGGGTCGTTGCGCCTGGCGAACTCGGTTTCGGGTTCGGTGAACAGAAGGATGTATTGCATCGCGGGTCTCTTTCGAGGGTCAAGCGTGTCTCAGCTTTCGTACCGGTTCAATCCCTTCGGTCTGACGAAGGGCCGCAGCGAGGCTGGACGACGGGGTTGAGGTCAAGGCGTCGCCGGAAGCGGTGCTTCCGTAAACAAGGACACCCGAGGACCGCCCGATTTCGACAGGTCCGGAAAATTCTTTTGCCGGGGAGACGGATTCGCCGGTCCTGTCGATCAGCCGTAGCGCGAGATCTGCAGGTCCGCTGTTTCCACCTCGGGGGCCTGGCCCGAAATCTGGTCGGCCAGAACCCGCCCCGATCCACAGGCCATGGTCCAGCCCAGGGTGCCGTGACCGGTGTTCAGATACAGACCCCGATACCGCGTGGGCCCCAGCACCGGGGTCCCGTCCGGGGTCATGGGGCGCAGTCCGGTCCAGTATTTCGCTGCCCCGACATCGCCCGCGCCGGGAAACAGGGTCGTCAGCGAATGGGCCAGGGTCGCTTCCTGTCGGGGGGGCAGGTCGTGGCTGAATCCGCCCAGTTCGGCCATGCCCCCGACGCGGATCCGGTCGCCCAGCCGGGTGATGGCGATCTTGTAGGTCTCGTCCATGACGGTGGAAACCGGCGCTCCCGGCTCGTCCACGATCGGGACGGTGATCGAATAGCCCTTCACCGGATAGACCGGCAGGCGCAGGCCCAGCGGCCGCAGCATCCGCGTCGAATAGCTGCCCATGGCCACGACATAGGCATCGGCGGTCAGTTCGCCCCGGTCGGTCGTGACCGAGACGATCCGGTCGCCGTCGGACCGGATGCGGCTGACGCTCTCGCCGAAGCGGAACACGACGCCGAGTTCGGCGGCCATCTCGGCCAGACGGTTGGTGAACAGGTGACAGTCCCCGGTCTCGTCATTGGGCAGGCGCAGTCCGCCGACGATGGTCGAATCGGATCTCGCCAGCCCCGGTTCGGCGGCGATGCAGCCGGCCCGATCCAGCACCTCGCACGGCACCCCTTCGTGGTTCAGCACCTTGACGTCCTTGGCCGAATCCTCGAGCTGGCGTTCGGTCCGGAACAGTTGCAGCGTGCCGCGGGCGCGCCCGTCATAGGCGATGCCGGTCTCGGCGCGCAGGGCCATCAGCTGGTCGCGGCTGTATTCGGCCAGACGGACCATCCGCTCCTTGTTGCGGACATAGCGTTCGGACGTACAGTTCCTCAGCATGGCCAGACCCCATCGGACCATCGCCGGATCGACCGCCGGACGCAGGATCAGCGGCGCATACTTCATCAGCAGCCAGCGCGGGGCCTTGCGCGGGATCGACGGCGCGGCCCAGGGCGAGGAATAGCCGGGAGAGACCTGGCCGGCATTGGCGAAACTGGTTTCCAGCGCCGGCCCCGGCTGTCGGTCGACGACCGTGACCTCATGGCCCGCCTTCGCCAGATACCAGGCGGTCGAGACCCCGATGACGCCTGCGCCGAGAACCAGAACCTTCAAGACCAATACTCCACGCGCGAACAAGGACGATGCCCACCATACCCAAATTCAAGGCAATAAAAGCCCCTGTCCCATCCAATGGTGCGTGGATGTTTCGACCCGCGACACTGCGTCCCGGCTCACGCCTTCGATCGCGGGCCTGACGCTACGTCATCGATGAATCCCTGCTAACGTGAGGGTCAGAGGAAACGCGGGGACACGCGACATGACCGATCTGGAAACCTTCCGGGCCGAGACACGGGCCTGGCTGGCCGACAACTGCCCGCCCGAGGTGCGCGGGCCGCTGGACAGCGACGAGGACCGCGTCTGGGGTGGGCGCAATCCCGTCTTCAAGACCCCGGCGCACAAGGTCTGGATGGACGCGATGGCGGCGCGCGGCTGGACGGCCCCGGAATGGCCGACCGAATACGGGGGCGGCGGCCTGACGCGAGAGCAGGCCAAGGTCCTGGCCTCGGAGATGCGCCGCATCGACGCCCAGGCCCCCTTGTCCAGCTTCGGCATCTGGATGCTGGGCCCGGCCCTGTTGCAGTTCGGGACCGAGGCGCAAAAGCGTCGCTTCCTTCCCGAGATCTTGCGTGGTGAGATCCGCTGGTGCCAGGGTTATTCCGAACCGGGCGCGGGGTCGGACCTCGCGGGCGTGCAGACGCGCGCCGTCGATGAAGGCGATCACTGGATCGTCAATGGCCAGAAGATCTGGACCTCCTATGCCGACAAGGCCGACTGGATCTTCTGTCTGGTGCGAACCGACGCGGAGGCCCCCAAACATCTGGGCATTTCCTTCGTCCTGTTCGACATGGCGACACCGGGCGTCACGACCCGACCGATCACCCTGATTTCGGGCAAGTCGCCTTTTTGCGAGACCTTCTTCGACGATGTGCGGGTCGAGAAGGAAAACCTCGTCGGGACGCTGAACCGGGGCTGGGACGTGGCCAAGGCGCTGCTGGCGCATGAGCGGACCATGATCGGCGGCATGGGGATGATCGGCGGCGGTCGTCCCATGGGCCAGGTCGCGGCCGACAGCATCGGCAGCGATGCCGAAGGCCGTCTGGACGACTCGATGCTCCGTGCACGGATTGCCGACTTTGAGGTTGATTTGGCTGCCTTCCAGCTGTCGATGGAGCGGGTCGGGGATCAAGTGAAGGCGAAACAGGTCAGTCCGGCCATCGCCTCCATGCTCAAATACTATGGTTCGGAACTGAACAAGCGCCGTCACGAACTGGCCATGTCGGCCGGCGGCTCGGACGCCCTGGAATGGGAGAGCGAGCGGTCGCAGCATGGCGGTGCCGCGCGCGACTGGCTGCGGACCAAGGCCAATTCGATCGAGGGCGGGACGTCCGAGATCCAGCTGAACATCATCGCCAAACACCTGCTGCAACTGCCCGGAGCCTGAGCGGATGCCGCTGATCCTGACCGAAGAACAGACGATGCTGAAGGAGGCCGCAGACGGCTTCCTGAGCGCGCACGCGCCGATCGCGCATCTGCGGAACCTGCGTGACACGCACGATGCCGACGGCCTCTCCCGCGACCTGTGGAAGGCGTTCGGCGAGATGGGGTTCGCGGGCGTCATCATCCCAGAGGCGCACGGCGGCTCAGGCCTGGGTGCCGTCGAGGCGGGTGTGGTGGCCGAGTCGCTCGGCCGCACCCTGACCCCATCTCCCTTCATGGGATCGGGGGTTCTGGCGGCAAAGGTTCTGGTGGATGGCGGCTCGGCCGTTCAACAATCGGCCTGGCTGCCACGGATTGCGGCAGGCGAGGCCATCCTGTCTCTCGCCGTGGACGAAGGCGCCAAGCATCGACCCTCGGCCATCGCCACCAGCGCCGAACGTTCGGGCAACGGCTTTCGGCTGAACGGGGCCAAGGGTTTCGTGCTCGACGGCCATGTCGCCGACGCCCTGATCGTCGTGGCCCGGACGGATACAGGCCTGACCCTGTTCCTCGTCGATCCCCGGACCCCGGGTGTCGAGATCGAGCGCACGGTCATGGTCGATGCCCATAATGCTGCCCGTGTCACCCTGACCGATGTCCAGGTCGATGCGGACGCCGTGATCGGGGCGGTCGATGCGGGCGAGGCGCTGTTGGAAGGGGCGCTGAACCTCGGTCGGGCCTGTGCGGCGGCCTCGTTGACGGGGGCAGGGGACCAGGCGTTCCAGCTGACGCTCGACTACCTGCGCACCCGCAAGCAGTTCGGCAGGCTGATCGGCGAGTTTCAGGCGCTCCAGCACCGTTCCGCCCATCTGTTCACCGAGATCGAACTGGCGCGCGCGGCGGTGCTGGGGGCGCTCCAGCGGCTCGACGCTCTACCGGAACGGATCAGCCAGGCCGACGCCGGCCTCGCCGTCTCCGTCGCCAAGGCCAAGGCCGGGCGTGTCGCCGAACTGGCGGTGCAGGAGGCGGTCCAGATGCACGGCGGGGTCGGCATGACCGACGCCTTCGACGTCGGCCTGTTCATGAAACGGGTCCGGGTACTGAACGAACTCCTGGGCGATCCCGGCTTCCACAGCGAACGTCTGGCCCGCGCCCAGGGCTACTGAACGGCCGGTCGGCCGTAGCCAGGGCCCGCCACGGCAACGCTGAACACGTCGCGCCCCAAAAACGCCCCTGTGGCGTTGCACAAATCGGGTCTTGCCTGTATCTGGCGCGGTTCTCCCGCCTGTACCTGTCCCGACCCCTAAGGATTCCCATGGCTCGCGTCACCGTCGAAGACTGCATCGAGAAGGTTCCCAACCGCTTCGGTCTGGTCCTGCTGGCCGGCAACCGCGCCCGCGCGATCGCCAATGGTGCGGCCCTGACCCTGGATCGCGACAACGACAAGAATCCGGTCGTGGCCCTGCGCGAGATTGCGGAGGAGACCGTGGTTCCCGCCGACCTGCTGGAAACCGTGATCGTGGCCCTGCAACGCGTCGATGAGCGCACCGAAGCCGAGGATGAGGCCGAGATCATCGGTCTGCTGGCCGAGCCGCAACACATGAACATGGCCGAGCAGGAGCTGATTCGCGCCTTGCAGAGCGACCGCGACGGCGGGCAGGAGGAACGCTACTGACGGCACAACCCGCCAACGGTATCACCATCCTACCGGCGCGGGCCGGCAAGACCCCGCCGCTGCAAAACATCGCCGACAGCCACGATCCCTCTGCACCGCCCGCTGCGGCCCAGGCCGGGGCGGCTCCGGCGAAGAAACGCATTCCGGTCCTGCGCCAGTTCGAGCTGATCGAGGCGGTCAAGGCCTATGACCCCACTGCCGACGAGGCCCTGCTCAACAAGGCCTATGTCTATGCGATGAAGATGCACGGCTCGCAGCTGCGGGCCTCGGGCGATCCCTATTTCGCCCATCCGATCCAGGTCGCGGGCATCCTGACCGACTACAAGCTGGATACCGCCTCCATTGTCGCGGCCCTGCTGCACGACGTGGTCGAGGACACTTCGGCGACCCGGGACGACATCGCGACCCTGTTCGGCGAGGAGGTCGCCGTGCTGGTGGAAGGGGTAACCAAGCTCAGCCGCCTCGAGCTTCAGGCCGAACACACCCGCCAGCAGGAGAACCTGCGCAAATTCATCCTGGCCATCTCCAGGGACGTCCGCGTCCTGCTGATCAAGCTGGCCGACCGTCTGCACAACATGCGGACGCTGAAATACGTCAAGCCCGAGAAGCGCGAACGCATCAGCCGCGAGACCCTGGAGGTCTATGCGCCGCTGGGCCGCTCGATCGGCATCCATTCGATCGCCTCCGAGCTGGAGGAGCTGGCCTTCGAGCACCTGAACCCGACCGCCCGCACCGCCATCGAGCGTCGTCTGGAGGCGCTGAAGCTGGAACATGGTCGCGCCACCGAGGTGGTCGCCCACGAGGTCGAGCAGGTGCTGTCCGAGGCCGGAATCACGGCCCGCGTCTTCGGCCGCCAGAAGACGCCCTATTCGATCTGGCGCAAGCTTCAGAGGAAGACGGTCGGCTTCTCCTCCCTGTCCGACATCTACGGCTTTCGCGTCATCGTGCCGTTCGAGGATGACTGCTACCGGGCGCTCGGGGTCATCCACCGGGCCTGGCCCATGGTGCCCGAGCGGTTCAAGGACTTCATCTCGACGCCCAAGTCGAACAACTATCGTTCGCTGCACACCACGGTCGTCGGTCCTGGCGGCCTGCGCATCGAGATGCAGATCCGTACCGAGACGATGGACCGGATCGCCGAGGACGGCGTCGCCGCCCACTGGGCCTACAAGAACCACACCTATGGCCTGGACACCGAGGCCATGGCCGCCGAGGGCGGTCGGGACCCGCTCCAGAACCTGCGCCATCTCGTCCAGGTCATCGAGCACGGGGAGGGGGGCGAGGACTGGGTCGAGCACGCCAAGCTGGAGATGTACCTCGATCAGGTCTTTGTTTTCACGCCCAAGGGGCGACTGATCACCCTGCCGCGCGGAGGGATGGCGCTGGATTTCGCCTATGCCGTCCATACCAACGTCGGGGACACCGCCGTGGGGGTCAAGATCAACGGCGAGCTGAAGCCGATGCGCACCGCCCTGCTGAATGGCGACGTGGTCGAGATCATCCGCGGGACCAAGCGCGAGGCCCCTGCCGACTGGCGCTCCCTGACGGTCACCGGACGGGCCCGCTCGGCCATCCGCAGACATATCCGCGGGGCCGAGCGCGAGGAGTTCCTGCGGCTGGGCCGCGCGACCCTGGACCAGACCATAACCCGGGCGGGCAAGGCGATGGACGCGGTGTCGCTGACGCCGGTGCTGGAGGTTCTGGCCGTCGCCACCGAGGCCGATCTGTTCGAGGCCATCGGCCGGGGCAGGGTCTCGGCGGTCAAGGTGGCCGAGCTGCTGTTCCCGAACCTGATGGGCAAGATCAAGCCGGCCCAGCAGCGCAAGCCCATCCAGGATTCGCGGGCGCGGCTGTTCGTGCGCGGCGGGGGTCTGACGCCGGGAATCAGCATCCATTTTGGCCAGTGCTGCACGCCCTTGCCCGGCGACCGCATCGTCGGCATCCTGGAGCCGGACAAGGGGCTGACCGTCCATACCATCGACTGCCAGCAACTGGCCGAATTCGCCGACGACGACACTGTCTGGCAGGATCTTCAATGGACGCCCCAGGCCGAACAGAGCGCGGTCGGCCTGGCCAAGTTGCGGGCGACGGTGCGCAACGGCATCGGCGTGCTGGGCCAGGTTACCACCCTGATCGGCGAAGCCGGCGGCAATATCAGGAACCTGGACCTCAGCCGTCGCCACCAGGACTTCTTCGATCTCAATTTCGACGTGGAGGTCGAGGACGCCCGCCACGCCACCCTGATCATGGCCGCCCTGCGCACCAATCCGTCGGTCGACAAGGTGGAGCGGGTCAAGGGCTAGAGGCGGACGTCACGACACGGGGGCAACGCGTCCAATCGAGCGGCCACCGTCCTGGCCCTGGTCCGGATCCTGGCCGCGGACTGATCACCCACACCCCCCTTCTTATCCAAACAACGGCGTCCAATTCCTTGCGCCACAAGGGATGGGTCGATTCTCGAGCCGTTCGGCGCGCCTGCATTGGAACCGCGCCTATGCTCCGGGTGTCCCGTCGCATGGGAGGGCCGCCTGGCCTGCGACCTTGCGGGCGGCGGGAGTGGATGGAGCGGGTGCCGGTCTCTTTCGTCA
>Ga0075012_10001088_pt1 | contig 28367 bp, 28 predicted proteins | sample All_14_2_FD_71474 | JGI IMG/M metagenome (GOLD analysis project Ga0075012, IMG submission 71474) | Freshwater microbial communities in response to fracking from Pennsylvania, USA - Allegheny Zone_MetaG_DW_15 | ecosystem: Environmental > Aquatic > Deep subsurface > Groundwater > Drilled...
ATGCCAGACTGTGTCATGTTGACTGCCGGTGCGGACGGCCGTTTCTTCGTTGTTCCGTCCGGGGGCTCCCTGCGCGTCGCGGACGATACACGGGATCGGCGTTGCAGCGGGAATAACCGGCGCCAGAAAGCGCGCGGTTCGGGTCGTCAGGCGGCCGCGGAGTCTGCGGTGCGCCAGGTCGACCGGCCGGCATCCTTGGCGGCGTACATGGCTTGGTCGGCGCGCTGGATCAGCATTGCGGCATCGTCGGCGTCGCGCGGATACACGGCGATGCCGATGGAGCAGGAGATGTCGACGATGTGCTCGCCGACGCGAAAGGGTTCCGACAGCCCGGCGACGATCTTCTCGGCCGTCTTGGCGACGCCGTCAAAGCTGCGGACCTCGGGCAGCAGGGCGACGAACTCGTCGCCGCCGAGACGGGCGACGGTGTCTTCGTCGCGCAGCGTGTTCTGCAGCCGGCGCGCCACCTGGCGTAGCAGCTCGTCGCCGACGGCATGGCCGTAGGTGTCGTTGACCGGTTTGAAGCGGTCGAGGTCGATGAACAGCAGGGCGACCTCACCGCGCGTGCGGTTCGCTTGCGCGATCGCGCGTTCGAGCCGGTCCTCGAGCAGTTGCCGGTTCGGCAATCCGGTGAGGCCGTCGAAGTTCGCCTGCCGCCAGACCTCGTCCTCGCGGCGCTTGCGCTCGGTGACGTCGCTGAACAGCGCGACGTAGCGGCGCGGGCGCCCCGCCTTGTCGCGGATGACGTCGATCTTCAGCCACTCGACGTAGCTGCGGCCGTCGCGGCGGCGGTTGGCGATTTCACCCTCCCAGCGGCCGTCCGCCTGCAGGCGCTGCCACATGTTTCGGTAGAACGATTCGTCGTGCTCGCCCGAGGCCAGCAGCGAAGGCTTGCGGCCGATGACCTCGGCCGCCGAGTAGCCGGTGATGTGCGAAAAGGCAGGGTTCACGGCGACGATGACGTTGTCGGTGTCCGTGACCATGATGCCCTCGCCGGCCGACTCGAATACCGACTGGGCGAGGCGCAGCGAGTCCTCGGCCGCTGCCAGCTGCGTGACGTCGGTGACGGAAATCACTGCGGCATGCGGTGGCTCGTTCGGCGCGCGGCGCAACGGACGGCTGGTGAACGTCAGCCAGCGGCGAGTGCCGTCGGTGCGTTCGACCTGATGCAGCGTCTGCTCGATGGTCTCGCCACGGGCAGCGCGGAAACTCGGGTATTGATCCCTCGGCACGGGCTGGCCGTCGGCGTCCAGGACCTCGACGCGCCGCGCCTGCAGGCCTTCCACGTCAACCCCGAGCATCTCGAGTATGGCGTCGTTCCAGGCCGTGATGCGGCCGTTGCCGTCCACGACGATGACGCCGCCGCTGATCGCGTCGAAAAGCGTTCGGTGCAGCGCCTCGCTCTCGGCGATGGCCTCTTGCTGGGAGGCAATGCGCAGCAGCAGCCACGAAATGCTGAAGCCGAGCAAGGTCATTAGCCCGACGCCGACCGCATTGCTGATGAGGTTGTCCTCGATTCCCTGTGCCACCGGGCCCTGGAAGGCGTCTTCGCCGAGGCTGACGGTCATGACGAAGGGGAAGTGCTCCATGCGGTCCCAGGCCACCGTGCGCCGGACGCCATCGAACGCCGCGGTGATGCGGGTAACGCCATGCCGCGCCATGCCTTCACCGACGAAGGGGCGCCCCGGTGGAACGGACTTGCCGTACGCACCGGCCGATTCCGGCACACGCACCATGTACGCGCCGTCGACGTAGAGCAGGGCCATCGCGTCGCTTGGATGGAGTTCGATATTCGACAGCATCTTGGCGACGTAGTCGGGCGACAGCGACACCACCATGACGCCGCCGAACTTTCCCTGGCGGAAGATCGGCCGCGTGAACTGGACTGACCATGATTTCGATGCGCGGCCGAACACCGGCTTGCTGATGAAGAGCCGGTCGACTTCCGTGCCGACGTGGGCCTTGTAGTGCTCTCGGTCGCCGAGGTAAAGCCGGCCTTTGACGCCGAGGTTGGAATAGACAAGGTAGCCGTCAGTGTCGATGACGCCGATCTGCAGGAGGGCGCCTTCCGGGAAGGCATCGAGGGCCGAGCGGACGGTCGCCTCGAAGGCGGCCGGATGCCCGGCCGCGTACTGGTCGCGCAGCTGGCGCACTGCGAAGTCGACGCCGTGCATCAGCGCGTCGATCTGCTGTGTCAGGGCATCCGAGATTTGGCTGGCGCGCAGGGCGGCGTCAGCCAGGGTTTCGCTGCGGATCTGTTCATGGCTGGCCGCAAGCCGCCACCAGTAAACGCCGGCGGCGACGACGGTCGTCGCGACGAAAACAATCGCAAGCTGGCGCAGCCGGGCGACAGAGTTCAAGGTCGGGGAGCCATATCACCTGAAAGTCATAGGGGATTATGACGTTTCCGGCCTCCGCAGACAAGGCAGTCGGGATCACGCGGCACGGCGATCGAGCGCCATTCCATCGCCATGCCGTCGAGCAGCAGTAGGCGCCCCGCGAGCGAGGTGCCGCAGCCGATGAGCAGCTTGAGAGCCTCCGCCGCCTGGGTCGTGCCGATCATGCCGGTCAGCGGTGCGAACACGCCCATCACCGCGCAGCGCACTTCCTCGACGTCCTGCGCCTCCGGAAACAGGCAGTGGTAGCAAGGCGAATCGTCGCGGCGCGGATCGAAGACGGCGACCTGGCCGTCGAAGCGGATCGCCGCGCCCGACACCAGGGGTATGCCGTGCGCAAAGCAGGCGCGATTGACGGCGTGGCGCGTGGCAAAGTTGTCGCAGCAGTCCAGCACGACGTCGGCCGAGGCAATTTCCTCGTCGAGGCGCGCGCCCTCGAGGCGCTCGGTGATGGCGACGACGCGGCACTCGGGGTTGATGCCGAGCAGCGTGCGCTCCCCGGACTCGGCCTTGGGCCAGCCGATGGCATCGGTGCGATGGAGGATCTGGCGCTGAAGGTTGGTGAGGTCGACCTCGTCGCCGTCGGCGAGCACCAGGGTGCCGATTCCTGCCGACGCAAGGTAGTAGGCGGCGGGGGAACCCAGGCCGCCCGCCCCGACGACCAGCGCGCGCGCGCCGACGATTCGTTCCTGGCCCTCGACGCCGATTTCCGGCAGCAGGATGTGGCGGCTGTAGCGGAGCAGCTGGAGGTCGTTCACGCGCGTCGGCCCCCGTCAGGCGTCAGTGGTCCTGACGAAGCTCCTGCGGAGTGTCATCGTGGTCGCCATGGGGATGGTGCTCCCATGCCTTGGAGTAGATCTCGTTCGACTTCTTGATCAGGCGCTCGGGTTGGCGCAGGTTGCGCAACTGCGTGTCCTCGCAGAAATAGACGAGGGCGCGGATCAACTTGCAGTAGAGCGTGTTGTCGAGGTGGAAGCCCTGAGCAACCAGCGAATTCTCGAGGGCTTCCATCGTGTGATCGGTGACGTCGTACCAGACCGAAAGGCTGTGCGGCGCCTCGCCAGGCTCGACGATGAGGCCATCGAAATCCTGCAGCAGGGCCATCGCCTGCTCGACCTGCCACGGGCGCAGTTTGTTGAAGCGCAGCTCGCGGTGCTTGCGGCGCCCGGTCTGGGGCACCAGCGGGTGGGCGCGGTGCAGGCCGCGCTCCTTGTCCCTCAGCTTGCGTGCGCGCTCGACGTCCATGCGCCTACTTCTTGATGATCTGCCACGCCTTGAGCAGATTCATGGCCTGGCCGAGTTGGTAGTCGTTCTTGGTGGCGAACTCGAACGGAGCCGCCTTGGCCGCTTCCTCGTCTTCTTCCTTCGCGCCGTTCTTGCCCTTGTTGCTCTTCGTGTGCGGCGACTTGACGGCAGGCTTCTCCGTCTTCTCGGGCTGCGCTTCCTTGTCGTTGCCGAGGTGGCGTTCGAGGTCGGCCTCGCGCACGCGGTCGCGCGTGTCGCCGTTGGCAGTTTCTTCGACCACGATGTCGGGGACGATGCCCTTGGCCTGGATCGAGCGGCCGTTCGGCGTGTAGTAGCGCGCCGTCGTCAGCTTGATCGCGGAGTTGTTCGACAGCGGCAGGATCGTCTGCACCGAGCCCTTGCCGAAGGTCTGCGTGCCCATGACGACGGCGCGCTTGTGGTCCTGCAGGGCGCCGGCGACGATTTCCGAGGCAGAAGCCGAACCGCCATTGACGAGCACCACCATCGGCACATTCTTGACGGCAGCCGGCAGCGCCTTGATGAGGTCTTCCTTGTGGCCGCGCAGGTAGTCCTCGCTGGTGGCGAGGTACTTGCGGCGCGCGTCGTCGGTGCGGCCGTCGGTCGACACGACGAGCGTCTTCTCGGGCAGGAAGGCGGCGGAGACGCCGATCGCGCTGTGCAGCAGGCCGCCCGGATCGTTGCGCAAGTCGAGCACGAGGCCGCGGATTTCCTGCGGCGCGGCGTCGGCTTCGGCCTTGGCGTCCTTCTTGCCGTTCTTGTCGGCGGACGGTTTCGCTTCGGGCTGCGGGCGGAACAGCTTGTCGAGGTGGCGCGCGACGTCGGCGACCGTTTCTTCCTGGAACTGGGTCACGCGCACGTAGCCGTAGCCCGGCTCGATGACTTTCGACTTGACGCTCTGCACCTTGATCTTGTCGCGCACGATGGTGATCTCGAGCGGCTTCGACTCGCCCTTGCGCACGATGGTCACCGTGAGCGGCGTCTTGGGCTTGCCGCGCATGCGTTTGACGGCCTCGTTGAGGGTCATGCCCTTCACCGGCGTTTCGTCGAGCTTGATGATCAGGTCGCCGGCCTTGACGCCGGCACGATAGGCGGGCGTGTCCTCGATCGGCGACACCACCTTGACGAAGCCGTCTTCCATGCCGACTTCGATGCCGAGGCCGCCGAACTCGCCCTGGGTGCTGACCTGCAGGTCCTTGAAGGCGTCGGCGTCGAGATACGACGAGTGCGGGTCGAGATTGGAGAGCATGCCGGAGATGGCATGCGTGATCAGTTTCTTGTCCTCGATCGGCTCGACGTAGCCCTGCTTGATGGCGTTGAAGACGTCGGCGAAGGAGCGCAACTCCTCGATCGGCAGCGGCGCGGCAGCGTCCTTCTGCGCACTGGCGGAGAAGTTCAGGCTGAGGAGGACGCCGGCGACGAGCCCGATGAAGACGAGGCCGGCTTGCTGAAGTTTGCTGCGCATGGGATCTCCGGGAACGACCGGCTAGCGCAGGCTCGCCCACTTGAGCGGATCGAAGGCCTGACCCTGATACCGGAGTTCAAAGTATAAACCTGATTGCGGGTTGCCACCGCTGTTGCCGACCGTGGCGATAGCCGCGCCGGCACTGGCGTTATCGCCGGCCTGGAGCAGCAGCGACTCGTTGTTTCCATACACGGACAGGAAGCCGTCGCCGTGGTCGAGGATCAGCAGGTTGCCGAAGCCGCGCAGCCAGTCCGAGAACACGACGCGGCCAGGCGCGACGGCCTTCACTTCGGCGCCTTCCGGGGCGCGGATGTAGATGCCCTTCCAGGTCGCACCGCCCTCGGCGCGCGGCGCGCCGAAGCGGCCGGCGATCTCGCCCTTCACCGGAAGGCGCAGCCTGCCCTTCTGCGCCGCGAAGGCGCCGCCGGCCGTGGCCGGGTCGGGCGTGCGCTCGACGCGCAGCGGCGCCTTGCCCGTCGCGCGCTCGTTGCGGGACGGTTTGGCCGGCCGGGCGACGGCGAGGCGCGACAGCCCGGCAATCAGTTTGCCCAGGCGCTGCTCGTCGCGTTTGAGGGCGCCAATCTCTCGTCGTTGCGCCTTGATGCGGTCGGCCACCTTGCCCAGCATCGCCTTACGCTGCTGGCGCTGAGCAAGCAGGCCGGCGCGTTCCGACTGCTGCTGGCGCTCGATCGCGGCCAGTTTCTCGGCCTTTTCGCGGGCCGCGTCGGCAAGCCGCCGCTTCTCGGCGGCGGCGGTACGCAGGTCGCCGATGATCTCGGCCTTGGCCTTCGAGAGTTGCGTCAGGAAGTAATGGTCGCGCGCCGCCTGGTTCGGGTCGCGGCCGGCGATCAGCGTCTGCAGCGCGTCGGCGTCGCCGCGCACGTAGTGGCGGAACATGAGCCTCGACAGGTGCTGCTGCTGGCTGTCGGTCTGGCGCAGCAGGCGCTGGGTCTGCTGTTCGAGGTCAGCCAGTTCGCCTTGTACCTCGCCGCGGGATGCCGACAGTTCGCGCAGGCGGCGGTTGGCATTCGAGATCGCCGACTCGGTACCGCGCAGTTGGTCGGCGGCGTAGGCCTTGGATTCCTCGCTCCTGGCGAGGTCGCGCTGCAGGGCGTCGATGCGGCCCTTCAGCTCCGTGTGCTCGGCTTTCTTCTCGGCGAGCGGTGCACCGCTCGCCGGCACCGCGATCCAGGCGGCCGCCAGGACTGCGGCGGCGATCAGTCGGCTACTTGGCCTTGCCCTGATTGGCAACGGCTTCCATCGCCTTCTTGATGGCCTCGGCGTCGCCGAGGTAGTAATGCCTGATCGGCTTCAGGTTCGCATCCAGCTCATAGACCAGCGGCTGCGCGGTCGGGATGTTCAGCTCGACGATCTCGGCGTCGGAGACGTCGTCGAGGTACTTGATCAGCGCGCGGATGCTGTTGCCATGGGCGGCAATGAGCACGCGCTTGCCGGACTTGACGGTCGGTGCGATCGTCTCGTTCCAGTAGGGCAGGAAGCGCGCTACCGTGTCGCTCAGGCATTCGGTGCGCGGGAACTCGCCGGGCGCCATGTCGGAGTAGCGCGGGTCGTCCGCCTCGATGCGCGGATCGCCCTCGGGCAGCGGCGGCGGCGGCGTGTCGTAGGCCCGGCGCCAGACCTTGACCTGGGCATCGCCGTACTTGGCAGCGGTTTCAGCCTTGTTGAGGCCTTGCAGCGCGCCGTAGTGGCGTTCGTTGAGGCGCCATGAGTGCTCGACCGGGATCCAGAGCTGGTCCATTTCCTCGAGCACGATGTTCAGCGTCTTGTTCGCGCGCTTGAGCACCGAGGTGAAGGCGATGTCGAAGCGGTAGCCTTCCTTCTTCAGCAGTCGACCGGCGGCGATCGCTTCAGCGGTGCCTTTCTCGGTCAAGCCGACGTCGGTCCAGCCGGTGAAGCGGTTTTCCTGGTTCCAGGTGGATTCGCCGTGGCGAAGAAGGACGAGCTTGTACATGAAAAATCCGGGTTTTTGAAGGCGCGGGCCGCAAATGATACGGCGATTTTGTGCGCGGCAGCAGACAAGCAGTATTCTATAATATTCCGAACTTCCAACCCGGAGCCGGGTCATGAACAGCGCCATCATCGACATGATCGACAAGAAGGAGCACATCGAGACCGCCGCGCGGGCATTGAAGGCGATCTCGCATCCATTGCGCCTCAAAATACTCTGCATCGTCGGCGATCAGGAAGTCTGCGTGCAGGATATCGTCGAGGCGGTCGGGACCTCCCAAAGTAATATCTCGCAGCACCTCGCCATCCTGCGCGACAAAGGCGTGTTGCAGACCCGCAAGGATGCGAACCGTGTCTTCTACCGCGTCGCCGACCAGCGCACGCTGCAGTTGATCGGCATGATGCGCGAGGTATTCTGCGGCGTTCCGATGTCGCACTAGCAAACAAGGAACAGAAGGTTTTATGGATTTCATCGCAGAGAACATCACCTGGGTCATGCTGGCGGCGATCAGCGGCGGCATGCTGATCATCCCCATGCTGCGCGGTGCGGGCGGCAACAACGTTTCCGTGGCGGAGGCGACTTTGAAGATCAACCGCGAGGACGCGATCGTCCTCGACGTGCGCGAGACGCACGAGTGGGACGCCGGTCACATCACCGGCGCCCGGCACATTGCGCTGGCCCAGCTCGACAAGCGGCTGTCGGAGATCGACAAGCACAAGGGCCATCCGGTCATCGTCTGCTGCGCAAGCGGCAATCGTTCGTCGTCGGCCTGCGGCACCCTGAAGCGGGCCGGCTTCGAGAAGGTCTTCAATCTCGCCGGGGGCATTGGCGCCTGGCGCGAGGCCGGCCTGCCCGTCACCACCAAACACTGAGGTTCCGCCATGGCCAAGGTCGTCATGTATTCCACCGCCGTCTGCCCGTATTGCATTCGCGCCGAGCAGTTGCTGAAGCGCAAGGGTGTCGTCGACATCGACAAAATCCGCGTCGACCTCGAGCCGACGCGCCGCGAGGAAATGCTCGCGCGTTCCAACGGACAGCGCACAGTGCCGCAGATATTCATCGGCGATACTCACGTCGGCGGCTGCGACGACCTGCACGAACTCGAGCGCCAGGGCAAGCTGGACGCGCTGCTCGCCGGCTGAGCGCCGCCGTCGCAAGGCGCGCGGCATGATTAAATAGCACCTTTATTCCGCGTGACCACCATGAGCGAAGAAAACCAGCAGCCCGTATTCAGCATCGAGAAGCTCTACGTCAAGGACTTCTCGCTCGAAGTCCCCAATTCCCCGCAGTGCTTCCTCGAGCGCGAGGCGCCCGAGATCGAGATCCAGTTGCAGACCGCCGGCACCGGCGTCGGCGAGGGCATTTTCGACGTCGCGCTGACGGTCACCGTCACGGCCAAGCTTGCCGACAAGACGCAGTTCCTCATCGAGGTCGCCCAGGCCGGCCTGTTCCAGATCCGCAACATCCCCGAGTCCGAACTCGAGCCGATCCTCGCCATCGCCTGCCCGAACATCCTGTTCCCGTATGCGCGCGAGGCGGTGTCCGACGCCGTCGGCCGTGCCGGCTTCCCGCCCATCCTGCTGGCGCCGGTCAACTTCGAGAACGTCTATCGTCAGCGCCAGGTGGCCGAGCAGCAGGCGCCGGCCGCCGAGGGCGCAGCGACCATCCAGTAAGACCATGAAGCGAGTGCTCGCGCTGCTGCTCAGCCTCGCCGCCCAAACGGCCTGGGCGCTCGACTACCTGTCGGTCGCCGAAGCGGCCGCGCTCTACGACGCGCCGTCGCAAAAAGCGCGTCCGCTGTTCGCCATCGCCGCCGGCACGCCGGTCGAGGCAGTGGTCACGCTCGATGCCTGGATCAAGGTGCGCGACGCCAAGGGCGATCTCGCCTGGATCGAGAAGCGCAACCTCAGCCAGACGCGCACGGTCATCGTGCGCGCCGATCGCGCGCAGGTGCATGCGCAGGCGGACGAAAAGGCGCCGCTGTCCTTCGAGGCCGAGAAGGACGTCGTCCTCGAATGGGTCGAGCCCGGTCCGCTCGGCTGGGCGCGCGTGCGTCATCGCGACGGTCAGGCTGGCTTCGTCAGGGCGTCCCAGGTCTGGGGCCTTTGAGCGTCGTCGGCTGATGCGTTTCGCCATCCTCGGTGCCGGCGCTTGGGGAACTGCCCTGGCACTGGCCTTCGCACCGCGTCACACCATCGCGTTATGGACGCTCGATGCCGGGCACGCCGACGACATGCGGCGCGATGGCGAGAACAAGCGTTTCCTTCCCGGCCATGCGCTGCCTTCGGGCATCTCGATAGATTGCGACATCGCGTCCATCCTGCGGGGCGCCGATTTCGCGGTCATCGCCACGCCTGTGGCCGGCTTGCGGCCGACGCTGGCCGCGCTGGCGCAGCATGCGCCGTCGTTGCCCTTCGTCTGGGTGTGCAAGGGGCTGGAGGCCGACAGCGGCCTGCTGCCGCATCAGGTCGTCGACGCCACGCTCAAGGATGCACACTGCGGCGCGCTGACCGGCCCGAGCTTCGCCGAGGAAGTCGCGCGCGGTCAGCCCACGGCGGTCACGCTCGCGTCGCGCGATGCTGACTTCGCCGCACAGTGGGCCGAGGAACTGCACGGTCCGCGCCTGCGCATCTACGCCAACAACGATGTCGTCGGCGCTGAAGTCGGCGGCGCGGTCAAGAACGTGCTGGCGATCGCCACCGGCATCTGTGACGGCCTCGGCCTCGGCCTCAACGCGCGCGCCGCGCTGCTCACCCGCGGCCTCGCCGAGATCACGCGTTTCGGCGTTGCGCTCGGCGCCAAGCGCGAGACCTTCATGGGGCTCGCCGGCCTCGGCGACCTGATCCTCACCTGCACCGGCGACCTCTCGCGCAACCGCCGCGTCGGCCTGGCGCTCGCCGCCGGCAAGTCGCTCGACGTCATCAGCCGGGAGTTGGGCCACGTCGCCGAAGGCGTGCCGACGGCACGCGAAGTCGCGCGCCGCGCGAGCCAGCTCGGCGTCGACATGCCGATCACCAAGGCGGTGTGCCTCGTGCTCGAAGGCAGCATCAGCCCGACGCAGGTGGTCGAGCAGTTGATGAACCGCGAGCTGAAACCCGAGTAATCGGCTGCCGATCTTGGGCGGAGGGGCGGGTACTCCGTCCGCCCTCCCGCTGCTGGGCCTAAGCGAACCTGGCGGGGCCTCCTAGCTGCCGCCGGCGTAGCCGCACTGCCGCCACGCCTCGTACACCGTCACCGCCACGCAGTTGGAGAGATTGATGCTGCGGTTGCCCGGCAGCATCGGCAGTCGGATGCGCCGCTCAGGCGCGAAGTTTTCGAGAACCTCCGCCGGCAGGCCGCGGCTTTCGGGGCCGAACACGAAGACGTCGCCGGGCCGGTAGCCCTGCTGGTCGTGGCGCCCGCTGCCGCGCGTCGTCATCGCGAACAGGCGCCGGCCCGCGAGCGCTTCGCGGCAATCCGCCCAGCTCTCATGGACGGCGACATCGACGAATTCCGCGTAGTCCATGCCGGCACGCTTGAGCGCGGGCGCGTCGATGCTGAAGCCGAGCGGCTTGATCAGGTGGAGCCTGGCACCGGCGTTGGCGCACAGGCGCACGACGTTGCCGGTGTTGGGCGGGATCTCGGGCTGGTAGAGGACGACGTCGAACATTTGCGGGAGAAGAACGGTTCTATTAAGTGCAACCAAAGGCATAGTGTCGCCGATAATGCCCGGCTAGGGTTTCTCTCAGGAGCGATGCATGACCCGGCCCCCCGAAAGGATCCGCCTCGGCGACCTGCTGATCCAACAGGGCCTGCTCACCGACGAGCAGCTGAAACTCGCCCTCGGCGAACAGAAGCGCAGCGGTCGCAAGCTCGGCCGCATTTTCGTCGAGAGCGGCTACGTCACCGAGGAGGGCATCGCCAAGGCGCTGGCGCGCCAGCTCAAGGCCGAGTTCGTCGATCTGCGCAGCTTCCAGCCCAAGCCCGAGCTCATCAAGCTGATCCCCGAGGCGCAAGCTCGCCGCTTCCGCGCCATCGTCATCGACGAGCGCGACGGCATGCTGCGCGTCGGCTTCTCGGACCCGACCGACCTCTCCGTCTACGACGAGATCGCGCGCATCGTCAAGCGCGACATCGAACTGGCCGTCGTCATCGAGAGCCAGCTCGTTCCGCTGCTCGATCGCATCTATCGACGCACCGAGGAAATCTCCAACCTCGCCAAGGACCTGACGCAGGAAATGGGCGAGATTCCGGGCGACTTCGGCGCCCTGCTCGGCGTCAGCCCGGGGCAGGAGGACGCGCCGGTCGTCAAGCTGCTGCAAACGGTGTTCGAGGAGGCGCAGAAGACGCGCGCCTCCGACATCCACATCGAGCCGCAGGAGAAGTCGCTGGTCATCCGCTTCCGCATCGACGGCGTGCTGCACATCCAGACCGAGGCCGACGCCAAGATCTCCGGCGCCCTGGTGCTACGCCTCAAGCTGATGTCGGGCCTCGACATTTCCGAGAAGCGCCTGCCGCAGGACGGTCGCTTCAACATCAAGCTGCGCGGCGCCGCCGTCGACGTGCGTATCTCGACCATGCCGACGCAGTACGGCGAATCGGTGGTGATGCGTCTGCTGGCGCAGAACACCGGCCTGCTGCAGCTCGACAAGCTGCACATGCCGCCGCGCGTGCTCGAGCGCTTCCGCCACGCCATCGGCCGCCCGTCGGGCATCGTGCTGGTCACCGGGCCTACCGGTTCCGGAAAGACGACCACGCTCTACGCCGCCCTCAACGAGCTCAACAAGCCCGAGACCAAGATCATCACCGTCGAGGATCCGGTCGAATACCGCCTGGCCGGCCTCAACCAGGTGCAGGTGCACGAGAAGATCGACCTCACCTTCACGCGCGTGCTACGCACCGCGCTGCGCCAGGACCCGGACATCGTGCTGATCGGCGAAATGCGCGACCAGGAAACCGCCGAGATCGCCATGCGCGCCGCCATGACCGGCCACCTCGTGCTCTCCACCCTGCACACCAACGACGCCCTGACGACGCCGATCCGCCTGCTCGACATGGGCGTGCCGCGCTACATGGTCGCGCTGTCGATCCAGATGGTGCTCGCCCAGCGCCTGGTGCGCGTGATCTGCGAGAACTGCGCCGAGCCGCACGAGCTGTCGCCGCACGAGCGCGAGTGGCTCAGGTACGAGCTCGGCGAGCGCGTCGACAACTTCAAGTACCGCCATGGCCGCGGTTGCGCCCATTGCGCCAACGTCGGCTACACCGGCCGCCAGGCGGTGTACGAATTCCTCGAGATGAGCAACGCCCTCGTCGAGGCCGCCAACCACGGCGACCCCAACGAATTCATCCAGATCGGCCGCGAGCAGATGGGCGGCAACACCCTGCGCCGCGACGCCGTGCGGCTGGTCGTCAACGGTCGCACGACGGTCGACGAGGCGATGCGCATCTCGAGCCAGTTCGAGGACTGAGTTGGCCGCCTTCTCCTACCGCGGGCGCAACTCGGCCGGCGAGCTCGTCGAAGGCGTGCTCGAAGGCGCGACCCCCGGCGAGGTCGCCGGCAACCTGCTCGGCAGCGGCGTCACGCCGATCGAAATCAAGTCCGCGCCGCAGAGCGCGCTGAAGAAGAAAGACGGCAGCGGCGGCGGTTTCAACCTGTTCGCCGAGAAGATCCTGCACGTCGACATCCTGCTGTTCACACGCCAGCTCTACACCCTGCTCAAGGCCGGCGTGCCGATCATGCGCGCATTGGCCGGCCTGCAGGAATCGAGCACCAACGGCGCCATGAAGGCACTGCTCGGCCAGATCCGTGAAAGCCTCGACTCCGGCCGCGAACTCTCGATGTCGCTGGCACGGCATCCGAAGGTCTTCACCACGTTCTATCTCTCCATGGTGCGCGTCGGCGAAATGACCGGCAGGCTCGAGGAAGTCTTCCTGCGCCTGTTCGACCACATGGAGTTCGAGCGCTTCATGCACGAGCAGGTGAAGTCGGCGCTGCGCTACCCGAGCTTCGTCGTCATCGCCATGGCGATCGCCATCGGCGTCGTCAACATCCTCGTGATTCCGGCCTTTGCCAAGGTGTTCGCCGGCTTCGGCGCCGAGTTGCCGCTGATGACGCGCATCCTGATCGGCTTCTCGAACTTCATGGTCGCCTGGTGGCACGCGATGCTGGTCGGCATCATCGGCGCCGTGTTCGGCTTCAAGATGTGGATCGACACGCCGAAGGGCCGCTACCTGTGGGACAAGATCAAGCTGCGCATCCCCATCGCCGGCCCCATCGTGCGCAAGGCGACGCTGGCGCGCTTCGCCCGCAGCTTCGCCTTGGCGTCGCGCTCCGGCGTGCCGGTGATCCAGGCCATGACGACGGTAGCCATGACCGTCGACAACGCCTGGATCGCCGAGAAGATCGAGCGCATGCGCGACAGCGTCGAGCGCGGCGACAGCATCCTGCGCGCCGCCATCGCCACGGGTGCCTTCACGCCCGTCGTCATCCAGATGATCGCCGTCGGCGAGGAGTCCGGCTCGCTCGACGAGATGATGGAAGAGATCGCCGGCATGTACCAGAGCGAGGTCGAGTACGAGCTCAAGACGCTGTCGCAGCAGATCGAGCCGATCCTGATCGTCGCGCTCGGTGCCATGGTGCTGATCCTCGCGCTCGGCATCTTCCTGCCGCTCTGGGATCTCGGCAAAGTGTCGATGAAGAAATGATCATGGCGACGAAAGCGGCCCCAATCGGGGTTTCCCGATGCCCAAACCGTGCTACTTTATCCGCCACCATGCGCCCTCAACCCGGCCGCCCGCGCCTGTTTGATGCGGGCTTCACGCTGATCGAACTCGTGATCGTCATCACGATCATCGGGATTCTCGCCGCCGTCGCCATGCCGCGCCTGATCGATGCCCAGCGCGACGCGCGCGTGGCCAAGGCCAACGCCATCTACGGCTCGCTGCGATCGGCGGTGGTCCTGGCCCGCTCGCGCTGCGAGCTGGACCTCGCAGGCACCGCACCCAGCATGACGACGAGCAATTGCGCCTCTGCGAACCCCGTCGTCAACATGGACGGCTACTCCGTCGCGATCGTCAATCGCCATCCGGCGGCGACCGCCGCCGGCATCGACGCCGCAGCGCAACTGAACCTGACGGCGGACGGCCTGATCGCCGCCAACTCATCGAGCGGCACCCCCACCCGAACCTTCGACGTCGTCGGCGGCACCGTGCCCGGCTGTCGCGTCAGCTACCAGGAAGCGACGCTCAGCGGCACGCTGATCATTGCGCCGGTGATGACCGTAACGGCCGATGGCTGCTGACATTTTTTTTCTCGCAGGGTAGGATTTAACCTAATACTTAAGTAGCGGAGAGCAAACCATGAACCAGTGGCAATCCAATGAAAAAGGCTTCACGCTGATCGAACTGATCGTCGTCATCGTGATTCTCGGCATCCTTGCCGCGACGGCGCTGCCGCGGTTCGTGAATCTTCAGGGTGAAGCCGGCAATGCGGCCGCGGCGGGTGTCGCGGGGTCGATGGCCTCGGCGAGTTCCATGAACTTCGCGCGGCGGCAAATCAGCGCAAATGCAGGTACGCCGCTGAACGTAGCGAACGTCTGTACCACAGCGGCGTGGGGTAACCTGGTGACGGGGGTTAATTTCACGGCAACGGGTGCGGTGCCGGCGAATGACACGACATTCGATATCAGCGGTGGTGCGGATTGCTCCGCTGTCGCCGCTGGAACGCCGCTGACGTGTACTGTCACCGGCCGAAACGGGGTGGCAACTGCGACCATAATTTGCGGTTGAGATTGCCAAGGCATCATAGAAAAGGGTGTTAAGCGTTACCTTTTCGATGCGCGTGCGATCCATCGCAGCAGATCGCACGCTTCGTTTTCCTTTTCGGCGCGCCTGAGCAAGGCCGCCATGTTCGCGCCGGCCTCGGGTGTCGGCGCGAACCTCATTGCGGCTTCGCAGACGGCAAAGCCGTCGCCTAGCGGGACCTTGGCCGGATCAAGGCTGACGCACGCGGTCGTTTGCACCCACGGCGCCAACAGCGATGCTTGCGGGATGCCGAGCAGCGCCGCTTTCGCTCCCGGCTGCGGTATGCCTTTAGCGAGCGCCAGTTCCAGGCGCACATAGTCGCGGCGCAGTTCGTGAAGCGTCAAGGCGCCAGACGCGACGAGCGCACCCGCAAGCACCGCTGCACTTGCCCGGCCGCCGAAGCGGCGCTCGCGCCCGAATGCGCCTGCAGCGAAAGCCAACGGACCAAGGAAGTACGTATGCCAAAGCGGATACTCGATCATGCTGTGCAAGGCGAGCATGCCGACCACCGCGGCGGCCCATCCGGCTTCGGCGCTGGACGCTCGCTGCGGCAGGCGTCGCAGCCAGAGGACGGCGGCGACGGCAAGCAGCATGGCGGCCGGCACGCCGAGTTCGGCGGCGATGTCGACCAGCAGGTTGTGCGCATGTTCGGCCGGGCCCGGATTGTCGGCGGGCTCGATGCTGTCCGCGTGCTTGTAGGCGAGGCCGGGATAGGCGCCGATGCCGGCGCCGGCCAGCGGCGACGCGGCGATCGCGCGGTAGCCGAGATCGAGCAGTTGCAGCCGGATCGACGGACCTTTGAGCTCCGTCATCGCCCGCATCGCCGGTGGCGCGGCTGCGCCGCCGCTTCCGGTAGGCAGCAAAGTGCCCAGCGGCTGCAAGAGCACGAACAGCAAGCCGATGCCGAGCGCGAGGCGGCGACCGTCCGACGTACCGGGGCCGTCGTCGCGCCACCGCCACGCCGCAACCGCGACCAGCGCGACGGCGTAAAGGAAAGCGGAGCGTTGCCCGACCAGCACCGCCGCCAGCGCCAGGACGACGGCGGCGGACCAGAACGCGGCGCGCGGCAGGCGCCCGGCCACGTGCAGGTAGAGCGCCGAAGCCAGACCGAGCCAGAGATAGATGTTGAGGTGGTTGCCTTGTCCCAGCGGCCCGCCGGAACGCAGCGGATAGCCGGGCCAGCCCAGCGGCGCCAGCCATGGTTGTGCGAAGCCGAGCAGCGCCGCGAGCAGTGCGCCGACCAGGATCGCGCTCGCCAGCACACGAACCAGGAGAGCTACGCCCAGCTGTTCAGCCATGAGGCGCCCCGTGCAGGCAAGCATGGCGGCCCAGACGAGATACAGCGCGAACAGCGTCGCGAGCTGCGGTACCGCCGCCAAGCCAAAGGCGTTCTGGGCGAGGGCGATGCCCGCGAAGCCCATGGCCAGCAGCCCGGCGCCGGGCACGGGCAGGCGCCGCGCGCCGATCAGCGCGCCAGCGGCAGCCAAGCCGAGTGCCGCTGCGAGCCATTCGGCCCAGAACGAAGGAATCGGCGTCGTATGCAGCGGGACCAGAAAGGGCAGGCTCGCCATAAGTGCGACAGCGACGAGTGCAATGCGCGGGAGCCAAGCGTTCATCATTCTTACCGAGGGGCGGCAGCGTGCCCATTCTAGAGGGGAACCACGTCCGCACTCCGGAGTGCGGATGGCCATTTACGGCTGTGAGGTTCGAGGCCTATGGCTAGAATTGCAGCCACTGGAGGAACGCTCCTCCAAGAGAGGCAACGCATGAACAGTCGTTTCGCATGGGGGCGGTGGGCGCCGAGGCTCGCGCGGCCGGGGTTGGCCGTCATCCTGATCGCGGTCAGCCATGTCGCCGCGGCGATCGATTGCCAGAGTGTCGCCACCGGCAACTGGAACACGGCCGGCACCTGGACCAACTGCCGCAGCAGCGTTCCGATCGCCGGCGACACCGTCACCGTCAACAGCGCACATACGGTGACGCTGAACACGAACCCGCCGAGCCTCGCGCGCCTGACCAACGGCGGCACGCTGCGCGACAACAATGCCAACCGCACGCTGATCCTGGCCGGGGACCTCGTCAACACCGGAACATTGAACCTGTCGAGCACGACGATCGAAATCGCTGGCGGGGCAACATGGTCCGGCGAGGGAACCTGGAATCTCGGCAGCATCGATTTCGACTGGCAGAACCACGATGTCGCATTGGCGGCCGGAAGCACCTTTACCCTGAATCTCTACGACTCGACGCCGATCGGCAGCCTCGGGAGTAGCGCCTACTTCAACGCGGGCGGCGCGAATACCACCGCGACGGTGAACTTCGCCCGGTCAGGCGGCCAGACCATCCGCACGACGCGAATCGTCTATCCGAACCTCAGCCTCTCCGGCAGCGGCACAAAATCGAACGACGGCCTGCTGGACGTCCGTGGCAACCTCACCATCGGTTCCGGGACCACGCTCGATCAAGACGCGGACATCGATCTTTACGGCAACTTCACCAACAGCGGAACCTTCAGCTACTCGTGGGACACGTTCACCTTTCGCGGCACCAGCGCCCAGAGCGTCACCGGCGCGACCAGCTTCAGGCGGCTGCGCATCAACAATGCCAGCGGCGTGACGCTGAATTCCGACATCACCGTGCTCCAGGACGGCACTCTGACCCTCAGCAGCGGAAACATCGTCACCGGCAGCAACAGTTTCGTCGCCGCCGGCCCGTGTTCGTCGTTTACGCTCGACCGGACCAGCGGGCACATCCAGGGAAACACGACGTTCACGTTCCCCGGCTGGAGCGTCTCCTGCCTGTTTCCGGTCGGCGACAGCATCGGCTATGCACCGGTGACCATTGCCAAGATCGGCGCCAACAGTGGCACGCTGACCGCCCGCGTCGATGCCGGCGACCACCCCGACGGCGCCGCTTACACGGGAATCGACACGAACAAGAGCGCCAACCATTATTGGACGCTCACCGCCGGCACGCTGTCCGGCAGCACGCCGTACTCGGCGACTTTCCGCTTCTGCGCGGCGGATACGTGCAGCGTTCCTGCCGAGCGAGACACGGGTGCGACGACCGCCAACTTCATGGTCATGCAGAAGTACGACAACTGGACCACCACCACCACCGGAACGCGCACCGCCTATTCGACCCAGGCGACAGGGCTCTCATCGTTCGGCGAGTTCGCGGTCGGCGAGGCCGGCACCCTTCTGTGCTTCGCCGACAGCTTCAATCGCAGCAACGGCGCTCCCGGCGCGAATTGGTCGGTGGGGCGCGAGTACGGCACCTACACGCCGGCAATCGCCGGCAACCGCTTGCGCCTGACCGATACCGGCGCCTCGGAAGGCACCTGGGCGACGCTGGCGCGCACCTTTCCCGGCGCCGGCAACACGATCACGATCGAGTTCGACCACTATGCGTACAGCGGCTCGGGCGCTGACGGCATCGCGATGATTCTCTCGAATGCCGGCGTGGCGCCGGTGGTCGGCGCCTTCGGCGGCTCGCTCGGCTATGCGCCGAAGAGCAATCCCGGCTCGGATTGCACCGTGAGCGGCGGCTGCCCCGGCTTCACCGGCGGTTGGCTCGGCCTGGCGATCGACGAATACGGCAACTTCCAGAACCCGACCGAGGGGCGCACGGGCGGCCCGGGGCAAGTCGTGGATTCGGTTTCACTACGCGGCTCGGGCTCCGGAATGTCGGGCTACCGTTACCTGACCGGCTCGCCGACATTGTCCCCCGCCATCGACGGCAACTTCAGCCCTGCGCATCGCTATCGCATCACGGTGGACCACGCCGACGGCACGCATGCCTACGTGACCGTCGACCGCGATACGACGACCGGCGCCGGCACCAGCTATGTCAACGTGATTCCGCGGTTCGACGCCAAGGACATCGCCTACGCCCAAGACCCGGTACCGACGAACTGGCAACTGTCGTTTACCGGGTCGAGCGGCGGCGCGACCAACATCCACGAAATCGACTCGCTGAAGATTTGCACGACCGCAGGCTTCGTCGTGCCCAAGCTCGACCACATCCGCATCGAGCACGGCGGCACGGCCTGCACCGGAAGCTCGAACCCGGCGCAGATCACCATCAAGGCATGCGCCGATGCCGCCTGCTCCGCGCTCTACCTCGACACCGTCACGGTCGATCTCAACTGGGGTTCCTGGTCGGCCGATCCCGTCACCTTCAGCGGCGGTGCAACCACGGTCACCCTGTCGCAGAGCTGGGAGGGCAACTACACGCTCGGCGGCACGGCGACGAGTCCGTCGGCGACGAACCCGACCACCTGCTACAACGGCACCACGCAGACCTGCACGCTGAACTTCGCAGACTGCTACTTCGATGCCGTCGAAACCGGCAAGAGCGCCTACACGCCGATCTACACCAAGATCGCGGGGACGGGGTTCAACCTCGACGTCAAGAACCTGAGCGGCACGACCCAGACCGTGACCAACGTCGAAATAGTCGACGCCAACGCCGGTACCGCATGCAGTTCCTATGCGAGCCTCAGCAGCCAGGCCGGCTCGTGGAGTTTCAGCGGATCGCAGACACGCAGCTTCGCGTTCAACTATGCAAATGCCGCCAGCAACGCGCGCATCCGCGTGACCCGGCTGCTGTGGGGGCAGAACTACTATTACTGCTCGTCCGACAACTTCGCCATCCGCCCCGCGAGTTTCGCGCTGACCAGCACTGCCAGCAATTCAGGTACGACCGGAGCGCCGACCCTCAGGGCCGGCAGCGATACGTTCTCGGTGACGGCCACCGCCGCCACCAGCGGTGGCGCGGCGGCGACGCTCTATACCGGCACGCCGGCCTTCGACCTGACCACAACCGGCGCCATTGGTGGCACGCCCAATACCGGTTCCCTCGGCGCAGCCTCGTTCGGCGCCGCGGTCGGCGGCGTGGCGGCGGCCAGCGGGCTGACCTATTCGGAAGTCGGCAATCTCGTGCTGGCGGCCGGTGCGGTCAACGACGCCTCGTTCGCGGCCGTCGATTCGATCAAGAGCGATTGCACGACGGGCTTCAGCAACAGCGCGGACTCGACCGGCCGGTACGGCTGTACGATCGGCTCCACTGCCGCCACCTTCGGCCGCTTCATTCCGCACCACTTCAGCACCACGCTGACGCACGGCTGCGGCGGCTTCACTTACTCGGGCCAGCCGTTCAGCGCCGTCGTCACCGCCTACAACGGCGGCGGCTCCGTGACCAGGAACTACCAATACCACGCGACGGCCGCCTATTCCCACGCCAGGAACGTTACGCTGACCGACGGCAGCGCGGGCGCCGTGCCCTGCACCGTGAATTGCACGGTCGCGAACACAGAGTTCGCAGAGGGCGTCGCGACGCTCGATCTCGCCAGCACCGTGCAGCCGGCGTTCACTTTTGCCGCGAAGCTGACTGCGCCGGCGACGCTGAGCCTGCGCGCGACCGAGAACGCCGGCGGCGACGGCGTCACCTCGAACGTCACCGGCGGCAGTGAAGGAACGACGGAGCTGCGCAGCGGACGGCTGCGCCTGTCGAACGCCTTCGGTTCGGAGAGGATTGCGCTCGCGATGCCGGCACAGGCGCAGTACTGGAGCGGGATTACCTGGGTGATCAACAGCGCGGATGCGTGCACCGTCGTGCCGCAAAACGCCTTCGCCCTTTCCAGCGGCATTACTGCCGTAAACGGTGCGCTCGCCATCGGCGGCGGCAACGGCGTACTGAACCTGAATGCGCCGGGTGTCGGCGTTGTCGGGAGTGTCGACATTGCGGCCAATCTCGGTGCCACGGCTGCGGATTCGTCCTGCCTCGGCGCACCGCGCCCGGTGACCGTCGGCGCGAACCTGCCCTGGCTGAGGGCGCAGTTCGGCAGTTGCGCCGCCGCAGGAACCTTCGCCGACGATCCCTCGGCGCGCGCCACCTTCGGCATCCAGACGCCCGAAGCGCGGCGCACCGTGCATGTGAGGGAGGCGTTCTGAATCCGAGCATGGGGCGAATCGCCGGCTTCTCGATGATCGAACTCATCGTCGTGATTGTCGTCCTCGGCATCCTCGCGGCGGTGGCGATTCCGCGCATGACCGGCCTCGATATCTATCGGGGGCTGGAATTTCGCGACCGCACGGTGGCCGCGCTGCGTTATGCGCAGAAGACGGCGACCAGCCATCGCCGGCATGTCTGCGTCGCTTTCACGCCGGCGACGGTCACGCTGACCATCGCCGCCGCGCAGGGCAACGCCGCGGCGTGCGATACCGCCCTGAACATCCCCGGCGCTCCGGCGAACGTGCTGGTGAGCCCGGACGCGACCAACGTCGTCTTCACCGCGGGGCACGCCGCACCGCTCGACTTCTTCACCGACGGCACGAGCGGCGGCACCGTGCTGAGCATCGCCGGGCAGGCGAACATCGTCGTCGCGACGACCGGTTATGTGCAGTAGGCGCATACGCGGCTTCTCGCTGATCGAGATGGTCGTCGCCATTGTCATCATCGGCGTCGGCCTCGCCGGGGTGCTGACGGCCTTCCAGACCACGGTCAGGGACAGCGCCGACCCGCTGGTGCGCAAGCAGATGCTCGCGATCGCCGAGGAGATGCTGGAGGAAATCCTGCTTCAGCCCTACGCCGCCGCCGCACCCGCGACGGCCAACGCCCTCGCGGTCTGCGGCGCGGCCGGCGCCGTGCGCAGCGCCTTCAACGACGTCAGGGACTACAACGGCTACCAGACCACCGGGACCTGCGACATCACCGGCGCGGCGGTGGCGGGCCTCGAAGCCTACAACGTCAGCGTCGCCGTCGCCGTCAATGCCGCGCCCGCGGCGGACCTGGTCGGCCTGCCCGCGGGCGCCGTCATGACGATCACTGTCGTGGTCAGCCGTGTCGGCGCCGAGGCGATCACCCTGACGGGCTGGCGCACCAATCACGCGATATGAAAACGCGCGGCTTCACGCTCGTCGAGCTGGTGGTCGTGATCGTGATCACCGGCATCATCGCCGCCTCGGTGACGATCTTTCTCCGGCCGGCCATCGACAGCTACTTCGATACGCGCAGGCGCGCTGAACTCACGGATATGGCGGACACGGCGCTGCGCCGCATGGCGCAGGACATCCGGCGCGCGGTGCCGAATTCCGTGCGCTCGTCGGGTCCGACCTGTTTCGAGCTCGTGCCGACCATTACCGGCGGACGCTACCGGATGGCGCCGGATACGGTCACGGCGGGCAGTGCCGTCCTCGACACGACGACCACGACCCTGAGTTTCGACGTGCTGAGCCCGATGGCGACACTGCCGGTCGCGGGCGACTGGGTGGTCGTCAACAACCAGAACGGCAACGATGTGTACGCGGCGGGTACGAACCGTGCATCGATCGCCGCCGTGGCTACGCCGCCACCCGTAGCTACCGGCCTGCACCGCATCACCCTGGCCGCCGCCCAGCAGTTCTCCCCCGGCTACGACGGCGGGCGCTTCGTCGTCGTGCCGGCCGCCGAGGAGATGGTCACCTACAGTTGCGTCGGCGGCTCGCTGCTCCGGATCGTGAGCAACTTCAATGCGAACCCCGGGGCATCCTGCAACGCCGCGGGCACCGTGGTCGCGGCGGATGTCGCCAACTGCGTTTTCGTTTACGACCCCGGCGCCAGCGCCACCCAACAGAGCGGCCTCGTCTGGATGCGCCTTGAACTCGCTCAGCCGGGCGAGTCGATCATCCTGACGCACGGCGCGCACGTGGACAACCTGCCATGAGCAGACAGGGGGGCTTCGGCGCCGTCGCCGCCATCGTCGTGCTGGTGATCCTGGCCGCGCTGGCGGCGGCGATCCTTTCCATCGGTTCGTCGCAGCAGCTCACTTCGGCACAGGACATCCTCTCCGCGCGCGCCTGGCAGGCGGCGCGGGCCGGGAACGAATGGGGTCTCTACCTGACGCGCAACAACATGGACTGGGCGGGCGCCGGTACCTCCTGCGACACGGCGGACAGGGCGGCGACGCTCAACCTGGTCGCGGCGACCGGCTTCAACGTCACGGTCTCCTGCGAGTCGTGGCTGTACAACGAGGGCGAGGAAGAAAACCCGCCGGGCACCTTCGTGGCGAGGACGGTCCGCATCTACCGGATCACCGCCGTTGCCTGCCCCGCCGCCGCCTGCCCATCCGTGGCCGGCGCCACCGTCGCCTCTCCGGGATACGTCGAGCGTACCCGCGTGGTGCTGGCGACGGATTGATCCCTTGGCGAGTGCGGGGGTATCTCCGGGAATAAACCCCTGTCTGGCGCCCTTTTCTGCCTGTTTTCAGGGAAAACCTATTCCCGTTTGTGGGTACAGTCACCCATATCCCAAAAGTCAGGGTTTTTCGCATCAATGTGGCCACGACGCAGCCAGCAGAGCGATAACTGGGTTTCCGTCATTTTCTCTTCCGGGCGGATGGACGTTGCAGAAATCACGCGACGTACTGACGCTCGTCCCGCGCTCAGCGACTGGGATTCGATTGCCCTCGCCAGCAACGAGCTCGACGCCCTGAAGCAGTTGCGACCGCGTCTGCACGGCCGTTGCACGACCTTGCTGGGCCATGGCCAGTACCAGATGCTGCAGGTCGAGGCGCCACCGGGGCCGCCGGAGGAACGGCGCGAGGCCTTGCGCTGGCGCGTCAAGGAAATGGTCGATTTCCCCGTCGAGGCGGCCGGTGTCGACGTGCTGGACATTCCGGCCAAGCAGAGCGGCCGGCCGGCGCAGCTTTTTGCGGTCCTCGCCAGCCATGCCGTGCTGACGCCGCGCATCCGCCTGTTCCAGGACGCGAAGATTCCGCTCGAGGCGATCGACGTCCCCGAACTGGCGCAGCGCAACGTCGCCGCGCTGTTCGAGGAGGAGAACCGCGGCCTCGCGCTGCTGGCCTTCGACGAGGACGGCGGCCGCCTGACCTTTACCTACGGCGGCGAGCTCTACGCGACGCGGCACATCGACGTGACGAGCAGGGATCTTGCGGCGCCGGGCGGCGACACCCCGGGCGGCATCTTCGAACGCGTGCTGCTCGACGTGCAGCGCTCGCTCGACAACTTCGACCGCAACTTCAGCTTCATCACGCTGACCCGCCTGCTGGTCACGCCGGTGCCCGGAGCAGCCGCCTTCGTCGAGTACCTGAAGGGCAACCTCTACCAGCCCGTGGCGCTGCTGGACCTCGCCGAGGGCCTCGACCTCGACGGCACGCCGCTGACCGAGCCGACGCTGCAGGCCCAGGCCATGCTCGCCATCGGCGCCGCGCTGCGGCAGGAGGAGGCGACCGCTGGATGACGCAGCAGATCAACCTCTACGATCCGGCGCTGCTGCGCAAGCGCGAACTGGTTTCGGCGCTGAACCTTGCGGTCGCGGCGGCGGTCCTGGCCGTCTTCGTCGGCGCCTGGTCGGTGCTGGCCCGCGCGCAGCAGGCGACGCTGGAGGCAGAACAGCAGGCGTTGGCGCCGCAGGTCAAGGGGGTGCAGGACCAAATGGCGGATCTCGCCCGCCAGGTGGCGTCGATGAAACCCGATCCGCGCATCGAGGCCGAACTGGCGTCGGCACGTGCGCTGCTTTCGCTGCGCGGCGAAGTGCTCGGCGTGCTCGAGAAGAGCATTGGCGGCGGCGCGACCAGTTTTGCCGAATACCTGCGCGCGCTGGCGCGCCAGACCGTGAACGGTTTGTGGCTGACGGGCTTCTCGGTCGCTGAGAACGGCGGCATGGAAATCCGCGGCCGCATGTCCGATCCCGCGCGCCTGCCCGAGTACATCCGCCGGCTGAACGCCGAGAAAGCCTTCCAGGGCAGTTCGTTCGCGGCACTGCGCGTGTCGCCGGGCCAGGCAGCGCCGGCCGCGGCGGCGACGCCGGGCTCTGCGGCGGCCACGGCGTCCGCGATGGCGCCCTTCCACGAGTTCGTGCTGGCGCCGGAAAACGTGCCGGCAACCGCCGGGCCGGCGAGAGCGGAGGCACGCCAGTGAAGACCCGCCTCAAGGCCATGGCGGCGAAGTTCGATGCGCTGCAGATGCGCGAGAAGCGCATGGTGGCCGCGGCGGTGCTGTTCGGCATCGTCATGGGCGGCTACACCTTCGGCGTCGAGCCGGCGCAGCAGCGCGCCGCCGCCTTGCGCAAGCAGATCGCCCAGCAGAAGACGGACATGCAGACGGCGCAGGCGCAACTCGCCATCCTCAAGGCGCAGATGCGCGACCCCGATGCGCCCAACAGGCAGGCGCTCGCCGAGACGCGCGCGAAGCTCGCCGTCGCCGATCGCGCGCTGCAAGAGTTCGACGCCAAGCTGGTGCCGCCCGAGCGCGTGCCGCAGCTGCTGCAATCGGTGCTCGCGCATCATCGCGGCCTGCAGCTGGTGAGCCTGCAAACCCTGCCGCCCGCGCCGCTCCTGACGCCGAAGACGGAGGAAAAGACCGCGGCCGGCGCCGTCAGGCCGACTACGCCCGCGGCGTCGGCGGAGAAGGGCGGCAACATCCACAAGCACGGCCTCGAGATCAGGATGGCCGGCAGCTACCTCGACCTGCTGGCCTACGTCGAGGAACTCGAGCGCCTGCCGCAGAAGCTGCTCTGGGGCCGCATGTCACTGTCGACGGCCGCCTGGCCGCGCAGCGAGTTGACGCTGACCGTCTACACGCTCAGCCTCGATCCGACCTGGATGATCGTATGACGACCAGCCGCGCCGATACGGCAGTCCTGATCACCTGCGGGCTGGCGCTGTTCGCCGCGATGACGGTCGCCAGCGCCCAGGCGCTGGTCGATCCGACGAAGCCGCCGGCCGGCATCGACAAGCCGGCGACGGTCGAGGCGCCCGGCGAGGAAAATGCCGCTTCGTCAGGCCTGCAGACCATCATCCGCCGCAAGGGCGAGAAGCCGGCGGCCGTCATCAACGGCGAGTACGTGACGCTCGGCGGCCGCGTCGGCGAGGCGCGCGTGGTGCGCATCAACGAGGATTCGGTGACGCTGCGCAGTGGCGCCGGCACCGAAGTGCTCAAGCTGGCGCCGGGGGTCGAGAAGTCGGCGCTGCCCGCCGCGAAGAAGAAGGAAGGCGCCCGGTGATGCTGCGGCTCGCCCTCGTGCTGCCGCTGCTCGCCGCGCTCGTCGGCTGCGCGCCAGCGCCGCAGCGGCCGGGCGTCGTACACGACAGGATCGTCGACGAGATGAAGCAGGCGGCGGAGAACCGCAGCCTCGACTCAGCAGTCGACCGCGCGCTGATGCCGCCGCTGACGGTCGAGTTGCCGCGGGGCGCGGACGTCGAGCCGCGCTTCGATCTCTCGGTGGTCAACGCGCCGGCCGCGCAGGTGTTCATGGCGCTGGTCACCGGCACCCGCTACAACATGCTGATCGGCCCCGAAGTCACCGGCCAGATCACCGTCAAGCTCAAGGACGTCACGGTGCGCGAGGCGCTGGAAGCGATCCGGGAGCTCTACGGCTACGAGTTCGTCATGAAGGGCAACCGCATCGCGATCCAGCCGAACACGCTGCAGACGCGCGTGTTCCAGGTCAATTACCTGGCTTCGCGGCGCCAGGGCAACACCGAGCTGCGCGTGACGTCGAGCGCGATCGCCGGCGGCGCCGCCGCCGCCGGCTCGACCTCGACGCCCGGAACGGCGACGCCGACGCCGGGCGGCACGGGGACAGCCAGCACCGGTGGCGGCAACGTCACCAGCCGCGTACAGACCTCGACCGACAACGACTTCTGGGGCGGCATGACGACGGCGCTGACGACCATCGTCGGCGGCGGCGAAGGCCGCAGCGTAGTCGTCAATGCGCAATCCGGCGTCATCGTCGTGCGGGCGCTGCCGCGCGAGCTGCGCTCGGTCGAGACCTACCTGAAGGCGACGCAGACCATCGTCGAGCGCCAGGTGATCCTCGAGGCCAAGATCATCGACGTCACGCTGAGCCAGAGCTACCAGTCGGGCATCAACTGGGCGGCGTTCCGCAGCGGCAACAGCAGCCACGCCGTCGCCGGCGTCTCCGGGGCGTCAAGCAACCTGCGCGCGTCGAGCAGCTCCGGCGCGGCGCAGTCGATGAGCACCACCGACACGTCGACGATCACGCCGGGCCAGTTCGGCAGCGTCGTCGCCAGCGCGCTCGGCAAGGGCTTCTTCGGGCTGGCCTTCCAGACCGCCAACTTCGCCGCGCTGCTGAGCTTCCTCGAGACGCAGGGCACGGTGTCGGTGCTGTCCTCGCCGCGCATCGCCACGCTGAACAACCAGAAGGCGGTGCTGAAGGTCGGCACCGACGAGCTCTTCGTCACCAACGTCACGACGACGACGACGGCGACGACCTCGGGCTCGGTGAGCACGCCGAGCCTGACGCTGCAGCCCTATTTCTCGGGCATCTCGCTCGACGTCACGCCGCAGATCGACGACGACAACAACATCATCCTGCACATCCATCCGGCGGTCAGCGTGGTGCAGGAAAAGACCAAGCAGATCGATCTCGGCGCCACGCTCGGCCAGTTCACGCTGCCGCTCGCCTCCTCCAGCGTCAACGAGACCGACAGCATCATTCGCGCCCGCGACGGCAACATCATCGCCATCGGCGGCCTGATGCGCCAGGAGCAGACCACCGACACCAGCCAGCTGCCCGGTGCCGGCAAGGCCGGCGCCGCGTCGCCGCTGCTGGGGCAGCGCGGCAGTGCGACCAGCAAGCGCGAGCTCGTGATCCTGCTGAAGCCGACGGTGATCGTCGACGACCGCGCCTGGGCGCGCGACCTCGAGCAGACCGGCGAGCGCCTGCGCGACCTCGACCCGCGCCGGCTGGTCGTTGAATCGCAGTAAGGCGCGCGCATGTACCTGAGCTACTTCGGCCTCGACGAACCGCCGTTCAGCATCACGCCGGACACGCAGTTCGTCTACAACGCCATCACGCGCGAAGAGGCGCTGAACACGCTGCTGATGGCCGTCGGCAGCGGCGAGGGCTTCGTCAAGATCACCGGCGAGGTCGGCGTCGGCAAGACGCTGCTCTGCCGCCAGCTGATCGGGATGCTGGGCGACGATCGCGTCACCGCCTATATCCCCAACCCGCAGCTCGAGCCGCGCGCAATGCTGATCGAGGTCGCCGAGGAGCTCGGCGCCGAGCCGCAGGGCGACGCGGCGATGCTCGTCAAGGCCATCAACCGCCGCGTGCTCGACCTCGCGCATGAGGGCAAGACGGCCGTGCTGTGCATCGACGAGGCGCAGATGATGCCGCCGCTGACGCTGCAGACGCTGCGCATGCTGTCGAACCTCGAGACCGAAAAGCGCAAGCTGATACAGATCGTGCTCTTCGGCCAGCCGGAACTCGACGAGATCCTGTCGCAGAAGTCGGCGCGCCAGGTGCAGCAGCGCATCACCTTCCACTATTGCCTGCCGGGACTCAAGCGCCACGAGATCGGCATCTACCTCCAGCATCGGCTGCGCATTGCGGGCTATCGCGGGCCGGCGCTGTTTGCGCGCAGCGCGCGCTGGGCGATCTTCCGCCACTCGGCGGGCGTGCCGCGCCTGATCAACGTGCTCGCGCACAAGGCGCTGCTGGCGGCTTTCGGCGAGGGTGCCGACCG
>Ga0075012_10001093_pt1 | contig 28294 bp, 27 predicted proteins | sample All_14_2_FD_71474 | JGI IMG/M metagenome (GOLD analysis project Ga0075012, IMG submission 71474) | Freshwater microbial communities in response to fracking from Pennsylvania, USA - Allegheny Zone_MetaG_DW_15 | ecosystem: Environmental > Aquatic > Deep subsurface > Groundwater > Drilled...
GCTGCCGTTCGCCGCGTCTGCAGCGGCGTATCCCGACCTGCCGCCGGCTGCGCTCGCCGAACGCGCGATCCGCGACCACCCCGCCGTCGCCGTGGCACGTGCCGGCGTCGACGCCGGCACCGCGACGCGCGATGGGCTCGAAGCCGGTCCGCACGAATTCAACCTGCGGCTCGGCAGCGGCCGCCGCCGCGAACCGGGCCTCGATCGCGTGACGCAGGAAAAGGAGTTCGGCATCGAGCGCGGCCTGCGCCTGCCGGGCAAGGCGGCCCAGGACGCCGCCATCGGCAGCGCGGTAACCGACGAGGCGGACAGCCGCTTCGGCGATGCGCTGCACGAGACTGGCCGGCTGCTGTTGCGGACCTGGTTCGACTGGCGACGCGAGCAGGCTGCGCTCGACGAGTGGCGCGCACAGGTGGCGCTGCTCGAGCAGCAGAGCCGCATCGCGGCGAAGCGCGTCGCCGTCGGCGATGCGGCGCGCCTCGAGGAACTGCTGGCCTGGGCACTGCTGGTGCAGGCCCAGGCGCAACTTGCCCAGGCGGAAAGCAGGCTGCGGCTCGCCGCCGACAGCCTTGCACAACACTTCCCCTCGCTGCCGCTGCCGGCACAGCTCGGGCCGTCGCAGCCGGAACGCCTCGCCGAGCCCTTCGCGGTCTGGCGCGAAAAGATCCTCGCGCACAGCCACGAACTGCGCGCCGCACGTGCGGCAACCCGCGTCCAGCAGCTCCAGGCGCAACGTGCCGATGCGGACCGCATTCCCGATCCGACGCTCGGCGTGCGCTGGGCCTCGGAACGCGACGGCCAGGAACGCGTGCTCGGCGTCGCGCTGTCGATCCCGCTGCCGGGCGGCGCGCGCGCAGCCGCCGCGCGCGGCGCCCTGGCGGAGAGCGCTGCCGCCGGCGCGCGCGAGGCGCTGGCATTGGCGCGGGTCGAAGCCGAAGCGCGCCGGACCTACCAGCAGGCGGATCTCGCCTATGCCAACTGGCAGCGGCTCGACGAGGCGGCGCAGCGCATCGGCGAGAACGCACGGCTCCTCGAAAAGGCCTGGCGTTTGGGCGAAGGCCAGATCGCCGATCTGCTCGCAGCCCGGCGCCAGTCGATCGAAGCGCGACTCGCCGCCGCGCAGGCGCGGCTCGACGCCGCCGAGGCACGCTACCGGCTGCTGCTGGACACGCACGAACTCTGGTCCCCCGACGCACACGCCGCCGAGTGAGTCGATCGGTTACATGCTGTTTCAACTCCCGCATGGCGGGGCTTCCGTCCCTGCCCTAGAAAGGGATTGACGGGACGACTCCTCGCCCCGGCAAGCAAGGGAGAACATCATGAGAATCTCGACAATCATCCTGTCCGCCGTGCTCGGAACGGCGATCGCTTCCACCGCGCTGGCGCAGGGAGGTCCCGGCAAGGGCCGCTTCGCGATGGGCGCCGACAACACCCCCGGCTGGACGCTGATGACGCCCGAGGAACGCAGCGCGCATCAGCAGAAAATGTGGTCCTTCAAGACTTACGACGAATGCAAGGCCTTCCAGGCCGAGCACCATGCGGCGATGGCGGCGCGTGCGAAGGAGCAGGGCAAGACCTTGCGGGCGCCGGGCGTCAATGCCTGCGACCGCATGCTGAGCCGCGGGGTCATCAAGTAGGCGGCAGGCCGCCGGTCGGGCCTAGTGCCTGACCGGCCGCTTCATCAGCTTGCGTTGCAGCGTGCGCCGATGCATGTTGAGCGCACGCGCGGTGGCCGAGATGTTGCCTTCATGCTCGGCGAGCACCCGCTGGATGTGTTCCCACTCGAGACGGTCGACCGATAGCGGCGAATGCTCGACGGCGGCGACCGGCGCCTCGGCGCCCGCGACGGCGGCGAACGCCGCAAGCACCGCCTCGACCTCCACCGGCTTGGCGAGATACTGAATCGCGCCGCGCTTGATCGCGTCTACGGCCGTGGCGATGCTCGCGTAGCCGGTGAGGACGACGATGCGGCACTCGGGGTTCGCCTCCAGCAGCGGCCTGATCAGTTGCAGGCCCGAGGCGCCGCCGAGGTTGAGGTCCAGCACCACGCGACCGAAGGATTCGGCGCGCGCCAGTTCGAGCGCCTGGTCGGCGCTGGTGGCACCGAGGGCCTCGTGGCCGCGGCGCGCGAAAGCGCGCGTCAGCAGGCTGTTGAAGGTGGGATCGTCGTCGATGACGAGAATGCGTTCGTTCATGCGGCTCTCCGTTCGGCGATGATGCCTGCGAGGGGCAGCTCGATGCGGGCGCAGCCGCCGCCGCGCGGGCGATTGGACAGCAGCAGGCGGCCGCCGTGACGGTCGATGGTGGCGCGCGTCAGCAGCAGGCCGATGCCCGCGCCGCCGGTGGTCGACGAGAGCGGCGCCTCGCCGGCGTCGGCAAGCACGCGTTCGGAAAAGCCCGGGCCGTTGTCGAGGATGTCGATCGTCAGTTGCGTCGGCTGCCAGTCGAGGACCACCTCGATGGTTCCGCCGCCGGCATTGGCGGCATTGTTGAGCAGGTTGACGACGCCCTGCTCGAGCGTTTCGTCGACGACGATCTTCGGCGCGCCCTCGGTCGCGGCGGTACGCAGGAAACATGCTGCGCCGGGGCGGGTGGAGCGCCACCGCCCGAGCAGCGCATCGAGCCAGCGGTCGGCGTTCTCGGCGGCGGCGCCCTGCACGCGGTCGGCGCCGGCACGGCTGGCCAGCCGGGTGACGATCTCCTTGCAGGCGGCAAGCTGCTGGCGCAACACGGCGATGTCCGCGCGCCCCGCGGTGGACAGACCCTCCTCATATTCGAGCTCGCCGGCGATCACGGCGATCGTCGCCAGCGGCGTGCCCAGTTCGTGTGCGGCGCCGGCAGCCAGTGCGCCCATGGCGACGACGCGCTCATCGCGCAGCGCCTGCTCGCGCGCCGCGGCCAGCGCCGCATCGCGCGCGCGGATCGACGCCGTCATGCGCACGATCAGCCAGGCGATCAGCACGACCGAGACGACGAAGGTCAGCCACATGCCGGCGAGGTGCAGACGCGTGGCGCGTTCGACGTCGGCGATGGGCAGCGGCACGAAGTGCACGGCGAGCAGCGAATAGAGCGCAATGGCGCCGGCGGCAACCCCCGCGGCACCGGCGGCAGGCAGCACCAGCGCCGCCGACGCAACCGGCAGCAGCAGCAGCGAGACCAGCGGATTGGCTGCGCCGCCGCTGAGGAACAACATGACGCCGAGCGCGACGAGGTCGACGGCCGCCTGCAGGCCGAGTTCCAGGGCACCCTGGGGTTCGCGGCGGCGCAGGCGCGACCCCACCGCCAGGTTGAAACCCGCCAGCAGCGCCAGCACCAGCAGCAGCGGTGCCGTCGGCAAAGGCACGCCGAGCGACGTCGGCGCCAGCAGCACGGCCGCGAGCAAACCGCAGAGCAGCAGCCAGCGCAGCCACACCAGTCGCCAGAGGGTGGCGAGCGCGTCTTCGGATTCGGCGGAGGGCCTCATGGTCGCGGAATTATCCATGATCAAGGAGCGCAAGGACCGCCGCCGGCATGATGTGCGACAAATTGTCGCTGCCCTGACGTGCCATGATTCACCTGCCCCGCATCGGACGTTGCGTCCTCTTCGTGCTCGCGCTTTCCGTCGCGGGCTCCGCCTGCGCCATCGACCTCGAGAAGGCGAAGGAGATCAACGGCGTCTGCGCCACCTGCCACGGCGAATTCGGGCAGGGCGGCAAGAAGGGCGAATACCCGCGCATCGCCGGCCAGCGCGCGCTCTACCTCGCCGAGCAGCTGCATTCGTATCGCGCCCGGCGGCGCATCAACATCCCGATGTTTCCCTATACGCAGGAGCGGGAACTCTCCGACGAAGACATCGAGACCATCTCGGCGTACATGGCGTCGATCGAGCTGCCGACGAAGATGCCGCAGTTCAAGGGCGACGAAGACGCACTGACGCGCCTGCTGGCCGTCGACAAGGTGATGATCATCCCGCGCGCCGAGGGCGACATCGTCAACGGCAAAGCCGTCTACCAGAGCGAGTGCGCCAACTGCCACGCCAAGGACGGCCGCGGGCGCAGCAACTTCCCGATGCTCGTCGGCCAGTACACGAACTACCTGAAGAAGCAGATGGACGCCTACCTCAAGGGCGAGCGCCCGCACGACGAGGACAAGGCCGGCACCGGCGTGCTGCATCCGCTGAAGGAAAAGGACCTGCAGGACATCCTCGCCTACCTGACATCGATCCAGGACGCGCAGTAGCGGCGCGTTCCAGCCGGCTGCCGCTCGGCTTACCGACAGCGCCGCGCGGCCTGCCGCAGCCAGTCGACAAAGGCGAACGGAAGCTGCTGCGGGCGGCTGACCACGGTGTAATGGCCGGCGCCGAAGAGGCTCGGCAGATAGGCGCTGCCGGCCTGATCGACGGTCAGGCAATACGGTGAAACGTGTTGCAGGCGGGCCTCGAACAGCGCCTGGCGGGCGTCATCGAGGCCATAGCGGCCGGCGTAGACATCGCAGTCGTTGGGACGACCATCGGACAGCAGCAACAGCAGGCGGTGGTCGACGCGACGCGCCGCCAACAGGGCCGTGGCGTGACGCAAGGCCGCGCCCAGCCGCGTGTAGCGATCCGGTTCGATGCCGGCGATGCGGCGCTGCCCGGCGGCGTCCCAGCGCTCGTCGAAGCGTTTGATGGCGCGGAGCTGCACCTGCGCCGCGCTCTCGCCCGAGAAAGCGTAGAGCGCGAACTCGACGCTGGTGGCGGCCAGCGCGGCGGCCGCCACCAGCGCCGCTTCCTTCTCGACGTCGATGACGCGCGCCTGATCGGCCACCCAGGCGTCGGTCGAGGCGCTGGCGTCGATCAACAGCAGCAAACCGAGCCGGCGCGGCGCCGGCCGCATGAGCTGGTAGACGGCACCGGCCGGCGCGACGCCGGCATGGCGCTCGCTGCGTTCTCGCGTCAGCGCATCGGCATCGATCTCGTCGCCGTCCATCTGGCGCGTCAGCCGCTCGCGGTCCGGCCGCAGCGCGCCCAGGCGCCGGCCGATGTCGCGCATCAGCCCGCCGTGGCGCAGCAGCGTTTCATCGACCCAGGCTTGCGCCCCTTCGGCGGCGCGCGCGACATGCACGCCGGCGGCATTCTCGCGGTAGGCGTCGCGCCGATAATCCCACTCGGGATAGGCGATGCCGCCGAGCTGCGCCACGCCGGCATCCGGCGCTTCGCCGGCCGGCGGCGCGCTGTCGCTGAGCAGCACTTCGCGCACGCGCCCCGGCGTGCGCACCAGGCGCGCCTGGTCGAGTTCCGCCAGCGATTCCGCCGCGCCCTGGGCGTCCTCATCCGGCGCGTGGTCCTCGGGGCGATTGAGCCCGAGCGGATCTTCGACGTGCTTTTGCGGCTCGCTGGTCTGGATCATCCAGAGGCCGGGTTCTGCGTCGTCCTCGTCATCCTGGCTTTCGCGCACGCGTGGGCGCCGCGCCAGTTCGGCGGTGCGCTGCCTTGCGTCGGCTTCATCGCCGGGCCGGGCGGCGGCCGCGCCGCTGCCGGCGCGCGCGGTGGCCGGCGCATCGGGGCACAGGAAGCGGCCGCAGACCGCGTCGGCCAGCCAAGCGTCGTAACGTTGCGTTGCGGTGCCGGTCGTCAGACGCCGGGCTTCCGCCTGCGCCCAGGCGAAGGCGGCACGTGCACTCGGCAGCGCCCGCTCGGGCGCTGCGCCTTCCAGCACGCACGCGTACAGGTTCGCCACTGCCTGCGCCGCACCGCTGGCACGGCGCTGCCGCAGCTTGCCGACGGCGTCGGCACACAGCGCGTCGAGCGCCCGTTTCCAGCCCGGCAACAAGGCGCGCAGCCGGACGTCCGCCGCCGCGGTTTCGGCGACGAGGAAAAGATCGCGCTCGATCGGCGTGCCCAGCTGAGCGAAAGCCGCGCTGCCGCGCTCGCAGCGCAGCGCCTGCAGCAGCGCATAGAGACTGTAGGCGTCGGGCTGCGCGCTGGTGCCAGTGTCGGCCTTGTTGGCGAGCGGCAGGGCCGGCGGCAGGTAGATCGCCGCGCCGTCGTTGCCGGGCAGGATTTCGGTCGCCGCCGCCGCGGTCGGCAGGCGCGACCACAGGCGCCGCGCCAATGGCATCGGCGCCGGCAATTGCGCCGTGCGTATCGGCCAGGCGCGGCCCAGCACCGCTTCGACGAGCATTTCAAGGCGCCCGCGCACGTCGACCAGCAGGGTCTCCGGCGCCGTCTCGGCCGGGCCGCGGCGACGCCGCCAGACGTCGCGCACGGCTACGGTGGCGTGGCGCGCGGCCTCGATCAGCAGTTCTTCCGGTTCGGGCAATGCTTGTCACCCGAAACTGCCGGCGATCAGCGCGTTCATCGTCGCCAGCAGCGCCGGATCATCGGTGAGCGGGGCGGCGATGGCGACTTCGCAGGCGCGCCGCTCGGGAATGCCGGCGGCCATCAGGCGCGCTGCGGCGAGCAGCACGCGCGTGCTCGGCGCTTCGGGCAGACCGCGGTCACGCAAGGGGCGAAGCCTGCCGGCCAGTTCGACCAGTGCCATCGCCAGGCCGCGCGCGATGCCGCTCTCGGCCGCCAGCACGGCGGCTTCGTGCTCGGGCGAGGGAAAGTCGAACAGCAACGCGGCGAAGCGCTGGCGCGTGCTCGGCTTCAGGTCCTTGAGCGCGTGCTGGTAGGCCGGGTTGTAGGAAATCACCAGCAGGAATTCGGGCGCCGCCTCGATCAGCTCGCCGGTTTTTTCCAGCGTCAGCGTGCGCCGATGATCGGTGAGCGGATGGATCACCACGGTGGTGTCCTGGCGCGCTTCCACCACTTCGTCGAGATAGAGGATCGCGCCGGCGCGCACGGCGCGCGTCAGCGGACCGTCCTGCCAGACGGTGTCGTCGCCGTGAATCAGGTAGCGGCCGAGCAGGTCGCTGGCGGTCAGGTCGTCATGGCAGGCGACGCTGACCAGCGGCCGCCCGAGACGCCAGGCCATGTGTTCGACGAAGCGCGTCTTGCCGCAACCGGTCGGCCCCTTGAGCATCACCGGCACGGCCTGGCGGTGACACTCGGTGAACACTTCGATCTCGTCGCCGTGCGCCAGGTAGAACGGCTCGCGGGCGAAGTGGCGGAGCGCGCCGCTGGCATCGCCCTGCGCATCACCGGCCATGCTCAGGCCATGCCGCGCGCCGTCTTCAGCTTCGGCTCTGAGCGAGCGCTGTCACCCTCACTGGCGAACGCCGGCCGGTAGCGGAAGAAGTCCCAGATGAACAGTGCCGCGCCGGTGGCGAACACCGCGCCGGTGGCCAGCAGCATGAGGAAATGCACCTGGATCTTGAGCTGGGTTTCGAGGAAGCCCAGGCCAAGGATGCGCTCCAGGTAGACCTGTCCGAGGCCCGCCGTGGCGAACGACAGCGTCATCCCGAACATGCCCGCCAGCTGCAGCCAGAAGGCCCAGTAGCCGATCGGTCCGCCGGCCGGATTGCGGCGGGGGCCGTTGAACGCCGGCAGCGTGTAGACGATCGCCGCCTCGACGATCATGGCGTAGGCGCCGAAGAAGGCGGCGTGACCATGCATCGGCGTGATCAGGGTGCCGTGCGTCCATTGGTTCACCGCCGGCCAGGTGTGCGCCAGGCCCAGCAGTCCGGCGCCGAACATGGTGAATACCGCGCTGCCGACGGTCCAGTGGATGGCCAGCGTGTTCGGGTGCTGCAGGTTGGAATTGCGCATCGCGCTGTAGGCGTAGATCGCCATGCCGACCAGCGCCACCGGTTCGAGCGCGCTGAAGAAGCCGCCGATGGGCAGCCAGTATTGGGGCACGCCGATCCAGTAGTAGTGGTGCGCGGTGCCGAGCACACCGGCCATGAACACCAGGCCGACGATGACGTACAGCCACTTGTCCATGACCTCGCGGTCGGCGCCGGACAGCCGGATCAGGAGATAGGCGAGGATGCCGCCCTGGATCATCTCCCAGACGCCCTCGACCCACAGGTGGATGGTCCACCAGCGGTAGAAAGTGCCGACCGTGTAGTTGTCGAAGGGAATCAGCGCCGGCAGGTAGAGCAGCGCCGCCAGCCCCAGCCCGGACACCAGCACCAGTTCGGCGGTGGTGAAGCGCCCCGCTCGGCGGATGGTCATGAAGATGTTGTAGAGGAACATCAGCATGACGACGACGATGGTGATCTTGTGCGGCAGCGGCTGCTCGAGCAGCTTGGTGCCGGTGCCGTAGCGGAAGAAGTAGCCGATGACGGCCGTCACCCCCATCACCACCCAGAGTCCCAACTGGATGTAGGCGAGCTTGACGCTGTAGAGCTCGGTGCGCGATTCCTCCGGCACGATCCAGTAGGTGGCGCCCATGAAGCCGGTCAGCACCCACACCACCAGCAGGTTGGTGTGGATGACCTTCATGACGTCGAAGGGCACCAGGTTGATCAACGGATCGGGGCCGAGATACTTTGCCGCCGACAGCAGGCCGAAGGCCACCTGCAGGCCGAAGAGTCCCATGGCCACCGCGAAATACCAGTAAGCGACGGCTTGCGAGCGGTATTTCATGGCGATCCCCTAGCGAACGGTGGCGAGATAGGCGACGAGCTGGTCGATCTGCTGCGGCTTGAGGTCGCGCCCGTAGACATCCGGCATGAACGAGCGGCCGTTGGCGGAGTAGGTCGCCCCCGGTACCAGATGCGCGCTCGGCGTGACGATCGACTCGCGGATGTACCCGGCGGCGTCCTTGGCCTTGCCGCGATAGTCCGGTGCAGCGACGACCTCGCCGGCGCGGGCGACCAGGCCGGCCAGCGACGGTCCGGCCAGATTCACGCCCGGCGAGAGCGAGTGGCAGACCGAACAACCGGGCGTGGCGGCGCGGAACAGCGCCTGGCCTTGGGCAACGGGGTCGGAAGAGGCCGCCTCGGCGGTCGGCGGCGCGCCCGCAGCGGGCACGGTCGTGCCGGTGACGCCCGCCGCCGCTGCCATCGCTGCGGCCACCGGCGCATCGGTGCCGGGAATGGCAGCGCCCGAAACGATGATGGGACGCGGCGGCCAGCCCTGGGTATCGATGCGGCTGATCCAGTCGAGGAAGGCGATGACGTCGTCGATCTCCTGGTCGCTCAGGCTCTGCTGCGGCATGACGCGGCGTACCTTCTGTTCGTCATAGAACCGCGAGGGGTCCTTCATGAAGGCACGCAGATAGTCGGGGCCGCGCTGCTGCGCGATCTTGGTGAGGTCGGGCGCGTAGTAGGCGCCCTCGCCCAGCAGCGTATGGCAGTTGGTGCAGTTGTACTTGTGCCAGACGTCCTTGCCGGCGATGACCTGCGGCGTCAGCTTGTCCTCGTTGGTGAGTGCGGGAAATTGCCGATGGCTGTCCACCGTCATCCAGAGGAAGGCAACAATTACCAGTGCCGTGGAAACGATTGCGAACAGCCGAGCCTGTTGGCGGGTCATGATCGCGCTCCCTCAGACGCCGATGTCGGACCAGTAGCGCACCGCCATCGCCGCGACATAGAGAACGCCGCCGACCAGCGCAACCTCGGCGAAGATCGCCAGCCCTTTCAGGGCCAGGAAGAAACCTCTTTCAACGGATGACGCGGCAGGAGTGTCCATCGAGCGGCCCGGTTCCTTTCTGCATGAACGCGGGTGCTGATGGCAAGTGATGTGCCCTGGCCACGCCCATTCACGGATCGGAAGTGGTGGAATGCGGCCAACAAGGCGGCCGGGAAAGCCGCCTGTGGTCCCCGGGCAAAAGGGCTGCCGGGGATTGCCCGCTGTGCAGCGAACGGCGCAGCCTGAGCGGCTGCGCGCCTGCCGTCCGTCGCAGCGCGGCGGACGGGCAGGCGGGCGCGGTTACTTCTTCGCGGCCATCGTGTAGGTGCCGTCGGCGGCGAACTTGATGTCGGCGTCGATGAACGCGGCCTGGACGTCGCCCGCCAGCATCTTCACCGTGTCGTAGGCTTCGCCCGAGCGCGCGCCGGTGCCGCAGACGAAGACCACCGGCTTGTCCTTCGGCAGCGTCGGCAGCTTCTTCTCGAGTTCGTTCATCGGAATGTTCACCGCGCCCTTGATGGTGCCGGCGGCGAATTCCTTCGGGTCACGCACGTCGACGAGCATCACCGAAGCCGGGTTCTGCTTCCAGACCTGCTCGAAGGAGGCGACCGTCACCGTGCCCTTCTCCTTGCCGGCCACGAGCGATGCGCCCGCCGCCGGTGCGGCCGCCGCCGCGCTTGCCGTCCCCGCACCCGGCGTGCCGGCCATGCCATGCAGCTTTTCCCACTCGGGGTAGCCCGGCGGATAGGTGACGACGTTGGTGTAGCCGAGCGCGCGCGCCTTGGCCGCCGACTTGTCGGACAGCACGCACTCGAGGCCGCCGCAGTAATAGACCAGCAGCGACGCCTTGTCCGCGGGCAGCTTGTCGACGTGCTTGTCGAACTCGGTGTCGGAGATGTTGATCGCCGTCGGGATCATGCCCTTGTCGGCGACGCGCTTCGGACGCGCATCGACGAGCGCGTAGGCCGCCTTTTCGTCCATCAGCTTCTTGAGGTAGGCCGCCGACACGGAGACATGGCCGCCCTTCGCCTTCCAGTCGGGCATGCCTTCCGCGTACACCTTGATGTTCGCGTAGCCGAGTTTCTCCGCTTTGGCGGCGGAGTTGTGGCTCAGCATGCAATCGACGCCGCCGCAGTAGAAAAGCAGCAGCGTCGACTTGTCCGCCGGCAGCTTGTCGACCTGCTTGTCGAACTGGCTGTCGGGGATGTTGACGGCGCCGGGGATGTGGCCCGGGTCGTACTGGCGCGCGGCAGGCCGCGAGTCGATGATCATCACGCCCTTCTGCGGCGGGATGGTCGCCTGCTCGCGCATGAAATCGAAATTCGTCAGCGCCTTGTACCAGCCTTCCTTCGGCTGCACGGCAGCCGTTTCCGCCGCGTGTGCGGCGGTCTGGAAATACAGCGGTGCGGCGCCGAGGCTCGCCAGCAGTGCGGCGAGGATGGTGAGTCTCCTGGCATTCATGGTCTTCCCCCTTCCATGCGGTTAAAGCAACGTGAAGCGCTCGGTGCTCTCGTTGTAGCGCACGAGCGCGTACCAGATCAGCAGCACACCGCCGCTGACCAGCAGCGTCGTCCCCCAGCCGCCGAACAGATCGGGCAGGTAGGCCTGGAAGCCGACACCGGTGATTTCGAAGGTCTCGACGTTGGTCTCGTCGATGGCCGTGAGACCGGATTTCCTGAACAGCGCGCTGGCGATCGAGCCGATCCAGGCGAAGAAGAACATCGCCACCCAGAGCTTGGCGTGGCCCTCGCCCATGCGCCACAGGCTGCCCGAGGCGCAGCCGCCCGCCAGCACCATGCCGATGCCGAACACGAGGCCGCCCGCGAGCGAGCCGATCCAGAAGGTCGGCGGAATGGCGACGTAGGGATCGATGACCTTTTTCTCGAACAGCAGCGCGGCGAGCGGAATGCCGATGGCAAGCGCGAGGATCACGGCCTTGGTCATGTCGCCCTCGGCGGTCATGAAGGGCTCGCGGAAGGCGCGCGCGAAGCACATGCGGGAGCGGTGCATGATGAAGCCGATGGCGAAGCCGGCGAGGACGATCACGGCGCGTGCCGCGAGTTGCGCGTCCCCGGAGCGGTACCAGCTGGCGGCCCAGAGCAGCACGATCACGACCATCGCCAGGCCAAGCAGCGGAAAGCGCTGCGTCAGCGATTCCGGCAGCGCGATCGTCGGCGGCGGCGCGCGGCCCCACTCGACGTTCTCGAAGGTCCACAGCAGCAGCTTCAGGCCGAGCACGGCGCCGACGAGCAGCCCGGCCCACATGGCCCAGCCGGCCGGCGAGGAATGCAGCACCGGGTTGAAGAAGCCGCCGGTGGTGCAGCCGCCGGCGAGCGCCGCGCCGGTGCCCATCAGCGCGCCGCCGATCGCGGCCCACAGGTATTCCTGCGGCGGCGGACGGTTGGGCGAGAACTGGCCGGAGAGCAGCGCGGCGGTGAAGGCGCCGAGCACCAGCAGGATGTTCATCAGCGACATGCGGTGCATCAGCCAGCCGTCGAGTTCCTGCGGCACGCCGAGCAAGGGGCCGAGGCCGATGGCGTTGTTGAACCAGTCGCCCCAGAACTTGACGCCGCCGAACACGCCCCAGAACAGGCCGTTGACCATCAGGCCGACGATCACGAGCACCAGCAGCAGCGCGCCCGCGAACGGCGACCATTCCTCGACGAAGATGCGCCGGTAGTCGGCCTTGAAGCCGGCGGCGGCGCCCGTTTCACCACTCATGCATCACCTCCCCAGCGACGGACGGCGCCAGGGCGCCGTCCCAGACATGAACGGCCTCAGCTGCAGGAGGCCGGGGCGTCGCCGTCCTTGGCGCCGCGCTGCAGGAAGAAGCTGATGTCTGCCGCCAGTTCGGCGTCGGGCACGTCGGCGAACTTCTCGGCCGCCTTGTTGGCCGACTTGATGCTGGCGCGGTAGGCCTTGCTGACGTATTGCGAGACCGTGTCCTTGCCCTTGGCGTGCTTGTCCGCCTTCATGTAGGCGGCCCAGTCGGCCTTGGTCTTCGAGCTCGGGTTGATCGAGCCGATCGGGCTGGCGACGTGGCAGGACGTGCACACGCTGCGGTAGTAGACGCGGCCGCGCTTCCAGTCGGCGTCGTAGGCCTGGGCCGACAGCGAGACGGCGGCAATGCCGGCGGCGATGAGTGCGTGGACGGTTTTCATGGTTATGCTCCTGTCAAATTGAACGGGCGGATGTTAATCGACTTCTTCCCAGCCGGTGACCATCGCCTTGATGTGCGACGTCGGCGTATGGCCGGCCGTGGTGAGGTAGAGGTGCGCGATCAGGAAGATCAGCATCAGGTAGGCGCCGAGCGCGTGTCCCGTCGCCACCCATTGCAGCGACAGGTCGGCCAGACCCCAGGCGCCCCAGCTGCCGTAGAACAGGTAGAGCCAGCCGGTCACCCAAAGCAGCGGCGAGATGAACAGCAGCACGCCGAGGTAGGCCAGGCGCTGCAGCGGGTTGTGCTTGCGCAGCTGCGTCTGGCGGAAGGGATGCGGCGCGTCCTTGAATATCCCGAGCAGGTAGTAGTTCATCATCGCCACCACCTTTTCCGTGGTCGGGATGTACTGGCGCCATTCGCCCGTCGTCAGGTGCCAGAAGATCGCGAACACCCAGAGCGTCACCAGCGACCAGGCGGCGAGGGTGTGGTAGTCGACGGCCTTCTCGAAGCCGAAGTTGGAGAAGCTGCCGTGGATCTCGAAGCCGGTGACCATCAGGAAGATGATCAGCGCGGCCTGGGACCAGTGCCAGAAGCGCTCGAAGCGCTTGAAGATGTAGATGCGTTCGGCCATGATCATTCTCCTTGCTTGCGGCGGGCGGCGAAGATGCGCAGCGCCCCGTGACCGAGCGAGCCGAGCAGCGTCAGCAGCGCGATCCCCCAGCCGGCCTGATCCATCAGCGCGATGCTGTCGCGCCCCGGCAGATAGACGCCGTCGATGCCGGCGAGGCGTCCTTCCTTGCTGTGGCACTCGACGCAGCCGAGCGCCTTCTCCTTCGGCGCCACCATGTGGGTGATCGGCCAGGACATTTCGGTCTTGATGAAATCGACCTTGCCCGAGAAGGGTGCGCCCGAGACCTTCATGCCGGACTCGATGGCCTTCTCCCAACCGAAGTTCTTCCAGTAGGCGGTGTCGTCGTTGCCGGCGGTATGCGGCGTGACCAGCGTCCGGTTGACCGGGTCGTAAGGTTGCGAACCGCGGAAGACCTTCAGCGGCCAGATCATCGACTTGCCGTCCTCGGCGCTGCCGCCGAGCTTGTTGATGCGCGTAACGCCTTCGGACTTGTCGACCTTGTCGCCGAGCAGCGTGTAGGTGACCTCGCCGTTGAACCAGGCGTACTCGGGCTTGACGTTCTCGCCGAGGACGAAGTCGCCCTTCTTCGAGTCGTAGATGACGCGGCCCTTGTCGTCCTTGACCAGCATCGGCTTGCCGTCCTTGCCCATCTTGCCGGCCGTCGACCAGTCCCAGACCGTCTTGGTCGCCACGCCGCCGCGCGCGACCGCGGGGATGTGGCAGGTCTGGCAGGCAACCTTGTTGGCATGCAGGTTCAGGCGCTCGGCCTGCCTCGCCTTCTCGTGCGGCGCCTTGCCGTGGCAATTGACGCAGGTCGCGGGATTGCGGGCGTCGGGGCTGCCGCGCAGGTGCGCGCCCTTCTCGTCCTTGGCCGTCGGCGTGTAGCGGCTACCTGCGACGTCGTGGCTCGAGCTCTTGTGGCAGGTGCCGCAGGTGAAGTCGAGCCCCTCGGCATCCATGTGCACGTCGAGCTCCTTGTTCGGCGCCGCCAGCGAGCTGTCCATGTCGCCGTGCTTGACGCCGTCTCCGCCGCCGCCGAAGAAGTGGCAGGCGCCGCAAGTGTCGCGGCTGGTCTTGCCGACCTTCTGCGCGACCCTGGCGAGGTCGATGCCCTTGACGATCTTGCCGGAGCCCGGCGGCAGTTCGACGTCGGTCACCGGCGGGTTGCCGGCGAGTCCCGGCGGCTTCCTGTAGTCGCCCGTCGTGTCGTGGCAGACGAGGCAATCGACGTTCTCTTCGCTCGTGAAGTCGAAGTTCGCATCCTTCCAGCCATAGCCGACGTGGCAGCTGGTGCAGAACGGGAAGTTGGACGGGATGGAAATGCAGAAGTTGTTGAGGACGTTCTTCTTGCCCAGCTTCTGGTTGTTTTCGGGATTCAGGAACTCCCATTTCCAGTGCTTGGTGCGGTGGATCTGGCCGGCCGCCTCGGTGTGGCAGGTCAGGCAGGCCTTGGTCACCTCGGGCCCGGAACTGAAGGTCCGCTGCAGTTCCTTGAACTTCGTGTGGTCGGCGGTCGTCGTCAGCTTGACCGGCTTCGGTTCGGGCGGTGCATCCTGCGCCATCGCGGCGCTACCGAACCACGCAGCGACACCCGTCGCCAGCGCGATACCCATAAGACGTTGCATGATGCGGTCCTCCCCTTAAGACGCTTATGAACGTATAACGATATTAGTACATGCTTGTATTCCGGTCGACTTCTTGACGCGTGTCAAAGCGCAGGCGGCATAAGCGCGGACGCGAACAGTGGGGGCCGGCCCCCCTGCTTATAGTCGGGACATCGAAGCAGCAACGGAGGCAACCATGTTGCGACTCGAACTCGACGAGCGCGAGCACGAAATGCTCGCCGAAGCGTTACGCAGCTACCTTTCCGACCTGCGCACCGAAGTCGGCCACACCGACCGCCTCGCTTACCGCAAGCGGCTCAAGGCCCAGGAACACCTGCTGAAGTCGATACTCGACAAGGTCGAACACAGCGAGATGGCCGCCTGAGGGGCCATCGCAGGACCTCGACCGGCGCATGCCGCAGCGTGTGCGTCGGCGCGCGGAAGCGCAGGGGGAGTCGCAGCAGAATGACCATGGGCAGGAATGCCCTGCTGGGCTGGCCACCTTCCACCGCCAGGGCAGCGGATGATCGGATCGGTCAATGGCGAATCTCCCTTCGCAGTGGAACCGGCGGACGCTGCAGGCGGTCCTGGCCGAGCGCGCGCGCGCGGACGGCGCCTCGCTTGCCGATACCGCGGCCGCCGCTTGGTGGCGCATCGCCCGGACCCTTGCACCGGTGATCGGGGAATTGGGCGTCGTCGCGCTCTTCGACCGCAGCCTGCACTTGGCTGAAATCGAGTTTCCTTGGTTGTCGACGGCCCCGAGCGGGGCGGGGATCGAATCCTCGGCGGCGCGCCTGCGGCTATGCCTCGCGGCGCGCGAGGACGCGGACCCGGACGGCGTGGCGGCGGCAGGCAGCGCCCAGCTTTCCATTTTTGCGGAACTGCTCACCCTGCTGATCGGCCAGTCATTGGGCGAACGCCTGTTGCAACCCGCCTGGCCCGGCCCCGCCGGTTCGGCAGCGATGGAGACTGAACCATGACCGCGAGAGTGAGCATCCGGCTGCTTGCCACGGGCCTGCCCGGACTCGACACGATCCTCGGCGGCGGCCTGCCGGAATTTTCCTTCAGCCTCATCGCCGGTCCGCCGGGATCGGGCAAGACCACCCTGGCGCACCAGATCATGTTCGCGCACATCGGCCGGCCCGGGCAGCGGGCGCTCTATTTCACGACGCTCGGCGAGCCGGCGGTGAAACTGCTGCGCTATCAGCAGCAGTTCAGCTTTTTCGAGGTGGACAGGGTCGGCACGGCGATCCGCTTCGTCAACCTTGCCGACGATTCCGCCGCCGGCGACTACGGCGGCGTGCTCGAGCGCATCAAGGCCGAGGTCGCCGCCTTTTCGCCGAGCATGATCTTCGTCGATTCGTTCCGCTCGCTGTTCGACGACGCGCAATTCCGGCCGGCGGCGGCCAGCACGCTGCCGCACTTCGTCCAGCAACTGGGCATACAGATGGCGAGCTGGCAGGCCACCACCTTCCTGATCAGCCACTTTCCCGCCGGAAGCGATTTCACGAACCCGATATTCTCCGTCGCCGACGGCGTGATCCTCCTGTCGCAGGACATCGACCGAAACTCGATGGTGCGCAAGGTGCAGGTGCTGAAGATGCGCGGCCTGGCGACGAGTCCCGGCCTGCATACCTTCCGCATCACCGACTCGGGGCTCGACGTCTTTCCGGCGGCGCTGATCGGCGAGTCGGTCAGCGCGACAGCCGCGTCCCGGCTCCGTCCTCTCTCCGGCGCGCGGATGTCGATCGGCGTGCCGCGGCTCGACGACATGCTCGGCGGCGGCCTGCCGTCAGGCTACTCAGTGCTCGTCGCCGGACCGTCCGGCTCCGGCAAGACCGTTCTGGCGCGGACCTTTCTCGAGGAAGGCGTGCGGCGCGGCGAGCCCGGCATCCTGGTGGCCTTCGAACAGACGCCGAGCCTGTCGCTCAACCGCAGCATCGACGAGCTGATCAAGGCGGGCAAGATCGGCCTGATCAACCTGCGCAGCCTCGACCTCTCGATCGACGAGGTCGTGCATGCCCTCAACCAGATGATCGTCCGCCTGCAGGCCAGGCGGGTCGTGATCGATTCCCTGTCGGGCTTCGAGCTCTCGGTCGCGCCGACCTTCCGCAACGACTTTCGCGAATCCCTGTTTCGCATGGTCACCGTGCTTGCCGCCACCGGCGTCACCGTGCTGCTGACCTGCGAACTCGAAGACCGCTATTCCGATTTGCGCTTCAGTCCCTACGGGTCGGCCTTTCTCACCGACGCCATCATCGTCCAGCGCTACATCGAGGTGGAGAGCGAACTGAAGCGCGTCATCGCCGTCGTCAAGGTACGCGCCAGCGACCACAGCAAGGAGCTGCGCGAATTCACCATCGCCGACGACGGCATCGTCATCGGCGATGCGCTGCGCAGCTTCGAGGGCCTGCTCGGCGGCCGGCCCTCGCGTGCAGCGGGGTACCGTCGTCCTCAACGCGATGAATCCTGAACGGCGCAGGAGAAGGCACCTGTGGGCCCTCGCGCTCGCGAAGGGAAGGCCCGGCCTCGCGCCCGGCATGGCGTTGCTGCGGCGGAGCGCGGCGGCGACGGCGCACGCCTTGCGCGTGAGGCATGGGGGAAGGCTCTACCGGTGGCCCGGTTCGCGCCGGACGGCGGCAACCGCGGGCGGCGAGCCGCCCTCCGTCCCTCCGGCCTCGCGTGACCGCGAGACGACGCGGGCGCTGACCCACGACGTCCTGCGCCAGGATCGCGCCATGCTGCGCAACGAGGCCGCCTTCGTGCGCAGCCTGCGCGAAGAATCCGAAGGGCTGCATGAGGATGCGGTGCGCACCCTCGAGGATGCGAAGCGGGTCCGCTCGGCCGTGGACCGGCTGCCGATGGTGCAGCTGCGCGAAGCCAACGAACAACTGGTCCTGGCGACGGTCGCGGCGCAGGAGGCCCACGACGCCGCCGTGCGCGAAGGCATGCAAATGGCCTACATGGCGAAGCACGACGCGCTCACCGGGCTGCCCAACCGGACGTTGCTGAGCGACCGTCTCGCACAGGCGATGGTCCTGGCCCGGCGCCACCGCAAGAAGGCGGCCGTCATGTTCATCGACCTCGACCACTTCAAGCGCATCAACGACACGCTCGGGCACGAGGTCGGCGACCAGCTGCTGCGCGCGGTCTCCGGCCGCCTGCTGGCGTGCGTGCGCCATTCGGATACGGTGAGCCGGCAGGGCGGCGACGAGTTCGTCGTGCTGCTGTCGGAAGTCGACGATGCAGACGCGGCGACCGTCCTGGCCGAGAAGGCGATCCGCACGATGGCCGAGCCTGTGGAAGTGGGCGGCAACGTGTTGCACGTCACCCTGAGCATCGGCATCAGCATCTTTCCGGACGACGGCGAGGACGAGGATTCGCTGATGAAAAGCGCCGACGTCGCGATGTACGCGGCCAAGCAGGCCGGACGCAACCGGTACCGATGCTTCGCGCCGGCCATGAACCAGGAGGCAGCGGAGCGGCAGCAGTTCGAGGCGGCATTGGGACAGGCACTCGACCGGCACGAGTTCGTCGTGCACTACCAGCCGGACGTCAGCCTGGCGAGCGGGGCGACCCTGGGCGCCGAGGCCCTTGTACGCTGGTGGCATCCCGAGCACGGACTGATCCTGCCGGACCGTTTCATCGCCATCGCCGAGGAGTGCGGCCTGATCGTTCCCATCGGGGAAGCGGTGCTGCGCGAGACCTTCCGGCAGATGCGATCCTGGCTCGATGCCGGCGTGGACGTCGGGCGCATGGCCGTGAACATCTCTGCCGGCGAACTGCGCTCCAAGCACTTTCTCAAGAACGTGCGCTCGATCGCCGAGGAATTCGGCGTCGATCCGCAACGCCTCGAATTCGAGTTCACCGAAAGCGTGCTGATGCGCGATACCGAGCTGTCGGTGTCGCGCCTGCGCGCGCTCAAGGCCTTGGGATTCAACATCTCCATCGACCACTTCGGCACCGGCTATTCGAGCCTCAGCTACCTGCGGCATTTTCCGATCGATACCCTGAAGATCGACCAGTCGTTCGTGCACGACATGGAGACCGACGGTGACGCCACCATCGCCGGGGCCATCATCGCGCTGGGCAAGAGCCTCCACTATCGGGTCGTCGCCGACGGCGTCGAGACGCAGCAGCAACGCGAACTCCTTCAGTCCCGCGGCTGCGAGGAAGGGCAGGGCCATCTGTTCAGCCGGCCGGTGGCGGCCGATGCCTTCGCCCGCCACTGACCGCCTAGAGCTCGACCTGCGTGCCGAGTTCGACGACGCGGTTGGTCGGGATCTTGAAGAAGGCCGTCGCCGTCTCGGCGTTGCGGAACATCCAGGTGAACAGCACCTGGCGCCAGCGCGCCATGCCCGAGGCGCGCGACTGGGGCACGAGGGTTTCGCGGCCGAGGAAGAACGAGGTCAGCATCATCTCGAACTTCAGGCCCTGCGCCTCGCAAAGATCCAGCGCGCGCGGCACGTCCGGATCGTCCTTGAAGCCGTAGCGCACGCGCACGCGGAAGAAGCCCTGGCTCAGGTCGTCGACGCGCACGCGCTCGTCTTCGGGCACGTGCGGCACGTCTTCCATCATCACGTTCAGCAGCACGACGCGCTCGTGCAGCACCTTGTTGTGATACAGGTTGTGCAGCATCGCGCGCGGCACGCCGTCCGGGTCGGGCGTCATGAAGACGCCGGTGCCCTCGACGCGCAGCGGCCCGCCGGTACTCAGGCTGGCCAGGAAGGCGTCGAGCGGCATCGCGTCCTGCTTGAGCTTGGCGTAGAGCATCCCGCGGCCGCGCTTCCAGGTCGCCAGCAGCGTGAAGATGCCGACGCCGAGCACCAGCGGGAACCAGCCACCGTCGAAGACCTTGATGACGTTCGCCGAGAAGAAGGCGAAGTCGACGACGATGAAGAACACCAGGAACACGGCGGCGCGCGTCCAGCTCCACTTCCACAGCGCGCGCACGACGACGAAGGCGAGGATGGTGTCGATCATCATGGTCAGCGTGACGGCGATGCCGTAGGCCGAGGCGAGGTTCGACGACGAGCGGAAGCCGAGCACGAGGACGATCACCGCCAGCAGCAGCAGCCAGTTGATGTTGGGGACGTAGATCTGGCCCTTCTGGCGCGCCGAGGTGAAGCGGATGTGAATGCGCGGGCAGTAGCCGAGCTGCATCGCCTGGCTGGTCAGCGAGAACGCGCCCGAGATCACCGCCTGCGAGGCGATGATCGTCGCCGCCGTCGCCAGCGCCACCATCGGCAGCAGCAACGCGTCGTCGGGGACGAGCAGGAAGAACGGGTTGCGCACGGCCGTCGGGTCCTCGAGGATCAGCGCGCCCTGGCCGAGATAGTTGAGGTACAGCAGCGGGAAGACGTAGCCGAACCAGGCGTACTTGATCGGCCGGCGGCCGAAGTGGCCCATGTCGGCATACAGCGCCTCGCCGCCGGTGATCGCCAGGACCACGGCGCCGAGCGCCAGGAAGCCGAAGCCCCGGTGTTCGAGGAAGAACTCGACCGCGTACCAGGGGTTGACGGCCGTCAGCACGGACGGGTGCTTGAGGATGCCGAAGACGCCGAGCGCGCCGAGCGCCGCGAACCAGAACAGCATCACCGGACCGAAAAGCGCGGCGACGGCGCCGGTGCCCTTGCGCTGGATGACGAACAGGCCGATCAGGATGCCGAGCGCGATCGGGATCACGTAGGGCTTGAGCGCCGGCATGGCGATTTCCAGGCCCTCGACGGCCGCCATCACCGACATCGCCGGCGTGATCACCGCGTCGCCGTAGAACAGGGCCGCGCCGAAGATGCCGAGCGCGGAGAGCAGCCACATCAGGCGCGGATTGGCGTCGGCCTTGCGCAGCGCCAGCGCGGTCAGCGCCATGATGCCGCCCTCGCCCTTGTTGTCGGCGCGCGTGATGAAAAGCACGTATTTGAGCGAGACGGCGATGGTCATCGCCCAGAACACCAGCGACAGGATGCCGAGGACGTTCTCGGGCGTCACCGGCACCGGGTGGTGGATGCCGCCGAAAACCTCACGAATCGTATAAAGGGGGCTGGTGCCGATGTCGCCGTAGACGACGCCCATGGCGGCGACCGAAGCCGCCGCGAGTCCCGTCTTCGCGTGGTGCGCGCTCCCTGCTTCCTCGCGCATACCGCTCTCCCGCGTCTGTTCTTGCTGGTCAGCCTGCGATGCGCAGGCCAGTCTTCTTTAGGATGCGGCTGCTGTAGAGGACGTCGTGGCGACGACAGGCATCGCCCAGCATTTCCAGGATCAGCGCAATCCGTTCTTCGACTCCGGTGCGATTGCTGCTGTGCACCATCGCAAACAGATTATAGGGCCAATCGGGAAGCCGTCGCGGACGGCGATAACAATGGGTGACGAAGTCCAGCGCGCCGACGGCGGCGCCCAGTTCGTCGATGCGCGCGTCGTCGACGTCCCAGACGGTCATGCCGTTGGCGGCGTAGCCGAGTGCATAGTGGTTGGGCACGGCGCCGATTCGGCGGATGGCGCCGTCGGCGAGCATGCGCCGCAGGCGCAGTTGCACCTCGGCCGCGGTGATGCCGAGTTCGTCGCCGAGGGCCGCGTAGGGCCGGGGCACCAGCGGCAGCCCGGCCTGCGTGGCGACGATCAGGCGGCGGTCGAGTTCGTCCATCACGCCTGCAGCTTCATCTCGACGAAATACTCGCGCTCCTTCGGGAACGCGAAGACTTCAAGTCCGGTCAGCGCCTCGATGCGGCTGATGGCGTCCGCGATGCCCTCGGACGTTTCCGTGGCGAGCACGAACCACATGTTGAGCGCGTGCTCGCGGCGGTAGTTGTGCGCGACCTCGGGCAGGCTGTTCACCAGCTCCGCGACGCGATCGAAATCGGCCTCGGGCACCCGCAGCGCCGCCAGCACGAAGGCGCCGCCGAGGCGCTCGACCTGGAACATCGGCCCGAAGCGCGTCAGCACGCGGGCGCCGAGCATGCGGTGCAGGCGCGCCAGGAGCTCGGGCTCGCCGATGCCGAGCGCGTCGGCCACCTGGCGGTAGGGCTCGTCGACGAGAGGAAAGCCGCCCTGCAGCGCGTTGATGATGCTGCGGTCGATGGCGTCGAGCGCGGCGGCCTCAGGCGGCGATCGCATGCGATGTCGGGAAGTAGCGCGCACCGCACTGCTTGAAGCGGCGCGTGCTGAACAAGGGCTCGCCGCGATGTCCGGCGACCTGGGACAACCGCTCGACCACCGGCGCCACCTCGGCGCGCGAACGGCCATGCACCATGCAGAACAGGTTGTAGCGCCACTCGGGTTCGTGGCGCCAGCGCCGATAGCAAAGCGTGACGCCCGGCTCGCGCGCGAGCCGCGCGCCGACCTCGGCCACCTCGTCGTCCGGCACGTCGAACACCACCATGGCGTTCGCCCGGTAGCCGAGTTCGTGGTGGCGCACGACGACGCCGAAGCGCTTGACCATGCCTTCGTCGAGCCAGGCATCGATGCGCGCGATCACGTGGTCCTCGCGGCTGCCGGTCTCGCGGGCGATGTGCTGGAACGGTCGCGCCACCAGCGGCAGGCCCGGCTGCAGCGACGCCATCAGCAGGCGTTCGCCGGCGTCGGGCGCGCGGACCGGCGCGCGACACTTCGCCGCGGGCCGCTTGGCGCCGCCGCAAAGGTCGAAGCCGAGGTCGATATGGAACTCGTCGACCAGTGGCATCGATATCACCGCGCAACCGGTGCTGTCCGCGATCTCGTCGAGCGTGCAGGCGAGCGTCGCCTCGTCGGCGGCGGTGACGACGAACCAAAGGTTGTAATGGTGCTCGCGCTCGTAGTTGTGGTTGACCTCCGGCCGGGCGCTGACGATGGCGGCGACGTCGTCGAGCCGCCCCGGCGGCGCCGAGAGCGCCGCCAGCGTGCTGGCGCCGACGCGGCGCGGCGCGAACACCGGGCCGACGCGGCTGACGACGCCCTGCTCGCGCAGCGCGCCGAGTACCGAGATCACCGTCGCTTCGTCGCTGCCGAGTTCAGCCGCGATGGCGGCGAACGGCGCCGGCACGAGCGGGAAGCCGCGCTGCCATTCGTTGAGCAGGCGGAACTCGAGCGGGGTGTAGGTCGCGTTCATGTCAGAAGCCGGTCCTCGCCGCGCGCGGCGTGAAGAAGATGCCGGAGGGCGCCGTCGCCGGCAGCGTCTTCAGCAGCGCGAAGCTCTGCGTGTCGTAGATGGCGACGCGGTTGTCGTCGCGTGCCGAGATCCAGACGTTCTCGCCGCGCGGCGTGAACTCCATGTGCAGCACGGCCTTGCCTGGCGCCAGCGTCTTCACGACCTCGCCGCTCGGCGTATCGATCACCTGCACCCAGCCGTTGTCGGGGAAGGCGAAGTTGACCCATACCTGGCGGCCGTCCGGGCGCGCGATGACGAACACCGGCTGGCCCTTGACCGGAATGCGGCGCACCTCCTGCCAGTTCTTCGTATCGACGACCAGCACCTCGTGGCGGCCGATCGCCGGCAGGTAGGCCTTGCCGCCGGCCACCGCCCAGCCGCGCAGGTGCGGCATCTTGAACACCGGCAGCTTCTCCTGCCCGCGGCCGTAGCCCGAAAGGATCTTGCGGGCGCCCCGCTCCTCGCGCCAGGTGTCGAGCAGCGCGATGCCGTCCTCGCCGAACAGACCCGCCATGTAATGGCGGCCATCGGGGGTGACGAGGCCGTCGTAGGGCTGGTTGCCGGCCGGATAGCGCGTCGTCTTCGGGTTGCGCGCATCGCTGAAGTCGGTGACCCGGATCTCGCCGGCATCGAACAGCGCATAGCCGAAGCGCTGGCCCGGCATGTCGGCCAGGCCGACGACCTTCGAGCGCTTGCCCTCGCTGCCGTAGCTCGCCGGCACGTCGGCGACCAGCTCCAGCGTCTCGGCGTCGAAGGCCTTGATGCCGCCCGGCTCGTAGTTCTGCGCCACGACGAGGCGCCCGTCCTGCGACACGGCGCCGCCGATGCTGTTGCCGGCCTGGACGATGCGCTTCGCGATCGTCTGCGTCAGCAGGTCCACCTTGGTCAGCCCGCCGTCACGGCCGAAGACGTAGGCGTAGCGTGCGTCGCGGGAAAATACCGCCGAGGCGTGCGAAAGGTCGCCCAGGCCCTCGACGCGGCCGATGACTTCGCGCGCCGACGTGTCGACCACCGCGACGCTGCCGCTGGCGCGCTCGATGACGATGCCGAGGTCGCCCGTTCCGCGCAGCGGCGCCTGGGCGCAGGCGCCGAGCAGAAGGGCCAGCAGAACGAGCAGCGCACGCATCAGCGCGTCTCCTCGGGAAAGCCTTCGATCAGGCGCTGCACGATCCACTCGGCGTCCTGTTCGCTGATGATGGTCTTCCACGGCGGCATCGCCGTGCCCGGCCGGCCGTTGACCACCGTGGCGACGAGCGAGTCGACCGGCTTGTCGCGCAGGGCCTGCGGCGTCAGCGGCGTGCCGAGCCCGCCGGTGAGCTGCATGCCGTGGCAGGAGCCGCAATCCTGGCGTACGAGGCGCACCAGCTCGCGCGTGTCGGACGCGGCGTGCGCGCCGAAGGCGGCGATTGCCAATGCGACTGGAAGGGCCGTTTTCATGTGCGCAGGATGGCGACGCCCGGGGGACGTTGCATTGATTCCGGTCAACCGCTCAGTCTTCGACGATGACGACGCCGCGCATCTCGGGATGCGGTCCGCACGAATAGGGATGCGTGCCCGGCACATCGAACGCGCGCTGCCAGGATTCGCCCGGGAACAAGCGCTCCGACTCGCCGGTCGGCAACAGGATCGAGTGGCTGGTGCGCTTCTCGTGGTTCGTCCAGCGCACCGTCGCGCCGCGCTTGACGGCGACCTCGACCGGATCGAACTTGTAGTCGCGGATCGCGACGTCGACGACCTGCGCCTGCGCGCAGGCGGCGAAAAAAAACGGCAACATGCGAGGGAGGCGCATGCTGCCGTTCCGAGCGGTTGGAGGAGACTCGGAGATGAAACGCTTACTTCGCCGCCGTGACGTCGCCCTTGGCGTCGATGCCCAGCGTGTAGCCGAGCGAGACGTGGTGATAGCGGCCATGCGTATGGTCGTCGTGGATGGCGAAGCCGAAGTTGTAGAGCTTGCCCGACGCCAGCGCGATGTCGCCGTCGCCGCCGCCGGCCAGCTTGCGCGTGAAGGTGACGACCCATTCGTCGCCCTTCTTCTCGCCCTTCGCCTCGACCAGCGCCTTGCCGCCGTCCTGCACGCGCTTGTCGGCGACGTAACCGTCGTGGCCCTTGTTGGTCTTGCTGGTCCATTGCAGCAGGTCGTAGAACTTGCTCGAAGCGTTGCCGCCCTGGACGTACTTGGTCTTCTTGTCGTCCTTGACGTCGGGCATGGTGCGCGCGTCCTGGTGGCAGGTTTCCCAGCAGCCGGAGAGGTTGGCGCGCTCGATCTTGTTGTCCTCGAGCATGAACGCCAGCTTCACGGCATTGTCCGCATCCATCTTCGCGGCGCCGCCGGCCGGCTGCTTCCAGCTGAAGCGCAGGTAGAGGTTGGTGCCGTCGTTGGCGGCCTGGACGCTGACGGGAATCGCCGCGGCCTTGCCCTTGATGACGTTCGGCTCGATCTTCTGGCCGGTCACCATCTTCTTGCCCATGTCGGCGACTTCTTCCTCATGGCAGGCGGTGCACGATTCGCCCTTTTTCATGCCCTTGGCGCCGCCGTGCTCGGTGCCCTTGGTGATCCATTCGATCGGCGAGGCGCCCGGATAGAAGACGGTGATCTTCTTCGCCGGCACCTTGCCCCAGTCGGGTGCCGCGGCGAGCGCTTGGCCCGCCATGGCGGAGAGGGCGACGGCGACGGTGGCGGCGGTCAGATTGCGTTGCATGATGAGCTCCTGTTGTTCGAGAAAACCTCCGGGGGACGAGCCCCCGGAGCAAGGCCTGACACCTTCCGAATCAATAAATGTCGTGCTGCGTGTTGTAGACGTTGAACTTGCCGGTCGGCGTGATCATCTTCGGATCGGTGATCACCTTCTTCACGGCCAGCGTCTTGTCGTCATACACGACGATCGCCGACTGGTCCGTCTTGCCGCCCCACAGCGAGATCCACACTTCCGAGCCGTCGGCGCTGTACTCCGGATGCACCGCACGCTTGATCGCCTTGGTCGCGGGCAGGCCGGAGTCCTTGGCGACGTTGATGGTCTTCTTCGGCTTCGACAGGTCGGCCATGTCCCACACAACCACGGATTCGGCGATTTCCTTCTCCGGGTTCTGCGGCGCGTCGGCCCACAGGTGCTTGGACTTCGGGTGCGTCTTGACGAACAGGTTGCCCGGCACGTGCTTCACTTCCTGCACGACCTTCCAGTTCTTGTCCTTGTACTTGGCGAACTTCTTGTCGTCCGAGGCGGTGCTGATCAGCGTCACGACGTCGGCGCCGAGGTGGCCCGTCGCCCAGACCGGACCGTACTGCGGATGCACGAAGTTGGCACCGCGGCCCGGATGCGGGATCTTGGCGGTATTGACCAGGGCGGCGAGCTTGCCGAGCTTGGTGTCGACGACGGCGATCTTGTTCGAGGCGTTCGCCGCGACCAGGAAGTAGCGCTTGGAAGCGTCCCAGCCGCCGTCATGCAGGAACTTGGCGGACTCGATGGTGGTGGTCTTCAGGTTCTTGATGTCGCTGTAGTCCACCAGCAGGATCTGGCCGGTTTCCTTGATGTTGACGACCCACTCCGGCTTGATCTCGGACGAAACGATCGAGGCAACGCGCGGCTCGGGGTGGTATTCGCCATCCACGGTCATGCCGCGGGTGGAGACCACCTTGAGCGGCTTCAGCGTGTCGCCGTCCATGATGACGTACTGGGGCGGCCAGTAGGAGCCGGCGATGGCGTACTTGTCGTCGTAGCCCTTGAACTTGGAGGTGTCGACCGAGCGCGCATCGAAACCGATCTTGAGTTCGGCGACGACGGCGGGCTTCTCCATCCACAGGTCGATCAGCGACAGGCGGCCGTCGCGGCCGATCACGTACACGTAGCGGCCGGACTTCGACAGGCGCGAGATGTGCACGGCGTAGCCGGTCTTGACGATGCTGCGGATTTCCTTGGTGTCGCCGTCGATCAGGGCAACCTCGCCGGTGTCGCGCAGCGTCACCGAGAACATGTTCTTGAGGTTGTACTTGTTCATCTGCTTGGTCGGACGATCCTTGACCGGCACGATGACCTTCCAGGAATCCATCGTTTCCTTGAAGCTGTACTCGGGGGGCACATCCGGGGTGTTCTGGATGTACTTCGCCATCAGGCTGATTTCTTCCTTGGTCAGGATGTCGTCGAAGTTCACCATGCCGCCTTCGGTGCCGTAACCGATGATCTTCTCGAGACGGTTCTGGCCGAGCTTGAGCGTGCCGCCTTCCTGCATCGAGCCGTCGGGCAGCTTCTTGCTCCAGTGCGGCTCGAGGTTCTTGCCCGTGGCGCCCTTGCGCAGCACGCCGTGGCAGCCGGCGCAACGCTCGAAGTAGATCTTCTTCGCGGTGGCCTTCTCTTCCGCCGTCATCGACGGCGCCGCATTCTGCGCCGACGCGACGTTGAACAGGCCCATCATGGCGACCGGCAGCGCCGCCGCCTTAAGAACGTTCGACAACATCTTTCGTGATTTCATTTATTCCCCCCATGGATTGACAGACGTGCTGCTTAGCGTGTCGAAGCAGGCGCCGAATACCCATGCCAGCTTCCTAGACGAGGCGGACTTTGCGCGTATCGAATAGGGGCTTCCTTGATTCGCATCAACCGCCCGAACGCCCGCCAACATTAGGAATTTCTGTAATACTTGCGTCAGAGAATCCATCCGCCGCGGCGGGACATCGGGGAGCAAATCAAAAATGCAGGGCAAGGTTTATCTCGTCGGCGGCGGTCCGGGCGACCCGGAACTGCTGACGCTCAAGGCGGCGCGCCTCATCGGCGCCGCCGACGCCATCGTCTACGACCACCTCGTCGGCGCCGGCATCATGGAGCTCGCGCGCGCCGACGCGGAGCGCATCTACGTCGGCAAGGAAGCGGGCAAGCACACGCTGCCGCAGGACCAGATCAACACGCTGCTGGTGAAGCTCGCGCGCGAAGGCAAGAACGTCGTGCGCCTCAAGGGCGGCGATCCTTTCATCTTCGGCCGCGGCGGCGAGGAGATCGAGGAACTCATCGACGCCGGCATCGCGTTCGAGGTGGTGCCCGGCGTCACCGCCGCATCCGGCATGTCGTCCTACGCCGGCATTCCGCTCACGCACCGCGCGCACGCACAGTCGCTGGTGTTCGCCACCGGCCACCTCAAGGACGGCACGGTGCACCTCGACTGGGAGGCGCTGGCACGCCCGCGCCAGACCGTCGTCATCTACATGGGCATCAGCACACTGAAGGAAATCTGCCGCCAGCTCGTCGCCCACGGCCTGCCGGCCGACACGCCCGCCGCCTGCGTGCGCCACGCCACGCTGCCGACGCAGCAGGCC
>Ga0075012_10001098_pt1 | contig 28253 bp, 27 predicted proteins | sample All_14_2_FD_71474 | JGI IMG/M metagenome (GOLD analysis project Ga0075012, IMG submission 71474) | Freshwater microbial communities in response to fracking from Pennsylvania, USA - Allegheny Zone_MetaG_DW_15 | ecosystem: Environmental > Aquatic > Deep subsurface > Groundwater > Drilled...
GAACAGGCGGATAACAGGGCCAGGGCGGCGAAGGCGGACAGGGTCAGGCGCATGAGGGGCTCCATCCAGGAGTGCAGCAAAAAAATGGAGTGCGGACAGTGCGGAGAGTGCAGGCCGCCGGACGAGAACCTCATTATAGAGGTGTCCGCGACGACGGCGCGTCGATTTCCCAAATTTCTTGGGTCGGCTCAAGCTGAGACGCGTCAGCGACCCTGATCGTCGCGGCCGGGGTCCAGCCGGTTGTCGACGCGATCATCCCAGCCCTCGCGGTGCGAGCGGAAGGCCAGGGCCATCAGCCCCCAGGCCAGGCCCACCGTGCCCAGCACCCCCAGACCCATGGCGATCCAGCCGTGAAGCGTCATCGCCCCGCCGCCGATCGCGACCCAGAACAGCGACAGGCCCCAGGTGCAGACGGCCGCGATCAGCGACGCCAGCAGGGCAGCCATCAGGAAACGGGCGAGGCGGTTGACCATGGCGGTCTGTCTATCAGAGTTGACGCCCATTCCCCACGGGCTGCCGGGCCGGTTTCGGGTGAGGCGAATCCGCGCGCCCTTTCAAGCGCGCCCCTGTGAGCCGATATCGTCTGAATGCGCCGGACAGCACAGATGGACACGGGACTGGACGGGTTTTGCCTATGGCCGGGTCGGCTGGACAGGGCGACCCAGGCCGAACTGGTCGCAACGATCCTGACCGCGATCGAGGCGGCCCCGCTTTATGCGCCGATCACGCCGGGCGGGCGGCCATTCTCGGTGCAGATGACCAATCTGGGCCCGCTGGGCTGGGTGTCGGACCGGGCCGGCTATCGCTATCAGCCGGTCCATCCGGTGACGGGCCGGGCCTGGCCGCCCATCCCGCCGTCGCTGCTGGATCTGTGGGGTGATCTGACCGGCTGGGCCGAGCCACCCGACGCCTGTCTGGTCAATCTGTACCGCGAGGGGGCGAAGATGGGCCTGCATCAGGATCGCGACGAGGCGGATCTGAGGGCGCCCGTCCTGTCGGTCTCTCTGGGGGATGCGGCGATGTTTCGCATCGGCCCGGCGGGCGGAGGCGCGACCCGCGCGATCCGGCTGTCGTCGGGGGACGTCTGCGCCCTGACCGGCCCGGCCCGGCTGGCGCGGCACGGCATCGACCGGATCATCGGCGGCTCGTCGAGCCTGATCCCGGGCGGGGGGCGGATCAACCTGACCCTGCGCCGGGCCGACTAGACCCCATGCAATCGGGACTCGACGGATGCGGGGGCTTGGGGTCACTGTCCCCCACCCCCCCTTGTACAGAAGCGAGGCTTGCGATGACCCGGTTGATCCGTCCCGAAGGGCCCACCCCCGACGATTTCCGGTTCAGCCGCCGGACCCTGGCCACCGTTGGCCTGGGCGGGCTGTTCTTCGCCGGCTATGCCCCGGCGGGCCTGGCCCAGGACGCCGCACCGGTCACCACCGATACCGAGGGTCTGGTGACCGAGGACGTCACTCTGCCGGCTCCCGACGGCTTCGCTCTGCCGGCCTATGTCGCCCGGCCCGAGGGCGACGGCCCGTTTCCCGTGGTGATCGTGGCGTCCGAAATCTTTGGCGTGCACGAATACATCCGCGACGTCTGCCGTCGCCTGGCCAAGGCGGGCTATGCTGCCATCGCCCCGGCCTTCTTCGTGCGTGTCGAAGACCCGGCACCTCTGCCCTTTTCCGAGATGTCGCGAATCCAGACCATCGTGGGGGCGGCGGGCTATGAACAGGTGATGGGCGACATCTCCGCCGCCATGGACTGGGCCTCCGGCCAGCTGTGGGCCAAGGGCGACCGGTTCGGCATCACCGGCTTCTGTTGGGGCGGCAAGGTGGTGTGGCAGGCGGCGGCCCGGTTCGCCGCCATCGACGCCGGGGTGGCCTGGTACGGCCGCTTGGCCCCCGCCGCCAATGCGACACCGGCCCAGGTCTCGTCCGGCCAGCCCTGGCCCGTCGATCTGGCTGCCGATCTGAAATGCCCGGTCCTGGGTCTGTATGGAGAGGCCGATCAGGGCATCCCCCTGGCCAGCGTCGAGGCCATGCGGGCGGCCCTGGCCCGCGCGGGGCGCACCGACAGCAAGATCGATGTCTATGACGATGCGCCCCACGGTTTCCACGCCGACTACCGAGACAGCTATCGCCCCGCCGATGCCGCCGACGGCTGGGCCAAGCTGCTGGCCCTGTTCGAGAGCCGGCTGAAGGGCTGAAGCCACGCCGAATTGAAAGAGCCTCCCCCGGTCGCCGGGGGAGGCTCTTTTTGTCCGACCGGAAGGTCCGATCAGTGGGTGGGATCGGCGGCGGCCTCGGCCTCGGCGGCCTGGGCGCGGGCCTCGGCCTGGTTGGCCAGGGCGCGGGCCCGCTCGGCCTTCTCCTTCTTGGAGGCCGAGGATCGGCTCAGCATATTCAGCGCCTCGACACCGGCCGAGAAGGCCATGGCGGCATAGATATAGCCCTTGGGCACATGGAAGCCGAAGCCGTCGGCGATCAGCACCAGACCGATCATCAGCAGGAAGCCCAGGGCCAGCATGACCACGGTCGGGTTCTTGTTGATGAAGTTGGCCAGAGGATCGGCGGCCAGCAGCATGACGGCCACCGCCGCCAGAACCGCGATGACCATGATGGGCAGGTGCTCGGTCATGCCGACCGCCGTCAGGATGGAATCGATCGAGAAGACCAGGTCCAGGATGATGATCTGGAAGATCGCCGCCCCGGCGTTGGAGATGACCACGTCCTTCTTGTCCAGGACGTCGTGCGACGGCGTCGGATCGACGGTGTGGTGGATTTCCTTGGTCGCCTTCCAGATCAGGAACAGGCCGCCCGCGATCAGGATCAGGTCCTTCCACGAGAACTCATTGCCCATGACCGAGAAGACCGGTTGGACCAAGCCGACCAGCCAGGCGATGATCGACAGCAGGGCCAGGCGCATCACCAGGGCCAGGCCGATGCCGATCCGGCGCACGCGCTGACGCTGATGCTCGGGCAGTTTGTTCGACAGGATCGAGATGAAGATCAGATTGTCGATGCCCAGCACGACCTCCATGACCACCAAGGTGACCAGGGCCGCCCAGGCGGCGGGATCGGAGAGAAGGGGCGTAATGCTGTCGAACATGAGGGGCGGGGTCCTGAACAGAGTATGATTGTGGGCTCTTTACAGTCTAGGTGGGGCCTGCGGCAATGCGGTCATATGGTGCGTGTTCCCTCGGTTGCGGGGGGGCGGACCCCGTGGTATCAGGCGCCCGGCTTTGTCGGGGGGCGCTTCGCAAGATGCGTCCCCGGCGTGCTTTCTCTAAGCATATCAAGCCTTTGGATCGGCGCGACCTCGCTGCCGGTCTTGAACCCGAATGCTAAACCGCGCGGACATGATACGTGGCTGACGAATACAGGACGACCGAAGTCGGGGGGCGCTATGCCCAGGCGCTGTTCGATCTGGCCCTGGAAACGGGCAGGCTGGACGCCGTGCGCGCCGATCTGGCGTCGCTGAAGACGGCCTGGGGCGAGAGCGCGGACCTGCGCCGACTGGCCACGTCGCCGGTCATCGCCTCCGAGGACAAGGCGCGCGGCCTTCAGGCCATCGCCACCAAGGCCAAGTTCACTGAGACCACCCGCAACGTCCTGGGCCTGCTGGGCCAGAACGGTCGTGCGGGAGAGCTGATGGCGGTCGTCGCCGGGTTCGACGCCCTGTATGCCCGCCACACCGGCGTCGTCGCCGCCGAGGTGATCTCGGCCGCACCGCTGGATGCCAAGCAGGTCGCCGCCATCACCAAGGCCTTGACCCAGGCCCTGGGCAAGACGCCCGAAATGACCACCCGCGTGGACGCGGGCCTGCTGGGCGGGCTGAAGGTGAAGGTGGGCTCGCGCCTGTTCGACGCCTCGCTGAAGACCAAGCTCGACCAGATGAAGTTCGCCCTCAAGCGCGCGTAGTGCGCGCAGACAAACAAGAATGCAGCGGGCCTTGCGCCCCCTGACCTGAACGACGAAAGCCAGAGAGCCCGACCATGGACATCCGCGCCGCCGAGATTTCGGCCATCCTCAAGTCCCAGATCGCCAATTTCGGCGTCGAAGCCGACGTGTCCGACGTCGGCCAGGTCCTGTCGGTCGGCGACGGCATCGCCCGCATCCACGGTCTGGACAATGTCCAGGCCGGCGAGATGATCGAATTCCCCAAGGCCGGGGTGAAGGGCATGGCCCTGAACCTGGAACGCGACAACGTCGGGGCCGTGATCTTCGGTGCCGATGCCCAGATCGCCGAGGGCGACGAAGTCCGCCGCCTGGGCGAGATCGTGGACGTTCCGGTCGGCAAGGGCCTCTTGGGCCGCGTCGTCAATCCGCTGGGCGAGCCGATCGACGGCAAGGGCCCGATCCAGTTCACCGAGCGCCGCCGCGTGGACGTGAAGGCCCCCGGCATCATTCCCCGCAAGTCGGTGCACGAGCCGATGCAGACCGGCCTGAAGGCCATCGACACCCTGATCCCGGTCGGCCGCGGTCAGCGCGAGCTGATCATCGGTGACCGTCAGATCGGCAAGACCGCTGTCGCCATCGACACCATCCTGAACCAGAAGAGCACCAACGCCGCCGCGGCCGGCGAGAACGACAAGCTCTACTGCATCTATGTCGCCATCGGTCAGAAGCGCTCGACCGTCGCCCAGATCGTCAAGACGCTCGAAGAGCGCGGGGCCCTGGACTATACCATCGTCGTGGCCGCCACGGCGTCGGAGCCTGCCCCGCTGCAGTTCCTGGCGCCCTTCTCGGGCACGGCCATGGGCGAGTTCTTCCGCGACAACGGTATGCACGCCCTGATCGTCTATGACGATCTGTCCAAACAGGCCGTGGCCTATCGTCAGATGTCCCTGCTGCTGCGCCGTCCGCCCGGCCGCGAAGCCTATCCGGGGGACGTCTTCTACCTTCACTCCCGTTTGCTGGAGCGTTCGGCCAAGCTGAATGAGGACAATGGTTCGGGGTCCATGACCGCCCTGCCGATCATCGAGACCCAGGCCAACGACGTCTCGGCCTATATCCCCACCAATGTGATCTCGATCACCGACGGCCAGATCTTCCTGGAATCGGACCTGTTCTATCAGGGCATCCGCCCCGCCGTGAACGTCGGCATCAGTGTTAGCCGCGTGGGCTCCTCGGCCCAAATCAAGGCGATGAAACAGGTCGCCGGTTCGATCAAGGGCGAGCTGGCCCAGTATCGGGAAATGGCCGCCTTCGCCAAGTTCGGTTCGGACCTGGACGTCTCGACCCAGAAGCTTCTGGCGCGCGGCGCCCGCCTGACCGAGCTGCTGAAACAGCCGCAGTATTCGCCGCTGACCGTCGAGGAGCAGGTGGTGTCGGTCTATGCCGGGACGCGCGGTTTCCTGGACAATGTCGCGGTCGCCGACATCGGCCGGTTCGAAAGCGAACTGCTGGCCCGGATGCACTCCAACCACGCCGGCATCCTGGACGGCATCCGCACGCAGAAGGCCCTGTCCAAGGAGCTGGAAGCCGAGCTGAAGGCCGCCATCGAAGCCTTCGCCAAGACCTTCGCCTGAGCCCCGGAAAGCTGAGAGAGTAACGCCGGATGGCCAGCCTCAAGGAAATGCGGAATCGGATCGGAAGCGTGAAATCCACGCAGAAGATCACGAAGGCCCTGAACATGGTCGCGGCGGCCAAGCTGAAGCGCGCCCAGGACCAGGCCCAGAGCGCCCGCCCCTATGCCCGCAAGATGGCCGCCGTCATCGCCAATCTGGCGGCGGGGGTTTCGGGCGATGCCGCGCCGAAACTGCTGGCCGGCACGGGGTCCGACCAGAAGCATCTGATCATCGTCGCCACCGGCGACAAGGGTCTGGCCGGCGGATTCAACACCAATGTCATCCGCGCCGCCAAGGAGCGGATCAACACCCTGCTCGCCCAGGGCAAGGACGTCCGTATCATCGCCGTGGGGCGCAAGGTCCGCGACGGCCTGACCCGCGTGCATGGCGAGCGGATCATCCGGACCTTCGAGCTGAGCGAGCACAAGATCATCGGCATGGCCACGGCCGAGCCGATCGCCGCCCTGGTGGCCGAGGAGTTCGAGACCGGCCAGGCCGATGTGGTGACCCTGATCTACAGCCGCTTCCAGTCGGTGATCTCTCAGGTGCCCACGCCCAAGCAGCTGATCCCGGCCGTGGTGGATGCCGACGCCCCCGCGATCGACCTGAACGGCGCGGTTTATGAGTACGAGCCCTCGGAAGAGGAAATCCTCGAGACCCTGCTGCCCCGCAACATCACGACCCAGATCCTGGCCGCCCTGTACGAGAACCAGGCCAGCTTCTTCGGGGCCCAGATGGGGGCCATGGACAACGCCACCCGCAATGCGGGCGACCTCATCTCTGCCCTCACGCTTCAGTACAACCGCAAGCGCCAGGCCCAGATCACCACCGAACTGATCGAGATCATCGCCGGCGCGGAAGCGCTCTGATCCTCCGATTGCTGACAGACACACGATAAACGGACCGCAACCGATGACCGACACCGTCGCCAAGAAATCCGCCGCCCGGAAGCCCAAGGCTCCCGCCGCTCCTGCCGCCGCCGCTGCCACGGGCAATGCCGCCTATGTGGCCGGCACCGGCGTGGGCAAGATCGCCCAGGTGATCGGCGCCGTCGTGGATGTGGAGTTCACCGGCCAGCTGCCGGCCATCCTGAACGCCCTGGAAACCCAGAACGTCGATCAGAAGACGGGCCAGCCCTTCACCCTGGTCCTGGAAGTCGCCCAACACCTGGGTGAGAACATGGTCCGCGCCATCGCCATGGACACGACCGAGGGCCTGACCCGCGGCCAGCCGGTGACCGACACCGGCACCTCCATCCTGGCCCCCGTCGGCCCCGGCACCCTGGGCCGCATCATGAACGTCGTCGGCGCGCCGATCGACGAGCAGGGCCCGATCCAGACGACGATGTATCGCCCCATTCACCGCGAGGCCCCCAGCTTCGAGGAACAGTCGACGTCGTCGGAGATCCTGGTCACCGGGATCAAGGTCATCGACCTGATCTGCCCCTATACCAAGGGCGGCAAGATCGGCCTGTTCGGCGGCGCCGGCGTCGGCAAGACCGTGACCATGCAGGAGCTGATCAACAACATCGCCAAGGCGTACGGCGGCTATTCGGTTCTGGCCGGCGTGGGCGAGCGCACCCGGGAAGGCAACGACCTGTATCACGAGATGATCGAGTCCAATGTGAACGTGGACCCGGCCAAGAACGGCGGCTCGACCGAGGGCTCCAAATGCGCCCTGGTGTACGGCCAGATGAACGAACCCCCCGGTGCCCGCGCCCGCGTCGCCCTGACCGGCCTGGCTCAGGCCGAGTATTTCCGGGATGAAGAGGGCAAGGACGTCCTGCTGTTCGTCGACAACATCTTCCGCTTCACCCAGGCTGGTTCGGAAGTGTCGGCGCTTCTGGGCCGTATCCCGTCGGCGGTGGGCTATCAGCCGACCCTGGCCACGGAGATGGGCAATCTGCAGGAGCGGATCACCTCGACCAAGAAGGGTTCGATCACCTCGGTCCAGGCCATCTACGTCCCCGCCGACGACCTGACCGACCCGGCCCCCGCCGCCTCGTTCGCCCACCTGGACGCGACCACGGTGCTGAACCGCGACATCGCGGCCCAGGCCATCTTCCCGGCCGTGGACCCGCTGGACTCCACCTCGCGGATCATGGACCCGCTGGTCATCGGCGAGGAGCACTACCGCGTCGCCCGTTCGGTCCAGGAAGTCCTGCAGCAGTACAAGGCCCTGAAGGACATCATCGCCATCCTGGGGATGGACGAGCTGTCGGAAGAGGACAAGCTGATCGTCAGCCGCGCCCGCAAGATCCAGCGCTTCCTTTCCCAGCCCTTCTTCGTGGCCGAGCAGTTCACCAACTCGCCCGGCAAGTTCGTGCCGCTGGAAGACACGATCCGCAGCTTCAAGGGCATCGTCGCCGGCGAATACGACCACCTGCCGGAAGCGGCCTTCTACATGGTCGGCGCCATCGAGGAAGCCGTCGAGAAGGCCCAGAAGTTGGCCGCGGACGCGGCGTGATGAGGTACGGGGCGAGCGTGATCGCCGCGCTCGCCCTGTCCTGGGCCGGCACGTCGGCGGCCGCCCAAGACGACGCCGACTTCATGCGCGAGATCGGCGTCGAGGCCCGGGATCTGGGTCTTGAGCGCATGGCCGATCTCCTGTGCGGGACGGTCGCGTGCGAGCCTGCCACCGAAGCGGAGCGCGCGTCGCCCCCGGTGACCGATGACGAAGCCGCGTCCATCGCCGCCGTGGCCGTGGTGAGCGCGGCGGCTCAGTACTGCGGGTTGGCCTGGGAGAATGAGAGCTTCCTGCCGATGATGGCGATGTGGCGGAGCGCGCCCGGGTCGACGACCCGCAAAATGGCTCTGATCGGCTGGACGCACGGCGTCGTGCAGGGACAGGCCATGAGTGCCTTCGGCGTGCAGGGCGAGTGTGACGAACAAAGTCGAGCGGCGGTGCAGTCGCTCCTCGACGAAGCGAGAGACTGACGATGGCCGGCAAACTGAACTTCTCCCTCGTCTCGCCCGAGCGCGAGGTCTTCTCGGGCCTGGTGGACCAGGTCGACGCCCCGGGCGTCGAGGGCGACTTCGGCGTCCTGGCGGCCCATGCGCCGTTCATGACCGCCCTGCGTGAAGGCGCGGTGACGGTGATCGACGGCGGGTCGCGCCGCGTGTTCAGCGTGCGGGGCGGTTTCGCCGACGTCACGCCCGCGGGCCTGACCATCCTGGCCGAGGCCGCGAGCGAGGTCGCTGCCGCTTGATCGGCGACCGGCCGTCAGATATCGACGGCTTGCCAGCCGGACCGGTTCGCGTCAGCTTGACCGCGAACAACGAGGGACCCGGCCATGCGAACACTGATCCTGATGGCTGTTCTGGCCGTCGCCGCCTGTGCGACGCCGTCCATGCCGTGTGCCTGCCAGCCCTTGCCGGTCCCGGCACCCTTGCCCGAACCCTGGCCGCAACCGATGATGGACCCGGAAGGCGAGGCCGATCTGGTGGTGCGCGCCATCGCCGGTCTATGCCCGCTGTCGCCAGGCACGCCGCTGCGGGACCGGGCCGAGGTCGCGGTCCCCATGGGGATCGAAACGTCTGCGGGCGAGCACCGCTTTCCGGCCCAGGAGGCCTGGATGTACCTGACCCCGCCTGCGGCCGATCGCGCCGAATGCCAGGTCGTGGTGATCGGCGATCAGACCCGGCTTCTGGCCGTGGATCAGGCACTGAAAGCCTCGGCCGAGACGCAGGGGCTGACGTGGAACGTCCGCGACCGGCCGTCCAGTCCGACGCCCGGCCTGAACGAGCGGATTCGCGGCCTGGCCGATCGGGGCGAGGCTGTGATGCGCTGGCAGATCCTGCTGGATCAGGACCCGGCCAAGGTCACGGCCCTGCGCCTGACCTGGACCGCGCCGGTCAGTCCGGCCGACTGAACCGGTCGAACGCCGCGACCACCTGTTCATAGGCCGCGCGCTTGAACGGCACGATCAGGTCGCAGGCGTCGGCCAGCGGGCCCCAGCGCCAGGCGTCGAACTCAACTTCTCCATGGGCTGCCAGGTCGATTTCGGCCTCGTCGCCCGTGAACCGCATGGCGAACCAGACCTGTTTCTGGCCCGCAAAGCCTCGCGCCGCCTTCGACCCACCGTAGTCGGGCGGAAAGTTATAGGTGATCCAGCCCTCGGTCCGGCCCAGGATTTCGACCGACCGCACGCCGGTTTCCTCATACAGTTCACGCCGCGCCGCGATCTCCAGATCCTCGCCCTTGTCGACGCCGCCCTGGGGGAACTGCCAGTCGCCGACCGTCCCGGCCCGCAGGCCGTACCAGGCCTGTCCCTTCGCATTGAACAGGACCACCCCGACATTGGGGCGATAGCGATCGAGGTCGGTCTGGGTCATGCCCGGTCATAGCGCCGCCGGAGCCGGACGTCTCCCCGATCTGGAAAGCACCTTGAGAAGGTGTTACTGTAACGCATGGCCAGTTCAGCAAAGCGTGTAGCGGCTCACCGGGCGTCCCTCAGGGCGCAGGGACTGCGTCCGATCCAGATCTGGGTCCAGGACAGTTCCGCACCCGGTTTTGCCGAACGTTGCCGCGAATGGTCCCTGTCCCTGCGGAACACCGCCGCAGAAAAGGAAGCCATGGACTGGCTGGAGGCTGTGTCCGACGATTCCGAATGGGACACCGGCGGGTTCGATGAGAAGGGGTGACGTTGTTCTCGTCGCTGTGAAAGGGGATTTCGGCAAGCCTCGTCCGGGTGTCGTCTACCAGGCGGATACGTTCATGGATCATCCTTCGATCGTCATCTTGCCCTTCACCTCGCACCTTGAGACGGGTTTGACGCTGCGTGTTCCGGTTCAGCCGACGGCTGATAATGGTCTATGCGAACCATCAATGGTCATGATCGACAAACCGCACACGGTCGTTCGTGAAAAGGTCGGGACCGTTGTCGGCCGCCTCTCGTCGATTGAAATGACCGCCGTCGATCGTGCGCTCGCCTTGTTCCTGGGCTTCGGCTAGGGCACACCCCGGCCATGCGTCTTGCCTTCATGGGAACTCCCGAATTCGCCGTGCCGTCGCTGGCCGAGCTGATCGCCGCCGGGCACGAGATCGTGGCCGTCTATTCCCAGCCGCCCCGGCCCAAGGGGCGCGGGCAGCAGCTCACCCCGTCGCCGGTGCAGGCCTTTGCGGAGGCCATGGGCCTGCCGGTCTTCACCCCCGACAGCATGAAATCGGCCGAGGCCATCGCCACCTTCCAGAGCCTGGACCTGGATGCCGCCTGCGTCGTCGCCTATGGCCAGATCCTGAAGACCGAGGTGCTGGAGGCGCCGCGCCTTGGCTGTTTCAACCTGCATGGCTCGCTGTTGCCGCGCTGGCGCGGTGCGGCCCCCATCCAGAGGGCCATCATGGCGGGGGACCGCCAGACGGGCGTCCAGATCATGCGGATGTCGCTGGGCCTGGACGAAGGGCCGATCCTGTTGTCCGAGGTGCTGGACATCCATCCGGACGACACCGCCGCCAGCCTGTCGGAGCGAATGGCCGTGACCGGGGCCAGCCTGTGGCCGCGCGCCCTGGCCGCCATCGAACGCGGGGGCGTGACCGAGACCGAACAAGTCGGCGAACCGACCTATGCCCGCAAGATCACCTCCGCCGAGGCCCGCATCGACTGGACCCGATCGGCGGCCGAGGTCGATGCCCATATCCGGGGCCTGTCGCCCTTTCCGGGAGCCTGGTTCGAGGTGGGGGGTCCCGATGGCCCGGTCCGCATCAAGGCCCTGCTGTCCCAGCCCAGCCTGAAGGGGGAGGGTGGTCGAGGAGAGGTTCTGGACCAGGATCTGCGTGTCGCCTGCGCCGAGGGCTCGGTGCGGCTGCTTCGCGTCCAGCGCCCCGGCAAGGCGGTCCAGGACGCGGGCGATATGCTGCGGGGCTTTCCGATCCCGCCGGGCACCGTTCTGTCCTGATGCCGCGCTATCGCCTGACGCTCGAATACGATGGTGCGGCCTACAGCGGGTTTCAGGGCCAGGCGGGCCAGCCGACGGTCCAAGGCGCGGTCGAGGCGGCCATCACCGCCTTCTGCAGCCAGAGCGTCCGACTGGCCGCCGCCGGTCGCACCGATACGGGTGTCCATGCCACGGGACAGGTGGTCACCTTCGATCTGGACAAGGCCTGGGCCGCCGCCACGGTCATGAACGCCCTGAACGCCCATCTGGTGCAGGAGGCCGTGGCGGTGCTGGACTGTGTCGAGGTCGACCCCGAATTCCACGCCCGCTTCTCCGCCACCGGGCGGCGGTATCTGTATCGCATCCTCAATCGCCCCGGACGTCCGGCCCTGGACCAGGGCCGGGTCTGGCATATCCGCCAGCCGCTGGATGAGGCCGCCATGCACCAGGCGGCCCAGGCCCTGGTGGGGCTGCACGACTTCACCACCTTTCGGGATGTGAACTGCCAGTCGAAATCACCGGTCAAGACACTCGACATCGCCAGCGTCGCCCGTGTCGGCGAGGAGGTGCATCTGGTGTTCGCGGCCCGCAGCTTCCTGCACCGCCAGGTCCGCTCCATGACCGGCACCCTGGCCCAGGTCGGCCTGGGCCGCTGGCAGGTGACGGACGTGGCGCGGGTGCTGGCAGCCAGGGACCGCGCGGCCTGCGGGCCTGTAGCACCGTCAGACGGGCTGTACCTGACGGGCGTCGATTACGACTGAGGCCGGGTGTCAGTCCGGGTCGGCGGCATCGGACACGACCGTGCCCACGGCCTCGACGTCGCGACCGATGCCGGCCACGGTGTTGCAGGCCGAAACCGCCAGGGCGGCCGCCAGCAGCGACAGTGTGATGATCTTACGCATGGATAATCCCCGATCCGATTGAACCTTGGCCATAACGCCAAGCGTGGCCGCGGGTTGCAGGATTGGCCAAGCCGCCCCGCGATCTGCTAACCGGGGCTCATGACCCAAGCGCCCGATACCGCCGCCCGCCGCCTTGTCGAAACCCTGGTGATGAACGGCATCGACCGCGTCTTCTGCGTGCCGGGCGAAAGCTATCTGGCGGTGCTGGACGCCCTGGCCGACGTGCGCGACCGGATCCAGGTCATCGCCTGTCGGCATGAGGCCGGCGCCGCCAACATGGCCGAGGCCTATGGCAAGCTGACGGGAAAGCCCGGCGTCTGCATGGTCACGCGCGGGCCCGGCGCCACCCATGCCGCTATCGGGGTGCATACCGCCCATCAGGATTCCACGCCGATGATCCTGTTCGTCGGCCAGATCGCCCTGACCGACCGGGGACGCGGGGCGTTTCAGGAGGTCGACTATCGCGAGGTTTTCGGGGGCCTGGCCAAATGGGCGACCGAGATCGAGACCCCCGCCCGCACGGTCGAGGTGGTGGAGCGCGCCTTTGCCACTGCCCTGCAGGGCCGTATGGGGCCGGTGGTCATCGCCCTGCCCGAAGACATCCTGCACGAACACGGCGGCCCGGCTCCGGTCCGGCCCGTCGTTCCGGCCCGCGCGGCCCTGGACCCTGCCTTCGTCGTCGATCTGAGCCAGCGGCTGTCACACGCGGAGCGTCCGCTGCTGGTGCTGGGCGGGTCGGGCTGGACCGACGAAGCCGCGGCCGCGATCGGTGACTGGTCCGAGCGGCTGGGCCTGCCGGTCAGCCTGTCGTTCCGGCGCAAGGACATCCTGTCCAACGCCCGCAGCAACTATGCCGGTGACCTGGGCCTGGGCTGCAATCCCGAGCTGATGAAGCGGGCGCGGGACGCCGACCTGATCATCGCCATCGGCGCGCGCCTGGGGGAGAACCCGACCCAGGGCTATACCCTGTTCGACCGCGACCACACCGCGCGGGTCCTGGTCCACATCCATCCGGGGCCAGAGGAGCTGGGACGGGTCTGGCCGACGCTGAGCGCCGCCAGCGCCGACAATTCCCTGGCGGCCCTGGCCCTGTCCGCCATCGACCCCGGCCGGACCTGGCATGATCAGGCCCAGGCCGCCCACGACCACTATCAGGCCTTCTCGACCCCCGTGCCCGTCACCGGAGCGGTGAACATGAGCGAATGCATGGCGCATCTGGGCCAGGCCCTGCCGCCCACGGCCATCGTGACCAATGGCGCTGGGAATTTCGCCGCCTGGCTGCACCGCTTCTATCGCCACCGGGCCTGCCGTACCCAGCTGGCCCCGACGTCGGGGGCTATGGGCTATGGCTATCCGGCCGCCCTGGCCGCCAAGTCGATCCATCCGGACCGCGAGGTGATCTGCATCGCGGGCGATGGCGACTATCTGATGACGGGCCAGGAGATCGCCACGGCGGTCCAGTACGGCATCGATGCCGTGGTCATCGTGGTCGACAACGGCACCTATGGCACCATCCGGATGCACCAGGAGGGCCACTATCCGGGGGCCGACCGCGTCATCGCCACCGAGCTGAAGAACCCCGACTTCGTGAAATATGCCGAGGCTTTCGGCGCGTTCGGCGTCCGCTGCGACCGGACGGAAGACTTCCCCGCCGCCCTGGACGCCGCCCGGCGCGCAGGCAAGCCCGCCCTGGTCCACCTGATCACCGCCGCCGAGGACATCGCCCCCAACCGGACGATCACGGGGCTCAGGAAGGGCTGATCAGCCCTTGTGGTCGTAGTCCTGGATCGGCCTGACATCCAGGGCATCGGCCTGGATGGCGCCGATGGCCTGGGACGCCGCCAGGGCCCCGGCCGAGGTGGTATAGTAGGGGATCTTCATCATCAGGGCGGTCCGGCGCAGCGAGAAGCTGTCCTGGAGCGACTGCTTGCCCTCGGTGGTGTTGAAGACCAGCTGGACCTCGCCATTCTTCATGGCGTCCACGATGTTGGGGCGGCCCTCCAGCACCTTCTTCACATAGCCGACAGGCAGGCCCTGCTGGACCAGATAGGCATGGGTGCCGCCGGTGGCGATGACCTCGAAGCCCTGTTTCAGCAACAGGGCGACAGCTTCGACTATGAAGGGCTTGTCGTCGTCCTTGACGGATACGAAGGCGCAGCCGGAGACGGGCAGGGTGGTGCCGCCACCGATCTGGGACTTGGCGAAGGCGCGGGCAAAGGCGGGGGCCATGTCGGCCTCGTCGGCGCGTTTCCAGTCCAGGCCCATGACCTCGCCGGTCGAGCGCATCTCGGGCCCCAGAATGGTGTCCACGCCCGCGAACCGGGCGAAGGGAAAGACCGCTTCCTTGACCGCGATATGGTCATAAGGACGGTCGGCCAGGGCGAAGGATTTCAGTGGGACGCCGGCCATCACCTTGGCGGCGATGGCGGCGATCGGCTGGCCGATGGTCTTGGCCACGAAGGGCGCGGTGCGCGAGGCGCGCGGATTGACCTCCAGCACGAAGATGCGCGGGTTCTCGCTGTGGGGCTCCTCGATCGCGAACTGCACGTTCATCAGGCCGCGCACTTTCAGCGCCCGGGCCATGGCCTCGGTCTGGCGCTTCAGCTCGGCGACGATTCCTGCCGACAGCGAATGCGGCGGCATGGAACAGGCGCTGTCGCCCGAATGGACCCCGGCCTCCTCGATATGTTCCAGGACACCGGCCACGAACACCGTCTGGTCGTCGCACAGGGCATCGACGTCCACCTCGGTGGCGCGGTTCAGATAGTGGTCGATCAAGACGGGGTCGTCGCCAGACACCCGCATGGCCTCGCCGACATAGCGGTCCAGCTGTTCGCGATCATGGACGATCATCATGCCGCGCCCGCCCAGCACATAGGACGGCCGCAGAACGACGGGATAGCCGACCTCATCCGCCTTGTCGGCGGCTTCCTGGGCGCTGCGGGCCAGGCCGTTGGGCGGCTGCATCAGGCCGATGTCGTTCAGCATGACCTGGAACCGCTCGCGATCCTCGGCCAGGTCGATAGAGTCCAGCGACGTACCCAGGATCGGAATGCCATCCTCGTGCAGGGCGTGGGCCAGCTTCAGCGGGGTCTGGCCGCCGAACTGGACGACGACGCCGATCAACTCGCCCTTCGACCGCTCGACCTCGATCAGCTCCAGCACGTCCTCGGCCGTCAAGGGCTCGAAATAGAGGCGGTCGGAGGTGTCATAGTCGGTCGAGACGGTCTCGGGGTTGCAGTTGACCATGATGCTTTCGACGCCGATGTCCGCAAAGGCGAAGGCCGCGTGGCAGCAGCAGTAATCGAACTCGATCCCCTGGCCGATCCGGTTCGGCCCCCCGCCCAGAATGATGGCCTTCCGGGCCCCCGTTGGCTCGGATTCGCATTCCGGAACTTGGCCCAGAGCCCCGGTCTCATAGGTCGAATACATATAGGCGGTGGCCGAAGCGAACTCGGCCGCACAGGTGTCGATGCGCTTGAAGACGGGGCGGACGTTCAGCGACCGGCGCAGGTGCCGGACCTCGCGTTCCGTCGATCCGGTGAGGCGGGCGAGGCGAGCGTCGGAGAAGCCCTTGGCCTTCAGGCGACGGAACGCCTGTGCCGCGCTTCCTTCTCCCCTTGCGGGAGAAGGTGTCTCGCGGAGCGAGACGGATGAGGGGTGAGACTCGGTATCGACCGTGAGGTCTTTGGGACGCAGCGCATCTGCATCCTCGTACCCCTCATCCGTCAGCCTTCGGCTGCCACCTTCTCCCGCAGGGGGAGAAGGAAGACCCTTGACCTTCAGCCAGCCCTCCTCGCGCACGATGTCGGCGATCTGGCGCAGGAACCACGGCTCATAGGAACAGGCGGCATTGACCTCCTCGACCGTCAATCCGTGACGGAAGGCCTGGGCGATCACCAGGATGCGGTCGGGTGTCGGCTGGCCCAGGGCCCGCACGACGGCGCCGCGGATTGAGGCTTCGTCGCCCGAGGCATCCGTGCCCTCGATCTCGACCTCGTCGAAGCCCGACAGGCCGGTCTCCAACCCGCGCAGGGCCTTCTGCATCGATTCCTGGAAGGTCCGGCCGATGGCCATGACCTCGCCCACCGACTTCATCGAGGTGGACAGGGTCGCCTCGGCCCCCGGATATTTCTCGAAGGCGAAGCGGGGGATCTTGGTGACGACATAGTCGATGCTCGGCTCGAAGGAGGCCGGCGTGACCATGGTGATGTCGTTGGTCAGCTCATCCAGCGTATAGCCGACCGCCAGACGCGCCGCGACCTTGGCGATGGGAAAGCCGGTGGCCTTGGAGGCTAGGGCCGAGGACCGCGATACGCGCGGGTTCATCTCGATCACCACCATCCGGCCGTCCGCGGGATTGATGGCCCACTGCACGTTCGATCCGCCGGTCTCCACCCCGATCTCGCGCAGGACGTTGATCGAGCCGGTCCGCATCCGCTGATATTCCTTGTCGGTCAGCGTCAGGGCCGGGGCGACGGTGATGCTGTCGCCCGTATGGACCCCCATGGGGTCTATGTTCTCGATGGAACAGATGATGATGCAGTTGTCCGCCTTGTCGCGGACGACCTCCATTTCATACTCCTTCCAGCCCAGCACCGATTCCTCGATCAGCACCTCGGTGGTGGGGCTGAGGTCCAGGCCGCGCAGGACGATCTCCTCGAACTCCTCGCGGTTATAGGCGATGCCGCCGCCGGTCCCGGCCAGGGTGAAGCTGGGGCGGATGATGGCGGGCAGGCCGACGAACTCCAGCCCCTCCAGCGCCTCTTCCATCGAATGGGCCGCCTTGGATTTGGGCGATTCCAGGCCCAGCTTGTCCATGGCGTCACGGAATTTCTGGCGGTCCTCGGCCTTGTCGATGACGTCGGCCTTGGCCCCGATCATCTCCACGCCGTATTTCGCCAGCACGCCGGACGCATCCAGGGCCAGGGCCGTGTTCAGCGCTGTCTGGCCGCCCATGGTGGGCAGCAGGGCGTCGGGGCGTTCCTTCTCGATGATCTTCTCGACCATCTCGGGCGTGATCGGTTCGATATAGGTGGCGTCGGCCAGCTCCGGATCGGTCATGATCGTGGCGGGGTTGGAGTTGACCAGGATCACCCGGTACCCCTCGGCCTTCAGCGCCTTGCAGGCCTGAACCCCCGAATAGTCGAACTCGCACGCCTGACCGATGACGATGGGGCCCGCGCCGATGATCAGGATCGACTGGATGTCCGTACGTTTGGGCATCTCAGCCTCCTCTAGTTCGTCACGACCGCGCACTCCCAGCCGTCATAGTCCAGCTGGAAGGCCGCGGCCCAGGATTGCATCATGGCGCTGACGGGGGCGAAGGACGCCTCGTCGACAGGAATGGTGGTTTCGAGCACGGTCGCGTCGTCTGCGCCCCGGGTGACGAAGCCTGCTCGCCGCGCGACCTCGTTCAGGTCGTCGTGATCGCCGTCGCCGTGGAAGAAGAACAGGGTGTGCCGGGGCGTGACGCCGCTGTCCCCATGCGCCGCCAGGGCGGCTCGAACGGCGGCGTCTTTCTCTTCCTGATCTGACACGGCCTGCCCATCACGCGCGAACGCCCGGCGACGCGGCCTCTGTCCGGGGCAGCCACGCCGTTGGAGTTCTTGTTGTCGGTTAAGCGGCCCGTTTAGAGAGAGCGACAGACAGGGGCAAGAGCGCGGTTCAACCCTTCTGCTCCAAGCCTCCGGCCCCTGTGGCCGAAGTGAGGCCGGAATGCATCACTCCATGGCATAAAGGTGTCGGGGGCCTTGGAAACGCCAGAGCCCGGTTGCTTGATTTTCCTGTGACTATAAGGTGACGGCATCTTGGCGGTCGTGTGATTATCGCGCCCACAAAGTGACATCTCTGGTAATCGTTCAAAAGGAAAACCACCTTGAGAAAATCAACCTTGCTTTCCGGCTCGGCGATCGGCGTCGTAACAGTTCTGTTTGGCTTCGCCTCTGGCGCAATGGCGCAGGACCGTCCCGCCGCTGACCCCGAAGCGACGGAAGTCGAAGAGCTTGTTGTCACGGGCTCGCGCATTCCCCGCCCGAATCTGGAACAATCGGCCCCGGTTTCGACCGTGTCGACCGAGGTCATCCGCGACGCGGGTACCGTCAACCTGGGCGACATCATCGCCGAACTGCCGTCCATGTCGGCCAGCGACACCGTTCGCGGCAATGCGGACAGCGGCGGCGAAGGTGCCGGCCTGAACTTCCCCAACCTGCGGAACCTGGGCGCGGCCCGCACCCTGACGCTCGTCAACGGCAAGCGCCATGTGGGCGGCGACGCTGGCAGCGGTGCCGTCGATCTCAGCTCCATTCCGTCTCCCCTGGTGGAGCGGGTCGAGGTCGTGACCGGTGGTGCCTCCGCCATCTACGGTTCGGACGCCGTGTCCGGGGTGGTGAACATCATCCTGCGCGACGATTTCGAAGGCGTTGAGTTCAACGCCCAGTACGGCATCGCCGAGAATGACATCGGCGAGTACTACTCCTTCGACCTGACGGTCGGCGGCACGTTCGAAGACGGCCGCGGCAACGTGACCCTCAGCTATCTGTCGGATCACACCGACCAGGTGACGGCGCGCGACATCCCCGAGCTTCAAGACTTCGGTTCGGTGATCAACCCCGAGAACACGGGCCCCAACGACGGCATCTTCAACGTCTTCATCGTGCCCTTCGTGGGCTCCGAGTTCATCGATGAAAACGGCGTGCTGTTCAACGGCTTCACCGGTGAGGCCTACGGCTTCGACGCCGCCGGCAATCTGGTGGCCCAGCCCGCGCGGACCGCGACCAACAGCTTCGCCTTCGGCCAGCTGGAAGGCGGCTACTGCGAAACCTGCTTCTACACCGAAGACTGGGTGAACATCATCCCGAACACCGACCGGGAAACCCTGGCCGCGACGGGTCGCTTCGACTTCACGCCCAACATCCGCGGTTACGTCGACGCCAAATATGTCCGCTCGACCCTGCAGGACTTCTTCCAGCCGTCCTTCAGCTTCTTCGAGCAGATCCTGCAGCCTGACAACGCCTTCATCACCCCGGAAATCCAGGCCGCGCTTGGCCCGGAAATCGCGGCTGGCGGCGTCTACATCAGCCGCTTCCTGGCCGACATCGGTGGCGCAGGCCGTTCGACCGACCTGACGCGCGAAACCTTCCGCGTGGTCACCGGTCTGGAAGGCAACTTCGACACCGCGATCGCTGATTTCGGGTGGGAACTGTCCTACAACTACGGCCGTACCGAGAACGAGTTCCGCGGTGCGGGTACCGTGATCCCGGGCAACTATAACAACGCCCTGGACTCCATCCTGGTCGGCGGCGAAGCCGTCTGCCGCTCGACCGTCGATCCGACCGCCCTGCCGGCCGGAACCACCGGCGAGCCCTGCGTGGCCTACAATCCCTTCGGCCAGCAGAACACCGCCGCCGCGCTCGACTATGTCAGCCATGACTCGGTCCGCACGCACCAGATCACCCAGGAAGTCGTCCAGGGTGTGTTTGGCTTCGACACCTCCAAGTTCTTCAACCTGCCGGGTGGTGCCATCGGCTTCGCCGGCGGCTTCGAAGTCCGTGAAGAAACCAGCGCGAACAACAACGATCCGTTCGTCAAAACGGGTCTGAGCGAGAACGCGCCTCAGCCCGACGCCTCCGGCGGTTTCGACGTCACCGAGTACTTCATCGAGGTGAACGTTCCGCTGCTGGCCGATATGCCGTTCTTCCACCGCCTGTCTGCCGGTGCGGCCTTCCGTACCGCCGACTATTCCCACATCGGGGAAGCGGACGCCTATAAGTTCGATCTGCTGTGGGCCCCCGTTCGTGACGTCACCTTCCGCGCCACCATGTCGGAAGCCGTGCGCGCCCCGAACATCACCGAGGCCTTCCTGCCGATCACCTCGACCTTCTTCAACATCAGCGATCCCTGCGACAAGGATGTGATCGGGAACGATCCTGACCGGGCCGCCAACTGCGCGCTCGACCCGGACGTTCCGCCCCAGCCGTTCGAATCGAGCACCAATGCCTCGATCCGCGGCACGATCGCGGGCAACCCGAACCTCGATCCCGAGGAAGCGGAAACCTTCACCTACGGCGTGGTCTTCCAGCCGCGTTGGGTCGATGGCCTGGCCATCAGCCTGGACTACTATGACATCACCATCGAGAACGCGATTGCCTCGGTGGCGGCTCAGACGATCATCAACAACTGCTATGACACGCCCGGTGGTCTGACGACTCAGTTCTGCGACCTGTTCGATCGCGATCCGGCTGACGGCGGCAACATCCGCTTCCTGCGCCAGTCCGTGGTGAACATCGCCCGCCTGGAAACGAGCGGTATCGATGTCAACGTCCTGTACAGCCTCGAAGTGCCTGGCATCGCCCTGTTCGGGGACGCCGCCAACGCTTCGCCCGGTCGTCTGGGCTTCAGCATGAACGCCAACTGGCTGGACAAGTTCGACACCTACGCCGACCAAAGCCGCCCGAACATTGTGAACAACAACAAGGGTGAAATCGGCAACCCCGAGTGGTCGTATGTCGCGCGGGTGTCCTACAACCAGGGACCGGCGACCCTGTCGTGGGAACTGCGTTACGAAGACGAGGTCACCTTCTACGAGACCACTCCGGCGGCCGGCGTCAACCGTCCGGAAGCCCGCTCGCCCAACAAGGTCCAGGAAATCTTCTACAACGATTTCGTGGCCCGTTATGAGTTGGACAGCTCGATCTTCGGCTCCAACGGTGTGGAACTCTATGCCGGTGTGAACAATGTGTTCGACGAACGCCTGCCCTATTCGGTCGGCTTCGGTTCGGGCCAGTACGACATCCTCGGACGTCGCTTCTTCGGTGGTCTGCGCCTGAGCTTCTAAGCTCTCGCAGTCATCAAGGAACTTGAGAGGGGGCGGTCGCAAGACCGCCCCCTTTTTCTATTGGCGCCAAGCCTGCTGACGACGCGCTCACTCCAATGGCCGAAGGTAGCGGCGCTACCCGGCGGCCCGCGTCGCGATCCACTCCGGCAGGTCGGTGATGCTGTCCAGCGTGCCGTAGCGGGGGTGGCCGTCCGGCGCCTCGGCCAGTTCGTGGGCCCAGGTGACGGCATAGGGGATGTGGACGCCCCAGGCCCCGGCCTCCAGCGCGGGCAGGACGTCGGACTTCATCGAATTGCCGGCCATCACCGCTTGGTGCGGGCCGGTGCCGTGGCGGTCGAAGACACGCCGATAGGTGCCGCTGTCCTTTTCCGACACGATCTCGACCGCGGCGAACAGGTCCCCGAGCCCCGAGGCGGCCAGCTTCCGCTCCTGGTCCAGCAGGTCGCCCTTGGTGATCAGGATCAGCCGATACTGTTCCGACAGGGCGGCCAAGGCCTCATCCACGCCGGGCAGGGTCTCGACCGGATGGGCCAGCATCTCGCGCCCGGCGGCGAGGATCTCGCGCACCACCTCGGGCGGGGCACCGCCGTCACACAACTCCATGGCCGTCTCGATCATCGACAGGGTGAACCCCTTCACCCCATAGCCATAGAGCCGCAGGTTGCGCCGCTCGACCTCGGCCAGGCGCGCCTCGATGGTCTCACGGTCCCCGTGATCGTCCAGCAGATCGACGAACCGCGCATGGGTCAGGCGAAAGATCGTCTCATTGTGCCACAGGGTGTCATCAGCATCGAGGCCGACGGTGGTGATGGTCATGGTCGTGGCTCCAGTCGGGACCCCGCTCTCGCCGAAGGTCGCCCCGCGTGCAAGGGGTGCCAGGGCCGAGCTGAAGGCAAATCGACAGGGGGCCGTGTCAACCCGTCGTCTTGCGAGGCCAGCCGCCGAAGCGCCTAGATCGCGGAACGGTTTGGGCAGGAGGCGGTATGATCGGCCAATCGGCAGTTGTGATCGGGGCCACGGGCGGTGTGGGGGCGGCCGTGGTCGACCACCTGCGGGCCTCGGGCCGCTATGCCGTGGTCCATGCCTTGTCGCGATCCGACACCGGACTGGATCTGGAGGACGAGGCGACCATCGCGGCGGCGGCCGGGGCCGTGGCGGATGGCCCAGTGCCGACCCTGGTGTTCGTGGCGACCGGCGTCCTGCATCACGGCCAGTCGCCCGAGCGCACCTATCGCGCCCTGACGGCTGAGCATCTGATGCGGGACTATCGCGTCAACACCGTCGGCCCGGCCCTGGTGGCCAAACATTTCCTGCCGATATTGCCGCGCGACCGCCGGGCCGTCTTCGCCGCCTTGTCGGCGCGGGTGGGGTCGATCGGGGACAATCGGCTGGGCGGCTGGCACGCCTATCGCGCCTCCAAGGTGGCGCTGAACATGATCCTGCGGAACCTGGCGATCGAGCTGGCGCGCAGCCACCCCCAGGCCGTGATCGCGGGCCTGCATCCCGGCACGGTGGACACCGCCCTGAGCCAACCCTTCCAGAAGGGCGTGACGCCAGAACGGCTGTTCACCCCGGATCGGTCGGCGACGGCGTTGCTGGCGGTTCTTGACGGGCTGACACCGGCCGACAGCGGCGGGGTCTTCGCCTGGGACGGGGCCCGTATCCCGGCCTGACGGCGCATCCGTTCACCGTGCTTGTTCACCGCCTTCTTTGGCGATTTGTCAGGGAAGCGGGCGCAAGGTCGCGGTCCAGTTTTCCCTCGCGCGTCGCAGGAGGTGGTCGTGACCTACCCTGGCGGCCCCGCGCCGCATCAGTCCGAAGCCGCGCCGACCGGGACCCGCTCGCCCATTGGTGACGGGCCCGCCTATGCGGCGTCCTATGAAAGCCTGACCTTCCCCTTCCTTACACGCGCACGACGCGAGTTGAGCGTCACCCTGGCGGCTCAGCCGGTGTTCGACCTGATCGCAGAGCGGGCGGTCAGTCGCCGCGTGCGCCGGATCATCCGTCACAAGGGCGGGGAGCGGGGCCTGCTGGGCCGACGCACGCTGGAGCCCGCCGATCTGCGCCGGATCGATCTGCAGACCCTGGGCCACGGCCTGGACCTGCTGCGGCTGGGGGCCGAGGACAGCGGCGTCCTGCCCGCCTTCTGGCGGACGGCGGCGACCAGCCACGGGCGGTTCGCCCTGCTTTATGCTGGGCTTCAGCATCACAGCGCCCCGGCCATGCTGCTGCTGGAAATCATGAGCGGGCCCGAGGTCGCCGGGGTAGAAGCCTTGGCCGAGGCGATCGGCCATCTGCAGACCGAACGACTGAACGTCATCCTTCATATCGCCCCCGACGCAGACCTGATCGCGGGCATGGGCGGCACAGGCGCCCATTGCCTGGCGGTTGATTTCGCGGGCGTGGACCAGACTGGGCCCAGAGGGTGGGAAGAGGCGACCCGGCTGATCGCGGCGGCCCGCCAGGCGGCAGCCCAGGTCCTGATCCTGAACCTGCGCCCCGAAAGCGGCCCTGCCGCCGCCGCCGCCGGCGCGACCCATGCGGTCTTTGCGCCGATGGAAAACCTGACCGTCTGACAGCGGGTATGCCCACAGACGCATCCGACTGTTGACGCCCGTGCCGCCGACAGGGCCTGATCCGCCGAGAGCCCCTTGCGGCCGGTCAGGCAGGTGCCCCGATGAGCGACAATCCCCTGGTGGCCAACACCTTGCCCGTGAACGGCCTTTCGGATCGGCACAAGCTGGGCTGGGGTCTGGCGGCCCTGGTCGTCGCCGGGAACATGATCGGCTCGGGACTGTACCTGCTGCCCGTCAGCCTGGCTCCGACGGGGGGATCGTCAGTCATCGGCTGGGTCGTGGCGGCCATAGGGGCCGCGACCCTGGCCTTGGTATTCGGGGCCTTGGGGCGGCTGAGGCCAGAGGCCGACGGTCTGGCGGGATTCGCCGAGGCGGGCCTGGGCCGGTTCGCGGGGTTTCAGGTCTCGCTGGCCTTCTGGGCGGCCTGCCTGATCGGCAATGTCGCGGTGGCCGTGGCCGCCACCGGCTATCTCGGCTTCTTCTGGCCGGTGCTGAAGGATCCGGTGGCCGCGACGCTTTGCAACCTCGCCCTGATCTGGGCGGCCACCCTGGCCTATATCGTCGGGGCGCGGACGGCGGCCTGGTTGGCCGCCACGGCCCTGGTGGTCGGCCTGATCCCGATCGTCATCGCGGTCGCGGCCGGGGCGGCGGCGTTTGATCCCCAATTGTTCGCCGCCTCCTGGAACCCGTCGGAGGGCTCGCTGGCCCAGTCGGTTCCCGCCTCCCTGGCCGTGATCTTCTGGGCCTATCTGGGGCTGGAGAGCGCCGCGGCCCTGTCGCATCGGGTCCGATATCCCGCGCGTGACGTCGGACGCGCCTCCATGGTCGGGGTGGCCCTGGCGACCAGTGTCTATATCGCCGCGACGGTCGCCGTCTTCGGCGTCATCCCCCTGGCCGAACTGGCGACGTCCACCAGCCCCTATGCCGATCTGGCGGGGCGGGTGTTCGGGACCTCCATCGCCGGCTTCGTGGCGATCTGCGCCATCGCCAAGACGTTCGGCACCATCGGTGGCTGGGTCATGATGGGGGGCGAGACCGCGCGGGCGGCGGCGCGTCGGGGCTATCTGCCCTCCGGTTTTGGTGAAGGCGACCGGACGCCGGTGGCCAATCCGCTGCTGGGGGCGGCGATCATGAGCATGGTGGTCCTGCTCTCCGGCCAGCCCACATTGGGGGGGCAGTTCGGTATGCTGGTCGGCGTGACCTCGGTCCTGGCCCTTCTGATCTATGCGGTCTGCGCCGTGTCCCTGTTCCGGCTGGCGCGGCGGTCTCGCGCCCGCGTCATCGCCGGGGCGGGCCTGGCCTTTGCCCTGGCCGCCGTGGCCTTCGCCGCCCCGGGATACATCCTGCCATCGATCGGCTTCTTGGTCCTGACCACGACGGTGTGGCTTGTCGTGCTGCGGCGTGTGTCGCCATCGGTTGACCCGGCGGCTCCGGCCCCTTAGCAACGCGCCGCCCCATTCCCGGTGTCTGCTGATCGGGATTCGGTGCTAAGGAGCCCGTCATGACCGCTCAGCATCCCCATGCCCCCCTGATCGAAGGCTGCACCGGCGTGCTGGCCCTGGCCGACGGCACCATCCTGCAAGGCATCGGCGTCGGGGCCACCGGCACGGCCCTGGGCGAGGTCGTCTTCAACACGGCCATGACCGGCTATCAGGAAATCCTGACCGACCCTTCGTACATGAGCCAGATCCTGGCCTTCACCTTTCCGCACGTCGGCAATACCGGCACCAATGTCGAAGACATCGAACAGATGGGCGGGGGATCGGACACCTCCGCGCGCGGGGCGATCTTCCGCGATCTGCCGACCGATCCGGCCAACTGGCGCAGCGATGCGACCCTGGATGCCTGGATGAAGCGCCGCGGTGTCGTGGGCCTGTCCGGCGTCGATACCCGCGCTCTGACCCGCATCATCCGCGAGCGCGGTGCCCCCCATGCCGTGATCGCCCACGACCCAGAGGGCCGGTTCGACCTGGAGGCCCTGGTGGCCCAGGCGCGGGCCTGGACGGGTCTGGTCGGTCTGGACCTGGCCAAGGCCGCCTCCACCCTGCAGTCGTTCCAGTGGGACGAGGGGCTGTGGGACTGGCCCGCCGGCCATCCGCGCGTCGACGGGGCGGGCAAGTCGGTCGTGGTCGTCGACTATGGGGTCAAGCGCAACATCCTGCGGGCCCTGGCCTCCAGCGGCGTCGCCATCACCGTCGTGCCGGCCACGACCTCGGCCGAGGACATCCTGGCCCGCAATCCCGATGGCGTGGTCCTGTCCAACGGGCCGGGCGATCCGGCCGCGACGGGCGAATATGCCGTGCCCGAAATCAAGAAGCTGGTGGCGTCGGGCACGCCGATCTTCGGCATCTGCCTGGGTCATCAGATGCTGGCCCTGGCCCTGGGCGCAAGGACCGTCAAGATGGAGCAGGGCCACCACGGGGCCAACCATCCGGTCAAGGACCTGACCACCGGCAAGGTCGAGATCGTGTCCATGAACCACGGCTTCACCGTCGATCGCGACAGCCTGCCCGAGGCGGTGATGGAAACCCATGTCAGCCTGTTCGATGGCACCAACTGCGGTATCGCGCTGAAGGACCGTCCGGTCTTCAGCGTGCAGCACCACCCCGAAGCCTCGCCGGGCCCCACCGACAGCCTGTATCTTTTCCAGCGCTTCCGCGACGCGATGGACGTGTAAAGCCCTTCGGTGTCCCGGCACCGACAGACCCGCCGCAAGGAGATGGCCGTGCGTTTTCGCTCACGCTTCCTGATCGGCCTGCTCGTGCCGCTGGTCCTCTCCGCTTGTGTCAGCGGCACCCGCTCGGAGTTCGCCCTGGAGGATCGCGGCGTTGCCGTGCCCATGGGCGTGACGGGGACCGACGATCAGCCCCTGCGCTTCTATCTGGATGATGAAAGCCGCGTCGCCTTTTTCGAGAAAGAGGTGCGGGACGGCCTGCCGGTCGGGCCGGACGGCCATCTGGATTTCGTCGCCCTGTCCGGGGGTGGGTCAAATGGGGCATTCACAGCGGGCCTGATGGTCGGGTGGACCGCGGCGGGGACGCGCCCGGACATGGAGATCGTGACCGGGGTTTCGACCGGTGCCCTGGCGGCCCCCTTCGTCTTTCTCGGCCCCGAATGGGACGATGAACTGACCGAGGCCTATACCGGCGGCGCGGCCAGCCGCCTGCTGCAACGCCAGGGCCTGGGGGCCTTCTTCGGCTCAGGCATCTATCGCGGCGAGCCTCTGCGTGAACTGGTCGAACGCTATGTCACCGACGAGATGCTGGTGGCGGTCGCGGCAGAGGCCAGGAAGGGGCGCGTCCTCCTGGTGGCGACCACCGATCTGGATTCCCAGCGCGGCGTCAGTTGGGACATGGGGGCCATCGCCATCCGTGGCGGCCCGGACGCCCTGGCCCTGTTCCGCAACGTCCTGATCGCCTCGGCCAGCATTCCCGGGGCCTTTCCGCCGGTCCTGATCCCGTCGGAAAGCGGAGGACGGCGGTTCGAGGAAATGCACGTCGACGGCGGTGTGGCGACGCCCTTCCTGGCCCTGCCCGATACCTTCTGGTCCTATCAGGACGACGCCGGGCGGCTACGCGGCGCGCGACTGCACGTGGTCGTCAACGGCCGGATCGCGCCCAGCTTCGGTATCACTCAGGACAGCCTGGGCGGCGTTCTGGGGCGCAGCCTGGACACCATGCTGCGGACTTCCCTGGTCTCCACCCTGGCCGGCAATCGCGCTTTTGCCGAGCGCAATGGTCTGGTCTTTCGTTTCGCCGCCCTTCCGGACGACAGCACCGCCGACCCGCTGGACTTTGATGTCGAGGCGATGCGGGCGGTGTTCGAGGTCGGCCGGTCCGGCGCGCTGGACGGCTCAATCTGGCGCTAATCGCGATGATAGGGCGATTTCGCGAGAATCGTGACCGCGCGATAGAGTTGTTCGCAAAGCATGGCGCGGGCCAGGGCGTGGGGCCAGGTCTGGGGTCCGAAGGCCAGGGTCGATCCGGCGGCTGACAGGACGCCGGCGTCCAGCCCGTCCGCGCCGCCGATGGCGAACACCAGCCGCCGCTCGCCGCGATCCCTCAGCTCGGCCAGATGGTCGGCAAAGGCCCGGGACGAATAGGTCCGGCCCCGTTCGTCGCAGGCGATCAGATGGGCCCCCTCCGCCGCCTTCAGGATCAGCTCGGCCTCGGGCGCCTTGCCGGCCTTGCGCGGTTCCAGGTCGATCAGTTCCAGCGGGCCCAGGCCCAGGGCCCGCCCGGCCAGGGTCGCGCGATTGGCATAGTCGGCGGCCAGGCTGGCCTCGGGCCCGCGTCCCGGCCGGCCGATGGTGGCGACGGCCAGCTTCATCGGATCACGCTCAGGAGATCAGACCCGAGCGGTGCGGTGCGCGCTGTCCACCGACCAGATCTTTTCGATGTTGTAGAAGGTCCGAACCTCGGGCCGGAACAGATGGACGATCACATCCCCCGCGTCGATCAGAACCCAGTCGCAGTGCGGCAGGCCCTCGACCTTGGCCTTGCC